>VFQS010000183.1_pt1 | contig 83139 bp, 80 predicted proteins | sample 3512361 | NCBI WGS metagenome assembly VFQS01 (sample SAMN10412375, study PRJNA504923) | tailings metagenome | isolation source: Relicate 1 Philex TSF3 active mining | place: Philippines | reverse complement strand
CCAGAGTCGGCACCAGATTCGGCAGATGAGCAGAATGAGCCTGAGCAGCAATCTGCATCAGATGAAAAACCTAAGTTTGGGCGCAAGCGTCGCAGAGCTGCCAGCTCTGGGGTGGTCACCGCCTAAACCAAAAGCCCGCTCAGTTTGACCCAGATTGGGCTCAATCTCTAACCTATACCCCTGCTCGAAGGACCGAGCTTTTTGAAAGCTGGAAGGAAAATCGTGTACGCAATTGTTAAAGCTGGCGGACGCCAGGAGAAAGTCGCTGTCGGCGATACCGTCTTTGTTGACCGTATTGATGCTGCAGCTGGCTCAACCGTAACTTTTCCGGCGGTGTTGGTGGTTGATGGCGCTGCTGTTACATCAGATCCAAAGGTTCTTTCCGGCGTAAAGGTAACTGGCGAGATTGTTGCAGAGGTAAAGGGTCCAAAGATTCATATCCTGCGTTACAAGAGCAAGACCGGATATCGCCGTCGTCAAGGTTTTCGTTCCAAGAACACTCGCGTGAAAATCACTGCGATCAATGGTGTGAAGTAAGGAGATAAAAAGAAATGGCATCCAAAAAAGGCGTCTCCTCAACCCGTAACGGTCGCGATTCCAACCCACAGTACTTGGGAATCAAGCGATTTGGTGGTCAGTTGGTAAACAGCGGCGAAATCATCGTTCGTCAGCGTGGCACCAAGTTCCACCCAGGCAAGAATGTCGGAATCGGAAAAGATGACACTTTGTTCGCCCTTGCAGCAGGTGCTGTTGAGTTTGGTAACGCTCGTGGTCGTCGCGTAGTAAATATCGTTCCGGTTTCCTAAATCCACGGACTTTATAAATTGCGGGTCCGTTGCTACGGGCCCGTTTTTTATTTATTAAAACAAAGAAGAGAGGAGTTATAACATGACAACATTTGTCGATCGTGTAACTCTTCATGCCGCTGCCGGCAAAGGCGGCGATGGTTGTGTTTCTGTGCACCGCGAGAAATTTGTACCGCTAGGTGGTCCAGATGGCGGCAGCGGAGGTCGCGGCGGAGATGTAATTTTGGTAGTTGATCCAAGTGTTACAACTTTGTTGGATTTTCATCACTCACCACACCGTTCAGCTGGTTCAGGTCGTCAAGGCTATGGCGCACTAAAAAATGGTTCTGATGGCGAGGATTTAATTCTTGGTGTTCCTAATGGAACAGTTGTTATGACTAAGGATGGCCGAGTGCTAGCTGATTTAGTCGGCAACGGAACCCGCTTTGTTGCAGCTAAAGGTGGCTTAGGTGGATTAGGAAACAATGCCCTTGCTTCATCACGTCGCCGCGCACCTGGCTTTGCATTGTTAGGCGAACCTGGCGAAAAAAGAACTTTAGTTTTAGAGCTTAAATCGGTAGCTGACATTGGATTAATTGGTTATCCCAGCGCTGGAAAATCCTCATTAGTGGCAGCGATATCTGCTGCGCGTCCCAAGATTGCGGATTATCCATTCACTACCTTGGCGCCAAATTTAGGTGTAGTTCAAGCCGGCGAATCACGTTTTACGGTCGCAGATGTACCTGGTCTTATTCCTGGAGCTGCTGAGGGCAAAGGTTTAGGTCTACAGTTTTTACGACATGTTGAAAGATGTGCAGCACTAGTCCATGTTTTGGATTGCGGAACCCTTGAAAGTGATCGCGATCCGATTAAAGATTTCGACATTATTGAAAATGAACTAAAGCAGTATGCCCAAGATTTAAGTGATAGACCACGAATTGTTGCTTTGAACAAAGTGGATCTACCAGATGGTAAGGCTATGGCCGATATGGTGGAGCCAATTTTGCGGGAGCGGGGATACGAGGTTTATCAAATTTCCGCGGCTGCGCGAATTGGATTGGATCCATTGCTTTATGCGATGGGACGTCTGGTAAATGATTATCGCGCAAAGCAATCCCAAGAGGAAAAAGCGCGCATTGTCCTGCGTCCAACCCCTGTTGATGATGCTGGTTTTAAAGTTACAGCAAATGAAGATGGTTCTTTCTCTGTTGTCGGATCACGCCCAGAACGTTGGGTTCACCAAACCAATTTTGGCAATGCAGAAGCTGTTGGTTATTTAGCGGATCGCTTAGCAAGTTTGGGTGTTGAAAAAGAGCTTTTCAAATTGGGTGCGCAGGAAGGCGATGAAGTTCGCATCGGCGCCGGAGATGATGCGGTGATTTTTGATTGGGTCCCAACCATTGAAGCTGGTGCTGAGTTGTTGGCCGGCCCACGAGGCGATGACATGCGAATCCCACGCGGTTGGGAAAAGTATGACGAGGAAGCGATTGATCAGCTTGATGATGAAGAGTTGGCACAGCAATGGGAGTACAAAGTTGCTGACCCAACAAATCCGCAAATCGAGGAGACCAAGCCTTGAGTCGCCAAGTTGTCTCGCAGGCTAAGCGAGTTGTAATAAAGATTGGTTCATCCTCACTAACTGGAAAGGATGGAGCTGGTCTAAATGATGCCGCTGTTGGCAAATTAGTTGCTGCGGTCGCTGAACTTAAGAAAGTGGGCAAAGAGGTAATCGTTGTCTCCTCTGGAGCAATTGCAGCCGGGCTTTCGCCGCTGGGTTTGACCTCTCGACCACAGGATTTGGCGACCCAACAAGCCGCTGCCTCTGTTGGACAAGGCTTATTAATTCATAGCTATACCCAAGCTTTCAGAGAGTATGGAGTAACCGCTTCGCAGGTTTTGTTGACCATCGAAGATATTGTGCGTCGCTCCCATTATCAAAATGCACAACGCACTCTCTTTAGATTGTTGCAATTGGGGGTGGTGCCGATCATTAATGAGAATGATTCGGTCGGAACTCAAGAGATTCGCTTTGGAGATAATGATCGAATTGCAGCCTTGGTTTCACATTTAGTTGGTGCTGATTTATTGGTATTGGTAACAGATGTTGATGCTTTATATGACGCTCCTCCCTCTCAAGTAGGAGCAAAAAAGATTTCAGTTGTTGAATCACTTGATACCTTGTCTGAGGCTGAAATTGGGGGAGCCGGATCAAAAGTCGGTAGCGGTGGAATGTTGACCAAGATTGAGGCGGCACGTATCGCAACAGGTGCTGGAATTCCCATGCTTTTAACCTCATTGCAAGAGGTAGGTCAATCAGTTACTGGAGCAGAGCTCGGAACCTTATTTGTTGCCGCAGCAAATAAGAAACCATCTCGATTACTTTGGTTAGAACATGCCGCGACTCCACGGGGAAGATTGATTCTTGATGATGGGGCGGTTTCTGCATTGCAGGAACGAGGAGTTTCATTATTGCCGGCCGGTGTAACTGCTGTAGAGGGAGATTTCAGCTCGGGCGATACCGTGGAGTTGGTAAGTAAATTAGGCCAAGTGATAGCTCGTGGCTTAGTCGCTTTTGATTCTGAAGAGATTCCGCAGATGCTTGGTAGATCAACTAAGGATTTAGCCAAGGAGCTAGGCCCAGAGTACGAACGCGAACTAGTACATCGTGATGATTTGGTGTTGCTATGACAAAGAATCCTAATGATCTTCTAATTGCAGATTTAGCGGATACCGCCCGAAAAGCGGCACGCTCCTTAACTAAAGCCACACCGGAACAAAGAAAAGCAGCGCTCTTAGCTATTGCAGATGCATTAGAAGCCAATAAAGAAAAGATAATTTCTGCCAATCAAATCGATATGGAAAAGGGCAATGCCGCTGGCCTGAATACACAGTTATTGGATCGTTTGATGCTAAATGAATCGCGGATTCAGGGAATTGCTAACGGCGCACGTCAGGTAGCGAAGCTGCCAAATCCGCTCGGTGTGACTCTGCGGGAACGAACCCTAGAAAATGGATTACACCTAAAGCAGATTTCAGTTCCTTTTGGAGTTGTTGGAATGGTCTATGAGGCCAGGCCCAATGTCACAGTTGACGCGGCGGTAATCTTGCTGATGTCCGGCAATGCTGCTTTGTTGCGTGGCTCCTCATCGGCGGAGAAAAGTAATGAGGTTTTGGTTTCGGTTATGCGAGATGCGCTAGCGAAAACCGTTGTTTCACCTGATGTTATTCAACTAGTGCCTTCAAATGATCGAGACACCACCAGAGCCTTGCTAAATGCTCGCGGCAAGGTTGATTTAGTAATTCCCCGTGGCAGCGCCAACTTAATCCGAATGGTGGTTGATGAATCAACTGTTCCTACTATCGAGACTGGTGCTGGAGTTTGCCATGTGTATGTGGATGCAAAAGCTGATTTAGAAAAAGCTCTACCTATTTTGATCAATTCCAAATGTCATAGACCAAGTGTTTGCAACGCTGCTGAGACGCTTTTGATTCACCAAGATGTTGCGCAGAAGTTTTTGCCGATTGCTCTCAAAGCGTTGCACGGAGCTGGGGTTGTTTTGCATTGCGATTCCACAGCGTTGGAAGTTGCCAAATCTTTAGCTCTACCAGCTTCACTTGTGACCGAAGAAAACTGGTCCACTGAGTATGGTGTCTTAGAAATGAATGTTGGCGTGGTGTCAGATTTGAAAGCTGCTAGTGAACATATTTTGAAGTACGGCACCAACCACACAGAGGCAATCGTGACGGAATCTGAGGAGAGTGCAGCTGAATTTATTGCGCTATCTGATTGTGCGGCTGTGATGGTGAATGCCTCAACTCGATTCACTGACGGGGAGCAGATGGGATTTGGCGCCGAGATTGGCATCTCAAATCAAAAGCTGCATGCGCGTGGCCCAATGGGACTTGAACAAATGACCACCACCACATGGATCGTCAAAGGTGATGGCCAGATTCGAAAGTAATTCGCGCTAAGCACGGCTGAATCGATAAGGTGACCCTCATGTCAAACATCTCACGTGATGATGTAGCAAACCTTGCCAAGTTGGCTCGTATAGATATGTCAGATCAAGAGCTTGATCACCTCTCTAAAGAGTTGTCTGTCATTCTCGATGCGGTCGCCAGAGTGCAAGAGGTTGCCGGAGCAGATGTTCCGCCCACCTCACACCCGCTTCCATTGCAAAATGTTTTCCGTGCTGACGAGGTAAGACCAAGTTTGACTCCAGAGGAAGCTCTTTCTGGCGCACCGGCGGCAGAGGAACAAAGATTTAAAGTGCCACAGATTCTTGGTGAAGAGTAATGATTAAGAACACTGCCGTAGAAATGGCCAACGCCTTAAGTAAGGGCGAAATCTCAAGTGTGGAATTAACTCAATCCCACCTAAATCAAATTGCGAATGTAGATTCAAAAGTTCACGCTTTTTTGTATGTTGATACTGATGGCGCTCTCGCACAGGCAAAGGCAATTGATGAACGTCGTGCTAGTGGCGAACAATTACCACCTCTTGCAGGCGTTCCTCTTGCATTAAAAGATGTTATGACCCAAAAAGGTGTCCCAACCACCTGTGGATCAAAGATGTTAGAAGGTTGGCGTCCACCATATGACTCAACTGTTGTTACTCGTCTTAAAGAAAATGGCGTGGTGATTCTAGGTAAAACAAATATGGATGAGTTTGCTATGGGTTCATCCACTGAAAACTCTGCTTACGGCCCAACCCACAATCCTTGGGATTTGACCAGAATTCCAGGTGGTTCTGGTGGTGGATCTTCAGCTGCACTTGCTGCATTTGAAGCACCGCTTGCAATTGGCACCGACACTGGTGGATCAATCCGCCAACCAGCTGCGGTTACCGGAACTGTTGGAGTAAAACCTACTTATGGCGGCGTGTCACGATATGGCTTAGTCGCATTCTCTTCATCACTTGACCAAGCCGGTCCATGTGCCCGAACCGTGTTAGATGCCGCTTATTTGCACGAAGCAATTGGTGGTTATGACAAGTTTGATTCAACATCCATCAATGCACCTGTTCCACCAGTTGTTGCTGCAGCCAAAGATGGAAATGTAAAAGGGATGAAGATTGGTGTAATTAAAGAGCTACAAGGTGATGGCTACCAGCCAGGCGTACTCAAGTTATTTAATGAATCTTTAGAGCTACTTGCACAGCAAGGTGCGGAAATCGTTGAGGTTTCATGCAAGTACTTTGATTATGCGTTGGCTGCTTATTACTTGATTGCACCAAGTGAATGCTCCTCGAATTTGGCGAGGTTTGATGCCATGCGATATGGCATGCGGGTCGGTGAAGGATCTGCTGAAGAGGTAATGAATCTAACCCGACAGGCTGGCTTTGGCCGTGAGGTCAAGCGCCGCATCATTCTTGGCACATACGCACTTTCTAGTGGTTATTACGATGCCTATTACGGAAGTGCGCAAAAGGTGCGGACTTTAATCTCGAGAGATTTTGATAATGCATTTAAGTTGGCAGATGTTTTGGTTTCACCAACAGCGCCGACCACAGCTTTCAAAATCGGCGAGAAAGCAAATGATCCAATTGCCATGTATTTGAATGACATTGCCACAATTCCTACCAACTTGGCAGGCATTGGTGGAATGTCACTTCCATCTGGATTGGCACAAGAGGATGGATTGCCTGCTGGATTTCAAATCATGGCACCGGCGATGCAGGATGATCGTATGTACAAAGTTGGCGCGGCTCTGGAATCAGCATTATTAACCAAGTGGGGCAAGCCGATTTTGGCCAATGCGCCAGAGTTGGGGGCATAAACAATGTCTCTTAAATACGAAGATGTAATTGCTAAGTACGAACCAGTTCTTGGACTTGAGGTTCACGTTGAGCTTGGTACAGAATCAAAAATGTTTTGCGGCTGCAATACCGTCTTCGGAGCAGCTCCAAATACTCAAACCTGTCCAGTGTGTTTAGGTTTGCCTGGCGCACTTCCAGTAGTTAATGCAAAAGCAATCGAATACACCATTGCAATTGGATTAGCCCTCAACTGTTCCATAGCACCATTTTCTCGATTTGCCCGAAAAAATTACTTCTATCCAGATATGCCCAAGAACTTCCAAACCTCACAGTACGACGAACCAATCTGCGTGAATGGCTATCTAGATGTAACCATCGATACCGATGAAGGCCCGAAAGAGTTCCGCATTGAAATCGAAAGAGTTCATATGGAAGAGGACACTGGAAAATCGCTTCATATGGGTGGCGCAACCGGACGAATTCATGGAGCCGATTACTCATTATTGGATTACAACCGCGCGGGTATTCCATTGGTCGAGATTGTCACCAAAGTTGTCACTGGCACCGGCAAATACGCACCTGAAGTCGCCCGTGCTTATGTTTCTGAGTTGCGAGATATCTTGCGTGGCTTAGGTGTTAGCGATGTAAAGATGGAGCAAGGCTCATTGCGTTGCGACGCTAACGTTTCTTTGCGCTTGATAGGTGCTGAGAAGTTGGGCACTAGAAGTGAGACAAAAAATGTAAATTCACTTAGATCAGTGGAACGTGCGGTACGCGGCGAGATGATTCGTCATGCGCAGTTGCTTGATAAAGGTGAAAAGGTGGTTCAAGAAACTAGGCACTTTCATGAAGACACTGGTTTAACCACGCCGGGTCGCTCCAAAGAGCAAGCGGAGGATTATCGTTATTTCCCAGAACCAGATTTGGTTCCTGTAGCACCTTCACTCGAAATGATTGAAAAAATCCGTGCAGCTCTACCGGAAAAACCATCAGTGCGTAGAAAGAAATTGCAAGAAGCATGGCAGGTTCCAGATAAAGAGATGGCAGCGATGATTAATGCTGATGTCCTAGATCTAGTTGAAGAAACAGTAAAACTTGGCTGTGATCCAACTCGAGCCCGTGGTTGGTGGCTGGGTGAGATTGCTCGTATCGCCAACGAAAAGGGTGTCGCAGCCGGAGAGCTAAGCATTACCGCTAACGATGTGGCTGAGTTAGTTGCCCTAATTGAAAAAGGGGAGTTAACCGACAAGTTGGCGCGACAGGTGGTCGATGGCGTGATCAATGGCGAAGGCAAACCCTCAGAAATTATCAAGAATCGTGGAATTCAAGTCGTCTCTGATGATTCTGCTTTGATGGCCGCAATCGAAAAAGCAATCACAGCACAACCTGATGTTGCAGAGAAGGTTCGTAACGGACATCTTCCAGCAGCGGGTGCATTAATTGGCGCAGTTATGAAGGAAACCAAAGGTCAAGCCGACGCCGCAAAGGTTAGAGAGTTGCTTCTTAAACATTTGGGTCAGGCTTAAGTAGGCTATTGCTATGGTGCGAGATATTAAGCCCCGTTCCAAAGATGTAACTGAAGGTTTAGAGCGTGCACCGGCACGCGGCATGTTGCGCGCCGTTGGAATGAAGGATGAGGATTTTGCAAAACCTCAAATTGGAATTGCTTCCTCGTGGAATGAAATCACACCCTGCAATCTTTCATTAGATCGTTTAGCAAAAGCTTCAAAGCAGGGCGTTATCGATGCCGGCGGTTTTCCCATGCAGTTTGGCACCATTTCAGTTTCCGATGGAATCTCGATGGGCCATGAGGGAATGCATTTCTCACTAGTTTCGCGAGAGGTAATTGCTGACTCTGTCGAAACGGTAATGCAGGCTGAGCGGCTTGATGGCATGGTCACCTTTGCAGGCTGCGATAAATCTTTGCCTGGAATGATGATGGCTGCGGCCCGACTAGATGTTGCCAGCGTTTTTGTATATGCGGGATCTACTTTGCCAGGCCAAGTCGATGGCAGGGATGTAACTATCATCGATGCATTTGAAGCCGTAGGTGCATGCGCACGTGGATTAATCTCCCGTGAAGAGGTCGACAAAATTGAAAGAGCAATCTGTCCTGGTGAAGGCGCTTGTGGCGGTATGTACACCGCAAACACCATGGCCACAATTGGCGAAGCTATTGGCCTTTCCCTGCCAGGCTCTGCAGCACCACCGGCTGTTGATCGCCGCCGTGATACTTATGCGATTAAATCTGGCGCAGCTGTAGTTGAGTTGATTCGTCAAGGAATAACCACTAGACAGATTCTGACCAAAAAAGCTTTTGAAAACGCTATTACCGCTCTGATGGCTTTGGGTGGTTCTACCAACGCAGTACTTCATCTTTTGGCGATTGCTCATGAGGCTAAAGTTGATTTATCACTTGATGATTTCCATCGCATTGGTTCAAAAGTTCCATTATTAGGAGATCTCAAGCCATTTGGTCGTTTTGTAATGAGCGATGTCGACAAGGTTGGTGGAATTCCAGTTGTATTAAAGGCTTTACTTGATGCGGGGCTATTGCATGGCGATTGCCTGACCGTTACTGGAAAAACTATGGCTGAGAATTTGGCTGATGTGAATCCGCCAGATCCTGATGGCGAAATTCTCAAAGCAATTAAAAATCCAATGGCTACCTCAGGTGGAATTACAATTTTGGGCGGATCATTAGCTCCAGATGGTGCTGTAACAAAAGTTGCCGGAGTTGGTGTTGAAGTTTTTGAAGGTCCGGCAAGAGTCTTTGATCGCGAACAAGCTGCGATGCAAGCTCTAGAAGATGGAACCATTCAAGCTGGCGATGTAGTGGTTATCCGCTACGAAGGTCCAAAGGGTGGACCTGGTATGCGCGAGATGTTGATGATTACTGGCGCAATCAAGGGCGCAGGTCTTGGAAAATCTGTTTTGCTTCTTACTGATGGACGATTTTCTGGTGGAACCACAGGTTTGTGTGTTGGGCATATTGCACCAGAAGCGGTGGATGGTGGACCGATTGCGTTGGTGAAAGATGGAGATCGCATCAAAATCGATACCGTTAAAAGAACTTTGGATTTACTAGTAGATGAATCAGAGTTAGCTACACGTCGTTCTGGATTCAAACCATTGCCTCAGCGCTACACCTCTGGGGTGCTTGGTAAATACTCCAAGTTGGTGCGGTCGGCCTCAAAAGGCGCGGTCTGCGACTAGTTCAATATATGAGATGTGTGTCTCAGGGGTTGACGCATACTTTTTGTGACGGAATAATTCAGCCCATGACAACGAACACCTCAGCTGTTTCAACTGTTGTATCAGTGGTGGTGATTCGTTGCGCGTGAACTAAATTCAAGTTCACGCGCACCCTCAGGAAACTGAGGGTTTTTGCATATTAGGACCCAAAGTAGAACTAGGAAGATGAAAGGAGTGGAACATGAGTAATCAGATCACAGGAGCGCAATCCCTTGTGAAGGCTTTAGAGCAATCTGGAGTCGATGTCATGTTCGGTATTCCTGGCGGCGCAATTCTTCCTGCCTACGATCCAATTTATGATTCAAAAATCCGTCACATCTTGGTGCGACATGAACAAGGTGCCGGTCACGCAGCAACTGGGTATGCGCAAGTAACTGGACGGGTCGGCGTTTGTATCGCCACTTCAGGTCCAGGTGCAACAAACCTAGTTACTCCACTGGCTGATGCACAGATGGATTCAGTTCCAGTGGTTGCAATTACCGGTCAGGTTCCAGGGCCAGCGATTGGTACTGATGCATTTCAAGAGGCTGATATTCGCGGCGTAACCATGCCGATAACTAAACACAATTATCTGGTCACTGATCCAGAGGAAATTCCTCGTGCAATTGCAGAAGCTTTCTATATTGCAAACTCTGGTAGACCGGGACCGGTTTTAGTTGATATTGCAAAAGATGCATTACAAAAAATGACTGGATACAACTATCCGACCAACATTAATTTGCGCGGCTATCGACCTCAGACCGAACCAGATCAACAATCAATTCGCGATGCTGCAGCTTTAATTGCACAATCAAGTAAGCCGGTGTTTTATGTTGGTGGCGGTGTCATAAAAGCTAATGCTGCAAAAGAGCTATTGCAGTTGGCAGAATTAGTTGGCGCACCGGTAGTGACCACTTTAATGGCGCGCGGTGCATTCCCAGACAGCCACAAACAGCATTTGGGCATGCCAGGTATGCACGGCACCGTTGCTGCAGTTACTGCGCTGCAAAAAGCAGATTTGCTAATTACTTTAGGAGCGCGCTTTGATGACCGTGTTACTGGAAAGCTATCCACCTTTGCGGTTAATGCCAAGGTAATTCATGCAGATATTGACCCCGCAGAGATTGGTAAAAATCGCTACGCAGATGTGCCCATCATTGGTGATTTAGGACCAACCATCAAAGCTTTGATTCCTGCAGTGACTGCAGAGTTCCAAAAGAATCAACCAGATTTAACAACGTGGTGGCGACAAATGGGATCGCTTCGCGATAAGTATCCATTGGGTTACAACGAACCTGCCGATGGATCGCTCTCACCTCAATATGTAATTGAACGAATTGGTGCAATTACTGGTCCAGATGGAATTTATGTTGCTGGCGTTGGACAGCATCAGATGTGGGCCTCGCAATTTGTTAAGTATGAAAAACCGCGCACTTGGTTGAACTCTGGTGGATTAGGAACTATGGGATATGCGGTTCCGGCTGCGATGGGTGCCAAAGTTGGTGCTCCTGATACACCGGTCTGGGCCATTGATGGAGATGGTTGTTTCCAGATGACCAATCAAGAGTTAGTGACTTGTTCCTTAAACAACATTCCAATCAAAGTTGCCATTATTAATAATGAGAGCCTAGGCATGGTTCGTCAATGGCAATCACTTTTCTATCAGAATCGATATTCAAATACTGATTTGCACTCCAAGCGCATTCCAGATTTTGCAAAGCTGGCAGAGGCGATGGGCTGTGTTGGCTTGCGTTGTGAAAGTAAATCAGATGTAGACAAGATCATTAAAGAAGCCAATTCGATTAATGACGCGCCGGTCGTAATTGATTTCAATGTTTACCGCGACGCGATGGTTTGGCCAATGGTTGCAGCAGGTACTTCTAATGATGACATCATGATTGCTAAAGAGTTGGCCCCGGACTGGGATTCACAGGAGTTATAACAATGGCCCAACACACGCTCTCAGTATTGGTAGAAAATAGCCCTGGCGTACTTGCCCGCGTTGCATCACTCTTTTCACGTCGAGGTTACAACATTGATTCACTTGCCGTGGGTCCTACCGAAAACCCAGAGGTCTCAAGAATGACTATCGTGCTAAATCTTGAAGGGCATGCCCTAGACCAAGTTAGCGCCCAGTTATTTAAATTGGTAAATGTGATTGGCATTCAAGAGATGAAGTCCACTGACTCCAGACAGCGCGAGCTGCTGATGGTAAAAGTGAATAAAGATGAGAGTTCTCGCCCGGAAATAGCTACCTTGATCGCGAAGTTCAAGGGTGAGATCGTGGATGAGACCGATTCCTGTCTGGTGATTGAGGCAATTGGCACAAGTAAAGATTTGGCTGCTTTACTTAGTGAACTAAACAGGTTTGGCGTCAAAGAGTTGGTGCAATCAGGTTTGATAGCAATCGAAACTGGCAGCACCACATTGGCAGAACGCACTTTGCAAGAAACTGGCTTGGCCTCATCCGAGACCCATAGCCAGACCGCTGATTACCAAAACTGAAAACGAACTAACGAGAAAGCTGGAACAAACGTGGCAACTATTTATCATGATGAAGATGCAGATCTATCGGTAATTCAAGGCCGAAAAGTCGCGGTCATCGGTTACGGTTCACAAGGACATGCTCATGCACTTAACTTGCGTGATAGTGGAGTAGATGTTCGCGTCGGTTTAGCTGAAGGTTCAAAGTCGCGTGCTAAGGCGGAGCAAGAAGGTCTAAGAGTTGTTTCGGTAGCTGAAGCGGTAAAGGAAGCAACTGTGATCATGTTGCTAGCTCCAGATCACAAGCAGCGTCATATTTACAAAGAATCCATTGAGCCAAATCTCAAAGCGGGGGATGCGCTTTTCTTTGGACATGGTTTCAACATTAGATTCGGTTACATCCAACCGCCAGCAAATATTGATGTTTGCATGGTCGCTCCAAAAGGCCCGGGACATCTAGTCCGTCGTGAGTATGTTGCAGGACGAGGAGTGCCAGATATTGTGGCAGTTGAGCAAGATGCAACTGGAAATGCGTGGCCGTTGACCCTTTCTTACGCAAAAGCAATGGGTGGTCTGCGCGCTGGTGGAATTCTCACCACTTTTAAAGAAGAGACTGAAACAGATCTATTTGGCGAGCAATCAGTTCTTTGCGGCGGCGCCTCTCAATTAGTGCAATATGGTTTTGAAACCTTAATTGAAGCGGGATACCAGCCAGAGGTTGCATACTTTGAGTGTCTTCATGAATTAAAGCTAATTGTTGATTTGATGTATGAAGGTGGAATTGCAAAACAGCGCTGGTCAGTTTCTGACACCGCTGAGTACGGCGATTACATTTCAGGACCTCGTGTGATTGATCCACATGTAAAGGAAAATATGAAGGCGGTACTTGCTGATATTCAAAGCGGCGCCTTTGCCAAGCGCTTCATTGAGGATCAAGATGCAGGAGCGCCAGAGTTCAAAGCGTTGCGCGCTAAAGGTGAGGCGCATCCAATTGAGGCGGTTGGCCGCGATTTACGCAAAATGATGTCGTGGGTTAAAGCAGCCAATAAAGATGATTATCAGGAAGGCTCTGCAGCACGTGAGTAAACCGGTAGTTCTGATTGCAGAAGAGTTAAGTCCAGCAACTCTGGAAGCACTTGGTCCTGATTTTGAAATCAGAAACTGTGATGGTGCTAATCGCGCCGAGCTACTGCCGGCGTTGGCCGCAGGGGTTGATGCGGTATTGATTCGTTCTGCAACAAAAATGGATGCAGAGGCGATTACTGCAGCTAAAGGTTTAAAGGTAATCGCCCGTGCTGGTGTGGGATTAGACAATGTTGATATTCCCGCAGCGACTGCAGCAGGAGTAATGGTTGTTAACGCTCCAACCTCAAATATTGTCAGTGCAGCAGAGTTAGCAATTGCACTTCTTTTGGCCGCTGCTCGACATGTATCTCCCGCGCATGCTGCATTAAAGAATGGCAAGTGGGCTCGTTCCAAATACACCGGTGCTGAACTATTTGAAAAAACCCTTGGCGTAGTTGGCTTTGGTCGTATTGGTCAATTAGTGGCTCATAGGATGCAAGCTTTTGGCATGAAGGTAATTGCCTATGATCCGTATCTCCAGCCAGCTCGTGCAGCACAGCTAGGTGTTGATTTAGTTTCACTTGATGAGTTGTTAGAGAAATCAGATTTCATAACTATTCACCTGCCAAAAACTAAAGAGACCGCGAATCTAATTGGTGAAGCAGCGCTTAAAAAAGTTAAGCCAACAGTGCGCATAATTAATGCAGCTCGTGGTGGAGTGTTGGATGAAGCTGCTTTATACACGGCAATTACTGAAGGTCGAGTAGCTGGTGCTGGCCTTGATGTATTTTCCACTGAACCTTGCACCGATTCACCGCTTTTCACATTAGATCAAGTTGTCGCAACCCCTCACTTGGGAGCATCAACTGATGAAGCGCAAGAGCGTGCTGGAATTGCAGTAGCGGTTTCAGTTAGAAAAGCTCTCTCGGGCGAATTGGTTCCTGATGCGGTAAATGTTAAAGGCGGGGAGATTCACGAGGAGATTCGTCCTTCATTGCCGTTGGTTGAAAAGATGGCACAGATTGCAACCGCTTTAGAAGCAGAGTTACCGGTGTCTATTGAAATTACCGTTAGCGGAGAGGTGTCTGCGTATGACTGCACAATCCTTGGCACTTCAGCTTTAAAGGGAGCTTTGCTTGCTACCGGCATGGAAGATGTCACATACGTAAACTCACCAAATCTGGCCGCAGAAAAAGGTATTACCTCAACTGTTGCAACGGAAGCGGAGTGTGAGGACTACAGAAGCATGATTTCGATGCGTGCCGCTTTCTCTAATGGCAATCGAGTAGAAGTTGATGCAACTTTGATGGGAATTCGCAAAGTAGAAAAGATTGTGCGCATCAATAAGTTTGACATTGAACTACCTCCAGCAGATCACTTGCTGTTCTTGATTTATACTGACAAGCCAGGCGTTGTTGGAGCGGTAGGAAATGTGTTGGGTGCTGCAAAGACCAATATCGCAAATATGCAGGTTGCAAGAGACCAGGCGGGCGGAGAGGCATTAATGGCTCTCACTGTGGACTCTGCAATTCCTACAGAGGTGGCAAATCAGATCGCCAAGGAAATCGGCGCTCGTGTTGCAAGATCGGTGTCACTACAGTCATGAAACAGAATTACAAATTAGCTCTAATTGGTGGCGACGGAATCGGACCTGAAGTTGTTGCCGAAGGGGTAAAGGTTTTGGATGCGGTCGCTACCAAGTACGGCGTGACATTTGCTAAGAAGGAGTTTGATCTTGGTGCCAGGCTTTGGCACAAGACAGGCGAAACTCTGCCAGATGCAATCTTGGATGAATTAAAAAACTTCGATGTGATTTTGCTCGGCGCGGTAGGTGATCCTTCAGTTCCAAGCGGTGTACTAGAGCGTGGCTTATTGCTAAAACTACGTTTTGCTTTTGATCATTACATAAACCTGCGCCCCGCCAAGCTTTATCCAGGCACCCAAGGACCGTTGCGCACCACTGCACCAATTGATTTTGTAGTAGTTCGTGAAGGAACTGAAGGTCCATATGTCGGAGCTGGCGGAGTTTTGGCGGAAGGAACTTCCGCCGAGATTGCGACTGAAGAATCCCTAAATACTCGCAGAGGGGCAGAGCGTGTTATTCGCGATGCCTTTAACCGCGCACAAGCACGTCCCCGCAAAAAGCTCACCATGGTGCACAAAAACAATGTCTTGGTTCGTGCTGGTGGTTTATGGACCCGCACCTTCAATGAGATAGCTAAAGAGTATCCAGAGGTGCAGACTGATTATCTACATGTTGATGCGGCTTCCATGTTTTTTGTAACCAACCCGGATCGTTTTGATGTTGTCGTTACTGACAATCTTTTTGGCGACATACTTACAGATATAGCGGCTGCAATATGTGGCGGAATTGGTTTGGCCGCCTCAGGAAACATAAATCCAGAAGGCGCTTTTCCATCCATGTTTGAACCGGTCCATGGTTCAGCACCAGATATCGCCGGCAAGGGCATCGCTGATCCAACCGCGACTGTGATGTCTGTAGCCATGATGTTGCGTCATCTCGGCTTGAATGAAGCAGCTCAAGATGTTGAAAATGCGGTTGCTGAGGATTTGCTGCAACGTGGCACAACCAAACGTTCAACCAAGGAAGTTGGCGATGCATTTGTAAAGGCGATATCGCAATGAAAATAAATGTGAACCTTTCAAGCAATCCAGTTGCTGCAACGGAACGCGAAGCACGGGTTGCAGAACCTGGATTTGGTAAGTACTTCACCGATCACATGGTCACCGCCGAGTGGAATCAAAGCACAGGCTGGAGCGATGCAAACATTCACGCATATGGACCAATCTCATTGGATCCTGCAGCGATGGTGTTTCATTATGGACAAGAGATATTTGAGGGAATGAAGGCTTACTCACAACCTGATGGCTCAGTTGCATTATTTCGCCCAGAAGCTAATGCATTGAGATTTGCCAAGAGTGCAGCACGCATAACCTTGCCCGAGCTGCCAGTTGCAGATTTTGTTGCTGCCGTTGAAGGGTTAGTTAAATTAGATATCAATTGGGTGCCAAAAAAGATTGGCGAATCTCTCTACATCCGACCATTCATGATTGCTACTGAAGTTGGCTTAGGAGTGAGGCCTTCAAACAAAGCTTTATTCGCAGTAATAGCTACCCCTGCGGCAGCATATTTCAATGCTGCAAAAGCGGTCACAGTATGGATTTCAACAGAGTATGTACGTGCCGCGCTTGGTGGCACTGGTGAAGCAAAGTGCGGCGGTAATTACGCAGCATCTTTACTAGCCCAACAACAAGCTGCAGCACAAGGATGCGATCAAGTGGTTTGGTTGGATGCAAAAGAGCGCCGTTGGGTAGAAGAGATGGGTGGCATGAACCTCTACTTTGTTAAAGGTAAAGGAAAAGATGCAACTATTTTTACCCCTAAGTTAACTGGCACATTACTACCTGGCATTACCCGAGATTCAATACTGACGGTTGCAGCAGATCTTGGATACAAAGCTGAAGAGGGCATGATCTCAACAGATGAATGGAGAGATGGTGTCGCCAGTGGCGAAATCTCAGAGATATTTGCCTGCGGTACAGCAGCGGTTATAGCTCCGGTCGGAACTGCCAAGAGCGCAAATGGCACCTGGATAACTGGTGATGGCAATCCCGGCCCAATAACTATGGAGATTAGAAATCATCTCTTGGGAATCCAACATGGCACTATCGCTGATAAACATGGCTGGATGAAGAAAGTTTCTCAGTAATGAACACAGTAGGAAAACCCTCAGATGCCTTTCACATTTACGATACAACTTTGCGTGATGGAGCTCAACAAGAGGGTCTAAATCTCTCAGTACATGACAAATTAACCATTGCGCGTCACTTGGATGATTTGGGAGTTGGATTTATTGAAGGTGGCTGGCCTGGAGCCAACCCAAAGGACACTGAGTTTTTCAAATTGGCTAAAACTGAATTGCAGTTAAAAAATGCCACCTTTGTTGCCTTTGGCGCGACCCGTCGTCCTAATGTGAAAGCAGCTGATGATTTGTTGCTTCGTGCGCTGCAAGATTCTGGAGCTCCGGTAGTAACTTTGGTAGCAAAATCTCATGATCGTCATGTTGATTTGGCGTTGAAGACCCAGCTTGATGAAAACCTAGCAATGATTAGGGATTCCATTGAGTTTTTGCGGGCTGGAGGCCAAAGGGTTTTCCTAGATGCCGAACACTTTTTTGATGGCTACCGTTCCAATTCAGTTTACGCGTTAGAGGTAGTTCGAGTCGCCGCAGAGGCTGGTGCAGATGTAATTGCACTTTGCGACACAAATGGCGGAATGTTGCCTGATGAGCTTTCTGATGTGGTTCATGAAGTTCTCACTAAGAGTTCAGCCCGCTTAGGTATTCATTGCCACAATGACACCGGTTGTGCGATTGCAAACTCTTTGGCCGCGGTAGCTGCAGGCGCTACCCATGTTCAGGGTACATTGAATGGTTATGGTGAAAGAACTGGAAATGCGGATTTAGTTTCAATCATCGCTAATTTACAGTTAAAGAAAAAACAACAGGTATTGCCAGCTGGAGCTTTGGAAGAAGCTTTTCGTATCTCGCATGCAGTCGCTGAAGTAACCAATGTGGCGCCAAGCGCTAGACAACCATATGTTGGTGTTTCTGCTTTTGCCCACAAAGCTGGTTTGCATGCTTCAGCTATCAAGGTCGATCCCGCACTTTATCAACATGAAGATCCAGAAAGTGTCGGAAACGATATGCGAATGTTGGTTTCAGAGATGGCCGGCAGGGCATCTATCGAACTCAAATCGCAGGAGTTAGGTTTTGATCTCAGCTCTGAAAAAGAGGTTGTTTCAAGAGTTGTAGAAAAAGTTAAAGCGCTCGAATCCCGTGGCTACACATTTGAAGCAGCTGATGCATCATTTGAGTTATTGCTTCGTGAAGAGTTAGATGGAAAGCGTCCAAGTTTTTTCAATTTATTGAGTTGGGAAACAACTGTTGATCAAGACGCGGATCGCTCTGTTACTTCGAGGGCAACTGTTAAATTGTTGGCAAATGGAGAGCAGATTGAGTCTCAAGGATCTGGAAATGGTCCAGTTAATGCGATTGATAATGCGTTGCGAAATGGATTAGAGAGTATTTATCCGCAGCTCAAATCCCTTGAACTCACTGATTACAAGGTCAGAATCTTGGAGGGACGACTAGGAACAGGCGCTATCACCCGTGTATTGGTTGAGACCAGCGATGGCTCAGGTGAGTGGAGCACAATTGGGGTGCATGAAAATGTTATAGCCGCGTCTGCAATGGCGCTGGAAGATGCTTTAACTTATGGTCTGCTAAGGCAAGGTCAAGTTCCCGCTTAAACTCTCAGATTAGGAGTCAAGCTTTATGAAGACTGCGGTCAAAAAAGGTTATCGTGTAAGCCCAGCTGAGACTGCGGAGTGGCTAAAAGTTCAAATGGCGCATCTGGGAATGAGTGGCTTAGAGGAGTTACATCAAAAAACCGGAATCGACCGCGGATCGCTATCAAGATATTTCAGACAGGAGCGGATTCCACGCATCGATGTAATTGCTCCACTTTGTCGTGCGTTAGAAGTTTCGCCAGAAACCTTACTGGTAGTCCTGGGCGCAATAGATAAGAGATCCCGCAGTTAATTTCTTGCAGTAATAATTAATTCATCCCCGACGCGATTGAAGTTGCGCGGGAAGTTGTCATCGGACCAGAGCTTGTGCAGCATTGCAATTTGGTCATTGGTTAATTCGCCACTTGTAACATCTAAGATGTCATCAAAATCATGACCAACTCCGATCGTGACTCGGATCTCTGCAGCAGACACAGCTAAAACGGGGAGTGCGCAGTAGTCATTAATGACTAAAACAATCTCCATCCTCATTAGCTCCGTTTCCATCAGTAAGCCCACTCGCCAAGTGAGCCATGTTGTGCTGACAAAATTGAATTGGGTCAAGTGTTGCGTATTAGCAACGCTGTGTCTATCGGCTGTCCGGACTTAATTTCTGAGTACTCTTTCAATGTGCCCCTAGATTCTGGACTGGCTGAGGCTTATCGCTCCCACTTGATTACTGAGCGTAATCTTTCCGAAAACTCCATCCGCGCCTATCTCGCCGATCTTGAATCATTGTTGCTACATGTAAATCAACTCGGAGTCACGGAGTTCTCGCAGTTAGAGGTAAACCACATCCGTTCTTGGCTAGCGAATCTGCAAGTAAAGGGTGCGGCTCGTTCCTCAATTACTCGCAGAGTTGTTTCGGTTCGGGCCTTTACCTATTGGGGTGCACAAAATGGTTGGCTGGAAAAAGATATTGGCAAGGATTTAATCGCTCCGAAAGCGGAAAGAACTTTGCCCAAAGTTTTGGATGTCCAAAGCGCTGCAACCGCTTTGGAATCTTTATCAGTTAGAGCGGCGGAGGAGGAGAGTCCAATTTCGCTTCGTGATTTAGCGATTGTTGAAACTCTTTATGGCTCTGGTATTCGCGTTTCTGAATTAGTAGGACTAGACATTTCCGATGTTGATCGCAGCAGAAATACTTTGCGGGTGATTGGAAAAGGCAATAAGGAAAGAGTAGTTCCTATCGGATTGCCGGCATTAAAGGCGATTGATCTTTGGCTCAACAAAGGAAGAGCAGATTTGCTGTCCGAGGATTCAGGTGATGCATTATTTATTGGATCACGAGGTGGAAGAATTGATCAACGCGTTGCTCGAGAGGTTGTTTATGATGCGATGCAAGCACTTGGTGGTAATAAAAAACTAGGTCCACACGCATTGCGCCATAGCGCTGCAACCCATTTATTAGAAGGTGGTGCAGATTTGCGCACCGTGCAGGAGATTTTGGGTCATTCCTCATTGGCAACTACGCAGATTTATACCCATGTAACCCAGGAGCGAATCAAGCAAGCCTACGAACAGGCGCATCCGCGGGCTTAATTTCTACCCCGCCAATCTTTGTGATTTGAGGATGGATTTGTTGTTGGGGAGCGAAGCAGAGTCCGCAAAACAAGCCAATAACAAAACAGGTTGCAAAGGCGGCAATCTTCACGAAGAAAAGCTGGCAAAGAGCTCTCTATCAGAAGGGCTCCAGGCTCATATTGGTGGAAAAAGCCCTGCTGTTGGTCAGGTAGGATTTCGCCCAGCGCAGCGGTAAAACGCTGCGACTTCACGCGTCTAACCCTTGACTCACTTACGCGGTGATTTACGGGTAAACCATTTCGGTCTATCTCAAGATGAGGTAGTCGGTGTCTAGGCGCTAGGGATCCAGCAAAGTGCTGGTTCATTAACCGATGCAAACCTCTAAAGGCTTGCTTGAAGGAGCGTGCCGCGATGGCGGTTGTAACAATGCGAGAACTCCTCGACAGCGGTGTTCACTTCGGACATCAGACTCGTCGTTGGAATCCAAAGATGAAGCGTTTTATTTTCACTGAGCGCAACGGCATCTACATCATCGATATCCAACAATCACTTGCGCTAATTGATAAAGCGTATGACTTTGTTAAAGACACAGTTGCTAAAGGCGGCCATGTTCTTTTTGTTGGAACTAAAAAGCAAGCACAAGAACCAATTCAGTCTCAAGCGGCAAGAGTTGGCATGCCATATGTAACAGAGCGTTGGCTTGGTGGAATGCTCACCAACTTCCCAACCGTCTACAAGCGCATTCAGCGCCTTAAAGAATTAGAAGCACTAGAGGCTTCAAATGATCAGGTATTAACCAAAAAAGAATTACTACTGCTACGCCGTGAACGCGAGAAGTTGCACAAAAACCTTGATGGAATCCGCAACATGACCAAATTGCCATCTGCAATTTGGGTTGTAGATACTAAGAAGGAGCACCTCGCTGTTGCAGAGGCGCACAAGTTGGGAATTCCAGTTATTGCAATTCTTGATACAAACTGCGATCCAGATGAAGTTGATTACAAGATTCCTGGCAATGATGACGCGATTCGCTCCGTCACTTTGCTAACTCGTGTTATCACCGATGCGATTGCAGCTGGCCTACAAGCACGTTCCGCAAATGTGGCAAAAGAGGCGACAGAGGCAGCTAAAGCCGGTGCAGAAAATGTTGCTGCAGGCGAGCCATTAGCTGATTGGGAGAAGGATTTGCTAGCAGGATCTGATGCGGCAAAAACTGAAGGTTCTTCAGAAAGCACAGGTGCATAAGTGGCATACACAGCAGAGGATGTAAAGCGTCTCCGTGAAGCTACTGCAGCTGGAATGGTGGATTGCAAAAAAGCTCTTGATGAGGCAAATGGTGATTTTGATAAAGCTGTTGAAATCATCCGAGTTAAGGGATTAAAGGGCGTAACCAAGCGTGAAGGTCGCGCTACTTCAAATGGTTTGATCGCTGCTAAGGCTGAAGGCACAACAGCGGTAATGCTCGAACTTAACTGCGAAACCGATTTCGTGGCTAAGGGAGATCGTTTCCAAGCTGTAGCCGATGAGTTGTTGGCACATCTTTTCGCTAGCAAGCAAAGTGATTTGGCAGCATTCATTGCCTCAAAGCTTCCTTCCGGCAAGGGAGTGCAAGAAGCGATTGATGAAGCAAATGCAACAATGGGCGAGAAGGTCGAGCTTCGTCGCATTGCAGTAATTGATGGTTCTGCCAGCGCTTTGTACTTACACCGCACCAGCCCAGATCTTCCACCGCAGGTCGGAGTTCTAGTAGCACTTGCAAAAGCTGATGAGGTTGTTGGCAAGGATGTTGCCCAACACATTGCAGCTTTCGCGCCTCAATACTTGAACCGTGAAGCGGTTCCAGCAGATGTAATTGAAAATGAACGTCGTGTTGCAGAAGAAACCGCACGTAATGAAGGTAAGCCAGATGCAGCCATCGCCAAGATTGTCGAAGGTCGCGTCACAGGCTTTGTAAAAGAGGTATCACTTCTTGAGCAGGCCTTCGCAAAGGATCAAAAGAAAACTGTCCAACAGGTACTAACTGAGGCAGGAAACACCGTGTCTGCCTTCTATCGTTTCCGCGTCGGACAGTAACCTTTATGCTGTACTAAAAGCTTTATCAGCGGTTTAGACCAGCTGTTTAGAAAGGAGCATTCGCATGAGCAAGGTTCGTAAGAGCTATCAGCGGGTGCTCCTTAAACTTTCCGGTGAGGTTTTTGGTGGCGAAAAAGGGGTCGGGGTTGATCCCGATGTAGTTCATGATGTGGCGCTGCAAATTGCCGATGTGGTTCGCAGCGGTGTGCAGGTTGCGATTGTTGTTGGAGGTGGTAATTACTTCCGAGGTGCCGAGTTGCAAGAGCGCGGAATGGATCGCGCCCGAGCCGATTACATGGGAATGCTGGGTACTGTAATGAACTGCTTAGCGCTCCAAGATTTCCTGGAAAAAGAGGGAATTGACACTCGAGTCCAAACCGCAATCACTATGGGACAGGTAGCTGAGCCTTACATTCCAAGACGCTCTATCCGTCACTTAGAAAAGGGAAGAGTTGTAATTTTCGGCGCCGGTGCTGGAATGCCATTTTTCACAACCGACACAGTTGCGGCACAACGCGCCCTTGAAATCGGAGCGGATGCGTTACTCCTTGCCAAGAGCGGCGTTGACGGCGTTTATTCTGCAGATCCACGCAAAGATCAAAGTGCAACAAAATTTGATTACATTTCTTATAACGATGTTTTGAGCAAATCCCTCGCAGTTGCTGATGCGGCTGCTTTTAGCTTATGTCGAGAAAATAATTTGCCAATTGTGGTTTTCAACCTATTGCAAAATGGCAATATCGCCCGTGCTGTGCGTGGCGAAGCCATCGGAACTTTAGTCAACTAACTTACCCACCAGGTAGCCAGGAGAATGAAATGACAATCCAAGCGGTGCTCGCAGATACCAGCGTAAAGATGGACAAAGCGGTAGATGTCGCTAAAGAGGATTTTGCTGCAATTCGTACTGGCCGTGCACATCCTTCGATGTTCGCAAAAATCATGGTGGAGTACTACGGAACTGCAACGCCTCTCTCGCAGCTTGCGACGGTGCAGGTTCCCGAAGCCCGTACTGCTCTGGTGACCCCATTTGATAAAGGCGCGACTACAGCAATTGAAAAAGCCATTCGCGAATCTGATCTTGGTGTAAATCCAGGCGGCGATGGCAATGTAATCCGCGTTAACTTTCCACAATTGACGGAAGAGCGGCGTAAAGAGTTCATTAAGGTGGCTAAAGCAAAGGCGGAAGACTCAAAAATTTCCATCCGCTCAATTCGTCGCGCTGCTAAAGAGGCGATGGAGAAGATGGAAAAAGATGGCTTAATCGGCAAGGATGATTTAACCCGTGGTGAAAAGGATCTAGAAAAAGTTACCTCAGATCATGTAGCCAAGATTGATGAGTTACTAAAACACAAAGAGGCTGAGCTTCTCGAAGTTTAACTTTGAGAGATTTCTATGAGCGACCTGCACTCTCTTAACGAGGCGATCAACAAACGGGCGGGCCGTAAGTTAATTCCATCCATAATTGTTGGGCTCGGACTGCTTGCAATCATCTTTTCAACCATGGCTTTTGTTCCGGTTGTCTTTGCAATATTTGTAGGTGTAGCGGTTTTGATAGCACTGCGCGAGTTAACCGGCGCTTTTGCAGCAAGCGATATTCCTACTAACTATCTGCATCTAGCTTTAGCAACAACTTTAATTTTAAGCAGTGCCTGGATTGGCGGCCTTCCAGGACTTTCTGTTTCAGTAGTAATCGCGTTAATCGCAATTCTATTTTTGGGATTATTGAAAGGCACTGAAGGATTTGTAAAGCACGCGACAGCTAGCGCTTTTGCTCTGCTATATCCCGGGTTTGTTGCGGGCTTTATTTTTCTATTGGCCCGCTCTGGTGATGGGTTTTCCTACATCGCTACCTTAGTCATCTTGGTGGGATGTAATGACACCTTTGCTTATCTCTCCGGAGTTTTATTTGGTAAACACCCACTTGCAGCCAAGATATCTCCTAAGAAAACTTGGGAAGGGTTTATCGGTGGCTTGGTTTTCACCGCCTCGGGAAGTGCAGCCGCCTTTTATTATCTTCTCGATCATCACGCTTTGATAGGCGCAGCCGCCGGAGTTGCTGGAGTTTTAGCCGCAACAGTTGGTGATTTAGTAGAAAGCGCAATCAAACGGGATTTATCGATCAAAGATATGGGCACCTTGTTACCTGGACATGGCGGCATGCTCGATCGTCTTGATTCAGCTTTAATTACCGCGCCGGTACTTTGGTGCTGTATCGAGTTATTAAAGAGATTCGCATGACAGAGTTAAAACTAGTTTTTGATGAGCCAAAACAACGCAAGAAGGCCCCCGAGCATTTAGCGGACTTAACCAAGGATGAACGTCGAAAGAAAGCAGAGTCACTTGGCTTGCCAGCATTTCGCGCAAATCAGATTTCTACACACTACTTCACTCACTACAACGATGATCCTGAATCTTGGACCGATATTCCAGCAGCGCTTCGCCCAGTAGTTGCCGAACACTTTCTCCCTAAACTAATTACTTTGGTGCGTTCTATTACCTGTGACAATGGAAAAACTCGTAAAGATCTATGGCGTCTACATGATGGGGTTTTGGTCGAGTCCGTACTGATGCGCTATTCAGATCGCACCACTGTTTGCATTTCATCACAAGCAGGATGCGGCATGAACTGTCCTTTCTGCGCTACTGGACAAGCGGGATTAACTCGCAATCTCACCGCTGGTGAAATCACTGCACAGATTGTTGCCTCAGCAAAGGCATGTGCCACTGGAGAGTTGCCAGGTGGCCCAACTCGATTATCCAATGTGGTGTTCATGGGCATGGGGGAGCCACTGGCCAATTACAACGCGGTAATCCGAACAGTTAGAAACATAATTACCCCGCAGCCGGATGGATTAGGAATTGGCGCACGTTCAGTTACCGTCTCAACTGTTGGACTTGTAACTGGCATCGAGAAATTAACTCAAGAAGATATCCAAGTAACTTTGGCGGTCTCTCTTCATACCCCTGATGATGAACTTCGTGACACTTTGGTCCCAATAAATTCACGCTGGAAAGTGAAAGAGGTGCTTGCTGCGGCCGATAAATATGCCGAGCAAACCGGGCGCCGTTACTCCATTGAATATGCGTTGATTAGGGATATCAATGACCAACAATGGCGTGCGGATTTACTGGGCCGTTTGCTCAAGAACCGTCATGCCCATGTAAATCTAATTCCCTTGAATCCAACCCCGGGCTCTAAGTGGACCGCATCTCGTAAAGAGGATGAACGCACCTTTGTTAAAACCTTAGAAAACTATGGGGTTCCGGTAACGGTCCGTGATACCCGAGGCCGTGAAATTGATGGTGCGTGTGGCCAACTCGCCGCAGCTGAGTTAAATAACTCTTGAATCAAACTCACCCCGCTAACTAAACTCCCTGCCTGAATAGCTTTTCCCATTTCAATCTTGGAGGTTTGGCGTGAAGACTCTGCAAAATTTCATCAACGGTGAAAAGGTTTCATCCTCATCTGACAAGACGCAGGATCTCATCAACCCCGCAACCGGTGAAGTGTTTGCAAAAGCACCAGTTTCAAACGCTGCCGATATTGATAAGGCGATGAAATCCGCAGAAAAAGCATTTGAGGTTTGGAAAGAGTCCACGCCGGGCGAAAGACAAAAGGCAATAAATAAAATCGCTGATGCAATCGAAGCTCGCTCAGAAGAGCTAATTCAAATTGAAAGTGAAAATACCGGCAAGCCAATCGCTGTCACACGTGCCGAAGAGATTGGTCCGATGTTGGATCAAATCCGCTTTTTTGCCGGCGCCGCTCGTCACTTGGAGGGGCGCTCAGCTGCAGAGTATTTCAAAGGACATACCTCTTTTATTCGTCGCGAACCTATCGGAGTTTGTGCACAAGTAACCCCTTGGAATTACCCGATGATGATGGCGGTATGGAAGTGGGCACCAGCTATCGCAGCAGGCAACACTGTAGTTTTAAAACCAAGTGATACCACCCCAGTTTCTACTCTCTGGATGGCTGAGTTAATGCAAGAGTTCCTGCCCGAAGGTGTAATCAATGTTGTGGTTGGAGATCGTGAAACCGGAAAACTTCTAGTTGAACATGAAACTCCGCAATTCATTTCAATCACAGGTTCGGTAAAAGCGGGCATGGAGGTAGCAGGAAGCGCTGCAAAAGATTTGAAACGAGTTCACTTAGAGCTAGGCGGTAAAGCCCCGGTAGTTATTTTTGATGATGCAGATTTGCAAGCCGCGTGTGAATGGATCGCGGTTGCTGGTTACTTCAATGCCGGACAGGACTGCACCGCAGCTACCCGAGTCCTTGTCGAAGCGAGTGCGTACGATGATGTAGTTGCTCTACTTACCGAGCAGGCCAAAAATGTTATTAAAGTTGGTATGCCGAACGAGGATGTCTTAGTTGGCCCGGTAAACAATGCCAATCAGTTGGCTCGCGTCAAGGGTTTCTTGGATCGCACCCCATCTCATGCCCGTGTTACTGCAGGAGGCTCTGCAATTGACCGTCCGGGATATTTCTGGAGCCCAACGGTGGTTGCAGATCTACGTCAAGATGATGAGATGATTCAAAATGAAATCTTTGCTCCTGTTATAACAGTGCAAAAGTTCACTGATGAAGCAGAAGCGGTTCGTCATGCCAATGGCGTTAAGTATGGTTTAGCGTCAAGTGTATGGACCAAAGATCATGGTCGCGCGATGCGCATGGCCAAAGCCTTTGATTTCGGAGTGGTCTGGATTAATACCCACATTCCGATGGTCGCTGAAATGCCGCACGGTGGATTCAAGCACTCCGGCCATGGCAAGGATCTCTCTGGCTATGGATTTGAGGAGTACACACGTATCAAACATGTCATGACCAATCTCAACGCCTGATAGATTTACCATTCTTCCCTAGGTACCTGGCCACCTTCTAGAGAAAGTGAAGCAATGAAAAAAGACCCACAATCACTATCACCGGAGGCGCGTGCAATTATCCGTGCGCAAATCACACGTAGATCATTATTTGTTGGCGCAGGTGCGATTGGAGCAGCGACTTTTTTGTCATCCTGTTCTAGTGATGCTGAAACAAGTGGCGCCACATCTCCAGAAGATGTCGGAGGCACGGTGCGTTGGGCAAACTGGACCGCGTATTTGGATCAAAAGAAGGTTGATGGCAAAAGAACTTATCCATCATTAAGTAAATTCACAGAGGCGACCGGTATTGAGGTCGATTACTTAGTTGATTACAACGACAATGATGAGTTTTATGGCAAAGTTCAAGAGAATTTGAAGGCCGGTAATGACATCGGTTATGACATCGTTACCCCAACAGACTGGATGACGGCACGCTGGATTCGCTTGGGATATGCCCAAAAGTTGGATGCGGCAAATATTCCAAATAAGAGCAACATCCTCGACACCCTTGCCAATGTAAGTTTTGATGAGGGCCGTAATTACTCTCTTACCTGGCAATCCGGATTTGGTGGCTTTGGCTGGAACAAGGATGTTGTGAAGGAAGACATTGTCTCTGTTGAACAATTGTTTAGTTCCAAGTACAAGGGACGTGTAGAGGTTCTCTCTGAAATGAGAGACACCATGGGAATTATCTTGCAATACCAGGGTGTAGATATCTCTAAGCCATTTACTGAAGATCAATTTATGAATGGCATTGATTTCCTTAAGAAGATGATTGCCGATGGCTTCATCCGTCAGGTTAAGGGCAATGATTATTTAGAGGATCTTGCCAATGGCGATGCGGTAGCTGTAATTGGTTGGAGCGGAGATATGTTCTCCGAAAACCTATCGGGCCAAAATTATGGCTTTGCGATCCCAGAATCAGGTGGAACACTTTGGAGCGATAACATGCTTATTGCCTCCACCTCTGCCAATAAGTCCAACTCCGAGAAGCTAATGAACCATTACTACGATCCAGCTATCGCAGCTGAAGTAGCGGCGTGGGTCAATTACATCTGCCCAGTTAAGGGTGCCCGTGAAGAGATGGAGAAGATTGATCCAGAGTTGGCAAACAGCCCATTTATCTTCCCTGATGATGCAACCCTTTCCAAGGTCAGTGTTTTCCGCGGCTTGAGCGCTGAAGAAGAGTTCAACTTCTCAGCAGCGTTCCAAGAAGCAATCGGTGCATAGTCGAAATCGATTAGTGGCTGAAAAAAAGAAGGTACAAGGGGATCTTGTACTAGATCATGTCACCAAAGAGTTTGGTGAATTTGTTGCCGTTGATGATCTTTCGCTTGTAATTCCGAAGGGTTCATTCTTTGCCCTATTGGGCCCTTCGGGATGCGGAAAAACCACAACTCTGCGGATGATTGCCGGATTAGAGGAACCAACCACTGGGAAGATACTTATCGGCGATACGGATATCACCGATACCAAGGCCTACGAACGGCCCGTCAACACGGTTTTCCAAAACTACGCACTATTTCCACATTTAACAATCTTTGAAAATGTGGCATTTGGATTGCGTCGCAGAGGAATAAAAGAGGTTGATGAGGCGGTAGCTAAAGTTTTAAACCTAGTCGAACTCGCTCATCTAAAAGATAGAAAACCGGGACAACTTTCCGGTGGTCAACAGCAACGAATCGCTCTAGCTAGAGCTGTTGTTAATCGACCTGCCTTATTGCTTCTAGATGAACCACTTGGTGCATTGGATTTGAAGCTACGTCGACAAATGCAGATTGAGTTAAAGTGGATTCAAACAGAGGTTGGCATCACATTTGTGCATGTTACCCATGACCAAGAAGAGGCCATGACTATGGCTGACACCGTTGCGGTCATGAATAACGGCAAGATTGAGCAAATGGGATCTCCAGCTGATCTATATGAAAATCCTAAAACAGTATTCGTTGCAAACTTCTTAGGTCAATCCAACTTTATTGATGGCGAAGTTACCGGAACAGATGGCGACAATTTAATTGTTGATTTGAAGGGAACTAAAGTTTCCCTGCCAAAATCAAGAAACAATGCGAAAGGAAACTCTCTCAAACTTGGTATTAGACCAGAGAAGTTTCGCCTGCACGATGCCACCGAAACCGTTAAAGGAAATGTGCTTAAAGGCGGCATAATCACAGACATCTCTTTCTTCGGCGTAAGCACCCAGTACTTGGTTGAGATGCCTTGGAAGCAGGAGTTAATGGTTTTTGAACAAAATGATGGCGGCGCACCGGATCTTGTTAAGGGAGATGCGGTGACTCTTTCTTGGGAGCCACAGTTCACCTTTGCTCTTGACGGTGAAGCAAAGTAGGTAGGCCTGATGGCTGCAACCCAAACTAGAGGGGCAGAAAAAACCTTCGCTCCAGTTAAGAAATCCCGTCGCACCGCTTATCTGTTGTTAGCGCCCGGTCTGATTTGGCTTATTGTTTTCTTTGCCTTCCCTTTACTGAATTTGGCCGCAACCTCAACTAAAACCCCCGCACCCACCTTTGAGACTGGTGAGTTTGTTCAAACCTTTAGATTTGCCAACTTCATAGATGCATTTACCTCTAATCAGGAACAGTTTTTTCGCTCCTTTATTTATGCACTTTGTGCAACCTTGCTTGCGCTAGCAATCGCATATCCATTGGCCTATGCAATTGCTTTTAGAAGCGGCCCATGGAAAAACTTCATGTTGGTTATGGTCATCGCACCATTCTTCACTTCGTTCCTACTTCGCACCTTGGCATGGAAGCAGATTCTGGGTTCAGAGGGTCCGGTGGTTTCAGCACTTCAATTTCTTAGAATTCTTCCGCAGGATGCAACTATTACCGCTACTGCATTTTCAGTAATCATGGGTTTGACCTATAACTTCTTGCCATTTATGACATTACCCATCTATGCATCATTGGATCGCATTGATTACCGCCTCTTGGAAGCGTCTGGCGATTTGTACTCAAATGGCGTAACCACATTTAGAAAAGTTACTCTGCCACTCTCAATGCCTGGGGTAGTAGCCGGAACCCTTCTCACTTTCATTCCAGCATCGGGTGATTACATAAACGCCCAATTATTGGGCAGTCCTGATAATTTCATGATTGGAAATGTCATCAACTCAAGATTCTTCCGAGTAGTTGACTATCCAACAGCAGCCTCATTGTCATTTATTTTGATGGCTAGCATCCTGGTCCTAGTCGTTGTATACATTCGACGTGCCGGAACGGATGAACTGGTATGAAGAATTGGTTCTCCAAAAACTTAATCCGAATTTACGCGGCAGCTGCGATTTTTTATATCTTATTGCCGATTATTTACACCGTAGCCTTTTCCTTTAATGATGCTGATAAGCGCAACATCGTATGGCGCGGTTTTACCTTGGCGGCATGGCAAAATCCCTGCGAACCGATTGGGATCTGTGAAGCTCTAGGTAACTCATTTAAAGTTGGCATCACTTCAACTATTGCGGCCACACTACTTGGCACCATGATCGCATTTGCTCTGGGCCGTTATAACTTCCGCGGCCGTTCCACCACTAACTTATTGATTTTCTTGCCAATGGCAACACCCGAAGTTGTCCTCGGAGCATCTTTACTTTCCATGTTCATAAATATAAATGTAGGCGCGGGACTGGTCCCGGTAATAATCGCGCACATCATGTTCTGCATTTCATTTGTTGTTGTCACCGTAAAAGCTCGAGTTGCAAGCTTGGATCCCAAGTTAGAAGAAGCTGCTCGAGATCTTTACGCAAATGAATGGGAAACTTTCCGTCGCGTCACCTTCCCTCTAGTTGCGCCAGGTATAGCGGCCGCAGCGCTACTTGCATTCGCGCTCTCCTTTGATGATTTCATCATTACAAACTTCAACTCTGGAACAGTAAACACTTTCCCCGAGTATGTTTGGACCGCTTCACTACGAGGTGTGCCTCCTCAGGCAAATGTCATCGGAACCCTAATGTTTGTAATAGCTCTAGCTGCGGTATTTGCCGGACAAGTAATCAACAAGCGAAAGCAAGTAAAACGCTGATGACCAACATAGGAAATATGTACGGGCCCAACTTCACATTTTTGGGTGTTCCAGCATGCGACCTTGATGATCCTGCAACATATAAAGATGCGGATGTAATTATTGTCGGAGCTCCGATTGATAGCGGCACCTCGCATCGCTCTGGTGCAAAGTTTGGTCCGCAAGCAATTCGAATGGGGGATTACCTGCCACATGATGGAGAGCGTCCGCATTTGGCTTTGCGCATCGATGGTTTAAAAGCGCTAAAAGTTTTTGATGCCGGAGATTTGTTAATGCCTCCCGGTAACTTGGAGGATTCACTTCAGGTGCTCAAGGCGGCTACAGAGAAAATCTCACGAGCTGGAGCAGTCGCAGTTGTATTAGGAGGAGATCACTCCATCGCCTCAGCTGATGTTGCTGGAATTGCAGAGCATCGCGGCAAAGGAAAGATTTCCATGATTCACTTTGATGCCCATGCAGATACTGGTGATTTGCAGTTTGGTGCATTGGTAGGTCATGGCACCCCAATGAGGCGCTTGATTGATTCAGGTTATGTTCGTGGTGATCGATTCCTGCAATTGGGCCTACGCGGATATTGGCCAGATGATGCAACCCTGAATTGGATGCGAGATCAAGGGATGCGTTCTTATGAGATGACGGAAATTCACCATAGAGGATTGAACACAGTTCTTGATGAATCTTTTGCAACTCTCACCAAAGATTGTGATGGAGTATTTCTTTCCGTTGATATTGATGTAGTTGATCCGGGTATGGCACCAGGTACGGGAACTCCAGAGCCTGGCGGAATGACTTCTCGTGAATTACTGGAAGCGGTAAGACGCATTTGTTTGGAGTTACCTGTTGTAGGAATTGATGTAGTTGAGGTTTCTCCACCATTTGATTCTGCAGACATCACAGCAATCCTGGCTAATCGAGTTGTATTAGAAGCAGTAAGTGCCATAGCGAAACGAAAATCAGGTGAAAGTTATTCACCAACCCGCAATCTCTTGGATCGTTAAGCCTGAGCTAAAGCTTCATCAAGTATCTGTAACGCCTCATTTAGTAAATGCTCGGGCATAACCAATGGCGGCAGTAAACGGATCACATTGCCATATGTTCCAGCCGAAAGAATCAGCACACCTTTTTGTTGGCAGTACTTAATCGCAGCGGCAAGCGCAGCAGGGTTGGGGTCCTTACTTCCAGGGATAACCAACTCAATGGCTTGCATTGCGCCGCGGCCTCTAACATCGCCAACAATCGGATACTTTTCCTTCATTTTGTGCAGCGCATCGGTCATTATTTTTCCGATGTGATTTGCGCGTTCTACCAATTTTTCTTCTTCAATAGTTGCAATAGCGCCAATAGCTGCGGCGCAGGCGATAGGAGAGCCACCATATGTGCCACCTAAGCCGCTGATATGAACTGCATCCATTACATCAGCGCGACCTGTAACAGCAGCTAGAGGTAGTCCACCAGCGATGCCTTTGGCGGTGGTAATCAAGTCAGGAACAATTCCTTCATGCTCACTGGCGAACATGGCACCAGTACGAGCAAAACCAGTTTGTACTTCATCCGCGACAAAGAGAATGCCATTTTCTTTACAGAACTTGTCTAGGCCGGGAAGGAAGCCTTCGCACGGAACAATAAATCCACCCTCGCCCATGATTGGCTCAATCACAATGCAAGCAACATTGTGTGCGCCAATCTCTTTTTCAATTTTGTGAATGACGGTATCTAGGACAGTTTGCTTGCAATTTCCAGAGCATGAGTCGCAGCGATACGGATAAGCCATTGGCATGCGATAAACCTCAGGGGTAAAGGGACCGAAGCCCTCTTTGTATGGCATGTTTTTGGCGGTCATCGCCATCGTTAAATTGGTGCGACCGTGATAACCATGTTCAAAAACCACCACCGCTTGGCGCTTTGTGAAATTGCGAGCAATCTTTACCGCGTTTTCAACAGCTTCAGCACCTGAGTTAAAGAGCGCAGATTTCTTTTTGTGCGTGCCGGGGGTTAATCGATTTAAAGCTTCGCAGACCTCGATGTATCCCATATAAGGCGCGATCATGAAGCAGGTATGTGTAAAAGCTTCTACTTGATCCTGCACATTTTTGACCACACGATCTGCGGAGTTACCGACATTTACAACTGCGATACCTGCGCCCATATCGATGATCGAGTTGCCATCAACATCAACAATGACACCGCCACCAGCTTTTTCAACGACAACTGGAATTGCCATACCTAACGCAGCTGATACCGCCTCAGCACGCCGCTTAATTAACTCCTGAGATTTTGGCCCTGGAATTGCGGTGACTAGTTTTCTCTCCTGCGGGATATGTGGCCCTGTGCTCATGGCTGCATTCTAGCTATTCCGATTTATTGACTCATTTCTGAGAAGATGAGCCCATGCGCGATATCGTGATTTTGGGCTCCACCGGCTCAATAGGTGTGCAAGCTCTCGAGGTAATCGCCGCTAATCCGACAAAGTTTCGTGTGGTGGGATTAAGTGCAGGCAGCAACAATCTAGATCGCTTAATTGAACAGACCAAGAAGTTTTCGGTACCAATTATTGGCACTACTGGTGATGGTAAGAAGTTGAAGGATGCACTGCCGGGTGTTGAAGTAGTTGATGGGGCAGATGCTTCGAAATCGATTGCTGCGCTCTCATGTGATGTTGTATTAAATGGAATTACCGGTTCAATTGGATTAGGACCGACATTAGCGGCTTTAGAGGTGGGCAATACTGTTGCGTTAGCAAACAAAGAGTCTTTAGTTGCCGGTGGCGATTTAGTTATGGCTCATGGCCGGGATCGAATAATCCCGGTTGATTCAGAGCATTCAGCGCTTTTCCAAGCCATGTTGGCCGGAAAGCGAAATGATGTGGAGAGATTTGTCTTAACCGCAAGTGGGGGGCCATTTAGAAATGTCGCAGACTTATCAACTGTAACTTTAGCCGATGCCTTAAATCATCCGACCTGGTCCATGGGGCCAGTAGTGACAATTAATTCTGCAACTTTGGTTAATAAAGGTCTTGAAATTATCGAAGCACATTATTTATTTGATATTCCATACAGCAAGATTGAAGCGGTAATCCATCCGCAATCGGTAATTCACTCTATGGTGGAGTTCAAAGATGGTTCGACAATTGCGCAAGCATCTCCACCGAGTATGAAGGGCCCGATCTCTTACGCAATTGCATACCCAGACCGAGTTGCAGGTGCGATGCCAGCAATTGATTGGAAAACTCCACAATCCTGGAGCTTTGAGCCTATTGATCACGAAAGATTTCCAGCGGTGGATCTAGCACGTCGCTGTGGCGCTCTTGGTGGTGCGGTTGCTGCCATGTACAACGCAGCTAACGAGGTTGCTGTAGCAGCTTTTATGAAAGAGCAGATACCTTTCACAGCAATTGTGGATACTATTGAAGAAACGGTAACTACATTGGGTGGCCATGCATCCGCTGTGGTTAGAGATCTTAACGATGTCAGTGCAATTGAGAATGATGCACGTCGCGTAGCGCAAGAAGCGCTGGCGAAAAGATAGGGGCTGTTGTGGGTTTTATTGGCGTCATTGCATTTGTCGTTGCACTGCTTTTTTCAGTCATGGTGCATGAATATGGTCATTATGCGACTGCACGGCGCTATGGAATGCGCGTCACAGAGTTTTTTTTGGGGTTTGGAAAGCGGATTTGGTCTACCCAGCGTGGTGAAACCGAGTTTGGATTAAAGGCGATTCCCGCAGGTGGCTACTGCAAGATTTCTGGAATGTCTATGCATGAGGAGATGGAGGAAGATCAAAAGCATCGTGCTTTCTATCTTGCCTCAACTCCGAAAAAGCTAGTTGTTCTCGGAGCCGGTTCATTCCTTCATTTCATACTTGGCTTTGTTTTGCTCTTTACATTATTTGCAGGTGTTGGCACATCACAGGTATTACCTAAAGTTTCGCAGATTGTTGATTGTGTGCCAACACAGTCAGAGTGCCAACCTGGAGATCCAATCTCACCGGCCAAACAATTTGGCATTCAACCTGGTGATGAGATTATCGGCGTTAATGGCAAAGAGTTGGCTTGGGTTGATATAACCGAGATTTTGCGTGCCTCCGCTAACCAGGAAATTACTTTGATGATCGTGCGAGATGGCGCCAATATCCAACTTCCAATTACCCCCGCAATCCGAGTAATCGAAGGTGAAACCCGGGGATTTCTAGGAATTATTAATGAATATGGATTAGTAAGAGAAAACCCAATTACCGCAATCGGCGATTCAGCAAGAGCTACCAATGCTATTTTTCAAGGTTCCCTAAAAGCGCTGATTGGGCTGCCTGCACAAATACCTTCATTGCTACGGCAAACATTTTTAGGCGAGGAGCGCACTGCAGATGGTTTGGTAGGAATCGTTGGAGTCGCGCGCGCTAGTGGCGAGACTGTTTCTAGTGGCGCGCTTTCTACCGCGGAAAAATTCGCTACCTTCTTATTGATTGTTGCCTCACTAAATATTTTTGTAGGCATCTTCAATTTACTGCCCATACTTCCATTAGATGGAGGCCATATGGCGGTCGCTCTTTACGAGGGTGGAAGGCGCAAGTTTGCGACCCTGCGTGGGCGTCCTGATCCAGGTCATGTTGATGTGGAAAAGCTCACCCCAATCACTATGGCGGTGTTTATTGCGCTAGCCTTCTTGACCTTACTTTTACTCTTTGCCGATATCTTCAATCCGATTAATTTGAATCTTTAAGGCAGAATAAAGACATGGTAAATCTCGGCATGCCGCAGGCCCCGCTGCAAACCCTGGCTCCACGACGTAAATCCAAACAACTCAAGGTTGGAAACGTTCTAGTTGGTGGTGATGCGCCGGTATCCGTGCAATCTATGTGCACCACTTTGACCGCTGATGTAAACGCAACTCTCCAGCAAATCGCTGAGTTAACCGCATCTGGTTGTCAAATTGTTCGTGTCGCAGTGCCAAGTCAAGATGATGCCGATGCTCTAAAGCACATCGCAAAAAAATCACAGATTCCAGTTATTGCAGATATTCACTTTCAACCTAAGTACATCTTTGCTGCCATTGATGCTGGCTGTGCTGCGGTGCGAGTTAACCCTGGCAACATCAAACAATTTGATGACAAGGTAAAAGAGGTTGCTAAAGCTGCTGGCGATGCCGGAATTCCAATTCGTATCGGAGTAAACGCTGGTTCTCTAGATCCAAGATTGTTAGCCAAGTACGGTAAGGCAACTCCAGAAGCGCTAGTTGAATCAGCGCTATGGGAGATTAGTTTGTTTGAAGAGCATGGCTTTACCGATATCAAATTGTCAGTAAAACATCATGATCCAGTCACCATGGTTAAGGCTTATCGCTTACTTGCTTCAAAGTGTGAGTATCCATTACATCTCGGCGTTACAGAAGCCGGCCCACAGTTTCAGGGCACAATAAAGTCTGCCACCGCATTTGGAGTTTTATTAGCAGAGGGAATTGGCGACACAATCCGAGTTTCCCTTTCTGCGCCTCCAGTTGAAGAGGTGAAGGTCGGAATTTCAATTCTCGAATCACTTAATCTTCGCCAACGAAAGTTAGAAATCGTCTCCTGTCCATCATGCGGTCGTGCCCAGGTGGATGTTTATACCTTGGCGGAAAAAGTACAAGCTGGTTTGCAAGGCATGACAGTTCCGCTACGTGTAGCGGTTATGGGCTGCGTAGTTAATGGTCCTGGTGAAGCCCGCGAAGCAGATCTTGGTGTCGCATCTGGCAATGGCAAAGGCCAAATCTTTGTTAAGGGCGAAGTTATCAAGACGGTTCCTGAGGCTCAAATTGTTGAAACTCTTATTGAAGAAGCGATGCGCCTTGCTGAAGAGATGGAAGCCGCCGGTGTCGAATCTGGCGAACCGTCAGTAAAGGTTAAGTAATTCGCTAGGCTACGCCGCATGTTGCGGATGTCATCACTGTTTTTGCGCACCCTTCGTGATGATCCATCAGATGCCGCTGTTGCCAGCCACAAGTTGTTGGTTCGTGCAGGCTACATCCGTCCCATAGCCGCCGGTATTTTTTCCTGGCTGCCTCTCGGTGTCATCGCATTAAGAAATGTTGAACGTGTCATTCGTGAAGAGATGGATCGCGCCGGTTTTCAAGAGGTGCATTTTCCTGCTTTGCTACCAAAGGATCCTTACGAAAAAACCAATCGCTGGGAGGAGTATGGCCCAGCATTATTTAGATTGCAGGATCGCAAAGGCAGTGATTACTTACTAGGTCCAACCCATGAAGAGATGTTTACTCTTATGGTTAAAGGGGAATACTCCTCATACAAGGATTTACCACTCTCTATTTATCAGATCCAAACTAAGTATCGCGATGAAGCAAGGCCACGCAGTGGAATCATCCGCGGCCGTGAGTTTGTTATGAAAGATTCCTACTCTTTTGATTTGGATGATGAAGGCCTCGAGCAGTCCTACCAAAAACATCGCGATGCTTATATATCCACCTTTAACCGACTCGGTTTGAAATTCAACATTGTTTCTGCAGTTTCAGGTGCGATGGGTGGATCAAAATCTGAAGAGTTCTTGGCGCCCTCTGTTACCGGCGAAGATACATATGTTTTGTGCCCAAGTTGTGGCTATGCCGCAAATGTTGAGGCCATGACTACCAATGTGACACCGAAAGATTTTGGCACACCTGCTGCGATGGAGATTCTTGATACACCAGATACCCCGACCATTGATTCACTAGTTGAGGTAATGAATAGCAAGTACCAAGCAAATATCGGCGCGGCAGACACCTTAAAAAATGTTTTGTTAATGGCAGATGGTGAAGCAATATCAGTCTTGGTTCCAGGTGATCGTGAGGTTGATTTAAAGCGGCTTGAAGCAAATCTTTCTGGCGTTCAGGAGCTGCGTTTGTTTGAAGATGCAGATTTTGCAAAACGTCCAGAGTTAGTAAAGGGTTATGTAGGACCTCAAGATGCCAAGAAATTTGGATTAAAACTTTATGCAGATCCTCGTGTGCAAATTGGTTCACATTGGATAACCGGTGCAAATCAAAAAAACAAGCACATGAGATATGTAACCCATGGTCGTGATTTCACGGTAGATGGATTTATCGAAGCCGCTGAAGTCCGCGAAGGTGATTCCTGTCCAAAATGTGCGACCGCGGTAGTAATTGATCGCGCAATTGAAATCGGCCATATCTTCCAACTGGGGCGTAAATATGCGCAGGCTTTAGATCTCACCGTGCTGGATAAGGATGGTAAATCCCGGGTTGTAACTATGGGCTCATACGGCATTGGTGTTTCAAGAGCGGTTGCTGCAATTGCGGAACAGAGCCATGATGAAATCGGTCTGATTTGGCCGGAAGAGATTGCTCCTGCCAAAGTTCATATCGTTGCAACTGGCAAAGAGGATGCGCCCTTTGATTTCGCCGAAAAACTTGCGAAAGAGTTAGAGCTAGCCGGAATCTCAGTAATGCTTGATGATCGTCGCGATGCCAGCCCCGGAGTTAAATTTAAAGATGCCGAGTTAATAGGTAATCCATACATTGTTATTGTTGGTAAAGGATTGAGTGAGGGAAAGATTGAGTTCCGTATCCGCAAATCAGGGGAAAAGTCAGAGTTGCCGGTCGGCGAAGTCAGCAAACATTTAACTGAATTAATCGGCTGATTTTCTGTGGAAGTTTCAATCGAAGTAATTATTTTCCTGATTTTGGCCTCTGGTTTTGCTGGTTTTGTAGATTCGATTGCCGGAGGTGGTGGGTTGATTCAACTACCTGCGCTTTTGGTTAGCATGCCAGGCACCGCTCCGGCCACACTACTTGGCACCAACAAGCTTCCCTCTTTTCTTGGAACTTCAGTTGCGACCGCTTCATATCTGCGAAAGGTAAAACCAGATTTTAAATTAGCTTTTGCAATGGCCCTTCCGGCCTTTGTCGGTTCAGGAATGGGGGCAAGCGTTGCAACGCAAATTCCAAAAGAAGCTTTCCGGCCCATCATCTTGGTTTTACTTTCCATTGTTTTGATTTATACCTGGCGCAAGAAAGAGTTGGGGCTAGTCGAGAATTTCCGCTATGCGAGACATCACCAAGTAGCAATAGGCGCATTGGCTGGATTAATCATTGGTTTTTATGATGGAATTTTCGGGCCAGGAACTGGATCATTTTTGATGTTGATACTGGTGGCCTTACTGGGATTTCCATTTTTACCAGCAACCGTTACAGCGAAGATTGTTAATTTATCTACCAACCTGGGCGCAATCTTGGTATTTGGAATTAACTCTCAAATCATCTGGCTTCTTGGATTAACCATGGCTATTGGGAATGTGACCGGAGGATTTCTGGGCGCACGTTGGGCGGTTAAAGGCGGTTCCGGGTTGGTGCGCAAGATGTTCCTTTTTGTTACGACGATATTGATTTTGCGCCTGGGGTATGACACATTTTTAGGTAGCTAAAAACTCAGCTAGACTACGACCCTAAAACTTAACAACAATTAAATAGGTAGGTAGAAATGTCCTTAGCAAACAACCTCACTGATTTGCTCTCTCCTGTGGTTACAAAAGCAGGATTCGTACTAGAAGAAATTACCGTGACGCCGGTTGGAAAACGCCGCTTAGTGGCTGTTGTTGTAGATCGCGAACAAAACAATCCATCCCTCGATGAAGTGACAGTTGTCTCTAAGGAGATCTCCGCAATTTTGGACAATTATTCTCAAATGGGCGATCTGCCTTTTACTCTAGAGGTCACCACTCCGGGAGTCGATCGACCGCTGACCTTGCCTCGGCACTGGCAGAAAAATATTGAACGTCTGATCAAAATCACTCCAAAACAAGGGGAAAAAGTCATCGGTCGTCTCAAGAGTTATGCAGATGATTCCGTGACCCTAGAGGTAAAAAATCAAGAGCTGGTTTTGAAGTTATCAGAAATTTCTCGCGCTCAGGTTGAAGTGGAATTCAATCGCAAGGAGGCGAAGTAGGCATGAATGTAGATATGAAGGTTTTAGAGGCGCTTACTTTAGATCGCGATATTCCGCTAGATCGTTTAATTACTGCAATTGAAATTGCGGTCAAAATTGCATACAACGAAATGGAAGGTGCAAAACCATTTGCGCACGCCCGTTTGGATCGTGAGACTGGCGAGATAAAGATTGTTATTCCAGTATTTGGTCCGGATGGCGAAAAAATTGATGAAATGATTGATGAGCCAGAGGGTTTTAGTCGTATCGCGTCATCGACCGCGAGAAAGATAATCAAAGAGAAGTTACGCGAATCTAAAGATTTAGAAATTGTTGGTGAATTCAGTGCATCGGTTGGTGACATTGTTTCTGGAGTTATTCAACAAGGTCGCGATAAGAAGATGGTCTATATTGATTTGGGTCGGGTAGAAGGCAAAATCCCGCCACATGAACAGGTGCCGGGCGAGGTATACAACCACGGTGATCGCATAAAGTGTTTTGTGGTTGATGTAAAACAAGGACAAAAAGGTCCAGAGGTGCTTCTATCGCGAAGCCATCCTGCATTGGTAAAACAATTATTTGCTCTTGAAGTTCCAGAGATTCGCGATCGCATCGTTGAGATTATGGGTGTGGCTCGCGAAGCTGGCCACCGTTCCAAAATTGCGGTGCGTGCACATCGCGCAGGTGTAAGTCCTAAAGGCGCTTTGATTGGTCCGATGGGAGCTCGTGCCCGTGCAGTAATGGATGAATTGCATGGCGAAAAGATTGATATCGTGGATTGGTCAGAGGATCCCGCAGAGTATGTCGGTAACGCTCTTGCGCCTGCTCGCATCTCAAGTGTTGAGGTTGTAAACCTTGATACCCGTTCTGCCAAGGTTGTAGTTCCTGATTACCAACTTTCTTTGGCAATTGGAAAAGATGGTCAAAATGCCCGCCTGGCTGCTCGGTTGACCGGCTGGCGCATTGATATCCACTCTGACGGGGTAGTCACGCCTGAAGAATCAGAGGTTTAGTGAAAACCGCCCCCAAGGGGTATCGTTGCGGCGTGAGGATTTCCCTCCAAAAAGCGAAAGCTAGGTATAAGGCGATGGCACTCTAATGAGCACCAAACAATCATGAGTAGGTCAATTTAGGCTTCGCGTTTTACCTAAGTAAACGTGGGGCCACAAAAGGAGAAAAGTGGCAAAGGTCCGCGTTTACGAATTAGCAAAAGATTTAGGGATGGAGAGCAAGGATGTCCTTGCAAAGCTCCAGGAGATGGGCGAGTTTGTTCGATCCGCATCATCAACTGTTGAGCCTCCTGTCGTCCGTAAGTTTCTAGAAAAATATCCGCCTGCTGCAAAGCCTGCAGCTGAAGCGAAGCCGGCAAAGAAGGCAGCTACTAAGAAAGCTGCGACTAAGAAAGCAGCGGCTCCAACAACAGAGGTTGCAGAGCAATCAGATGTTGTAGAAAAGAAGGAAACACCAGCAGCGCCGCAAATTTCTTCGCCACTTCCAACTGATTTACCAAAACCTCCTGTTACTCCAAACCCTTCTGGTGCAATTCCACGTCCGGCGCCAAAGCCAGGTAACAATCCTTTTGGTACACCTTCTGCTGGAGTTCCAAGACCTCCTCGTCCAGTACCACGTCCTGGAAACAATCCATTTAATACTGGTGGTGGTCCACGCCCACAACCAGGGCAACGACCAGGTGGAAGACCGAGCGATGGAAGACCAGGTGATGGAAGACCGGGAATGTCAGGTCCGCGACCAGGATCAGTTCGTCCAGGTTTTGCAGCGCGACCATCACAGAGACCAGATGGCGGTCAACGACCAAATGATGGTCAACGTCCTGGCGGAAGATTTGGTGGAACACCATCATCACAATCTCCTTATCGCACACAAGGTGCACGTCCAGGTGGCGCACCAGGTGCCGGTGGTGGACAACGCCCTGGAGGATTTGGTCCAGCACGTCCGGGACAAGGTGCAAGACCTGGTGCTGGCGGAGCTTTCGGAAAAGGTGGCGGAAAGAAAAAGAATTACAAGAGTAAGAAAACCCGTCGTGAAGAAATCGACAATATGCAAGCGCCAACCATCGGCGGTGCAATTGTTCCCCGCGGTGATGGAAATACGCCGATTCGCTTGCGTCGTGGCGCTTCCTTAGCTGATTTCGCGGAAAAAATCGGTGCAGATCCTGCAGCACTGGTCTCAGTTCTATTCCATTTGGGTGAGATGGTAACCGCTACTCAATCAGTTGATGAAGATACTTTGCATGTATTAGGTGGCGAATTCGGTTACAAGATAACTGTGGTGTCTCCAGAGGATGAAGATCGTGAGATCTTGGAAGAGTTTGATATCAACCTCGAACAAGAACTATCAGATGTAAATCCAGATGAACTAAGTATTCGTCCACCAGTAGTAACAGTGATGGGTCACGTTGATCACGGTAAGACTCGATTGCTTGATGCAATCCGTCAGACTGAAGTTGTTAAAGGCGAAGCTGGTGGTATCACACAGCACATTGGTGCCTATCAGATTCACCACGAGCATGATGGCATCAATCGAGCTATTACCTTCATTGATACACCAGGTCACGAAGCCTTTACCGCGATGCGTGCCCGTGGTGCAAAGGTTACTGACATTGCAGTGCTTGTTGTTGCTGCAGATGATGGCGTTATGCCTCAAACCATTGAGGCTTTAAACCATGCCCAAGCTGCAAATGTTCCTATTGTTGTTGCAGTTAATAAGGTTGATAAAGAGGGTGCCAACCCCGGAAAGATTCGTCAGCAATTAACCGAATACAACTTAATTGCTGAAGAGTACGGTGGAGACACTTTGTTTGTCGATGTATCTGCTGCAAAGGGCACTGGTATCGACAATCTAATCGAAGCAATACTTTTAACCGCTGATGCAGCAATTGATTTGCGAGCGATTCATGATGATGACGCGCGCGGTGTTGCAATTGAAGCTCACCTAGATCGTGGTCGTGGTCCAGTTGCAACAGTTCTGGTGCAGCGCGGAACACTTAGTGTTGGTGATGCAATTGTTGCTGGCTCTGCCTTTGGTCGCGTTCGAGCGATGATGGATGAGTTTGGTCATGCGGTAGAGGTTGCCGGGCCATCCAGACCAGTTCAGGTATTGGGCTTTACCTCTGTTCCAAGTGCGGGAGATAGTTTCATTGTTGCTCCAGATGATCGCACTGCGCGTCAGATTGCAGAGAAGCGTCAGGCGGGAGAGCGACATGCAGCTCTTGCTAAGGCGCGCAAGAAGGTTTCACTTGAGGACTTCTTGGAGCAATCAAAGGTCACAACACTTAACTTGATTCTCAAGGGTGACGTAAGTGGTTCTGTCGAAGCCTTGGAAGATGCATTGGTTCAACTTGATGTCGGAAGTGAGGTAGATCTTCGTGTTATTCACCGCGGCGTCGGTGCAATAACCAAGAGCGATGTCACATTGGCTTCCGCTTCTGGAGCGGTAATTGTTGGCTTCAACGTTAAGCCAGAAGCACACACTGCAATCTTCGCCGATGAAGAGGGCGTAGAAATTCGCTTCTACTCCGTAATTTACAAAGCCATCGAGGAGATCGAGGCTGCCCTCAAAGGTCTACTCAAGCCAGAGTTTGAAGAAGCTGTTATCGGCACCGCCGAGGTTCGTGAAATCTTCAAATCCAGCAAGTTCGGCACCATCGCAGGTTCTATGGTTTCAACTGGAATTATCAGAAGAAATGCAAAGGCAAGAGTTCTGCGTGATGGCGTTGTGATTGGAGACAATTTAATCGTTGAGTCACTCAAGCGCTTTAAAGATGATGCCACCGAGGTCCGCGAAGGATTTGAGTGCGGTATCGGCGTAGGTTCATTCAAAGATATCCAAATCGGCGATGTTTTTGAGGTCTTTGAAATGCGGGAAAAGAAGAGAGCTTAGTAATGGGTAACTCACATCGGGCAGCAAAGGTCGCAGATCGCATCAAAGTTGTGGTTGCTTCCGCACTGGAAAATAAAGTGAAGGATCCCAGATTGGGCTTTATCACTATTACCGATGTGAGAATTACCGGTGATTTACAACAAGCCTCTATTTTCTACACTGTATTAGGTGATGATGAAGCCCGGGAAAACACCGCAAAAGCATTGGAAAGCGCTAAGGGTTTGTTGCGTACCGAGGTTGGCCGTGAATTGGGCACACGAGTCACACCTTCACTGGCTTTCTTTGCCGACGCTCTATCTGAAACCGCACGGAATTTTGAGGATTTGCTTGATCAGGTGCGCAAACATGATGAGGAAATAGCTCATCTACGTGACAACGCATCCCCAATTAGCGACAGCAACCCATATCGCACACCTCGCATCCGCGACGCTGAATGAGTACAAAAAGTGGCTTTGTCATCATAGACAAGCCGTCAGGAATTACCAGTCACGATGTTGTAGGAAAACTTCGTCGTGCACTGGGGACAAAACGTGTTGGACATGCAGGAACGTTAGATCCCATGGCTACAGGAGTCTTGGTTTTAGGAATCAACAATGCAACTAAGTTTCTTCAATATATAACTGAAGGCAAAAAGAGCTACTCAGCAACGATTCGTTTAGGTCAAGCAACCACCACTGATGATAAAGAAGGCACTGTAATTTCTAGCAGTGATATCTCTGAGATAACAGAGGAGCAAATTCGAAATTTCTTACAGACTCAAGTAGGAAAAATTATGCAGGTCCCAAGCAAGGTATCTGCCATCAAGATTGGCGGCGAGCGAGCCTATGACTTGGTTAGGCAGGGTAAAGAGGTTGAGATTCCGGCTCGAGAGGTAGAGATTTACGATATCCAAGTTTTGCAAATTACCAGAGATGAATTTATTGATATCGAGATTACTGTTACATGTTCTGCGGGAACCTACATCAGGGCAATAGCTCGCGATCTAGGTGAGAACCTAAAGGTGGGTGGACATTTAACTGCGCTGCGCCGCACTTTAGTAGCGCCATTTGATTTAACAGATTGCACCCCGCTTGATGCTCCAGAGCTGCAGGATTTAACCAAAGCCATAACCAAAGTGATGCCTAGTAGATTGATCGATGTTACTGAAGTGGCGGAGCTGAGATTTGGTCGAGCAATCTCAAAATCAGAGTTTGCTGGGGTAGGGGTAGCTGTTGCACCTGATGGACAAGTGGCAGCAATTATCGAAAATCGTGATTATGGCGCACAGCCTCTCGCTGTGTTTGTTTCATGAAACAATAGCGCCGATGAGATTCATTCCTGATATTTCTTGGCATGGCTCACCTATAAAAGGTGGAGCGTTGGCAATAGGCATATTTGATGGTGTACACATGGGGCACCAACAAATTTTAAAACTCGCCGGCGAATCAAAACTTCCAGTTACAGCGCTCACTTTTGATCCCCACCCAACAGCAATTTTTGCACCAGATCGAATTCCTTCGCGATTGTTAACCATTAAAAATAGGGTGCATCAATTAGCAACTCATGGTGCTTCAACTGTGGCGGTACTTAAGTTCACGCCAGAGTTTTCCAAGTTGTCGCCACAAGATTTCATTGATCAAGTTCTGATGCCAATTTTTGAGCCCTCAGTGGTAGTGGTTGGTGAAAACTTTACCTTTGGCGCTAAAGCGGCTGGCAATGTTGAGTACTTGATACAAAACGCTCCATTCAAAACTGTGGGGAGTGCTTTGTTAAGTAATGCAGGCGGAGTTGTATCTTCATCCAGAATCAGAGATGCGATTAAATCTGGAAATTTAGAAACCGCAAATGAGTTTTTAACCAGACCACATCAGTTGGTGGGGCCGGTAGTGCATGGCGAAAAACGTGGGCGAACAATTGGTTACCCAACTGCCAATATTGGTTTAAGTGATGATGCAACCATTCCATCCGATGGCATTTATGCGGGTTGGCTAGCTGTTGAAAACAATAAGTGGCCAGCGGCAATCTCAATTGGAACCAACCCAACCTTTGCAGGCGTAAGAGGTAGACAGGTTGAGGCGTACGCACTTGATCGCGATGATCTTGATTTATATGACAAAGAGGCCTTGGTGGAGTTTGGTTGGAGATTACGCGACACCATCAAATTTGATGGCTTAGAGCCATTATTGGTACAGATGAAGATTGATTGTGATGAAGCAAGAAAGTTGACCCACTCTCACGCCTAAATTGACCCTGATTTTTGATAAATGGGAGGCGCTGGTAGATTTTGAGCCTCAAACGAGAAAGGGAGCCCTCGTGTACAAGACCGAGAGCCCTCGTGAAAGATGTAAAGGAAGTTAGACCATGGCATTAACACCTGCCGAGAAAAAAGAAATCATTGCGAAGTTTGGCGCCTCTGCATCAGACACAGGAAGCCCTGAAGCTCAGGTGGCACTTCTCTCAAAGAGAATTGAACAAGTTACTGAGCACCTACAAACAAATAAGCATGACCACCACAATCGTCGTGGCTTGTTGCTGCTTGTAGGCCGCCGCCGCAGAATTTTGCAGTACCTTGCTAAGACAGATATCGAGCGTTACCGCGCGATCATCGACAAACTCGGCATCCGCCGCTAGTTTGCAAAATTAAATAACACAACCCAGCGCAGCAATTGCTGCAACCTTGGATGATTGGTCCTCGGTGGTGGCTTACGGATTTTTCAAAGATGGCCGTGGGCTTCGATCGATGATCCATTCTCTAGGGATGCGCTGGTGCTAGAGAAAAGGAGAGACCCATGGAGGGTCAAGAGGTTAAGTCTGCCGTTGCAACAATTGATAATGGCAAATTCGGAAAACGAGAGATTCGTTTTGAAACTGGTCGCTTAGCGCGCCAAGCAGCAGGAACCGCTGTTGTATATCTAGATGATGAATCGATGTTGCTTTCTGCAACAACCGCTTCAAAGTCACCAAGAGATCAATTTGATTTCTTCCCATTAACTGTAGATGTCGAAGAGCGCATGTACTCAGTTGGAAAGATTCCGGGTTCATTTTTCCGCCGCGAAGGTCGCCCATCTGAAGATGCAATTCTTACCTGCCGTCTGATTGATCGTCCGTTACGTCCATCCTTCATCAAAGGTTTGCGTAACGAAGTACAAATCGTCGTAACTGTTATGGCGCTAAATCCAGATCACATGTATGACGTAGTTGCAATCAATGCAGCATCTATGTCAACACAGTTAGCTGGTTTGCCATTCTCTGGACCGATTGGTGGCGTTCGTGTTGCACTTATTGATGGACAGTGGGTTGCGTTCCCAAATCACAGTGATTTAGAGCGTGCAGTGTTTGACATGGTTGTTGCCGGTCGAATTGCTGGCGATGATGTTGCAATCATGATGGTTGAGGCAGAGGCAACTGTAAAGACAATCGGCCTAATCGGCGCTGGCGCATCAGCCCCAACTGAAGAGATTGTTGGCCAAGGTCTTGACGCTGCAAAGCCATTCATTCGCACCCTTTGCGAAGCTCAAATGGAGCTAGCTAAGGTTGCAGCAAAGCCGACAGCAGAGTTCCCAGTATTTCTTGATTACCAAGCAGATGCTTACGAAGCGGTTGAAAAAGCAGCTAAGGATGAATTAGCAAAAGCACTCACCATTTCTGGAAAGCAAGAGCGCGAAACCGAAATTGATCGCATCGCAGCTGCAACAACGGAAAAGCTTGTTGCCTCCTTTGAAGGTCGCGAAAAAGAGATTCCTGCAGCATTCCGTTCTTTGACAAAGAAGTTAGTACGTCAGCGTGTATTGCGTGACAAGATCCGTATCGATGGCCGAGGACTTCGTGATATTCGTCCACTAACCGCTGAGGTAGAGGTTGTTCCTCGGGTGCACGGTTCTGCACTATTCGAGCGAGGCGAAACTCAGATTCTGGGCATCACAACACTAAACATGTTGAAGATGGAACAACAGTTGGATACTTTGAATCCAGAGGATCACAAGCGTTACATGCACAATTACAACTTCCCGCCATACTCAACTGGCGAGACCGGACGCGTTGGATCACCAAAGCGTCGCGAAATTGGACATGGTGCTCTTGCTGAGCGCGCACTACTTCCAGTGCTTCCAACCCGCGAAGAGTTCCCTTACGCAATCCGTCAGGTATCTGAAGCCTTGGGATCAAATGGATCAACCTCAATGGGTTCTGTTTGCGCCTCAACACTTTCATTACTTAACGCGGGTGTTCCGCTAAAAGCTCCAGTAGCAGGTATTGCAATGGGACTCATCTCGGATGATGTTGATGGCAAGACTGAGTACGTAGCTTTGACCGACATTCTTGGCGCTGAAGATGCTTTTGGCGATATGGATTTCAAGGTGGCGGGAACCAAGGATTTTGTTACCGCGTTGCAGCTTGATACCAAACTTGATGGAATCCCAGCAAGTGTTCTTGCAGCCGCGCTATTGCAAGCGAAGGAAGCGCGTCTTGCAATTCTGAATGTCATGAACTCTGCGATTGATACACCGGATGAAATGAACCCACTTGCTCCAAGAATCATTTCAATCAAGATTCCAGTGGATCAAATTGGTGCGGTAATCGGCCCTAAGGGCAAGGTAATTAATCAAATTCAAGAAGAGACCGGCGCAGAGATCTCTATCGAAGATGACGGAACCATCTTTATCGGTGCTACAAATGGAACTGCGGCAGATGCTGCAAAGGCGCAAATCCTTGGCATCGCAGATCCAAAGCTTCCTGAGGTTGGCGAGCGCTACAACGGAACCGTTGTAAAGCTGGCAACATTTGGAGCTTTCGTTAATTTGCTACCGGGCAAGGATGGCTTGCTACATGTTTCTCAGATTCGCAAGATGCATGGCGGAAAGCGTATTGAGAACCTTGAGGATGTCATGAAGGTTGGCGACAAGGTTCATGTAGAGATTGGTGAAATCGATCCAAAGGGCAAGCTCTCATTGGTGCCAGTTCTAGATGACAACGCACAATCTGAATCCTCAGCCGAGTAAATAAACAACTTATGACTGTACGTAAGACCGCTCTGCCGAGCGGTCTTCGTATTGTCACTGAAGAGATTCCTGGCGTTAGATCTGCCGCTTATGGAATCTGGGTAAATGTCGGTTCTCGAGATGAGTCTCCAAAAGTTGCCGGCGCATCTCACTTTCTCGAGCATCTACTCTTTAAAGGCACTAAGACGCGCAGCGCATTAGACATTTCTTCTGCTATCGAAGCTGTCGGCGGCGAGATGAATGCTTTTACCTCTAAGGAATACACCTGCTTTTATGCGAGGGTAATTGATACTGATTTGCCGATGGCAATCGATGTTATTTCGGATTTGATTACATCCTCAGTGGGCAGGGAAGAGGATGTTGAAGCAGAGCGCAAGGTGGTTCTTGAGGAAATTTCCATGCGTGATGATGATCCGTCAGATTTAGTTCATGAACTATTTGGTGAAACTTTCTATGGAGATACCCCACTAGGTCGCCCAATTCTTGGAACTGTTGATTCAATTAAATCACTTAGTAGAAACACCATCTTCAATTACTATAAAAAGCGATACTTGCCACAAGATATCGTGGTCGCAGTAGCTGGCAACATCAAACATCAAAAGGTAGTTGATCAGGTTATCAAAGCGATGTCCAGAGATAATTTTTTGGATAACCCTAAAACTGATTTCAAACTACGACCAAATACTCTGGTCCGCAGAGCCCAGAAGCAAAATGTTGGCCTTTTAAATCGCAAGACCGAACAGGCCCACCTCTTTTTAGGAATGCCAGGCGTTGCCAGAGATGATGAGCGAAGATTTGCCATGGGTGTTATGTCTGCAGCTCTTGGTGGCGGTATGTCATCAAGGCTATTCCAAGAGATAAGAGAAAAACGAGGCTTGGCTTATTCCGTTTACTCTTATGCTCAGCAATTCGCCGGCAGCGGATTTATTGGTTTCTATGCTGGTTGTAATCCATCAAAGGCGACGGAAGTTGTCTCAATCATTCGTGATGTCTTACATGATGTGGCCAATAATGGTTTGACCCATGAAGAGTTGCAACGTGCGCAAGGTGCGGTGCGGGGTGCTTTGGTTCTTAGCCAAGAAGACACTGGTTCTCGAATGAGTCGCATCGGAAAGAGCGAGTTGGTTTATGGTCAGATTATGAGCTTTGATGAGATTCTCAAGGCGGTTGCAGATGTTTCGTCGGCCGACATTCGTGGCTTAGCCAATGAAATCCTGCACTCGACGCCTACCCTTGCGGTTGTGGGACCATTTGCCAAGCGTTCTGCATTTGAAAGAATTTTGAAGTAGGGAAGGCGAGACCAGAATGAGTATCAAGGTGGCGGTGCTGGGCGCAAAGGGCCGCATGGGTTCAGAGACCGTCAAGGCAGTAAACGCTGCTCCGGATCTTGAATTAGTTGCCCAACTTGATTTAGGAGACTCACTGGAAACCCTTAAGCAAATGGGTGCGCAGGTCGTTGTTGATTTCACACATCCAGATGCGGTTATGAAAAATTTAGAGTTCGCAATAAAGAATGGGATTCATGTAGTTGTTGGAACAACTGGTTTTGATGAAAAGCGCCTATCAGAGATTAAGGGCTGGCTAGAAAAGAATCAGCAAGTAGGTGCAGTCATTGCTCCGAATTTTGGTTTGGGTGCAGTTTTGATGATGCAATTTGCCGCTAAGGCAGCGCGCTACTTTGAATCCGTAGAAATTATCGAACTTCATCACCCTGAGAAAGCTGATGCACCTTCCGGAACCGCCACTCGTACTGCTGAGCTGATTAATCAAGAGCGTAAAGCAGCAAATCGAACCGCTATGCCAGATAAAACTACAACCTCACTGGATGGCGCTCGCGGCGCGAAGGTAGGAGATATTCCCGTGCACTCAGTTCGCTTACGCGGGCTGGTAGCGCACCAAGAAGTTTTACTTGGTGATCAAGGTGAGACACTTTCAATTCGACATGATTCAATTGATCGAACCGGCTTTATGCCTGGAGTTTTGCTTGCAGTGCGAGAGGTTGTTAATCGTCCTGGATTAACATTTGGCCTAGAACATTTAATGGAACTATAAAGGGACAAGGAGATACCAAAATGAGCAATGAAATCACAATGTATTCAGCTGATTGGTGCGGAGATTGTCGTCGCTCAAAGCGTTTGCTTGATTCTTTAGATGTTAAATACAACTTGATTGATGTTGAAGCAGATGCATCCGCTTCAGACAAAGTAATTGAAATCAATGGCGGGCAAAGATCTATCCCGGTAATTGTTTTTCCAGATGGAACACACTTAACCGAGCCATCTGACAATGATCTAAAAGCAAAACTCGAAGCGCTAAAAATTATTTAACTCAGATTTGCGATAAAGCTGCGATTGTTCGGGGAGTAAGCCGGGACATCTAGCTATCATTGCGTTGCCATGATTCCTCTATACGAAAGGGGGAAGTGGTGATTTATGTGGTGAAATCACAGAGTTATCTACGCACCCCTCTCGTATCCATTTTGATGGAGGGCGAGGATTGGATGGTCGGTTTTGATGACATGTTTAATAATCTGAAAGAGCAACCTCGCCCAATAAAACAAAGAATTCTTAATAGGGGCGAGATTTCACTTGCGGCAGCCCAAGGATTATCTGAATTTTTCAGCTCATTACTTCTATTTCCAGAGGGGTTTGGTCATCAAGATTCACAAATCTAGGATAGTAGGAGTGGGATTTAACGAGAAAACAATTAGTTAGATTAAATCCGATACACCAGGGCAGATACGGTCGCTGCCACCAACATCATTATTGGAAAGCTAGCCTTCAACCTTAAGGCAATCGCAGCTGCACCAACCCCGGCTAGTCGATGATCAACAGTGACTGCTTGTTCTACGGACAAACTTTGCACTGCAACTAATGCACTTAGCAATGCGATAGGAATTAGTAAGTTAATTCTCTGGATCTGCGGTCGATTTAGTACCGAGTTGGGAATGGAGTAACCAGCTAGTTTTAGAAGAAAACAAATTACACTGGTAACTAAAGTGGCAATCCAAATTCCGCTCATTATTCACGCCACCCAAAAGCAATAGCCAGAAGCGCTGTGGCAATTATTGGAACACCAGCGGGTGAAATCGGGATTAGGAGCAGAGCAAGTACTGCAGCTAGGAATGCAACCAACTTGGATCTTGCATCAACTAATCTGGGCCAAACCAATCCTAAAAATGCAGCAGGAACAGCGGCATCCAGGCCCCAAGCAGATGGATTGCCGATTGATTGGGCGCTCAACGCGCCAACAAGTGTGAACAAATTCCAAAACACATAGACGCCAATCCCAGTTGCCCAAAATCCGTAGCGGCTGGCTGCTTCACCACGCATCTCTTGATTTAGTGCCACTCCGGTTGATTCATCAATTGTGATTTGCGCTGCTAAAACCTTCTTTATTCCAGTTGGCAAAAGAATCGGCGCCATGCGTAATCCATAAAGTCCATTACGAAATCCCAGCAGCGATCCAGTAGCAATTGCGCTTAGTGCTGAACCGCCAGCTCCCATTACTCCGACCACAGCAAATTGGGATGCGCCGGAGAACAGCAGCAAGGAAAGCAGACAGCTTTGTAATACTGAAAAGCCAGAGCCAACAGCTGCGGCTCCAAAGGCTGCGCCATAGGTGCCAACCGGGATGGCAACAGCGAGTGAGTCGCGCAACACCTGACGCTTGTCGAAGGGCGTTGCGCTTAATGACACGCCCTAAGTCTGCCCTAGAAATTCCCAGGCTCGAGGCAGGCAAAAGATAGGGTCGCCCGCGTGAGTGAAAATAACCATCCAGAAATCGTTTTCCGAGACGATGTGACAGTTGAACTTGTTAAATCTAGCGCTAATGATGCCGATGTAATTTGGGCGGCTCGCGTTTCAACCGCAGGCGAAAACTCACTCGATGAAATTAATGAGGACCCAGCTCGTTCCGCTGGTTTGATCAATTATTTGGCACGTGAACGTCATGGCTCACCTTTTGAACATACCTCTATGACTTTTTTTGTAAGCGCCCCGATATTTGTGTTCCGCGAGTTTATGAGACATCGCATCGCGTCTTATAACGAAGAAAGCGGTAGATACCGTGAGCTACGACCAGTTTTTTATGTTCCAAACAAAGAGCGAAAATTAGTTCAAACAGGGAAGACCGGTCACTATGTATTTGTTGACGGAACCCAGGAACAGTACGACACCTCAGTGGCGGCAATGAAAGAGAGCTACACAGTTGCTTACCAAAATTATAAGAAAATGCTAGATGCTGGCGTGGCCCGTGAAGTTGCGCGAGCTGTATTGCCTGTCGCTTTGTACTCATCGATGTACGTAACAATGAATGCCAGAGCGCTGATGAATTTCCTTTCACTTCGCACCAGTCGAGAAGGATCACATTTCCCAAGCTATCCGCAGCGGGAAATTGAGATGGTTGCTGAGAAAATGGAAGAGCATTTTGCCCGCTTAATGCCATTGACTTACGCTGCTTTTGAGAAGTCTGGTCGCGTAGCCCCTTAACAGTAGTAGCCTTTGGCCATGTCAATCCAGCCACCATTTGGCCGCTTGCTCACCGCAATGGTGACGCCATTTAAAGATGATTTATCAATTGATTGGGCTGGCGTCGAACAACTCGCTGAGCATTTAATTCAATCTGGACATGATGGAATTGTTTTGAATGGCACAACTGGTGAAGCCCCAACCACCAGCGATGAAGAGAAAATTGAAATCATTAAAGTGGTGCGCAAGGTCGTAGCTGGCCGTGCCAAAGTAATTGCTGGAGCTGGCAACAACGAAACCTCGCACTCAGTAGAACAGGCCAAAATGGCGGCAGATGCTGGAGCTGATGGCTTACTTGTTGTAACGCCGTATTACAACAAACCACCTCAAGCTGGGATCGCAGCGCATTTCAAAGCTATGGCAGATGCGACCGATGTTCCAGTAATGCTTTATGACATTCCAGGACGTACTGGCGTACAGATCGAGCCTGACACGATTGTTAAATTGGCAGAACACCCCAATATTGTCGCTTTGAAAGATGCCAAAGGAGATGTTGCATCAACTTCTTGGGTTATAAAGAGATCAGGGATACCGGTCTATTCCGGCGATGACATTTTGAACCTGCCATTACTTTCTGTTGGCGCCATTGGCTTTGTTTCAGTCTGCGGTCATACTGTTGGCAAAGATCTCAGAGAGATGTTGGATGCTTGGTTTAATGGCAATTCAGCGCGAGCACTTGAAATTCATCAAAAACTACTTCCGGTGTACACAGGTACATTTAGAACGCAAGGTGCAATTCTTACCAAAGCTGCATTAGCAATGATGGGACTTCCAGGCGGAAAGGTGCGACTGCCTCTAGTGGATGCAACCAGCGCACAGATTTCACAGCTGCGGGAAGATTTACTTGCTGGTGGCGTGAAAGTTAAGTAATGAATCATCCGCATCCCGATTTAGGGTTGCCCCCCAAACTTCCAGCAAAGACCCTACGCATTGTTGCATTAGGTGGCTTAGGGGAGGTCGGCCGCAACATGACCGCCTTCGAATATGAGGGCCGGATATTAATTGTTGATTGCGGCGTTTTGTTTCCGGAAGAAAATCAGCCAGGCGTCGATTTAATTCTGCCGGATTTTTCTTACATCCGTGAAAGATTATCCGATATCGATGCGGTGTTTTTAACTCATGGACATGAAGATCACATCAGCGCTTTGGGTTACTTGCTTCGTGAGCGTCAGGATATTCCAGTTATTGGATCCGCATTAACTCTTGCTTTTTCAAAGGGCAAACTTAAGGAACATCGCATTACACCAATCACAATTGAGGTGCGCGAGGGGCAAAGTAGAAAAGTCGGAAATTTTGAGTTGGAGTTTATTGCGGTTAATCATTCCATACCGGATGCTCTAGCAGTCGCCATCAAAACCCCGGCTGGAGTTGTTTTACATACTGGTGACTTCAAAATGGATCAGCTTCCGCTCGATGGACGCACCACTGATTTAGCGAGGTTTGCATCCTTGGGTCAATCTGGCGTCGATTTATTTATGGTCGACTCCACAAATGCAGATATTCCAGGGTTTACAACCTCAGAACGAGAAATCATGCCGGTGCTGGATCGCGTCATCTCCACCACCAAACGCAGAGTTATTGTGGCCTCATTTGCATCACATGTTCATCGCATACAACAAGTGATCGACATTGCTTACACCTATAACCGCAAAGTTGCATTTGTTGGTCGTTCCATGGTGCGCAATATGACACTGGCTGCGGAGATGGGTTATTTACACATTCCACCAAATACGTTGCTTGATATTGATGAGATTGATGATGCAGGGGATGACATCGTATTGATTTGCACCGGGTCACAAGGCGAGCCACTAGCTGCGCTATCTCGAATGGCAAATGGCGATCACCGCATCAAAGTTGGCGCATCTGACACAGTTATTTTGGCTTCATCATTAATCCCGGGAAATGAAAATGCGGTTTACCGAGTAATTAATGAACTAACTAGATTTGGCGCACGAGTAGTGCATAAAGGAAATGCTCTGGTGCATGTCTCAGGCCATGCAGCAGCTGGCGAACTTCTTTACTGCTACAACATTGTAAAACCGAAAAATGTTATGCCGGTACACGGAGAATGGCGTCATATGCGGGCAAACGCGGAGTTGGCTATTGCATCCGGGGTTAAGCGTGCAAATACAGTTGTGGTTGATAATGGCGTCGTTGTTGATTTAGCAGATGGAAAAGCAACAGTCGTTGGTGCAGTACCGGTCGGATATGTATATGTCGATGGTCAAAGTATTGGAGACATCACCGAAACTTCATTGAAGGATCGTAGAATTTTGGGTGAAGAAGGATTTATCTCGGTAATTGTTGTTATAGATTCACAAACCGGAAAGATTGTGGCCGGCCCTGATATACACGCCCGAGGATTCGCAGAAGATTTGGCGCTATTTGATGAGGTAAAAACTCGTATCGAGTCAGCGTTAGCGGGTGCAGTTGCCGGAGGCATTAACGGAACGCATCAGTTGTCGCAAGTAGTTCGAAAAACTGTAGGTAGTTGGGTCGGTGAAGAGCACCGTCGTCGTCCCATGATTGTGCCGGTCGTAATAGAGGTATAAACACGGCGCGCCTCACAGTTTAAGAAATTCATTTCTAATACGATTTTTGGTTGTGGCAAAGAAAAGTTCCCCAAAAAAGCGCAGTGGAGTAATTCCTGCGTTCTCGCGAGCCCTCACTTTAATTTGGCGTAGTTTTGCTAAATCTCTTGGTGCTTCAATTAGGTTTGTAACTAGAGGAGCCAAGGATTTAGACCCCGAACACCAACGTGATGGTTTTGGATTATTACTTCTAATTGTCGCTTTAATAGCCGCAGCCACTTCTTGGTGGCACCTTGATAATTGGTTTGGCAGAGCCTCTTATGCATTTTTCTACGGCGCGGTTGGACGCCTTGCGATACTGACTCCAGTCTTGTTTGGGTTCTTTGCCTTCCGCATGTTCCGAACCCCAGATGACAAAGCCGCTACCGGCCGCATCACTATCGGATCTCTGCTGTTAGTGCTAAGTGCAGCTGGATTGATTCACATTATTAATCCCTCATCCATAAATACCGGCGCTACTGCCATGCGTGAAGGCGGAGGTTGGTTGGGTTATGCGGTTTCAACACCACTAGTTGCCTTGGTTACAGATGTATTAGCTCTACCTATTTTATTTCTAACATTCTTGTTTGGTCTCTTGGTCATTACAGCGACCCCATTTTCAAAGGTTTTTGCTTTGATTAAAGGCGTAGCCACAGGTGCTTCTAACAAAGTCGGCAATGCATTGGAAGAACGCAGAGATCGCAAGGCGGAAGAGTTTGAAATCGCCGACACTCCGCCATTTGAGACACCATTGGTTCAAGAGTTTTCAAATGACGATGAAGAGCTAGATGAAGAAGATTTTGATGAAGAGTTCACGGTAGAGGTACCTAAGAATGAATTGCACCAAGATAGCGCTGGTAATGAAAAAACTGTTAAGGAAAAACCCGCTCGACCGGTGCAATTAGTACTTACCTCAAATGACAATTATGTTCTTCCGGCAATGGATTTGTTGCGCAGCACCCCAGCAACAAAGGGCAAAACCAAGGCCAATGATCAAGTAGTCCAAGCTCTAACTGAGGTTTTTGCGCAGTTTGATATTGATTGTGAAGTCACTGGATTTATGCGTGGTCCAACTGTGACCCGCTACGAAGTAGAGCTTGGCTCTGGTGTAAAGGTAGAGGCGGTTACAGCACTTAGCAAAAACATCGCATATGCGGTCGCAAGCAGCGATGTAAGAATTCTTTCGCCAATACCTGGAAAGTCCGCCGTTGGAATTGAGATTCCAAATACTGATCGTGAAATTGTTTCCTTGGGAGATGTATTGCGCTCAAGTGTTGCCGGAAATGATCACCACCCTATGGTTATAGCCCTCGGCAAAGATGTAGAAGGAAACTTTATCTGCGCTAATTTGGCGAAAATGCCTCATCTATTAGTGGCTGGAGCCACTGGTGCTGGTAAGTCTTCAATGATTAACTCTCTTGTCACCTCAATACTCATGCGCGCGACACCAAATGATGTGCGTTTGATTTTGATTGATCCAAAGCGTGTAGAGCTAAATGCATACGATGGCATACCGCACTTGATTGCTCCAATCATTACAAATCCGAAAAAAGCGGCTGAGGCTCTTGCTTGGGTTGTGAGAGAGATGGATATGCGTTATGACGATCTATCCACCTACGGCTTTAGACATATTGATGACTTCAATAAAGCGGTTCGCTCTGGAAAAGTTGTTGCGAAAGATGGTGCAGATCAACCTTTAGAGCCGTACCCATATTTATTGGTAGTGGTAGATGAGTTAGCTGATTTGATGATGGTGGCCGCAAGAGATGTCGAAGACTCAATTGTCCGTATTACACAGTTAGCTCGTGCAGCGGGAATCCACTTAGTGATTGCTACTCAAAGACCATCAGTAGATATTGTTACAGGTTTGATTAAAGCCAATGTGCCATCTCGTTTGGCATTCGCGACCTCTTCACTTGCGGATTCTCGAGTCATCCTTGACACACCAGGTGCAGAAAAGTTGGTCGGTCAAGGTGATGGTTTATTCCTTCCGATGGGTGCAAGTAAACCGATGCGAATTCAGGGTGCTTATATCTCTGAAAGAGAGATTGAGTCTGTGGTTTCACATGTGAAATCTCAATTACAGCCGGTCTATCGGGAAGATATTTTGAAACCTGTTATGAGCGCTCGTACCGGTGATGATGAGATTGGCGATGACAAAGAGTTATTGATTCAAGCCATCGAATTGGTGGTTAGTACACAATTTGGTTCTACCTCAATGTTGCAACGAAAACTTCGAATTGGTTTTGCTAAAGCGGGAAGATTGATGGATCTGATGGAGAGTCGAGGAATTGTTGGCCCATCAGAGGGCTCAAAGGCTCGGACTGTTTTGGTGAAACAAGAGGATTTGGCGGCGGTGCTAGAGGTAATACAGGGGTGATTCTCAGTTTTTCACCCTCACTCTTCACCTAAACAGGGTTGTGTGGAATTTTTTTCACTCTTACAATTTCCTCTCCAATCCCAAGATTTGTGAGGAAAAATGTCGGTCGGATCTTCATTACGAGAAATGCGAAGCGCAGCAGGTTTTTCTGTTGAGCAGCTCGCAGCACGTACTCGTATTCCGGCAGCGGTGATCGAAGATTTAGAAAAAGATAATTTTGCTACTTGTGGCGGACCTGCTTACGCAAGAGGACATATCCGCTCAATTGCAAATGTTTGTGGTGTTGATGATGCTCCACTCTTGGCGGTTTTTGAATCACAGACTATTCCGTTAAGTAAATCAATCAGAGATTTACTAAATGACTCAAGTGTTACTACAGCAGTCAAGGAACGCAAACCAATTTCTTGGAAGGCATTAAGCGGTGTCGCTGCAGGTGTTGTTGCATTTGCATTGTTTGGGGCGGCAATACTTTCTATAAACGATGGAGATGAAGCGGCTGTTACCTCAACTAACAACACAACAACTACAAAAGAGAATTCACCAGTAGCTGCTGTAAGAGATGGCGTGAAAGTACAAATTACCGGCGTAAATGGATTGTCCTGGATCGCGGTGAGTGATTCCACTGGGACAACAAAGTTCAGTGGCAGAATTCGTCAAGGAGAAGTCAGAAGCTTTGAAGATAATCAACTACTTTATTTTGTGATTGGAAATGCAGGAGCAGTAAGTCTTGAGGTTAATGGCGAAGATCTTGGGGTGCCAGGACGGGTTGGCGAGGTGGTCCGCTTAGAATTTGGTCCGCAAGCGAGCAACAATCAGGGATAGCCAAGCCTTTCATCTATAGAATGCGGGAGTGTCGCTTCCCAAATCCAAATCTCAAGGCAATTCTCAAACTGAAGCAAATCTAAGAACCGTTGCTTTAGTGACATTGGGTTGTGCCCGAAATGATGTTGATTCAGAGGAGTTGGCGGGGCGTTTAGCTGCAGATGGTTGGCGGTTAGTAGATGACCCAGCAACTGCGGATATTGCTGTTGTGAATACCTGTGGATTTATCGAATCAGCGAAAAAGGATTCGGTGGATGCACTTTTGGAGGCGCACGCACTGAAAGAAGATGGCACTGTGCGGGCGGTAGTTGCGGTCGGCTGTATGGCCGAGCGGTATGGCAAAGAGCTCGCCGAAGCTCTGCCAGAGGCAGATGCAATTTTGGGCTTTGATGATTATGCAGATATCTCAAGTAGATTGCAGAAAATTCTCGATGGTGAAAGGCCAAAAGCACATACTCCAAAAGACAGACGCACATTGATTCCAATCACACCTGCTGCGCGCCAAGAGGTGCGAAGAGTAGATGAGTCAAAGTTAACAATGGGCCAAGGCAGTACTTTTTCTCGAAAGCGCCTTGGTAATTCACCAATGGCTCCACTAAAGATTGCATCTGGTTGTGATCGCCGTTGTTCATTTTGTGCCATTCCACTATTTCGTGGAGCTTTTGTTTCACGTCGGCCAACAGAGGTTTTGGATGAGGCACGTTGGTTGGCTGAAAATGGTGTTAGTGAAATCTTTTTAGTTAGTGAAAACACCACTTCCTACGGAAAAGATTTTGGTGATTTGAGGGTTATGGAATCTCTTTTGCCAGAGTTGGCAAAGATTGATGGGATTGAAAGAATTCGGCTTTCTTATCTACAACCAGCAGAAATCAGGCCAACTCTGTTACAAGCCATGGTCTCGACGGAAAAAGTTGTTCCTTACTTTGATATCTCATTCCAACACTCATCTGGCACTTTGCTGCGGCGGATGCGCAGATTTGGTGATAGCGAAAAGTTTTTACATCTAATAACTCAAATTAGAGCCCTAAACCCCGAATCTGGAATTCGCTCAAATTTCATTGTGGGATTCCCGGGGGAGACAGAGGATGAATATCAAGAGCTGGTTGGTTTCATTAACGCTGCACAACTAGATGCAATTGGTGTTTTTCCATACTCTGATGAAGACAATACTGAGGCATTGAAGCTTGATAACAAAGTTGAACCAGAGCTCATCCAAAGCCGCACAAATCACTTAACAACCCTGGCTGAAGAGCTAGTGAACCAACGTGCCACTGAACGAATCGGGCAAAGAGTTAGGGTTTTGATTGAGGATGAAGAAACCCAAGAGGGAAGAGCTGAGCATCAAGGTCCAGAAGTTGATAGCACCACCTTCATAACTACCCCGGGACGCCCAACCTCTGGATACAAAGTCGGACAGTACGTTGATGCTGTTGTGATTGATGTTGCGGGAGCTGATTTGGTGGCACAGCCATTATGAATCTACCCAATGCTTTAACCATCGCGCGCATCCTGGCCCTACCTTTTTGCGCGTGGGCGCTTTTCAAAAATGGTGGCAATGATTCAGATTGGCAAATAATTGCTTGGTGTATGTTTTTTGTAGTTGGAATGACTGATGTACTTGACGGTCGGATTGCCAGAAAAAGAAATCAAATTTCTTCCTTCGGAACCCTAGTAGATCCGATTGCGGATAAAGCTTTCATCGCCACCGCGTTGATTGGATTGTCGATTCTGGAGAAGATGCCATGGTGGGTAACCATTGTGATTCTGGCGCGAGAAATAGGTGTAACCCTATTGCGCTTTGCAGTGATTAAGAGAGGGATAATTGCAGCAAGCAAAGGCGGAAAAATTAAATCATTGTTGCAGAATTTCTCTGTAGGTTTCTATATTCTGCCCTTGCCTGAATCATTATTTTTACCGCGCGACATCTTGTTGGGGATAGCGATTGTGTTGACCATAACCTCTGGTTATCAATATCTGCGGGATGTGATTAAGTCAGGTCGGAGCCAATGAACGCTAATAAAGTTGTGGAGTTGTTGCAAGAAAGAAATGAGAGCATCACCTGCGCGGAGTCATTGACGGGAGGAGCCTTAACCTCAGAGCTGGTTTCAATTCCGGGCGCATCTCATGTGCTTCGAGGTTCAATCATTGCTTATTCATCGGAAACAAAAGTAAAGGAACTGGGCGTTGCCCAAGAATTAATTGATGAATTTGGGGTGGTTTCACAAGAGGTCGCTTTAGCTATGGCGAAAGGGGCAATGAAAAAATTTCAGGCAGATTGGGCGGTCGCAACCACGGGAGTCGCAGGCCCTGGGCCATCACATGGCGTAACAGCCGGGACGGTATGGATCGCGATTTTGGGGCCAAAAACCCAAGAAACCGTGGCTTTGGCATTAGAAGGTGGTCGAGAACTCGTGCGGCGCGGCGCGGTAGAAAGCGCGCTTGGGGTGCTCCAGCGTATTCTTTCCTCAAGAATTTAAGTGAAAAAAGAATTAGGTATAAGAAGAGAAAGGACAGGGCGATGACATTGTTGCGCACCCACATTGGTCACACCCTGCGTCAGGCTCGCATATCCCAGGAGCGCACTCTGCGTGATGTGGCAAAACAAGCTCGAGTTTCCTTGGGCTATCTATCTGAAGTTGAACGCGGACAAAAAGAGGCTTCCTCAGAACTGCTCAACGCAATCTGTGTTGCATTGAATCTTTCACTTTCATCAGTACTAGTTGAAGTTTCATCGTTAGTGAAACTTCACGAATCCCCAGTACTTACAGTTGTTGATACTAACGCAGCGTAAGAAAATTACTTAAAGGGGATTGATAGGTAGTGAGCACAAATAGCGCAAGAGCTACATACCAACATCAATCAACTATTCACCGACGCACCCGCTCTGCAATTATGGATGCGGCAAAATCATTGCTCTCTGAAAGTGGAATCGCCGCTACAAATATGATTGAAATTGCTGATCGCGCACAGGTTTCGCGTGCATCACTTTACAATCATTTCCGCGACAAACATGAAGTCTTTGTGGCTTTAGTAGAAACAGAGTTGGAGCGAATCTCAACTTTGGCTTTAGTCGCACAATCACGTGCCGAAGCGCTTTACTTGATATCACGAGAAATTTCCGAACATGTTGGTTTGCAGACCGCTTTGCAAACTGATGGTGACATTATGGCAAGTGCATTAACGGCAAGTGATCACAAAATTTGGGTAGAGATTTACGCCCAACTTGCAAGAATATTTGCTACCGATGTCGTAGGTGTGGGATTAATTTTGCGTTGGTTGATGGGGCAAGTCACCGCGCCATTGTCAGCTGAACACTCCAAGCAACAAGCTGATCGACTAGCTGCAATTCTTTAAACCCCTAAACTCGATGCGAATCACTGAGCTGCGTCGCAGATTATCTGAGCACTTTGGTCCCGATTGGGCCCCGTCCTACTCGAAGGATTTTGTAATGTCTGAGCTGGGCGGTCAGACAATTGATCAGGCGCTCGCCATGGGTGTGGAGCCAGCTGATATTTGGCGCGCTGTTGTTAAGCACAACCCAGATATTTCTACTGCGCTCAAGTAAGGGTTCAGGAAAGCCAGACGCTTCAGCGTGTCCTTACGCAGCAATTAGAACAAATGTTCGGTAAACTATCCCTGTAACAGCGGCGAGCTGTTATACCCAACCAGAGCGGTTCCACATTTCCGCCGACCATCAAGGTCAGCCGTCAGTGGTCTTCCGTACCTTCTGGACCAACTTACTAGTAGAAGAGAGGCAAGACTGTGGCTAAAGAAGCCAAAGATCCTGTAGATAGTTCCAAACCCTCTGCCGAACGGCAGAAAGCCCTAGACACCGCGCTTGCTCAAATCGAGCGTCAGTTTGGTAAGGGTTCAGTAATCAAAATGAGCGAACGCACCGCTACACCAATTGAAGTTATCCCAACCGGTTCAATCACTTTGGACATGGCGCTAGGAATTGGTGGCCTACCTCGCGGTCGCGTTATTGAAATCTTCGGACCTGAATCATCAGGTAAAACAACTCTTACTTTGCATGCAATTGCAAACGCCCAGAAAAATGGCGGTATCGCAGCATTTATCGATGCAGAGCATGCCTTTGATGCTGAGTATGCAAAGAAGCTTGGTGTAGATATTGATTCACTATTGGTTTCACAACCAGACACTGGTGAGCAAGCTTTAGAGATTATGGATATGTTGGTTCGTTCCGGAGCCCTTGATCTAATCGTTGTCGACTCAGTCGCAGCCTTGGTGCCACGTGCTGAAATTGAAGGCGAGATGGGCGATTCACATATGGGTCTGCAAGCCCGTTTGATGTCACAGGCACTTCGCAAAATTACTGGCGCATTAAGCCAATCAAAGACCACAGCAATTTTCATCAACCAGCTGCGTGACAAGATTGGTGTTTTCTTCGGTTCACCTGAAACCACAACCGGCGGTAAAGCACTTAAGTTTTATGCATCAGTACGCATGGATATCCGTCGCATCGAAACCTTAAAAGATGGCCAAGAAGCGGTCGGAAACCGTACCCGCGTCAAAGTTGTTAAAAACAAGATGGCGCCCCCATTCAAGCAAGCAGAGTTCGACATTCTTTATGGTGTCGGAATCTCTCGTGAGGGCGGATTACTTGATCTCGGTGTAGATCTCGGAATCGTTAAAAAGTCCGGTGCTTGGTACACCTATGAAGGTGACCAACTCGGTCAAGGAAAAGAGAACTCACGTCAATTCTTAATTGACAACCCAGATCTGGCAAATGAGATTGAGGCCAAGATCCGTGCACATTACGCCGCGACAGAGGTTGATCCAGCTCTCGTAGCTGCGATTGATGAAGCCGCCGCTGATGTCGAGTTCTAGTCCAGTAGAAGTTGAGAGCGACCCCTACTCAGTAGCCCAGACCATTGCGCTAATGGCGCTTGGTCGTCGAGCAAAAAGTAGGGGGGAGCTCTTTGCCCTTCTAAAAAAGCGTGGCATCGAGGAAGAGGTTGCAAACGCAGTCTTGTTTCGACTTCAAGAGCAAGGTTTCATAAATGATTATGAGTTTGCCCGCTACTGGAGTGAATCCCGTCAACGCACCAAGAAAGTTTCCAAGCGAATAATCTCTGGCGAGCTACGCGCTAAGGGAATCTCAGATGAAATTATCGAGTGGATAACAAGTGATATCTCAGATGACTCTGAGTTTGCCAATGCGTTGCAATTTGCAGAGCGCAAATCACGCTCCGTCAGGTCACTGGCCCCCGAGGTCGCTTATCGCAGAATGCACGGAGCTTTATCTCGTCGTGGTTTTTCCAGTCACATCGTCAATCGGGTTTTGGCTGAGTTGGGCATCACCCGCTCATAGCCGATACTCGAATTTGCAGCTCTAGTCACATAGGTACGATTGCGCATGTGAGCCGTACCTATGTGATCCAAACCTTGGGCTGTCAGATGAATGTACATGACTCCGAGCGAATCGCTGGATCCTTAGATGCTGCAGGTTATGTTCCCGCTCAAGAAGGAACCGAGCCAGATCTAGTTGTCTTTAACACCTGTGCAGTTCGTGAAAACGCCGATAACAAACTTTACGGACATTTGAGTTTCCTTGCTCCCAGTAAAAAAATCCGACCTGATATGCAGATTGCTATCGGAGGGTGCTTGGCGCAAAAAGATCAAGGCACCATAATAAAAAAAGCTCCATATGTTGATGTGGTTTTTGGCACTCACAATGTTGGTTCACTGCCTGCCCTATTAGAAAGAGCGCGGATAGAAAAAAGCGCTCAAGTCGAAATTAAAGAAGCTCTTGAACACTTCCCATCCACTTTGCCAGCCCGTCGCCACTCAGCATTTTCTGCCTGGGTTTCAGTATCAGTTGGTTGTAACAACACCTGCACCTTTTGCATCGTTCCAGCTTTACGGGGAAGGGAAAGGGATCGTCCGCAAGCAGATATTTTGAATGAGGTTCGTGCATTGGTAGCCGATGGAGTAAATGAAATCACCCTGTTGGGGCAAAATGTAAATGCCTATGGTGTTGATTTTGGGGACCGGGCGGCCTTTGCCAATTTACTGCGAGAGTGCGGCAAAGTTGAAGGATTAGATCGAGTTAGGTTCATGTCGCCCCACCCAAGGGATTTCACCGATGATGTCATCGAAGCAATGGCAGAAACTTCAAATGTGATGCCACATCTTCACATGCCATTACAGTCAGGTTCAGATCCGATTTTGCAGGCGATGCGTCGCTCATATCGAGTAGAGCGCTATCGTGGAATCATTGAGAAGGTGCGGGCAGCGATGCCGCACTCCACAATCACCACCGACATAATCGTGGGCTTTCCCGGTGAAACTGAGTCAGATTTCCAAGCCACCATGGATTTAACAACAGAGTTAAGGTTTTTGGCAGCGTACACATTCCAATATTCCAAACGTCCAGGAACTCCGGCTGCAGAGATGCCAAATCAAATCCCTGCGGAGGTGGTCGCTGAGCGTTACTCCAGACTTCATGAGCATCTAAACACGGTTTCGCAATCAGTAAATCAAGAGGTAGTGGGCAAATCCGCAGAGGTTTTGATAACCGATATCAATGAAAATCGGGCCAGCGGCAAAAGTAGGGATTTCCGACTGGTGCACTTTGATGCGCTGCCGCAAATGCGTCCGGGAGATATTTGCGAAGTAGAAATTGAAAGCGCAAAACCACATTTTGTTTTAGGTGGAGGAGCCCCGGTAAATTGGCGTAAGACTCGCGGCGGAGATGCTTTTGAAGCTCGCAAGAAAGAGGCTGAGAGCAAAGGTGTAATGCTGGGAATTCCTACACTTAAAAGCATTCCGGGTAAATGACAGTAATTGTTATTTGTGGCGCAACCGCAACAGGCAAAAGTGATTTAGCTGTTGCATTAGCAAAAGAGTTAAAAGGCCACATCATCAATGCGGATTCAATGCAGCTTTATAAAGGTATGGACATTGGCACCGCAAAATTATCAATCGCTGAACGTCAGGGAATTCCCCATCATTTGATCGATGTGCTTGAGGTGCGACAAGAGGCGTCAGTAGCGCAATACCAAAACGATGCCAGGTCCCTTATCGATCAATTGATTGAAGCCAAGACCCCCGCAATTGTGGTTGGCGGTACCGGTCTTTACATAAAAGCGATCTTAGATGATTTGAATTTCCCAGATACAGATCCGCAGGTACGGGGCAGGATTGCTAAAGAAGCAGAGGAGTTGGGTGCTGATGTTATGCACCAACGATTAACACAGCTAGATCCCGCCGCTGCCGCAGCAATTCCAAAAGAGAATGTGCGCCGAGTAGTTCGCGCTCTTGAGGTTATTGAATTAACCGGCCAGCCATACACTGCAAATTTGCCACGGGCGGGCAGCACCAAGTATCCGCAAGCCCGACAATTTGGTCTTGTTATGGAGCGTGAGACATTGCAGGAGAGAATTGATTTGCGGGTTGAAAAAATGTGGGAACAGGGATTGGTTGCTGAGGTAAGGGATTTATTGGGTCAGGGCTTGCTTGAGGGGCGCACTGCATCTGCTGCTTTGGGATATGCCCAGATCATTAAATTTGCGCAAGGTGAGTTGACTGAGTCAGAGGCAAAGGAAGAAACCAAGCGTGCTACAAGGCAATATGCCCGGCGCCAAGAAACCTGGTTCTCTCGGGATGAGCGAATTACCTGGCTGAAGAAGCAACCTACCGCTGCGCTGGTGGAAAAGATACTTACCTCAGGCATCCTCTAGCATTGGCAGTACATGAGCTCTTCGATAATCGGCACCTACGGCCACGGAACTGAGAATGATTTTGTAATCATCTTTGATCCAGAGGATAAGAAAAACATCTCCTCAAAACAAACAGCTGCTATTTGTAATAGAGCTACCGGAATCGGTGCAGATGGCCTAATCAGAATCACAAAACGCGACAACAAATGGTTTATGGATTATCGCAACGCTGATGGATCTGTGGCGGAAATGTGTGGTAATGGAATTAGAGTCATGGCAAGGTACCTAGTTGATAAAGGACATCAACCCTCGGGCATCTTCTCAATCTTGACCCGTGACGGTGCTAAGTTCTTAAGTGTTCCCGATTCAGGAGATATAAGTGTGAATATGGGACAGGTACAAATTGTTGAAGGCGGAATCACCGCCGCAAACAATGGCAAATTATGGAATGGCTACAACATTAATGTTGGAAATCCTCATGCCGTGGTCTTTGTTGACTCAATGCAGGATGTTGGAGATTTATCAGAGCCACCCGTGGTGCGGCCTAAGGAAAGTTACCCAGAAGGGGTGAATGTTGAATTTGTAGAGTTTTTGCCAAATGGGGAATTGAAAATGCGGGTCCATGAGCGCGGTAGCGGCGAAACTAAATCATGTGGAACCGGCACCTGCGCCGTGGCCTTGGCAGCAACTGCAAAAAAGGGATTGAAGCTCCCGGCCCGTTGGGTAATTAATCCACCGGGTGGACGATTAGTTGTGGAGATAGACCCACACTCAAATGCGATTTTGACCGGTCCAGCGGTACTGCTTGCTGATCATGATTTGGATTCATATCTTGTCTAACTCCAGCTCTAAATCCGGCCCGGAATTTGATGATTTAGATTCACTTTTAGCGCAAAGCCAGGAAGTGGCTGCTGAATATGATGCTGAGATTTTTATTCCGGACTCTTCCCATGCTAATCAGCAAGAGTTAAGTGATCGCATGGCGCTGCGCCGTGTGGTTGGTTTATCAACTGAGTTAACTGATATCTCTGAAGCCGAGTATCGTCAACTACGCCTGGAGCGAGTGGTGTTGGTTGGTGTCTGGACTGAAGGCACAATTAAAGATGCTGAAAACTCAATGGAGGAGTTAGCAGCCCTTGCAGAGACTGCGGGATCCACAGTTATGGATGCCTTAATTCAACGAAGAGACAAACCAGATCCTGCAACCTTTATTGGTTCCGGAAAAGTTAGTGAGTTAAAGGCGGTAGTAAAAGCAACCGGCGCTGACACCGTTATTTGCGATGGTGAATTAAGCCCTTCCCAGTTAAAGAATTTAGAGGATCGCATCAAAGTTAAAGTAGTTGATCGAACCGTATTGATTTTGGATATTTTTGCCCAACATGCAAAGAGCAAAGAGGGTAAAGCTCAGGTCGAGTTAGCGCAGATTAGTTATCTGCTACCAAGATTGCGTGGTTGGGGTGATTCACTCTCTCGTCAGGCAGGACGTGCTGCCGGTATTGGTGGACGTGGTCCAGGTGAAACCAAGATTGAGGTTGATCGCCGCCGCATCCGCGACAAAATGGCAAAGCTGCGTCGTGAAATTAATGCAATGAAGACCGCTCGTGACACAAAGCGACAAGAGCGTCGCCGCAATCAAATTCCATCAGTTGCCATCGCCGGATATACCAACGCTGGAAAATCATCATTATTAAATCGATTAACAAACGCTGGGGTGCTGGTGCAAAACGCACTCTTTGCAACTTTGGACCCAACGGTAAGAAGAGCTGAAACCGCAGATGGGCGGGTTTACACCCTGAGCGACACAGTGGGGTTTGTAAAACACCTGCCACATGACTTAATTGATGCATTTAAATCAACGCTGGAAGAGGTTTCAAACGCCGATGTAATTGTTCATGTGGTTGATGGTTCACACCCAGATCCACTAGGACAAATCAAGGCCGTGCGTGGTGTGATTGATGAAATTGGTGGCGGCAAAATCCCAGAGATTATCGCGATAAACAAGGCAGATATCGCAGATCCTGAAGTAATGACAGAGATCATGCGACAAGAGCCTGATTCTTATCCAATCTCAGTACTTACTGGTGCTGGCATTAGTGAATTAGTAAAGGCAATAGAAATTTCATTGCCCCGACCTAGGATTGAGATGCGCACCGTTGTGCCTTACACCAGAGGTGATTTAGTAAGTTTGATTCATGAACATGGCGAGATCATTAGCGAGGAGTATCTGCCGGAAGGCACAGCGCTTCATGCCATGGTTGATGGCTCATTAGCGCATGCGCTAGAGAAGTATGTTGTAAATCAGTAAAGCTTAGATAGAGCGCAGTACCGCGGTTACAATTCCTAGAATTTCACACTCATCACCGTTGATGGGTTGGTAATCATCATTGGCTGGCATTAACCAGATGTGGCCATCCTTTTTGGTAAAGGTTTTTACTGTTGCCTCTCCATCAATCATTGCTGCAACGATCTGACCTTTTTGGCAATCTTTTTGGGAACGGATAACTACATAATCTCCATCGCAGATTGCTGCATTGATCATGGAATCTCCAACAACCTTCAACATAAAGAGTTCGCCTTCGCCCACAAGTGATGCGGGAAGAGGGAACAGCTCTTCAACATTTTGTTCGGCGAGAATTGGACCGCCCGCAGCGATGCGACCTACCAAAGGAACATTGTGGGTTTTCTCTGGTGTGATGTCTTCAAATCTTTCATCGCCAGGTGTAAGGACCTCAAGAGCGCGACCACGTGAGGGGTCGCGACGAATCCAACCCTTTTCCTCCAGTGCCTCTAGTTGGTACTTGACTGAGGAGGGGGAGGAGAGGCCGGCGGCCTCGCCAATCTCACGCATTGAAGGTGGGTACCCCTTGCTTTCCATCGCATGTTTGATGGCTTGAAGGATCTTGGTCTGACGAGGGGTTAGACCATTTTCATCTACCGGGCCATCTGGAAGCTCGGAAACTGATTTGTTCTTGGGGGTCATAAGAGAAGGTTAGAACAAAGGTACGAGAAAATCAAACAAATGTTCTAAAAAAACTTGCCGATGTCAGTGGGCAGGTGTACCTTTGTTTTTAGAACAGACGTTCGAAAGTATCCCCACTTTCAATGATCTGCTCGAGAAGTAGCTGGAGAGAGAAGATGTCATCACTCGCTGTTAATCCGTCCCTTGTTTTAAAGAGTGAAAAAACCCCCGTAAATCGCTATGTTTCTAGCGGCACTCAATCTGTTCGCCTAACCCCCCGTGGTCGTGCAGTTGCAAGGTTGGCAGTGATCACTTCACTCTCCATACTGCTTCTTTCAGGTTTTGCCGCCCTGACCGGTGCCTCCGCTGGTTCTACCGACACAGCAATCCCAACCCCGTATATCAAGGTAAGCGTCAAGCCAGGAGAGACCCTATGGTCAATCGCTGGCTCGATTCAGTCAGACGGGGATCTGCGCGCTGTTGTTGCCGATATTTTGGAGATCAACAACCTCAAGAACCCAGAGCTTCAAGCCGGTCAGAAGATTTACATTCCGACACGCCCATAACGCTCAGCTGCCTTTCAATTTGCGGGAACTCTCAACCCTTGCTTTACTCTTACCCCTAGATATTGGGGTCAATTTACGGTAGGTTTCCATACCTTGTGGTGTGAAGGCTAACCTCGAATACACCCAAAATCAGCTTTTTCCCAGCATTGAAAGGATGACACGCCGTGAACTGTCCATTTTGCCGTCACGAAGAGTCACGCGTTATCGACTCCCGTCCGACAGATGAGGGCACCTCAATTCGTCGTCGCCGCGAGTGCACCCAGTGTGGATCTCGTTTTTCTACCGCTGAAACCGCAGTACTTTCAATCATCAAGCGAAGCGGTGCAGCAGAGCCTTTCAGCCGTGAAAAGATCATCAACGGTGTTCGCAAGGCCTGCCAGAACCGCCCAGTCAATGATGATGATTTAGCTCTTCTTGCTCAACGTGTCGAAGAAGCCCTTCGCGCCACCGGGCAAGCAGAGATAGAGGCCCAAGAGGTCGGTATGGCGATTCTCTCACCATTGCGAGAATTAGATGAGGTGGCGTACCTGCGTTATGCCTCGGTATACCGTAACTTTTCCTCCCTTGAAGATTTCGAAGGCGAGATTGCACTTCTCCGCGCTCTGCCATTCGAGAATTATGAAAACAGCAACGAAGTAAAAACAAACGCAAAATCATTGAATTAACGGACAAAAAAGAAGACGGAGAAATCAAATGTCGGACACGGTGATCAATCGTTCAGCAAAAAACAAACTCGGTAAGGGTTTAACAGTTGAACGAGTGTTTAGCACCCCGGGCGTTCACCCATATGACTCAGTCACATGGGAGCGTCGTGATGTGGTTCAAACAAACTGGAAAACTGGAGAGGTTGTTTTCGAACAACGTGGAGTTGAATATCCAGATTTCTGGTCGGTAAATGCATCAACAATTGTTACCACGAAATATTTCCGTGGTGCTGTTGGTCATGACAACCGTGAATGGTCACTGAAGCAGGTAATTGATCGCGTAGTTCTAACCTATGTAAAAGCCGGAAAGGAATATGGCTATTTTGCAACTGCACAAGATGCAGAGGTTTTTGAACATGAGCTAACACATATGTTGTTGCACCAGATTTTCTCCTTTAACTCACCGGTTTGGTTCAACGTTGGTACGGCTGCACCACAACAGGTATCAGCATGTTTCATCTTGTCCGTAGATGACACAATGGATTCAATCCTTAACTGGTACCGCGAAGAAGGAATGATTTTCAAAGGTGGTTCCGGAGCAGGTCTAAACCTTTCCAGAATTCGCTCCTCAAAAGAGCTTCTAAAATCAGGTGGAACCGCATCAGGCCCAGTTTCCTTTATGCGCGGCGCTGATTCATCTGCAGGAACAATCAAATCAGGTGGCGCTACCCGTCGCGCTGCAAAGATGGTTGTTCTAGATGTTGATCATCCAGATGTTGAAGAGTTTATTGAGACCAAGGTTCGCGAAGAGGACAAGATCCGTGCCCTTCGCGATGCTGGTTTTGATATGGATCTTGGTGGAAAAGACATCATCTCTGTTCAATACCAAAACGCTAATAACTCTGTTCGTGTAAATGATGAGTTCATGCGCGCATATGAAAATAGCGCGATGTTTGGTCTACGTGCTCGCTCAACCGGCGAAATTATTGAAGAGGTCGATGCACGTTCACTATTCCGCAAGATGGCAGAGGCTGCTTGGGCTTGCGCAGATCCCGGAATTCAATACGACACCACAATTAATGATTGGCACACCAACCCAGAGACCGGTCGCATCAATGCATCAAACCCATGCTCTGAGTACATGTCACTAGACAACTCTTCATGCAACCTTGCATCACTAAACCTAATGAAGTTCCTAAAGAGCGATGGTTCATTTGATGCGAAGAACTTTGTTAAGTCAGTTGAAATAATCATCACCGCGATGGATATTTCAATCTGCTTTGCAGATTTCCCAACTGAAGCAATTGGTGAAACAACACGCGCATACCGTCAGCTTGGAATTGGTTACGCAAACCTTGGTGCACTTTTGATGGCATCAGGTCTTGCTTATGATTCAGAGGGCGGACGAGCACTTGCTGGTGCAATCACATCCTTGATGACTGGAACCTCATACCGTCGTTCCGCAGAGCTTGCTGGAATTGTCGGTCCATATGAAGGTTATGCACGCAACGCAGCTCCTCATACTCGTGTGATGAGGAAGCACCACGCAGCATCAGTTTCTGCAAAATCAGTTTCAACACTTGATCGTGATGTATGGACCGAAGCTAATAAGCAATGGGATGCCTGCCTCTCAATCGGTGAAAAGAATGGCTGGCGCAACGCACAGGCCTCTGTTTTGGCTCCAACCGGAACTATCGGCTTGATGATGGATTGCGATACCACCGGTATCGAGCCTGATTTCTCACTTGTTAAGTTCAAGAAGTTGGTTGGTGGCGGTTCACTTCAGATCGTCAACCAGACAGTGCCACAGGCATTGCGAAAGCTTGGCTACACCGAAGAGACTATTGAGGCGATCGTCGAGTACATCACCGCTAATGGAAATGTTGTTGATGCACCTGGTCTAAAGCGAGAGCATTATGATGTTTTTGACTGCGCACTTGGCGCACGTTCAATTGCTCCAATGGGTCACGTAAGAATGATGGCGGCATGCCAGCCATTCCTATCTGGTGCGATCTCAAAGACAGTTAACCTTCCAGAGGATGCAACTGTTGAAGATGTTGAAGAGGTTTACTACGAGGGCTGGAAGATGGGTCTTAAGGCGCTCGCTGTTTACCGCGACAACTGCAAGGTTGGTCAACCACTTTCAGATGCAAAGGCTGCAAAGAAGGAAGACTCAGCAGAGGATTCAGCTCCAGCACCTGCAACCCGTAAGCGTCTTCCAAAATCTCGTCCTTCACGCACCACCTCATTCTCTGTAGGTGGCGCAGAGGGTTACATGACCGCCGGTACCTATGAAGATGGCCAGCTTGGCGAAATCTTCTTGAAGCTTGGCAAGCAGGGCTCAACCCTTGCCGGTGTTATGGATGCATTCTCAATCGCGGTATCAATCGGATTGCAGTACGGCGTTCCTCTAGAGACATATGTTTCTAAGTTCACTAACTCTCGATTTGAACCAGCCGGCATGACAGATGACGCAGATATCCGTATGGCGCAATCCATGATGGATTACATCTTCCGTCGTCTAGCACTTGATTACCTTCCATATGAAGAGCGTGCTGCTTATGGAATCTACACATCAGCTGAGCGTGCTCAAGCTCTAGAAACCGGCGAATATGCGCAGGTTCAAGAGATCGCAGCGCCAGTTGTAGAGCCAAAAGCAGAGGTTAAAGCTGAAGCAAAAAAGCCAGTCGAGGTAAAGATTGAGACAGCTCCAACACAGGTTGGTTCTTCAACTGAACTTCTTGAGAAAATCGCTGGCATCAAATCAGATGCTCCACTTTGCGTAACCTGCGGTGTCAAGATGCGCGCATCAGGTGCTTGCTATGTTTGCGAAGGTTGCGGTTCAACCTCTGGTTGCAGCTAAAAGTGAATAACTTCTTACTTAAACTGTGAATGCGGTTAAGGTAGGAAGATAGAAAACAAATTGAGTATAGAAAAGGTCCGTAGCGCTTTAAGCGCTGCGGTCCTTTCTATTAATGGCGCTCCTCGCTCTGGCCAAATCGAGATGGCAGAGGCGGTAGCAAATGCATTATCTGATCGTCATCATCTCTTGGTTCAAGCCGGTACCGGCACAGGAAAATCTTTGGCTTATTTGGTTCCAGCACTAGTGCATGGAAAAAGAGTTTTGGTTGCTACCGCAACTTTGGCATTACAACGCCAGTTAGTTGAGAGAGATTTGCCTCGCGTTAAAGAGGCTTTAGAAAAAGAGCTGGGACGCAGTATCTCCTTTGCAGTTTACAAAGGTGTTGGAAATTATCTCTGTTTGCAAAAAATGAATGCCGATGACGGAACTGCAGATAGTGAGATGTTGGTTGAGTTTTCCGGATTAGAAAAGGATGCTCGCCGTTTAAGAGAGTGGGCACAAAAACCTGGAATCTCAGGGGATCGAGATGATGCACCAGATGTAGATCGCAGAGTTTGGCTCGCCAACTCCACATCGGGACGAGAGTGTGTTGGTGCTGATGAATGCAGATTTGGTAGCGAGTGTTTTGCGGTTAATGCAAAAGCTAAGGCGCAGACCGCAGATATCGTGGTCACAAACCACACCTTGCTAGCGATTGAGATTGTTGATTCTCATCCCATATTGCCGGAGCGAGATGCGGTTATTCTCGATGAGGCTCATGAGTTTATGGATCGCACCACTCAAGCGGTCACCGAGGAGTTAACCGCGGGCCGGGTATCTAGAGCTGCAAATATGGTGCGCCGCCATATGCCAGGAAAGCTAGCTGAAAGCTTTGCAAAAGCGGCCAATGGTTTTGAAGAGGCGATGCAGGAGTATGGAATGGAGTATCGCTCTCGCAGTGATGAGGAGCGAAAATTATCTGAACTTCCCAATGAACTTGCAGCACCGGTTCGCAAAGTTAAGGAGTCGGCCGAGGCGGTAATTGCCGCGATAAATGCTGATAGTGAAATTGTTGATCCTGACACATTGGCAGATCGCGCCCGCGTAAAAGGCGCGGTTAATGAAATCAAGACAACCGCACAAAAGTTAATGAAGGTTGGCAGCGGCCAAGTGCTTTGGTACGAACCCACCTTCTCCACTTTGTATCTAGCTCCTTTAGCGGTCTCTCATGTGTTGCGCGATAATTTATTTACCCAAACACCAGTGATAGCAACCAGTGCGACCTTAACCGTAGGCAAGAGCTTTGATCCGATTGCAAAGAGTTTAGGGATCGTAATTGATGAAAAATCTGAGGAAGGGCAAGAATCTGATACTCCAGTAGATCCGGCCAATGTCCAGATGCTTGATGTTGGTTCACCATTTGATTTCGCGAATCAGGGAATGCTTTATCTACCAAAACATTTGCCAGAACCTGGACGAGATGGTCCAAGTAAAGAGGCCTTGATTGAATTAGGTGAGTTGATTGATGCAGCGGGTGGCCGCACCTTGGCGCTGTTTTCTTCGTGGCGTGGGGTAGAGATGGCGGATGAACATCTGCGAAGAGTGTTGGCTGAGCTTCCAAATAAAATAATTACTCAAAGGCGTGGCGATAGTGTTGGTTCATTAGTTGAAAGATTTGCAGATGACCCAACCTCGATATTGCTGGGAACTATGAGTTTGTGGCAAGGGGTCGATGTTCCTGGTCCGTCTTGCACATTGGTGGTAATTGATCGAATTCCATTTCCCAGGCCGGATGATCCTGTGATGTCAGCCCGCGCTGCAGAGGCGGATGCTGCCGGTGGCTCTGGTTTTATGCAGGTTTCACTACCTAGAGCAGCTCTATTACTTGCCCAAGGAACGGGCCGCTTGATTCGTTCGGTAGAGGATCGAGGGGTGGTGGCAATTTTGGATTCTCGAATAGTCAATAAGAGGTATGGCTCAATTCTGCTTAATTCAATGCCGCCCTTATGGCGCACCGGCGATGGTGTTGTGGTGAGAGAGTCGCTACGCCGTTTGCACCAACAATTTGATCAATCCTGATTAAACAAAGCTAGATATCCACAACAAAACATTTTCCCTCGTCACACAAATTGCAAGGACTGAAAATCAGCTATGCGTATCGCAATTTGTGCTTTGATCTTTGCTCTAATTTCTTTTTTTGGCACCACAAAAATTGCAGCTGCGGAGTGTGATGGCGATACCTGCATTGATGTCGAAGCAAATCAGGAAAGCAATGAGGTCATAATCATTGTAAAGAAGGGCAAAGCTGGCAGTGCAACAACTTCAAGACCTCGTCCTGCTACCTCAGCAACTTTGCGTCAACCATGGATTCCTTGGCTACCAAAACCTGCTACGACAACTAAAGCACACCCCAAGCCTGCTACCTCGATTAAGCCCCGAGTCAGAAAAATCTCAGGCTCGCAGATAAGTGATCAAGTAAAGAGCTTGCTGCCATCTGGCTCGATTGTCACTCAACCGCTTGGTGATGCTCTGGTGCAAGAACCGGTTAACTTCATGACTAACACCCCAACTCAATTCACGACAGTGTTGATTGTTTTGAATGTGCCAATCACAATTCATTTAACACCTGTATTTACCTGGGATTTTGGCGATGGTAAATCCATTACCACCAAGTTGCCAGGGGCTCCTTATCCAATCTCTTTGATTAATCACACCTATCTGGCAGCTGGTGAAAAGCGAATTACTTTGACCACAAAGTGGAGTGGATATTGGCGTGCGGGCGCTTTATCTGCGCCAATAAAAGGGGCAATTACCCAACGCACCTCTAAGAGTATTTTGGTCAGGCCGGGAGCGGTTAACTACAAACCTTAGTTATCAACAGTTTTCACGTTCACCATTTTTTCGAAGGTTTTCGCCGCGATTCTTCGCCCATGACAATTCTTACCTCACCGCATGACCTACTTTCGGCAATTCCTTTCTTAGTCGGCTTTCAGCCATCAGATTCCATAGTTTTGATTTCACTACGTGATGAAGTAGTTGATTCAGCGATTCGGATTGATTTCCCCGAACAATTTACCAAGCAGGATCTTTCCAAGTTATGCACTCATATCAAGCACACCGGTTGTGATGGTGTGATTGTTGCGTTTTATCTACCTTCTGAAAAGGATGAACTTAACCCGGTAATAAATGACATCCATGAAGAATTGATAAGCAGCAAAATTGAGATTAGAGAATCACTGATGATAAAAGGGGATAGATGGCGCTCATTGTTATGTCGGGATCTGCAATGTTGTCCTATAGAAGGATTGCCCACTCCCATATTGGAAGATTCACAAATTGCTGCTGAGCAAGTAGCCCTTGGCAAACCATTGCCCTTCCAAAATGCTGCAGCCATGAGCGCCTCAATTTCAGCGCTACCTTTGGATGAAGAGCTGGGCAGATTGATTAGCGAGATTCCAGAGATTGATTACAGTGGTGATGTAGTCGCCTTGCAAAAACAAGGCGCGGAGGCGGTTATTGATTTCATTGCCGATTTTGCCGCCGATGGCGTGTGTCGGGACAAGAAATTAATCGCTTTAGTATTGGTGCGTCTGAAGGATTTACAGGTAAGAGATTTCGCATTAGGCAGTGTTACCGAAGATACCCTTGACATTTACTTCAACGCTTGGCGTTGGTTACTTCGATTAGCCCCAGAGGGGTATGTGGCGCCATTGGCCAATCTCTTCGCGGCGGTGGCCTATGAAAAAGGGGATGGGGCTCTAGCGCATCGCGCTTTAGATCGTGCTGTAATCGATGACCGGAATTATGCAATGACTGATTTATTGCGTCAGGTTTTTTCATCGGGATGGCCCACCGATTCCTTTGCCCGGCTAAGGGCAGAGTTACATCCACGAATTTGTGACGCGCTTTTCTCGGGTAGCATGAATTCATGATTATTGGCGTACCCAAAGAGATCAAAAACAATGAATATCGTGTTGCAATCACGCCAGCGGGCGTCCGTGAATTTGTAAAACATGGACATCAGGTTTTGATTGAATCAAAGGCCGGTTTGGGTAGCGCCATTTCAGATTCTGATTATCAAAATGTTGGAGCCACGATTCTGGCTACCGCTGATGAAGTTTGGGCCAAGGCTGATTTGGTGTTAAAGGTAAAGGAGCCGATTGCAGCTGAGTATTCAAGAATGCGCTCTGGTCAGGTGTTGTTTACCTATTTGCATTTAGCTGCCTCAAAAGAGTGCACCGATGCATTGATTTCAAGTGGCATTACAGCAATCGCCTATGAAACTGTTGAAGTGAACGGTGGTTTGCCACTACTTGCTCCAATGAGCGAGGTTGCCGGTCGCATGGCGGCGCAGGTAGGTGCAGCTGCACTACAAAAGAGCGCTGGCGGTCGCGGCGTTTTGTTGGGCGGCGTCCCAGGTGTAAGACCAGGAAAAGTTTTGGTTTTAGGTGGCGGCACCGCTGGATTAGCAGCGGCGACAATTGCCCAAGGCATGCGCGCTGATGTCACGGTGGTGGATGTAAATCAAAAACGACTTGGCGAGATTGATCAAATCTTTAACGGGACCGTCAAAACCTTGATGTCCAACACACATGAGATTGAAGAACAAGCATTAGCTGCGGATTTAGTAATTGGTGCGGTCTTGGTGCATGGTGCTAAAGCCCCGAAGTTGATTACCAATGAATTGGTCAAGCGCATGAAGCCCGGCGCAGTTTTGGTTGATATCGCTATCGATCAGGGCGGATGTTTTGAGGATTCCAAACCCACCACACACGCTGAGCCAACTTACAAGGTTCATGAGGCGGTGTTTTACTGTGTTGCCAACATGCCAGGAGCGGTTCCATTCACCTCTACCTACGCACTGTCCAACGCCACATTGCCTTACGCATTAGCCCTGGCAAACAAGGGTTGGGTGAATGCATTAGCTGGAGATCCAGCTCTGGCCAAAGGTTTAAATGTGCATGAGGGAAAGATTTATTACCCAGCGGTGGCGGAGGCTCATGGCCACACCGCGCATAAGTGGACTTTTTAGTTTTCATTTTCTAAAGTCCGCCCTAGGTCACGAGTTCCAGCAATAAGCCCCGGCTAACTGGACGGCAACCCTCCACCGCGGTGGGGTGCTCCGGGTGAGGACCTGGTCGATTGCAAGGTGCATCGGCAAGCGCGGGTCTGTCAATGATTGCCAGGCCTTGAGCTATTTCAATTTGCGAAAGGCTAGAGATGAAAAAACTTCTAAAGTTAACTCCACTTCTACTTGCGGCACTTGTTCTTTCTGCATGTTCTTCATCGGAAGATAACTCTGCAAGCAGCGAATCAACTGTCTGTGCTCCAGAATCTTTGACGACTGTTGAAGAAGGCGTCCTAACAATTGCAACTGGCGAACCAGCTTATGAACCATGGGTATTAAATGATGCTCCTGAATCAGGCGAAGGTTTTGAAGCCGCTGTGGCTTACGCAGTTGCTGAACAACTTGGTTACGACAAATCAGCAGTGAAGTGGATCCGCACCACATTTGATGGAGCGATTGCCCCAGGTCCAAAGAATTTTGATTTCAATATCCAGCAGTACTCAATAACTGAAGAGCGCGCCAAAGTTGTTGATTTCTCCAGCGCTTACTACAAGTCCAATCAATCAATCGTTTCCTTCAAAGGCAGCAAGATTGAGGGCGTAACAAGCATTGCAGATCTAAAGGCGAAGAACCCCAAGCTTGGTGCTGCTGTTGCCTCAACATCTCTAGATGCGATTGAAACCCAACTAGGTCTAAAGCCACAGGTATTCAATGACAATGCTGCCGCTGTTGCAGCCCTCAAGAATGGCCAGATTGATGGTTTGGTAGTTGATCTACCAACCGCCTTCTACCTATCTGCTGTGGAAGTTCCAAACGGCATCATCGTTGGTCAACTAGAGAACTCTGCGGCAAATGACGCTGGCGCAGGTCTATTGCTTGCTAAGGACAGCCCAATCACCTCCTGTGTAACTCAGGCGGTTGATGCAATCCGTGACAACGGAACCTTGGCAGCTATTACAGATCAATGGCTAGCAGCATCTGCTGGTGCGCCGGTCTTGAAGTAAAACTCAAAGAAAAAGTAGGTCCATAAAACATGGGGCGTAACACAGGGGATAACTCCAGTGTTGCGCCCTATGACTTTGGCGGGCAGTGGACTCCTAGTGACCATGAATTAGCACGCCGAGCTGCTCGCAAAAACAAAAATAAACGCAACGCTTTAATTGCCGCTCTCTCGAGTATTTTAGTAATTGGTTCACTCGTCCTAGTTGTAGTTACATCTCCTGGCTGGAAATCTCTATCCGATACTTTCTTTGCGTGGGCATATGGCGTAGAGGTTTTACCCAAGATAATTCTGGGCTTTGGGACCAACGTAGTTCTCACACTAATCGCCGGGAGCTCGGTTGCCATCCTTGGTTTAACAATCGCACTGATCAGAACTTCGCGATCTGCCGCTCTTACACCTTTTAGAATCTTGGCCACAATCTATGTCGATGTCTTTCGTGGCATTCCAATGCTGTTGGTTATTTTGCTTGTGGGTTTTGGTATTCCAGCTTTGAGATTGCAGGGCGTCACCAATAATGTTTTGGTACTTGGAACTATTGCGGTCATCATCACCTACACCGCCTATGTTGCAGAGGTAATTCGCTCAGGAATTCTCACCGTTCATCCCAGCCAACGCGCCGCCGCCAGATCTTTAGGTTTGAGCCATTTTCAAACATTGCGTCATGTAATTTTGCCGCAAGCGCTAAGGAGGGTAACCCCACCTTTATTAAATGATTTGGTCGCGCTAATTAAAGACACCGGACTAGTCTCAATTCTCGGTGTAACTGATGCGGTGCGCGCAGCTCAAATAGCCAGTAGCCGCACCTTTAATTACACACCATATGTAATGGCCGCCATCGTTTTCTTGCTAATCACTATTCCTTTAACCCGATTCACTGATCGCACCCTTCGTAAATCGATTGAGCGACAGAATGCGCAAGGAAACGCATAATGAGCAATGTCTTAGTCGTCGAAAAATTGCGTAAAGCCTTTGGTAGCGAAGTTGTATTAGAGGATATTTCCTTTAATGTTCCAGAGCACACCGCAACTGTTTTTATTGGATCATCAGGATCTGGAAAATCAACTTTATTGCGCTGTCTAAATCTCTTGGAGCAAATCGATGATGGAATCATCACCTTAGATGGCCAGGAAATATCTGCACCAGAGGCAAACATTGATGAGGTGCGCAAGAAATTTGGCATGGTGTTTCAAGCCTTTAATCTCTTTCCACATAAATCAGTTTTGGAGAACATAACTTTGGCACCGATTCACGCTCGCGGCATGGATCCGGATCAGGCCAATGCCGAAGCCCTTGAATTACTTGCTCGTTTTGGCCTAAAGGACAAGGCAAGCCAATATCCAGATCGGCTCAGTGGCGGTCAACAACAACGTGTGGCGATTATTCGATCGCTTGCACTTCACCCCAGAATGTTGTTGCTGGATGAAATTACTTCAGCGCTAGATCCAGTGTTAGTAAATGAAGTTTTGAGCCTGGTGCGCGATTTAAAAAGTGATGGAATGACAATGCTTTTAGCCACCCACGAAATGGGTTTTGCTAAGCAGGTGGCTGATGAGGTCTGTTTCTTGCACAAGGGCCGCATACTTGAGTGGGGAACCCCGGCTGAGATACTGGAGGCTCCGAAGCTAACCGAGACTCAGGATTTCTTGCGCCGAGTCCATGAAGCTGGACGTTTGTGACCGCTGCAAGTTTTGAGGTCATTGCCGGCTCTATTGAATCCTCTGTAATTTTGCATGTTCCGCACTCTTCGCGTTTTATACCTGAGTATGTACGCAAGGATTTACTGCTCACTGATGACGAGCTGGCTAAAGAGTTAGATGAAATAACTGACACATTTACCGATGCGATTGCCATTGATGCAGTAAGAAAGCTGCCGCAAGAACTTCCTAAGCCCTGGTTGTTTATTAATCGCACCTCTCGCTTTGTGATAGATCCAGAGCGCTTTCCTGATGAACGCGAAATTATGAATCAAGTCGGTATGGGTGCGGTCTACACCAAGACCGCTTCTGGAGCCCAACTGCGCCCAACTGATTTCAATCCAAATCCACTATTAGATAAATATTTTCATCCTTATGCAGCTGCTTTTACAGAACTTGTGAACCAGCGAGTTGTCCAAGTTGATAATGCAGTGATTATTGATGTGCACTCTTATCGCGCCAACCAACATCCCAACGCGGTTAACCAGGGTCAAAAGAGACCAGCCATGTGCATCGGTACCGATTCATTTCACACCCCAGATTGGTTAACCCAGTTGTTTCATAAAGAGTTTGGTGCGCTCGGAGATTGTTTTGAAAATGAACCTTATGCCGGCACATATGTTCCTTTAGAGTTTTATCAGAATGACAAGAGAGTTAGTTCAATAATGATGGAGACTCGGGCTGATACCTTTTTGGATGGGCAGTTGAAACCCCATGCCGGATTTGATGACATGACCACTGCTTTGAAAAACATCCTATGCAGTATCCAAAATGTGGGATGATAAATAAATCAGTAGACAATCAAGCTGGCGATAATTTAGAGTTCAGCACAGGTCACGAGTTCCAGTAACAAGCCCCGGCTAACTGGACGGCAACCCTCCACCACGGTGGGGTGCTCCGGGTGAAGACCAGGTCGATAGCAAGGCGCCATCGACAAGCGTGGGTCTGTCACAGCTAGCCAGGCCCCCTTATTTAGGGAGGTATTTGTGTCATCTTTTTCCGTAACTAATGCTGAGTTTGAAACTCGTCAGGTGCATGCCGGACAGGTTCCAGATCCAACCACCGGAGCTCGTGCACTACCTCTGTATCAAACCACCGCTTATCAATTCCGCGATACTAAACATGCTGCGGATTTATTTGGTTTGGCAGAGCTAGGAAACATCTACACCCGGATTATGAATCCAACTCAGGATGCGGTTGAGCAACGCATTGCATCTTTGGAAGGTGGAGTCGCTGCGCTGTTGGTTTCATCAGGTTCTGCAGCGACAACTTTTGCGGTGCTAAATGTGGCTGAAGCTGGTGACCACATTGTCTCCTCGCCGTCGCTGTACGGCGGCACCTATAACCTATTTCACTACACCCTGCCAAAGTTTGGCATCGAGGTCAGCTTTGTAGAAAACCC
>VFQS010000182.1_pt1 | contig 84133 bp, 77 predicted proteins | sample 3512361 | NCBI WGS metagenome assembly VFQS01 (sample SAMN10412375, study PRJNA504923) | tailings metagenome | isolation source: Relicate 1 Philex TSF3 active mining | place: Philippines | reverse complement strand
CTCGAATTCCGGAGCGAAAAGAATTCCGGTTTTCGTTCACGCCGAGGGTCGCTAGGGGAAGTCCGAAATTACATTTCCCTTGTCCCAGCCCATTTTTTACTGGGGTTAGGGACGCGTTTTGGCGCCTAATTCCGCCCAATATCAGATAAGTCTCAGAACCTGTCACAGAATGCTGTGAATTCAAGTTCTTAAGATCAAGAGGTCAATCGCGCTATAGCTGTGGAACCGGTTGCAAACAGCAGCGAACAACGTCAGTTCGTCTCATCCCAGTCCTGTTTAGTCCCCAGTTCAGTAGTCAGAACGTAAACAACTTCCCGAGTATCCACGACCTCTACTCGAACTCGCTGAGCCGTGTCCGTCCAAGGGTTTGTGTCCTCGACGCGTTCCAAGACGAAGACGCGCATTCCGTTCAAGTCGGCGTACTCACTTGATTCCGACACGTCGAGAACAAACTCATCTCCGATGTTCAGCCATCGAGCAGGGTTCAGCGATATTCTGCGACGCCACGGGTGCGACTTACCCGGCCGTCCACGACTTCTTGAATCGCCAGAGGAACTGCCTCAAGTGGATTGAGACCTCGATCCCGAAGTTGATCATGAATCTCTCTCAAGCGTCGACGGCGTTGCCAAGTATCACTGGTCATCGGTGCCTAGTTCCCCTTAACGTTGTTGTCTCTTCGTATCGCGTATCCAATCGGAGATCTCCTCCCAGTCCCAGATCATTGCAGTCTTCAGCCTGGCTAGGGGCTTGGGAAAGTCCTTGTGCCGGGTCCGCCACACATGAATCGTGTGCGGATTCTTTAGCCCTAATCGCTTTGCAATCTCGTGCGCTCCGACCAAGTTCCCGACGTCGACCTTTTTCCCCACGCGCCGAGAGTAGTTCGTGGGTGTGGGGGTTGTAATCGTTTGTCATCACCCCTATAGTGTATACAAATGGTTACACCAACACAACAGGAGAAGTGATGACAGAAACCCTCAAAACGCTGACCGGATTGAACAATACGGCTCTCGGATATCCGCCCCAATGGGTGGAAAACCTGAGGATGAGGATCGGTGGCGATGCCCCCTTCGCCACCGATCTCATCCTGACAACCGACCATGTCCTGAATCTCATCAGCTGCGTCGGGCTCTATAAAGCGGAAAAGCGGCGCGAAAACGAACCGATAAGTCATCAAGAAGGATTGCAGGCGAAACTCACGCACACACTCCTTAAGAGATGGTTTACGGCACTCAAGAGCGGAAATGAAATCTGGCCATTTCAATATGTAGCTCTAGCCCTCAACGACTACGAGTCCATGCCACCAGATTTGGTTAATTGGTTGAGCACCCAAGAACGCGAAGCCAGAATCGAGACAGTTGGCGAGATTGCCGCAGTAATTCATAGAGTCGCAGACTCGTTTGGTTACCCAGAGATTCGACGAGATGTCGATGTGGTTAGTCAACTCACAGCGAAAGTCGACGACGTAACACTTGTTAGTGATGATGTCGATCTTGTTATCGGCAAGGGGGAGACCGTTGACGGCGTCTTCTGGCCAGGGTCAATACTCGTGTCGTTTGTCCCCAGTCGACCGACTGGAGATGACTTGGATCGACTTGCGTACTCAGCCCTCATTTATGCGCTGAATCATGGCGGTCCGCCAGCACGGGTAGTGGTCTTTGGACTGCTCTCAGGTCTTGGAACGGGAATGGAAGTCGAGCGCGACTGGGTGGAGCTGCCAGTAGGTGGGCTTCTCACTGCGCTGCCAGTACTCATCAAGGAATTGAACAACGAGACGCAAATGTTGACGCCAGGCGACCACTGTGTTCGGTGTCCAGAACTAGCAGATTGCCCATTTGCTCAGATGAGACCGTCGGAGTGGTTCTGATGGAGTCGCCCTGGTCAAGGTTTCTTGTACGACTCGTTGTCATTACGGCGGTGCTGCACACGCTCTTGTTTGCCTATTCCGTTGGTCTGGAGACTCGAAAGCGTCCACCGGTAATCGTTATCGGTGGAAGCGGAAGCTCATTAGAGCCGAGGTTTAGTGATACCTCCGAATTTCTCGTGCGTACACCTTTTGAAATTTCGGAATTGGTTTACAACGAACTCCGGCTTAATCGGCGAGTCGAAATGATTGCCACATCGTTTACTGAAATAGGTGCTTTTGAAACAGCACCCGGTGTGATATCCCAGAGTGGCTCATCATGCTCGTCAAACTTCTTGTCAATCAATCTGATGTTTTGTCAATTGACCGACGTCTCTTTGACATCCGACATTTCCATCGACTGGATGCAGCGCGCAGACTGCGAAAGATTGCGGCGATGATCGAATCAGTCAGCGATGACATCACTGTTGAAGCAGCATTTGATATCACGCAGTATGAAATTCAAGGCTCCGGACTGTCCCAGCTCTACGTAAACAACTTGATTGCATACCTCGAAGACCTGAAGTTCCTTCTGTTGAACTGCGGAGCAACGTATATGAGCCAAGTGAGCGAGGGCGACCTTCGTGCATACCTTGATCGACCAGTCCATCGAGGTGGAAAGTCACGTCCTCCAGAACGCACAACTCAACGAGGAAGAAAGAGTGTCGTAAGCAAGTTGTACGAAACACTTATACGACATGGGTACACGTATGGGAATCCATTGGCATTTGAGAAGATTTCCGCACCGCCTCGGGGTGTTCCTGTCATCCCGACTGATGACGAGATGGAGCTCCTCAAGGCTGCAGCACCGAGTCTGGGAGTGTGCTCACGAAACTCCCTGATAATCGGGCTATCTCTCTCCGGGTCGACAAGTCATGAAATTGCGATGCTCCGTGTTCGAGATGTAGATCTCGATAGTCAGACGATTCATTTGCCTGGGCACCGACGAATCAATGCCCGCACGAACAGAATCGATAGTTGGTGCATTGATGATCTTGCCAGAAGAGTGGAGACTGCCCAAGAGTCATCAGAAGGCTTAGTCACTCGCGCCGAGGACGTCTCATCAGCATCAGCGTCCGTTTCGAATGCGTTTGCCGAAACTCGGATCCTTGCAGGTGTGCGAAAGGTCATTTCCATCGATTCGATTCGTCGATGGAGTGCGATAAAGAAATATGACAGTGAAGTAAGTATTGAAAAACTAATTGCTACTAGCGCTTTCCTAGGTGAACCTAACTACGAGATAGTTGCGAATTGGGTCCTACCTGAGAGGCGCATCGAGTGGCACCGGTAGCAATCCCACTAGTCAGCCGAAAAAAGCGGGGTAGTCATAACTCGGTTGTCTCAGTAGCCGAGACCGACCTCGCATATTTCGGTTCTCGAGCGTTCCGTGACGTTGTAAAGCTGATAGGAGAGTCGTTGCCGCCGAGTCGAGTCGGTCGACCCCGAAGGTACGCCCTGCCACTTCTGGTCGCCGCTCATTACCTACATCAGGACGAAACAGCGGAGAGTGCACTTCAAGCTCTTCAGCTGAAAAGAGCCGAGGTGATTACCGCAATTTCGCGTTCGTGTGGCTGGTCGGATGGGTTGGCAGCTGACTCTCCAATTCCTTCAGTTCAGGCTCTGAAGCGATTTCTGGCAAAAATCAGACACTGTTCGGAAGATATTGCTTCAGCGGTTCATGAAGTTGCGCGAGAGGATGCCATTGAAAAGGCGAAGATTCTCGGTTTGCCCGACAACTCAGAGGGGTCACTGTTGCTGCCGAACAAGGCTGCGTGCCTCATCGCGGACGGATCGTTTTGGTCGGCTGCATCATCGCATCTTCCAAAGTCAACGTTTGTCGACAAACAGACGGGTGAGATTCGGAATCGAAGAGTTGATCCTGATGCTCACTACCACGCACCACACGATGAGAAGAACACCAGAAGTAGAGAGAAGACGTCAGAGGCAGACGAGAAGTACGCAGGTCCGGGATACAAATTCGTCGTGTCGTTGCTCTCCTCGAACACATTTTCGAACGAGCGAATTGTTCTGGATGTCCTCCCCCTACTGAAGCAAGTTGATGATCGAAACAGCGAACCTGACTTACTGTTTAAGTCAGCAAGTTGGATTAAGAGAGAATTGCCCGAAATTGATGGACTCATCTATGACAAAGCCATTCGAGGCGTGAATGTGAATCGGGTGTGGGAACTCGGATATACCCCGATAATTCCGCTGTTCGAGAACAAGAAGCCCGTATTGATGAGGCGGATGAAGAGAGGCAAAGTTCAGTTTGACGTCTATGCCGATGGATCTCCTGCCCTCCAAACCGCACCAGGTGTTTTCCGCAAGATTAAGCCATTGAGTCTGAAATTTCGTCGACATAAGCGTGACGAGAAGTTGGTTCCGTACGGTCGCTACATGATTACAGCGGAGATTGATTGCGATCCGCGTCTGCACGGTCACGTCTTCGATATTCGCCTCGACAAGTCAGCGTCTGGGGTTCCACTTGGGGAATATCTCCGAGCAGTCGACCCCACCAGCAGTGAGTTTCTCGAGCTGTATCACGCTCGCCCCGAGATTGAGTCGCTCTTCAACAACATGAAAGGCACCGCGCAGGAACGACGTCGCAGGTGCCGTCACCACGGTTACAGGTTGAACTGGCTGGATCGAATCAACCAGATGCTGCGTCGAAACCAGATGGCACTGATGAACTTCCAGAAGCGAAGTAGACTCTCGCCGGGATAGTCGTCACATGAATCCAAGTAGCGGCGAACTGCAGTACTTGCGCGTCTTTGCATCAGTCTGCAGCCTCCAAAGTCTGATTGCAGTGCCTCTCGGGGTCTCCTATAGCCGTAGAATTCATCAAGCAAGTGAGGACGTTCAATTAATCCGAGTTTCGGACTCAAAAACGAACTTCCTCTACGGGTCGCTAGCTCAGTTGGTAGAGCAACGGACTTTTAATCCGCAGGTCCCGGGTTCGAGCCCCGGGCGACCCACGTGTCAACACAGTTGGAACAGATCGATTTGTCCGTTTCTGGCATGACGTGTGGGGCGTGCGCGACCAAGATCGAAAAGACGCTCAATCAAATCGAGGGTGTCACCGCCACGGTCAATTTTGCGACGGAATCCGCACGAGTCACCATGAGTGACTCGGTCTCTGCCCAGCAGGTGATTGCCCAGGTGGAGAAGGCGGGTTACGGGGCACGACTGTTGGAAGACACCACGCCGGACATGCTCGACAAAGAAACCATGGAGCGTGTAGCCATGTTGCGAGCACGCCTCACGGTGTCGTTGATTGCAGGCCTCCCGGTGGTGGCTCTTTCGATGGTTCCCGTGCTGCAGTTCGATGGGTGGAAGTGGTGGGCGTTGGTGTTGTCGTTGCCGGTGGTGGTGTGGTCGGCGGCTCCATTCCACAAGGCGGCAGCCATGAATGCCCGTCATCGAGCCACCACCATGGACACACTCATCTCGCTGGGAATCGTTGCGGCGATGGGTTGGTCCGTGTGGGCGATGGTGTGGGGGAATGCAGCCGATCATCAGGGCATGGACATGTCGTCGATGGATGTCGACCACATATATATGGAAGTCGCCGTCGCAGTGACCATCTTCCTGCTGGCCGGCCGCTACTTCGAAGCCCGTGCCAAGCGTCGTGCGGGCGATGCGCTGCGTTCTTTGCTCGCACTCGGTGCCAGGAATGCAACGGTATTACGCAATGGCGAGGAACTGGTGATCTCGGCGGCGGAGGTACAGGTGGGTGACTTGCTCGTGGTGCGACCAGGCGAGATCATCGCGGCCGACGGTGTGGTTCGAGAGGGCGCCTCATCGGTGGATGTCTCGATGCTCACCGGAGAGAGCGTGCCGGTGGATGTCACCGTCGGCGCGAATGTCACGGGAACAACGGTGAACATCACTGGTCGATTAGTAGTGCAGGCCACTCGTATCGGGGCGGAGTCCACGTTCGCGCAGATGACACGTCTGGTGCGCGATGCCCAGGCCACGAAGGCGCCGGTGCAGAAACTTGCCGATCGCGTGAGCAGCGTGTTCGTCCCAACCGTGATTGCAATCTCGCTCGCGACGTATTGTGCATGGTGGTTCTTTGGCGGTGATCTCCCCCAGGCGTTTACCGCGGCCGTGGCGGTGCTCATCATTGCGTGCCCTTGTGCGCTCGGTCTTGCAACTCCGACAGCCCTCATGGTGGGAAGTGGACGTGCAGCACAAATGGGCATCGTCATCAAGGGAGCAGACGTGCTCCAGGGAACCCGACGTGTCGACACCGTGGTATTCGACAAGACCGGGACGGTCACCACGGGTCAGATGCAGCTGGTGGACGTCGTGAGTGCTGCGGACACCTCGCGCTCGGAGATCCTGATGACGGCGGGCGCACTCGAGCATGCAAGCGAGCATCCGGTCGCAAAAGCAATCGCTTCGGCAGCTCGAGCAGAAACCGGAGTACTACGGACGGTCGAGAACTTCGAGAACCTGCCCGGCATGGGAACCGCTGGATTGGTGGATGGTGTGAGTGTGTTGGTGGGCAACGACACGCTGATGCGCCGCAAGTTGGTGCTCATACCCGCCGCAATGAATGATGCATTGGTGGCCGCCCGCAACAACGGGAACATCGGTGTGCTGGTTGCGGTGAACGGAGCAGTCAAGGGCGTATGCATCGTGGCTGATCGTCCGAAGGCGAACAGCGCCGCCGCAATCGCATCGCTGCGTGATCTCGGGTTGCGACCAATCCTGCTCACCGGTGACAGCCGTGCCACCGCGATGGCCGTCGCAAAGCAGGTCGGAATCGATGCGGATGAACAGCACGTCATCGCCGGAGTACTTCCCGAAGAGAAGGTTCGTGTGGTCGCCGACCTACAGGAACGTGGTTATGCAGTTGCGATGGTTGGTGACGGAGTCAATGATGCTGCGGCGCTCGCACAAGCCAACGTTGGTATTGCCATGGGAACCGGCACGGATGTGGCGATGAACGCGAGCGACCTCACCATCGTGAGTGGCGACCTGCGCTTGGTTCCTGATGCCATCTTGTTGTCGCGAGCCACACTTCGAACCATCAGCGCCAATGTGTTCTGGGCGTTCGTGTACAACGCGGCAGCGATACCGATCGCGGCACTCGGTCTCCTGAATCCGATGTGGGCCGGCCTGGCGATGGCCTTTTCCAGCGTCTTCGTGGTAACCAACAGCCTGCGACTGCGCACCACGAAACTCACGCCACACACTGCGTTCGTACACGCAACTCGTTGATTGCATCGTTGCTCCAACCAATGACGGTTCGTCGTGTAACTCCTCGCTTGGCGGCGTACTGAGAGGTCGCTCCGGCGCCAACTGCTGCGCAGAGTTCGAGCGACTTTGCCGACACACCACATTCACGAGCTTGGTTCAGGAGGTAGGCGAGTTCAATGTCCGATGTCGATCCACCGTTACGAGACCCATACGGATCATCGAACGACATCAGGTCGGCACTGCGATGATTGAGCAGTATGTCGCTATCAGGCATCAGTGGCGAGTGCTGAGGACGCCTGCGTTCAGCACGAACGAAGGCAAAGTATTCGATGTCACGCACGATGTTGACGGCAATCTTGGCCGGTCTCCGTGCAATGGGGTAGGTGCGGATGATCTCCCACGCATGCGACAACGCCATTCCGAGTGCATCGTCGTAGCCGATGCTGCGGTTGCGTCCACGTCGTCGGGCAATCGAGAGAATTGGTGGGATGACACGCTGAAGCACGATACGTGCGGCAAGTTCGTCGACTGCGGCTCGTTTCACCAGCTCGGCAAGTACGGCATCGGCAACGGGATCGACATTCCCGCCACGAAAACCGGCTGCGGTCAGCAATTCGTCGAGAGAATGAAAACGTGTCGAGGAGATGCCCCAGGAGTTGACTTTTCGAAGCGCACGTGGCGAGTGTTTCAGTCGCTGCCACTCGTCATCGAGTCGGGTGATGGGATTGGAGCGTGATGTCCTTGAAGTTTGGCGTGAAGTGGTCATGCCACCACAGCGTGAGGACGCACCTCACCGCTACTCTCACCGCGACACCCGTCGTTGCATCTGGGCAGGTGGAATCGGCAATACTGAGACCATGCGCATCACCCTTCCGTCAGGAACTCCCGCAGAAATCGACACGTCGGTGACCTCACCGTCCATGGGGCTGGTCATTGCCCCCGACATTTTCTCGTTGCGACCATTGTTCGACGACATGGTGGCCCGACTCGCTCGCGAGTGGAACATGGCGGTGTGCGCCGTAGAGCCGTTTCCGGGCCGCAGTCTCGGTGCCGACATCCAACCGCGGTTTGCCGCAGTGCCCGCGTTGGATGATGCGGCTCATCTACGCGACTTGCACGAGGCAGCGGATGCACTCGGCACGGAACGCGTTGGGCTGATGGGCTTCTGTATGGGAGGAATGTATTGCTTCAAGTCGGCGGTGAGCCCGCGATTTGCTCGGATTGCAAGTTTCTATGGAATGATTCGGATCCCGACCGATTGGCAATCGTCAACGCAGGCAGAACCACTTGCGCTCCTGGCTCGGGGTGAGGCCGAGAAAGTGCTTGCAATCATTGGCGCAAAGGACCCCTACACACCGCCTGCCGACGTGTTGGCACTTCGTTCGGCAGGCTGCAACGTCGTGGAGTATCCGGACGCAGAGCATGGATTCGCACATGATGCGATGCGCCCGTCGCATCGCGCAACGGATGCTGCGGATGCGTTCGCGCGTACACGCGACTGGTTGCTCGGCGCTACGACGAACGCGCAGTGAGCTTTTCGCGTTCCTTGATGCGGTAGCGACGATCGGACTGCTCCAGCCAGCCGAGGCGGATGAAGCTGGCGATGGCCTTGTTGACGCGCTCACGTGAGGCACCCACCATGCCAGCCAACTCTTCCTGTGTCACGGGGAGGACGAATTCGTCGCTGCCCTCCGAGAGTTCCAGGAGGCGCTTGGCGGTACGTCCGGTGACATCAAGGAACACGCTGTCGGACAACACTTCATCCATGACGCGCAGTCGCGATGCCAACAACTTGGTGACGCCCCACAACATGCCCGGGTTGCCTTGCAATTCGTTCTTGACGGCCGCGTAGGGAATCTGCAGAACGCTGGAAGGCTCGAGCGCGCGAGCCAACGCACTTCTCGCACCGTCGTCGAGAAGTCCGAGTTCGCCGAACAGGTCTCCGGCCTCCATGAGCGCAAGCATGCTCTCGCGAGCATCAAGGGGTCGATTTCCGATCGCGATGGCAATTCGTCCGGAGAGCACCACGAACATTGCATCCGGCGCGTCACCCTCGTTGAACAACACGTCACCGCGTTGCAAGTTGCGAACCGATCCGGCTGCGGCAATCTTCTTCAGCGACTCGGGTGAGGTCGCGGCAAAGAATGCATTGTTGGCAAGAAGATCTTCGTGAGTCATGCGCATTACGGTACTACCCTGAAAGGCAATGCCGACGGGTGAATTGCGCCGACCAGGCGATGTCATTTGGACCGTCGTTGTGGCAGCCGGTGCAGGAACACGGTTCGGTGGCCCGAAACAGTTCGAAACGCTCGGTGATCGTCGCGTCATGGACTGGTCGGTGGCGGTTGCGCGTGAATCAAGCGACGGCGTAGTAGTGGTTCTTCCTCCCGAAGTTGCGGAAAAAGAGGGCGGAATCGCCGGTGGCGGCACGCGAAGCGAGTCGGTACGTCGTGGTCTCGCCGCTGTACCGAAGAATGCAACGATCATCTGTGTGCACGATGCAGCGCGGCCATTTGCAAACGAGGACGACTTTGCACGAGTGATTGCCGCAGTTGCAGACGGTGCCGACGGTGCGGTGCCGGCAATTCCCGTAGCAGACACCATCAAAGTGGTCGACGACACCGGGCAAGTGATGCGTACCCCACCCAGAGGTTCGTTGCGTGCGGTGCAAACACCGCAAGCCTTTCGTGCCGAGATACTGCGGCGAGCACATGCGTCGCTTGGTGAAGGTACCGACGATGCTGCGCTGGTGGAAGCCGAAGGCGGCAAAGTCGTGGTGGTGGATGGCGATGTGCTGAATCGAAAGATCACTACTCGTGACGATCTCGAGTGGGCCCGCACACAACAGAGTGGTCAGTGATCGTGCGAGTCGGCCAAGGTTTCGACATCCATCGTTTCGCTGACGATGATCGGCCGTTGGTGCTGGCCGGTGTGCGCATCGCTGGCGAGCGTGGACTGCTCGGTCACAGTGACGCAGACGCAATTGCCCATGCCGTCAGTGACGCATTGTTGGGTGCCGCAGGTCTTGGCGACATTGGTCGACATTTTCCCGATACCGATCCAGCGTGGAAGGGCGCAGACTCCATGATGATCTTGCGTGAGGTGGTGTCCAAGGTGCACCAAGCCGGATGGAAGGTGGCCAACGTGGATGTGAACGTGATCTGTGAGCGTCCGAAGATTGCGCCACATCGCGTATCGATGGAGCAGAACCTGGTCGAAGTAGTCGGCGCACCCGTCAATGTGAAGGGTCGCCGCGCAGAGGGACTCGGAAGTATTGGTCGCGTGGAGGGCATCGCCTGCATGGCGATTGCGCTGTTGATTCGATGAGTCGACCACCACGACGCGGGGCGCGCGGAGGCCGCAAGGGCGACACGAGGGGAGGCCCTCGTCGTGGACGCCCGACACGTCCATCTTCGAGCGATCGTTCGCTCGGTGGCGAGCAGGTGGAAGGGCGTCAGGCGGTTCGCGAGTTGCTCATTGCATCACGACGTCGGGTTCGCGAGCTTCTGGTTGCCGATGAAAGTGAACGGAATCCCGTGATCGGTGAGATTCTCGATCTTGCACGTTCACAACGAGTGCCGGTTCGAGAGGTGTCACGCAGGGAAATCGACGATCAAGCACGTAGTGAGGCACCGCAGGGAGTGATTGCATTCGCGGAGCCATTGGAAGAGACGTTGCTCGACGAAGTGCTGGCAGGCATCGATGGCAACAACAAGCTGTTCCTCGTTGCCATTGACGGCGTTACCGACCCAGGAAATCTCGGGGCAATCTTGCGGTCGTGCGAGGGGGCGGGCGTGGATGCCGTCATCCTGCCGCGACACCGAGCGGTTCACGTAACACCGAGTGCGGCCAAGGCTGCTGCAGGTGCAATCGAGTACCTCACCATGTGCGTGGTCCCGGGATTACCCACGGCGATTCAACAGTTGCGCGATGCGAACGTCTGGGTCGTTGGTCTTGATGATGCAGCGGACAAGCCCGTGTTCGGATTGGGCGATCTTGCGACCGAACACATTTGTCTGGTGCTGGGTGCCGAGGGTCCCGGTTTGTCGCGTCTTGTGCGCGAACGATGTGATGTCATCGTGTCCATTCCGATGCGTGGCGCGTTGTCGTCGCTCAACGTCTCGGCTGCGGCTGCACTCGCCACCTACGAAGTGGTGCGAGCTCGGCGCACGTAGTCGCTACGCGCGTAGCATTGATTCCCGTCGCATCGAGCGACTCGCCGGGGTAGCTCAGTGGCAGAGCAACCGCCTTGTAAGCGGTAGGTCGTGGGTTCAATCCCCACCCTCGGCTCAACTGCGACGAGATTCCAGGTGATTGGCCCCGTAGCCAACCATCAGGAGAAGAGCCCCCAACAGCAACAACGTGGTGGTGATACCAAGTGGTGGTTCCCACGCTGGTGTCGAGAACATGGCGAAGAAGTTGTCGCCAACGATTCCGACTGAGTAACGGCGAAGAGCGGTGTAGCCCGCAATGAATTGCGCCAGCACCCATGCGCCAATCACGGTGGTACGTGCAACGACGGATAGTCGGAGATGTCGTGCTGCCAGCAACGGCAGACCGACGAGGAGAGGCATGATGTGTCGGCCCTGCACTCCGTATCCACGAAGAATTCGGTAGTAGTTGATGTCCGTCGCGAGAACGAGCAGTATCGACATCACCACGAGACTCGTCAGCGCGACTCGGGTCGCGGTAGTGGAACTCGTCGCACCGAGGGAGATCAACCACATCGCCACCGCCAGCAGCAAGACGAAGATCAGTCGTGGTATCGGAACCTCGAGTGATCCGAGATCACCGATGGCTTCGAGCAGAACACGGTACGCGTCACCGAATGCATGGAAAATCTGTTCCTGCAACGGCACGTCCGGTGCCAAGTACTCGGCACGCCGTGGATCTACTGCAGGGTTGTAAACGAACAGATACCACCAAGTTGCAAAGAGCAGCGTCGTCACGTGCAGTGCCGTAACTGTTCGATGTTGCTTGACCAAACGGAGTGCGGTCCGCCAGGTTCCACTGGCAATCACACATACGAAAATGACACTTGCGAAGTACACCATCCCGAGTGGGCGAGCAAGGATCAACACAACACCACTGATTGCATAAGTGGAGATCTCCCAAGGGTCGCGCCGATCCGCGCGCAGCATCCCGGGGGCGGTAATCCAGAGGGCGATGGCGCCGACGAGTTCCAATCCACTTGGATTCACGACGGATGCAAGGAAGACCACGGCCGGGGCGAGTGCGGAAAAGAGCGGCAGGAGGGAATCATTACGTCTCATCAGATTCACGACGCAAAGAGCAATGATGAGAGCGGCTGCAAGGGCACTCCAGAGCCGTGCGGCAAACCACGAATCGTTGCTTGCACCAAAGAGTGTGCCTAATCCGGGTATCAGATAAACGGCTGGCGTGTAGAGCCCCATTGCGGTGATCGGACGCTCGTCGGCGGTGGGTTGATCTTGTACACGCAGTCCGCATGCGGGCACCGCAGGTTGGCTGACGAAACACCGCTGAACCGTGTTGGCGCCGTCGAATTGCGGGTCGAGGTCGACGTATGTCGACCAATGCGAATACTCCATTCGACCGTTGAAGTGGGAGTCTTCGACCAGGCTGAGGATGCTGTCGGATGCGCCAACCAGTTGTCCATCGACTCGTGCGTCAATCGGTGACGTAAGAACGTTTGCATCGGACTTGAGCTGCAACGGGACCGTTCGGCCATCGCTCAGGGCAGCAAAGATGGAATACTCGACACCTCTGGTGTACTCGGTGACCCAAATGGAGAATCCTGCGATGGTTTCTGAGGGAAGCGACAGACTGGTGTTGACATCTTCGCGAAGCACGTTTGGTGCTGCGCGCTTGACGATTTCCCCATCACGCACGACGACGATCTCCTCGACACCCGAATCCACGTCGTGGGCCCACCCGTCGATGGAGAGCACCCACCCGGGAAGTTCATCACCTGTTGGTTGGCCGCGAACAACCGCCGCTGCCTTGATGAAGTGCGACGCTTCGTCCGGTGCGGAGCCCAGTGGAGTGAGCTGTACCCATAATGACAACAGGAGTACCGAGAGGAGTGCAGCGACGGCAAAGACGGTCCACGTTCGGCGCGGGCTGCCTGTCACGTGGACATCGTAATGTTTGGCGTACCGGAACGTGATTGTGTGCGCATCCATGCGTACTGCATTGCGATTAGTCTCGGGGTATGAGTCAAGAGCAGCGTCGTCCGCGTCCAACACCCGAGCCCCGAGCAGCGAATGTCAACTCGGTGCTGTCCATTGCCGTCGCCGTACTCGCCGTGTTGCTCGGCTTCTTCATTCTGCGTGATCTTCGAAACGACACCTCGATTGCCGCTCCCGATGCTGCGCCGACCGAGGAGACCACCCAAGAAACCACCGCAGAAACCATTCCGGTGGAGACGACTGCTGCCCCAGTGGTGCTCACTGCATTCAAGGTGCAAGTCGCCAATGCCTCCGGCGTGAGTGGTAGCGCCGGACTGCTCACGACCGAGATGCAGGGAAGGGGTTACATCGTTCAACCAGCAATCAACAAGAGCGAAATCACCCCGAAGCAGACCGCAACCGTGGTCTATTACCTGCTCGGAAGCGAGGCAGCAGCCGCTCAAGTTGCCAAGGACCTTGGTGGTGTAGCGACTGCGCCGATGCCCACGCCAATTCCCACCGAGACCGCAAGTCTGGGTGAAGCAAGCGTGTTGGTGTTGCTGGGCACCGACATCGCAGGTAAGCCGCTGTCGATTCTCTCGGGTGGTGCGGCAGCTGCACCCGCAGCGACCGTACCTGCAGTAGTGATCACGTCGACAACGACGGGCTGACGTCAACGGTCGGCGGCTTTTGCCACGCTGACTATGCGTAACGCGAGGACAACCATCGGGCTGCCGCTTGCTCGATGCAGCCTGTCGTTGCACTGAATGCATCGTCGCCAAAGAGATCGCGCAGGCTCAATGCATCGAGGTGGTACTTCTGCGCCAAGGCCTTTGCTTCCGGCGCGACATCACCGCAGATCGCTGCAACCGATTTACCGTGCTTGTACGCGAGCGCAGCAACTCCTCCCACTACTTTTCCGTCGAAACTGGTGGAGTCGAGTCGCCCTTCACCGGTGATGATCACGTCACATTCGGAAACGGCATCGTAAAGACCAACTTCATCGGCTACCACATCGAATCCGGGAACGAGCATGGCACCGAGTGCATGCAATCCTCCCGCCAATCCACCCGCGGCACCACTGCCGGTAACACGAGTGACGTCGACACCGAAGCGTTGTTGGTAGCGCTCTGCGGTTGCTGCCAGTCGGTTGGCAAGAAACTTCACCTGCGCGGGAGTCGCCCCTTTTTGTGGCGCGAATACCGTGGCGGCATCGAGAAACGTGGTGTCGACATCGCAGGCAACCAGAAACTCCACTCGCTTGAGTCGTGCTGGTGTGGAGATGGCACTCACTGCGCCGAGGCCGCCGTCGGTGGTGGCAGATCCACCCAAACAGACGATGATGCGCTCGGCACCGAGATTGAGTGCCGCATCGATGAGTTGCCCGGTGCCGATGGTGGACGCTGCGATGGCATCGTTCCGTTGCGCGCCGCCAACGAGTTGCAATCCGGATGCGAGTGCCATTTCGATGATTGCCGTGCCACGATGGAAACGCCACGGTGCATCCACTGGTGTACCAAGGGGCCCTTCGACACGCAGGAGCTGATTCGCACCTCCAAGTGCGTCGAGGGTGCCTTCACCCCCGTCAGCCAAAGGAAGCTCCGTGCAGTCGTGGCCGGTGGTCCAACACGCATCGGCAATGGCTTTGGCTACTTGATGTGCCGACGCAGTACCGCGAAACTTGTCGACCGCCGCCAGGACCCGCACGGCTTCTAGTGTGTCGGAACATGACCGAACCACTGCGACTGGATGCCGTGGGGCAAGCTGAATTGCTTCGCTCCAAGAAGATTTCTCCCACCGAACTGGTGGACCTTGCGATTGCAGCCGTGGAGCGGGTGAACCCGCAACTCAACGCGGTGATTCACCCACGATTCGAGCGAGCACGCAAAGAAGCCAAGTCCACGCCCCCAGCGAAAAGTGATTCCACGACCACCGATGGCTCGTTCGCCGGAGTGCCCATCGTGGTGAAGGACCTCAACTGTCAAATCAAGGGTGAGCCGTATCACCTTGGAACACGTTTCCTGAAGAATCGCAACTTCGTTGCCACGCACGATTCGTACCTCTACGAACGATTGCGTCGAGCTGGCTTCATCACGATTGGTCGTACCAACGTGCCGGAATTCGGAAGCACCATTACCACGGAACCGTTGGCGTATGGTCCGGCACGCAACCCGTGGAACACGGAACATTCCACGGGCGGAAGCAGTGGAGGTTCAGCGGCGACGGTGGCCGCTGGTTGCGTGGCGGTCGGCCATGCCAACGACGGTGGTGGCTCCATACGAATTCCTGCCAGCGAATGTGGTTTGGTGGGCCTGAAGCCAAGCAAGGGGCGTGTCAGCCTCGGACCTGCACTTGGTGAGTCGTGGATCGGCGGTGTGGTGGAGGGATGCGTCACGCGCTCGGTTCGCGACACTGCCGCGGTGATGGATGTGCTGTCGGGATACGAGCCCGGTGATCCCAATACGCCGCCTCTTCCAGTGCGACCGTATTCAAGCGAGGTTGGTGCCGACGTTGGCAAACTTCGAGTTGGTGTGCTTGCTGGTCCGTTGTTGCCGGGCGGGTTGGATCATCCCGATGCGCGCGAGTCGGTGATGACTACCGGAAAGCTCCTCGAGTCGTTGGGGCATCATGTGGAGGTGGCACATCCTGCTGCATTGGATGACGCCACGTTCGGCGACATGTTCCTCTCGATCGTTATCGCCCACATTGCAAACGATGTCGCCGCACTGGAACGGCAGTTCGGAGTGACGCTCACCACCGACGACATCGAGCCGAGCAACCATCTCTTGGCGCAGTTCGGCAACGCCACCAATGTGGTGGCGTACCTCACCGCGGTGAGTTGGGTGCAAGCGTGGACTCGCGACGTGGTGTCGTGGTGGCTCCCGCGCGACGGCAAACGGGGTTTCGATGTTCTCGTTACTCCGACTCTCGCTGGACCACCGCCAAAAATCGGTGTGCTTTCCGGGGACGATTCAACGGAGCGCATTCGCGAGATCATGCAATACACCGCCCAGTTCAACATGACTGGTCAGCCTGCAATCAGCTTGCCGTTGCACGTGTCCACCACCGGCCTACCGATGGGTGTGCAGTTCGTGGGTGCTCCGTATCGCGAGGATCTGCTGATTCGCCTGGCAGCCCAACTCGAGGTGGCCGCGCCGTGGGCATCGCGACAACCGTCAGTGCGAGCGTGACATCGCACGCCTGGTGGTGGGCACTCGTCGTCGTTGAACTCGTCGCACTCGCCGTCGTTGCGCCGCGGTTGTGGCGTGCGGCCCGCGGTGGTCGACGATTGCAGCGAGGCGCGGTCGATGATGTCGTGGGTGCGAAGCCGGGCCAGAGTGCAGCTCCGACAATCAGCGTGGTGATTCCGGCCCGCAACGAGGCCGAACGAATCGCCGAATGTCTTACGCCGCTGCGTGGGTCGCCCGGTGTGCTGCAAGTCATCGTGGTGGACGACGAGTCGACCGACGACACCGCAACCATCGCTCGCGATCTTGGTGCCACGGTGGTGGCCGGCAAGCCGTTACCCGAGGGCTGGGTGGGGAAAATCTGGGCACTACAACAGGGCATCAGTGCTGCAACTGGTGACGTGGTCGTGACGTTGGATGCCGACACCCGGCCCCACCCGCAACTTCCACATGTTGCAGCGTGCGCGTTGGCGGAGTCGGGAGCAGTGCTGGCAACCGTTGCACCGAAGTTCCGCAACACGTCGATGGCGAGTGAATGTCTGCATGCGGCGATGCTCACGTCACTGGTGTATCGACATGGTGCCGGTGCCGGAAAGGCGACCACTGATGCCGTTGCCAACGGTCAGTGCATGGTGTTCCGTCGCGACGATGCAGTGAACGGTGAGTGGTGCGAACGTGTGAGTGGCTCGATCGTGGAGGACGTCGCACTCGTTCGAGCATTGGCAACCGATGGTGAATCAGTGGAGATGTTCGATGGGACCGATCTGCTCACGGTGCAGATGTTCGATGGCGTTGGCGAGACGTGGCGTGGATGGGGGCGATCGTTGTCGCTGGCCGGAGAAGATCGCACGACACGCCAACTGTTTGATGCGATGCTGACCGCACTCACCGTGGTTGCTCCATTGTGGATGTTGGTGGTGGGAGTCGCAACGCCGGTCACGGCGCTGGTGTTCGTCATTCGATTGGGAACACTCGTTGGCACACGACGCGTATACGAGCGCCCGGGAATCGGTTACTGGTTGTCACCCGTTGTCGATGCGGTGGCGTGGCTAGCCGTGGTTCGCGGAATCCTTGCGCCATCGCGCCAGTGGCGTGGCCGCCAGTACTGAATCGACTCCCCACGCCATCACAAATCGCACGCCGATGATGCTCATCAGCACACCCGTTGCTGCGGCGAACCATGCGCCGTCGGCGTACCACTGTGCAAACGGGTACAAGACGACGCCGATCTTCACACCGTGGCTGAAGTCGCGGGTTGCCGCCCAGAAGAGGACGAACATCAACACACAGAATGCAGCCGGAAGGGGACTCAATACGATGGCCGCACCCACCCAGGTGAGCACGCTTCGACCACCTTGGAAGCGGGCGAACATCGGCCACGCATGGCCAATCATTGCTGCCGCAGCACCGAGGAACCACACACGCCAATCGTTGGAGAGTTCCTGGGCTACCACCACGCTGATAACTCCCTTGAGGAGATCCCCTACGAAGATGGTGAGCGATTGATTTCGCGACAACACGGTTCGTGAGTTCCAAAAGCCCGGATTCTTGTCGCCAACATCACGCAGGTTGGGTGCACCGGCTCGACGAGCAATGGCGTCGGCGACGGGTATCGACCCGATCAGGTAGCCAATGACCATCGCCAACAACGGTGCCATCACGCAGACACACTGTAAGGCAGAGATGACTGCAATAGCGACGTTTCACGTGATTCGCTGGAAAAGCATGTACGGCATGGCACAAGCATTGGTATGGGACCGCGTGCGCTATCGACGTTCGGCAGGGATGCTGTTCTTGCGAGTGCTTGGTACGGGTCGTGGGAGTAGCACCGCCCCGGGTACGGAGCTCGGTCGTACTGCGCTGTTTTGTGTGTTCGATGATGAGTCGTCTGCCGATGCGTTCATCGGCCGGGTGCAACGTCGGCGCCACACGTCGGAGTCGTGGCATGTGAAATTGCGAGGTGCGGGCGGCCATGGTTCATGGCGCGGTCGAGACATTCCGACGATTCTCGATGCGGGACACCCGAGCGCATCCACTCGATTGGATGGTCCGTTGGCGATGATCACGCGCGCCGATGTTCGACCTCGTGCATGGCGTGCATTCAGTCGCGACGCACACGTGGTCGACAAGGAACTTCACACCAGCGATGGCCTCTTGGCCGTGGTGGGCATTGGTGAAGCACCGGTGCTTCGTCTCGGCACCTTCAGTCTCTGGCGTGATGCCGCGGCAATCAGGAAATTCGCATTCGGTCGCCCTGAACACTCGCGCGTCGTGCAGCGAACACGTCAAGAAAACTGGTACGGCGAAGAGATGTTCGCCCGGTTCGTTCCCTACTGGTCGGCGGGAACGTGGGACGGAAAGGATCCATTGCGCAACGTCTGAGTGAGTCGTGCATCGTTTCGCAGGGTAATCCAGGGGAACAACATTCCGTAGGGCTCGCCGTTCGAACGATGATGCTCGCGATGCGCAATGTCGAGCGATACCGCCCATGAGGAGTGCAGCCGCTTCATCCACTTGATGCGACCGTGAATGATGCCGTCGTGGATCACCGTGTACACGATGCCGTACAACGTGACACCGACGAGCAGGGGGAGCAGCCACGTGAAGCCGTCGACGTTGAAGCCCATCGCCAACCCGCCGACGACGACGACGGAGAATGCCAGCGGGAACGCGTCGTTTGGTTCGGGGGACTTGGGCGCGAAGTCGACGGCTGCATTGCGATGGTGACTGCGATGCAATTGCTCCAATGCCCCGTGCATCACGAATCGATGCACCACGTAAGTGACGGCTTCCATGCCGAGGAATCCGACGATCACGAGAAGGAACGAAGTAAAGAGACTCATGGTTGTCGAGCGATTAGCGCTTGCCCACCAAGCGTATGAGACCTTCTTGCACCACGGACACGACGAGTGAGCCATCACGGGAGTAAATGGCACCACCCGCCAGGCCACGCGCACTGGAAGTGGAAAGCGAGGTCTGGTCGTACAGCATCCATTCGTCGGCACGGAACGGACGGTGGAACCACATTGCATGATCGAGGCTTGCCATCTGCACCTTGCCGTCGGTCCAACCGATGCCGTGCGGAAGCAGTGCAGTATCGAGCAAGGTCATGTCGCTGGCGTAGGTGACGATGCACGTATGGAGCACGTGGTCATCAGGAAGCTTGCCGTCGGCTCGCATCCACACTTGCTGACCAAGCCTCGGGTTTCCTTCGCGGGAGAGCGGGTCGGTGTCGACGTACCGAATATCGATCGGTCGCGGCCGGTCGTACCATTCACCCAGTTGCTCCTTGAACGGCGCCATGCGAGTTTTGAAGTCGGGCAACGACTCCGGATCGGGAACACCCGTCGGCATCGTCAGTTGATGGTCCAACCCTGCTTCGTGTGCATGAAAGCTGGCTTGCAAGTTGAAGATGACCTTGCCGTGTTGAATCGCGATGACTCGCCGTGTGGAGAAGCTCTTTCCGTCGCGTAGTCGATCGACTTCGTACAAGATGGGAACCGTTGGGTCACCGGGTCGGAGGAAGTACGCATGCAGCGAGTGCACTTCGCGGCCCACTTGGTCGATGGTTCGTGCAGCAGCAACGAGTGCTTGGCCGGCGACTTGACCGCCGAATACGCGTTGGCGATTCTCATCCGGACTTCGACCGCGAAAGATGTTGACTTCGATTTGTTCCACGTCCAACAGTGCGACGAGGTCGGTGAGCGGTTGCTGGGATGTTGTCACCCCTCCATGTTGGCAGAACACGACTGGATAGGGTTCGTTCTACACGACATGCTCGATTCCAATCTGCGCACGATTGCACTCAGCGTGAAGGGTTTCATGCCCGAGCACGAGGGAGACGCTTTGTTCGACGCGGCAGTGAGCGCGTGCGAGGCGTTGCCCGGCGTACCGATGGTGGAAGTGGGTTCGTATTGTGGTCGTTCCACGGTGTGGTTGGGTGCGGTCGCAAAAGCCCACGAGGTGTTGCTGTACGCGGTGGACCATCACGGTGGCTCGGAAGAAAACCAGGCTGGTTGGGAATGGCACGATCCCGAAGTGGTGAATGCGCAGGGGCGAATCGACACCCTTCCGTTCTTTCGGGAAACGATTCGACGGGCGGAACTCACCGAATCGGTAAGAGAGTGCGTGGGTGATTCACACGAGATTGGTCGAGGTTGGTCGCAGCAACTGGCTTTGTGTTTCATCGACGGTGGACATGCACGCAGCATTGCGCGGGGTGACTACCTTGCGTGGGCTCACCATGTGGCGATTGGTGGCACGTTGGCCATTCATGATGTGTTCGAGAAGTCCGAGGACGGCGGGCAAGCGCCGTACGAGGAGATCTATCTACCTGCCGTGCGGTCGGGGCGATTCATCGAGCTATCGCGCCACGGATCGTTGCGCATCCTGCAGCGCACCACGTAGTGGCGGGCGAACCCCGCGCGTGTTGATCAGTGGTGTGTGAACAACTTGTGGGCAGGTGAGATTGCAAGTTGAGCATCGGCGGCCAGGATGACGGCGGCACCGGTGTATGCACTCACCTCGTTGGCGGGGAATGCAATGTTCTGTGGGTACACGATTCCGGTGAGGTACGAGCCATCATCGTTGCGATGCAACGTGGTGAGTGCCAGGAGTTCCCGCGCCGTTGCATGATCGCCAATGGCGCTGAAGGCGATGGCACACTCCGCCGTTTCTGATGCGGTTACCCACGGTTCGTCACTGACGCATCGAATGCCATAATCGGGTAAATAGAACGTGTCCCACGAGTCGTGGAGACGAAGCTTTGCCGCATCGTCGACCAGTGCACCGGAGAGAACCGGGTAGTACCAGTCCATCGCCCAACGCTCCTTGGGTTCGAACGACGCCGGTGAATGATTGATGACCGCATCGATGGCGTCGGCCGCGGCACGCCACAGTGGTCGTGGCTCGCCGAGGAGAGCTGCAAGATTTGCCGCACAATGCAGCGAATGACGGATCGAACTGCTGCCGGTGAGGAGGGCATACGACCACGGCTCGGCGTCGACTTCCTTGGCCCACAGGATGGTGCCGTCTTTGCGTCGCATGTTGAGCACGAATTCCGTTGCGCGCTCCACCATTGGCCACAAGCGTTCGATGGCGGCTAGATCGTCGGTGCATTGCCAGTGGTGCCAGACACCGGCAGCGACGTATGCACAGACGTTGGAGTCGAGTTTCGATTCCTTCACCGATCCATCGGAGTTGTAGTAGTTGTGCCACGAACCGTCGTTGCGTTGCGTCGTACTCAACCACTCGTACGCGTGGCGTGCCTGGGCGTGCAGGCCCATGACGTCGAGCGCCATGGCGGTTTCCACGTGATTCCACGGGTCGCAGTGTCCGCCGACGAACCACGGAATCATGCCGCTCGGCAACTGCAGTGAGGCAATCCAATCGGCGGTGCCGCGAAGTTGGTCGTGAGTCGGGTGACGCGCATCGGATGAGATGCTGGGTGACAGCGCACCCAGCCGCTGCTCGATTGCGGTCGATCCGATGTTGCGTTGGGGCTCGGATGGTTTCTCCGCGTACACCACGTACGACTTGCCGATTGCGGGGCTGAGCACCGTGTCGATGGCGCGCGTAATGAACGGCGCCTTCATGATGTCCCATTCCAATAACTTCTTGTACCGGGCAACGAGCGGATGATCGTCGCGCGTTGGACCAACGGCACATCGCAACCACCAATACGGCGAATGGATACCGTGCGCCCGATGATGCCCGATGATGTTCAAATCATGGCCCGAGATCTTTCGACGGAGCTCCTTGGCGGAATAGATACGTACGTGACCGCCGGGAACGAATGGCGCGTGATACTCGTCCGACAACATCCAGTTGATTTTTTCTGGAAGGAATGACGGCACGGTTGCAGCGAATGTGCCACCGGGCTTCAGTACGCGGGTGAGTTCACGTAGTGCTGCCACGTCATCGTGGATGTGTTCGAGCACCTCGCTGGTAACCACACAGTCGAATGAGGCATCGGCAAACGGCAGGCATGTTGCATCGCCACGAATGGTGCCGCCGAATCGGTTGGAGTCGATCTCGCCGGCCATCGCCATTGCCGCAAAGGTGTTTCGCGTCGCCGTGACCTCGTCGTGCCCGTAGTCGAGAGCCACCACCGTGGCTCCACGTCGCGCAGCCTCGTAGGCGTGACGACCGAATCCCGCGCCAGCGTCGAGGAACAGCGTGTCCGGTCCGATCGGTAGGCGGTCGAAGCGAATCGTCAGCATGGCACTGTTGGCTATCTCGCGGAGTTTTCCACGCGACGACGCAACTTCTCCACGTTGTGGGGCATGGTCAACACCTCGCGGTACTGATCAACGGTCAGGGCCGCACAGTGGCGCCACGACCAACGTTCGACGACGCGCGTGCGACCGGCAAGACCAATTCGCGTGCGAAGCGTTTCATCGTCGAGTCCGCGGCGAATCGCGGCGGCAAGCGCGTCGGAGTCACCAGGTGGACACGACAGGACCGTTTCGCCGTCTCGTCCGGTGACCTCGGGAAGTGCCCCACCGGTGGTGGCCACCAAACAGATTCCGGTACTCATCGCCTCGATCGAAGGCAAGCTGAAACCCTCGTACAAACTCGGCACCACGGCCAGGGTGCTTTCGGCGTACAACTCGACGATGCGTTCGTCGCTCACACCGGACACGTAGGAGATGCAGTCGCCGATGCCGAGCGATTCGATGAGGTCGGCACTTGCGCCGGCACGTGGTTTGCCGATGATCGTGAGGTGGATGTCCCGCTCCGTGCGCAACTTGGCTACGGCTTCGAGCAGATACGACAGTCCTTTGAGCGCAACGTCCGCAGATGCCGTGGTGATCAGGTGGTGCGACTTCCGCGTCACTGACGGCAACGGTTTGAACAAGTCGGGATCGACACCAACGGGTACCAGTCGCATGCGGTCGAGCGACACGTTCATGTCGGTGTGTATGTCGTTGATGGAGTTCTCGCTCACCACCACGATGCGTGGAAGTCGGCTGGCAACCTTGCCTTGCATCTTGACGAACGAGTACCAACGCGAGATACCAAAGCGCTTCCAGCGCGTCTTGGTGTGTTCCATCTCCAACTTGCGGTCCTTGGTGATGGGATGGTGCAACGTGACGATGGTGGGAATGAGTTTTTCGATCGACAAGATGTGCTTTCCCAGGCACTGGTTGTCGTGCACCAAGTCGAAGTCACCGACGCGCTCACGGAGTGCGCGGTAGGCGCGCAGGCTGAAGGTGAGCGGTTCGCCGAATGTTCCCTTGAGGAAGTAGAGCGCTTCGAGTGCGTTCGGCCAGTTGTTCAATTCCCAGTACGCGGGGAAGCGACCTGGATACTGGTCATTGAAGATGTCGAGACTGGGCAATTTGTGGAGGGGAACTCGGGAGTCCAACACGGGGTAGGGCTGACCGCCGTACACCTCGACGTGATGCCCAAGGTCGACCAGTGCCTTGGTGAGGTGTCGTGTGTACACACCCTGACCACCAACGTGTGGCTTCCCTCGGTAGGTGAGATAGGCGAGACGAAGTGGACCTTCACGCAGACGGTCGAGTTCCCGTTGCATGTCGCCGCCAAACATGCGATGTGACGCTATCGCTGGGAAGTTATCGGGCGATGAGCTTCATCGTTCGTTGCAGCGACGAGTGTTGGTCGATGACGGAGGGAGCGAGAGAAAAGCCATTCGGTGGTCCCGATTGTGGTTCCACACACAATGCGTGCGCTGGCATGTCGTAGACAACCCAGTGATCGCAGTCGCTCTCGATGTGGAGGCACACACCGTCATCGAACTCCACCATCGGCGTTTTGCGTGCGCCGATGAAGCAATCGTCCCATGGACCGACTGGTGGTGTGACTCGTCGACCGTCGGGAATGTAGTTGTCATCACGTACGTACATCTCCGTGAAGTCGACTCGCAACGTTGCTGGTCGCACGAACCACGGATGCCAGCCGACTTGAGCCGGCATGCTCGGCGACTCCGTATGTACGGTGAGCGTGCACGTCACACTGCGCTCGATCGGATCGACACGCACCTCGTGTTTCACCGAACCGACGAACGGCCAACGATGGCCGAGCGACGTCACGAGCACTGCGTGTGTTGCTGACTGTTCGATGGTCGACCAACTCACATCGAACACGGTGCCGTGAATCGCATGTTCACCGAAGTTGAGCGGAAGTTGGTACGCGGTGCCCTTATGACTGAATCGTCCATTACGAACCCGTCCCGCGAACGGCACCATGGGATACGCACCCCATCCAGTGGTGTGGGCGTCTTTGGAGAACGTCACCAGTCGCTCACGAGCGTGTACGCGCAGCGACGACAGTCGTGCTCCACGCAATACATCAATGGAGCATCCGAAGAGCGCCCCGCCAAGATGAATTTCGTTGCTCATACGCCGACCGCCAACCTTCGCCGCGCGCGCCATGTGACGCCGACCAACAACAACAGCATTGCCAGCGCGATACTGCCATCTCCGAGGTACGAATAGATGGTTCGACCCGTGCGTAATGGAATGTCGCGAACGATCACGGCCTGTTTGCCGATGGAGATTCGATCCAGGATGTGGCCGTCGTGGTCTACGAACATGCTGTATCCGGTGGTGGCAGCTTGCACCACCCAACGACCACTTTCCAGTGCCCGAAGTTGGGACGTGGCAACTTGTTGCTGTTGGAGAATTTCACCGGTGTAGCTGGATCCGTTGGTGGGATTCAGCAAGACCTGACCGCCAGCGTTCACACCTTCGAGCGCCCGCGCAGAGAAGAACACCTCCCAGGAGATGGCAACTGCAAGTGGAACCGTTGCCGACTCATGCGGCACCTCGATGATCGCGGTTGCTGATCCGGCAACTGCGTCGCGTGGAATGCGGTTCACCGGTGCACCGAGCGACTGGAGAAGATTTCGCAATGGGACGTATTCCCCGTATGGCACCCGTTGCACCTTGTCGTATCGACTGGTTTCATTGCCGTCTTGGTCCATGACGATCTGGGCATTGGTGAAGTTGTCGCCCGCATCTTCCGTGACGCCAATGGCGAATGGTGCGTCGATCCGTTGAGCCTCGACGATCAATTCCTGTCGCACCTTGCTGACGGAGAAATCACGAACGTCGACGGTGTTCTCCGGCCACAGCACGAGATCGATATCGCGTGTCGTTGACGATGCCGAACCACCGGAACTGGTGGGCTGCGTAACGCCGGCTGCTCTGCCGTCCAACAGCGTGGTTGCTTCGATGTGTCTATCGATGACGTCTCGCGGGTTGCTGTTGATTGCCAGCACGCCCTGGGGTCCGCCGCCTTGCACCGCTGCGATGCGCAGCGATCGTCCGATGTCGCGCCCGGACGGGGCAAGTTGTCCCACCGCCTGTGCAACGACCAGTGTGATGAGCACGACGAACGTGGCTCGACGCGGATGCCAGCCGAACTCGCGACGACGCATCCAGAGCTCGGCGACCACTCCACCTGCGAGGAACACCCACAACGACACCCCCAATGGTCCGACGATGCGAACGAGGTGCGCGAGTCGTGTGTCGGCCACACCGAGTGCCATGCCTGCAAGCGGCACCCCACCGAATGGCGCAACGAATCGCAGGCACTCCGCCAACGTGTGTGCAAGTGCCATTACCACGATGCGTTGTGTGAGCGTCGACGTCTCGCGAGGTGCCAGCCGGAATGCAAGGAGAGCTGCTGCTCCATGCATGAGAGCAAAGAGCAACGGTGCCACCACGAAACCACCCGGCACCAAGTGCCACATCCATCCGAGACCCGGCGCAAACCATCCCCACGCGAAGATTGCGCCGAGGAGAAACGCGCTTGCGCCCCCACTCTTCGAGTGTTGTGTTGCAACGATGTAACACGCCACGCCGACGAACATGGCTGGCCACACACCAAGTGGAGGGATACCCACAGCCACGAGAACGCCACCAAGGAGAGCCAGCATGGCCGCTGCAAATTGCCTCATGTCCGATGCTCGCGATTCATGTTCGGTGCCCGCGCATGTACGTGGCAAGTTTGTTGATGCGAAGTCGCATCGGCGGATGGGATGCAAAGACCCGGTCCCACACGTTGCTTTGCATCGACGGTGTCGAACCCTCCTGGGAGTTGCGCAAGGCGGCCAGCAATTGGTTGCCAAAGCCGAGTTGTGCTGCGCGCCGATCGGCGTGATATTCGGTTGCCCGGCTTGCGGCGTTGCCGAGCAGAGTTGCCAATGACACGTTCAACATCAGCAGCCACGATGCCACATGAAGAAACGACGCAACGAACAGGCCGAGTGCATGAAGAAGCGGAATACGCCGGGCAAAGGTAACCGTGGCAGTTTCTGCGATGGCGCGAAGTGCCATGCCGAATCGCGACAACAACACGATTGGAAGGATCATCCACTGAGTGATGGTGAGCGCCACGGTGTGGAGCCCCAGATGATGACTCAACTCGTGTGCAAGCACACCTGAGAGCTGTTGTTCATCCAGCGTGTCGATTGCCGTCGACGACACCACGACCAGATGACCACCACACGCGAATGCATTGAGTGCCTCGGTTTCCACCACCGCGAGGACGAAGCGACGTTGGGAGAGATCGTTTCGGCGAATGATCGGACTCCAGGCCCTTTGCAGAATCTCGGTTTCGTGCATCGTTGGTTCACGTGCGCCAATAAGACGCATAAGAACGAATCGCTGAACGGGTCGGGAAAACAACAGAATGAATAAGGAGAAGAAGGCACAAACGAACAACCAGTAGTTCACGTTGCCCCACCACCACAACGGCAACCACAGCACGCTCACGGTGACCAGCCATGCGGGCATGAGGGCGACGATTGCCGTCAGGCCCATAAATGCGGTCCACTCGAACCTCAATGAACGGCCCGACACGCCTCGTGAACCTAGCGTGAGAATCATGAACTGGCTCGCTTCACTTCCAAGTCCTTCCGGTGGTTCACTCGAGCTGGGTCCTCTGAGGCTCAATGCATATGGATTGATGATTGCACTCGGTGCAATCGCCGGAACGTGGCTGATGGGAAGGCGACTGGAAGCGAGAGGCACCGGGACACGTGACGACGCCAGCTCGATTGCGATGATTGCAGTGCCAGCCGGAGTCGTTGGCGCGCGCCTGTATCACGTGATCACCGACTGGGAACGGTTCGACGGTCGCCTCCTCGACATCGTCAAGATTTGGAAGGGCGGTTTGGGCATCTGGGGCGGTGTCGCCGTTGGTGTGGTGGTGGGCGTGTTGGTGGCCAAGCGGCGCGGCGTGGGAGTGGCAAACGCACTCACTGCAGTGGCGCCTGCTCTGCCGCTTGCGCAGGCAATCGGTCGTTGGGGGAACTGGTTCAATCAGGAACTCTTCGGGCGCCCCACCACGCTGCCGTGGGGGTTGGAAATCGATGAACGCCGTCTTCCTTCGGGCTACGAAGTTGGCACCTTGTTTCACCCGACGTTCCTGTACGAGTCCCTCGGCAACCTGCTGCTGTGTGTGCTGCTCTTGCAGTTGGACCGGAAGGGATCGCTGAAGCCGGGTCGGCTGTTCCTGTTCTATACCGCGGGGTACACCTTGCTGCGATTCTTCGTCGAGGGCTTGCGAATCGATCCTGCAAAGGACGCGGGGGGATTACGGCTCAACCAATGGACCTCGCTGGTGGTGTTCAGCGTGTCGGTGTTGTGGATTGTGGTGGCGCAGCGTCGCGCAACCTTGCGGCAAGTTCCTCAGGCACAACAGGAATGAAGTATTCGTTCGTCGCCACCTCGGCGGCGGCGATGTATCGCATGACGTTTGGTGCGCGCCATGGTGAAACGATCTCCACGTTGAACCACGCTTCGTTGTAACCCTCGATTTTCAGAGCCCGTTCGTGGCTCACCAGTGGGCGTTGGTTGAACCACATCATGGTGGGTGCCGGCCCACCGTAGAAGCGTTCGATTCGCCACAAAACGTCTTGCAGAATGCCGCCGAAGGCATTGCGCTGTTGCGAGTCGAGCGTTACGAGATCGAACGCGTGCGCGACCGGTGCTATTTCAACTGCCAGTGGGTAGGGCGACGCGGACGGAACCGATGCCACCCAACCATCACGTTGAACGATCAAGCGCTCGGGGGTGGAGTCGGGCTTCCAACCTGCTGCAAGTCGCCGTCTCGGGCGATCGGGAACATGATCGAAGGCGTAGATCTGCCCGTGAGGATGGTCGATGGTGGCACCAACTTCGCGCCCGGAATTCTCGAAGATCAAGACGTGGTCCACGTCGTTGCGTGCACCGAGCACCTCGGTACGCGTAGCCCACGTGTTGATGAGTTCTCCAAGATTGCCGGAATCAAGGGTGGCAAGTCGTGCATGGTGGTTGCTCGTGTACAACACCACTTCGCAGCGATCGTTGGGCATCGGTGGCCATCGGTTCGGAATTGCCTTGACGGTGTACGGCCCGGGTGCTTCGATGCCACCGACGCAGAATGGACAACCGTCGGAAGGCAAGTTGGGTCGATGCTGACGTGATGCAACGACGTGCACCAGGGTGCCGAGCCACGGATCAGTCCTGACATCTGATGTCGTGTTCGGAGGTGTGGTCATGGCTGGTGAATGCCTCGTGGACGGTGACGCCGGCGCGTGCACCAATCGTAGGCTTCTGGAGATGACCACCCGGATGGTGCATTTATCGCACGAAGGGATGTCCGTCGTGTTGGATGTGTCGGGTGGTGTGCCCGAGATCGTGCATTGGGGTGCAATCCTTGATTCGCCCGACGCTGAAACGCTCAATGCATTGACGCAGCGACAGCTCACGCACGGGTCGCTCGATGTGGTGCCAGCGCTGCAGATCGTGCCGCAGCATTCGCTCGGCTCACTTGCACGTCCCGGTGTGGCAGGGCATCGTCCCGGTGGTCGCGATTGGGCTCCGCGCTTCGTCTCGTGTGATGTGAGCGCCACACCGAAGTCGCTCACTACGACCTCGCGCGATGCCGTTGCCAAGTTGCGGTTGGACACGACACTGCAGATCGCAGCATCGGGAGCATTGCTTGTGAGTGCAACGCTTACCAACGAGGGTGATTCTCGCTACCTACTCGACGCGCTCACGGTGTCGCTTCCGCTGCCGGCGCAGGCACGTGACCTCACGACGTACTCGGGGCGATGGTCGCGAGAAGCATCACAACATCGACGAACGCTCGATCACGGTGCGTGGAGTAGCGAGAACCGAACGGGTCGTACCTCGCACGAATATCCGCCCATGTTGTGGTGGAGCACGCCGACGACCAGCGAGTGGTCGGGCGAAGTGTGGGGATGTCACCTGGCATGGAGCGGCAACCATGTTTTGTGGGCTGAAGTACTTCCCGATGGTCGTCGCTATGCGCAGCTCGGGGAGTTGCTGTTGCCGGGCGAGGTGTGTCTGCAGCCGGGTGAGTCGTACTCCACACCGGTGGTGGTTGCTGCCTACTCTGCTGACGGATTCACCCCCGCTTCATGGGTGATGCATCGACACGTGCGTCATGCGGGGAGTCACGACCGTCATTCGAGAAACCACAACGGTCCATCGTGGCCGGTATCGCCGGTGTCTGCTCCAACGGTTCGCAAGGTGTTGCTCAACACATGGGAAGCGACCTATTTCGATCACGACACGGAAAAGTTGAAGGCGCTCGCCGCTGCTGCAGCAGACATCGGCATCGAACGCTTCGTGTTGGATGATGGCTGGTTTGGTTCGCGCCGCAATGATCGCGCCGGCTTGGGCGATTGGGTGGTGTCGCGGGACGTATACCCCAATGGGCTTGCCCCGCTCATCGAACACGTGAATTCCTTGGGTATGGACTTCGGCATTTGGGTGGAGCCCGAGATGGTGAATCTCGAGAGTGACGTTGCTCGTGCGAACCCTGACTGGGTGCTGCATGCCACCGGGTACGAGCCCGTGCAAGCGCGCAACCAAGTGGTATTGGATCTCACCAACGAGGCGGCGTTTGCTCATGTCTACGAACAACTGCACACGTTGCTACGAGATCACGACATTGCCTTCGTGAAGTGGGACATGAACCGACCACTCATACACGCCAGCACCTCCGACGGATCGTCGGCCGCCCGTCGACAGACCCTCGCGTTCTACCGACTCCTCGACGCCCTTCGCTCCGAACATCCGCAGGTGGAATTCGAATCGTGTGCATCCGGTGGTGGTCGTATCGATCATGCCGTGCTCTCGCGCACGGTTCGGGTGTGGACCAGCGACTGCAACGATCCAGTCGAACGACAACGCATTCAACGTGGAGTGGGCATGTGGGTACCAAACGAGGTGCTTGGCATGCACGTTGGTGCGCGTCGCTCGCACACCACCGGACGTTCACATCGGATGGAGCTGCGAGCGCTCACTGCACTCTTTGGATGGATGGGTGTGGAGTGCGATCCACGTGCACTCGATGACAACGAACGCCTCGTACTACGTGAGGCAATCAGGCTCCACAAGCAGCATCGCACGTTGCTGCATTCGGGTGATGCGGTTCGTTTCGATCTCGACGACGACACCGCCTTGGCCCACGGCGTCTACGCCACCGATCGCAGCGAAGCACTGCTGGCCTACGTACAGATGACGAGTTCACCGTGGTTGGTCGCTCCGCGCTGGCGTATTCCGGGGCTCGACCCCGACCGTAGTTACGTCGTTTCCTACGTTGCACTCGGACACGTGGGTGGCGTCGGACGCACGTTGCCCGAGTGGATGAGCACGCCGGTTCGTTGTACCGGCCGCGAACTCGCGGTGGTGGGGATTCAGCCACCAAGTTTGTGGCCCGAGTCCGGAGTGCTCGTGCACCTGCGCTCGTAGGATTATCTCTCGTGCCCGAGCCGATTTCTCGCGAGACCGTCATGAAGGTGGCGCGTTTGGCGCGATTGCATCTCACCGATGCCGAAGCGGATCGCATGACCACCCAACTCGCCGGCATGTTGGAACACTTTCGCGACGTTGATGCCCTGGATTTGTCGAACGTGGAGCCATTGAACCAGCCGATTCCACTCTCCAACGTGTTGCGTGACGACGTGGAGGCGCCATCGCTCGATCGTGACGAAGTGCTGGCGAGTGCGCCAGCCGCTCAAGATGGTCGGTTCCGGGTTCCGCCCATCATCGGATTCGAGGAATAGCCGATGACCGTGCGTCGTACCGCAGTCGACGTGGCTGCGTCGGTAGCCGCGGGCGAGCTCACCGCCAGTGCGGTGCTGGAAGAGAATCTTGCAGCAATTGATGCGCGCGAGAAGGAAGTGCACGCGTTCAACTTGGTGACAGCCGAGCGTGCCCGCGAGCGTGCCGCCCAGATCGACGCGGACGTCAAGGCTGGCAAGAACGTTGGTCGCCTTGCCGGCGTCACCGTGGCGCTGAAGGACAACATGTGTACTCGTGGCGTGGAAACGACGTGTTCGTCGAAGATTCTCGAAGGTTGGAAGCCGCCGTACGACGGCACCGTGGTGCGTCGCTTGGCCGATGCTGGTGCAGTGATCGTGGGTAAGACCAACTTGGACGAATTTGCCATGGGCTCGAGCACCGAGAATTCGGCCTTCGGACCAACACGTAATCCACTGGACCTTTCCCGCGTGCCCGGTGGTTCGAGTGGTGGCAGTGCCGCGGCAGTTGCGGCGGGGTTTTCGACGGTGTCGTTCGGCAGCGACACGGGTGGCAGTATTCGCCAGCCAGCCGCTCTCTGTGGTCTCGTTGGTGTGAAGCCCACCTATGGCATGGTGTCGCGTCAGGGATTGATCGCGTTCGGCAGCAGCTTGGATCAGATCGGTCCGTTCACTTCCACCGTGGCCGACGCGGCTCTACTGATGGAAGTCATTGCGGGTCACGATCCGCTCGACTCCACGTCGTTGCCGCAACCTGCTCCGGCGCTGCTGCCGGTGTTGTCGCAGGGAGTAAAAGGAATGCGTATCGGACGTATCACCGATATGCCCGAGGGTTCGTCACCCGACGTACTCGCGCGGCTCGACGCAGCCTTCGATGCGTTGCAACAAGCCGGGGCAACCCTGGTGGATGTGCAGATGCCGTCGATGTCGTACGGCCTCACTGCCTATTACTTGGTTGCACCGGCCGAGGCCAGCAGCAATTTGGCGCGCTTCGACGGTGTGCGGTACGGCTTGCGCGTGGATGCCAAGGACCTGAACGCCATGTACGGCGATACTCGTGCGGCGGGTTTTGGCGATGAAGTGAAGCGACGAATCATGCTCGGCACCTACGCGTTGTCGGCCGGGTACTACGACGCCTATTACGGCAAGGCGCTGAAGGTTCGTCGACTCATCGCCGACGACTTTGCCAAGGCCTATCAAAGCTGCGATGTCATCTTGACGCCGACGTCGCCAACGGTGGCGTTCAAGTTCGGCGACAAGACCAGCAACCCGTTGGCCATGTACTTGTGCGACGTGTTCACGATTCCCACCAACTTGGCCGGTCATGCAGCCATGAGCGTGCCGTTCGGGACCGGCGAGGCAGGCTTGCCCGTTGGTGTGCAGGTGCTCGCACCTGCCTTGGGTGAAGCACCGATGTTCCGTGTTGCCGCCGAACTGGAGCGAGCCGTATGAGCGCCACGCAAGGTGCCGTTACGAATCCGTCGAGTGTGGTTGCCACCACCGAGCAACTCATCGACGGCTGGGAATTGGTGGTTGGTCTCGAAGTACACGTGGAACTCGCGACGAACACCAAACTCTTCAGTGCCAGCGCCAACCGCTTCGGTGATGAGCCCAACACCAACATCGATCCCGTCACACTCGGTCTCCCTGGTGCACTCCCCGTACTCAACCGCCATGCGGTGGAGTTGGCGATGCGACTCGGGCTTGCACTCAACTGTCGAGTGCAGCCGTGCACCTTCCACCGAAAGAACTACTTCTATCCCGACCTTCCGAAGGCGTATCAGATCAGTCAGTACGACCAGCCGCTGAACGTCGATGGTTGGTTGATGTTGCCGGGCGACGTACGTATCGGTGTGGAACGCGCGCATTTGGAGGAGGACACGGGCAAGTCCACGCACTTCGGTGGAGCAGAGGGGCGAATTCATGGCAGCGACTACTCTCTGATCGATTTCAATCGTGCCGGTGTGCCGTTGGTGGAGATCGTGTCGCGCCCCGACATTCGCACCAGTGAGCAGGCCAAGCAGTACGTCAGCGAACTTCGTGCGATTCTCCTCGCCGTTGGAGCGAGCGACGCCAAGATGGAGGAAGGTTCGATGCGTTGCGACGTGAACGTGTCGGTGCACAAGCCAGGAACGCCGTTCGGGACGCGGTGCGAGATCAAGAACGTGAACTCCATTCGTTCGGTTGGACGCGCAATCGAATACGAGGCTCGTCGACAGATCGATCTCATCAATAGCGGCGGGGTGGTGAAGCAACAAACCTTGCATTGGGATGATGCTTCGGGACGCACCAACGTGTTGCGTACCAAGGAAGACGCCGACGACTACCGGTACTTTCTGGAGCCCGACCTGGTACCGCTGGTTCCCGACGCGGCGTGGATCGAGCAAGTTCGTGCCGCGCTTCCTCCGTTGCCGGCTGCGCGTCGGGAGGCGCTCGCCAAACTGACTGGTGCCGCAAAGGAGAGCGAAGCCGTTGCAGTCATCGTGGAGCGCGGTCAGGATGCCTACATCAACGAAGTTGCCAGAGTCGGTGGGGATGCAGCTCGTGCTCTGGTGTACGTACAGCAGGCATTCGCAGAAGAACCCGCAACACCGCGGGTTCCTGCCGGTGATCTTGCCGCACTCAGCTTGATGGAGAAGAACGCAAAAATCACCTCCACTCAGGCCAAGACCTTGCTCGCGGAATTGGTCGTCAACGGTGGAGGCGATGTGATCGCCATGGCGAAGGCCAAGGGATTCGAAGCGATGGACACGGTGGCGCTCGAGTCGCTGGTGGACCAAGCCATTGCCACCGACCCGGACGCCTGGGCAAAATTCAAGGCCGGCGAACACAAGGCGATGGGAGCCCTGGTTGGCGCGGTGATGAAGCTGTCGAAAGGCAAGGCCGACGGTAAGGCCGTTACGGCGCTCCTTCAGGCAAAAGCCAACGCGTGACCCTTCGCACGTAGGGTTTGCCTCATCATCTTCGGTAATTGAGTTCTCTTCAAGTCTCATAGCCTCAAGTCATGACTTCACGCTCCGAAACCCGTGTCGATGTCAAACCCCGTAGTCGCGATGTCACCGACGGTCTGCAAAAGGCGGCGTCGCGCGCCATGTTGCGAGCAGTTGGCCTCGGGGATGACGACTGGGAGAAACCACAAATCGGAATCGCATCTGCATGGAATGAAGTCACTCCGTGCAACGTGTCGTTGCGACGTCTAGCCGAGCAGTCCAAATTGGGGGTGCGTGCCGCTGGTGGTGTTGCACTGGAGTTCGGCACCATCACGGTGAGCGACGGCATCAGCATGGGTCACGAAGGCATGCGCGCATCGCTGGTCAGCCGTGAGGTGATCACCGACAGCGTAGAGACGGTGGTTCACGCGGAACGCTTCGACGGATTCGTTGGGCTTGCCGGTTGCGACAAGAGCATTCCTGCCATGTTGATGGCGGCAGCCCGTCTCAATTTGCCGAGCGTGTTCGTGTACAACGGCTCGATTCTGCCCGGTGTGCACAAGGGCAAGAACATCGATATCACCACGGTGTTCGAGGCGGTTGGTGCGTGCGCCGCAGGCACCATGACGCGAGAAGAAGTTGATGAGATCGAACGCGCGGCCTGCCCCGGCGAAGGTGCGTGCGGTGGCATGTTTACCGCCAACACCATGTCGAGCATCGCCGAGGCACTCGGGATGAGCTTGCCGGGTACTGCCTCGCCACCCGCAATCGATTCACGCCGCGATGTCGACGCCCGTCGGGCAGGCGAAGCGGTGGTCAACTTGCTGCGACTCGGCATCTATCCGCGGGACATCATGACCAAGAAGGCGTTTGAAAATGCGATTTCCATCGTGAATGCGCTCGGCGGCAGCACCAATGCCGTTTTACATTTGCTTGCCATCGCGAACGAGGCCGGAGTGGCGCTGTCGCTCGATGACTTCAATCGAATCGCAGCCAAGGTGCCACACATTGCCGACACCAAGCCCGGCGGCAAGTACCACATGACCGACATCGATCGCATCGGTGGTGTTCCGGTGGTCTTGAAGCATCTGTTGGACGCAGGATTGTTGCACGGTGATGTGCTTACCTGCACCGGGAAGACGATGGCGGAGAACCTCGCGGAGATCGACCCGCCTGCGCCCGACAACGACGTGGTGCATACGGTAAGCAATCCCATCCATGCCGAAGGTGGAATAAACATCTTGAGCGGTTCGCTCGCCCCCAAAGGTTCGGTGGTGAAGGTGGCGGGACTTTCAAAGGATCAGATGACCTTCGAAGGTGTGGCGAGGGTGTTCGACGGCGAAGACGGTGCAATGGCCGCAATCATGGCGGGTGACATCACGCCGGGCACCGTGTTGGTGATCCGTTACGAAGGACCAAAGGGTGGGCCAGGCATGCGCGAAATGCTCGCCATCACCGGTGCTCTCAAGGGGGCTGGTCGTGGCGCTGATTGCGCATTGATCACCGATGGACGTTTCAGTGGTGGTACCTGGGGTTTTTGCATCGGACACGTGGCACCCGAAGCAACCGATGGAGGACCGATTGCATTCGTGCGTGATGGTGATCGCATACGTATCGACGTGCCGAACAAGAAGTTGGATCTTCTGGTGGACGACGCCACGATGACCGAGCGTCGTCGTGGATGGAAGCCGAATCCGCCGCGTTACACCAGCGGCGTGCTCGCGAAATTTGCCAAGCTCGTTCAGGGTGCCGAAACCGGCGCGATCACCAACCTCATCAACTGACAGAAGTGCGCCAGGGCAGGAACGCAACGTTCCGCTTGCGAAGTCTCCCGTCTTCAGTTGGTGCTGGACCGGGACGGGCGCTTTTGTAGGCGGGTGCCCACCAGCAGCAATCCCAGTACGAGCGTTGCCACGATCACGAACGGCGTCGCAATGCCATCACCGAAGACGAACCGACGGATCCCCAAACCAACGGCAGTCGTCACAAGCCACAACACGACACCCGTCGACAATGCACGGGGTGCTCGCCACGCCTTGGCACCAACCCATGCACCGATCAGCGCGATGAGGAAGGGAGCGGCAGTCCGCAACGTGCCGACGGCATCGGTGGTTTCGTTGTGATTGCGTCGTCCAACGATCACGAAGATCACCACGCAGATGATGTCGAGAATGAACCGCATCGTTGCGACGCGGCGTTGCGGTGTCATCGCTGTTGAGCCTCGCGCCGTGGGGGAGTCATTGGACTACACCTCGTCGTAGTACTCGCGGCCGAGATGGGTGATTTGCTCTTCGCCCATCATCCACCGCAGGGTGTTCTTCAATTTGGTGAGCTGGATGAACAAGTCGTGCTCGGGGTAGAGCCCTTCGGCAACCTGCGGACTCTTGTAATAGAACGACAACCACTCCTGAATGCCACCCAACCCGGCTCGCTGTGCGAGGTCGGAAAACAGCACGAGGTCGAGCGCCAGTGGAGCAGCCAAGATGGAGTCGCGACACAAGAAGTCGACCTTGATCTGCATCGGATAACCGAGCCAACCGAAGATGTCGATGTTGTCCCATCCCTCCTTGTTGTCTCCACGTGGCGGGTAGTAGTTGATTCGTACCTTGTGGAAGACGTTGCCGTACAACTCCGGATATTTCTCGGGTTGGAGGATGTTTTCCAGCACACCGAGCTTCGACTCTTCCTTGGTCTTGAAGTTCTCGGGATCGTCGAGCACCTCGCCGTCGCGGTTGCCGAGGATGTTGGTGGAGTACCAACCGGAGAGTCCGAGCATGCGAGCCTTCAGCATCGGGGCGATGACGGTCTTCACCATCGTTTGACCCGTCTTGAAGTCCTTGCCGCTGATCGCAACGCCACGCTTGGTGGCAAGATCGCGCAGCACGGGAGTATCCACCGCCAGGTTCGGTGCTCCATTGGCGAACGGAATACCTTCGAGAATTGCCGCATACGCATACAACATCGACGGTGCGATGGTGGGGTCGTTGGCATCGATGGCCCGCTCGAAGCTCTCGAGATCCTGGTGTGCCGGGCCCGGCTCGATGAACTTCTCCGTGGAAGCACACCAGATCATCACCATGCGATCGACCTTCTTTTCGTCGCGGAATCGATAGATGTCCTCGCGAATGGCATTCAGCATGGCTCGTTTGTTGATGGTGTCGAGGGTGTTACCCGCACTGATGTTCTTCACGTACTCGCGGTCGAATGCTGCCTTCATCGGCCGAATCGAGCGCAAGGTGTCGGAGATTGCCTCGATGTGTCGCGGACCTTCGAGCACTCCTGCGCGTTGAGCAGCCACATAAGCGTCGTCCGGGAATGGATCCCAGGCACCCCACTCGATGTCCTCCAGGGCGGCGAGCGGCACGAAGTCCTTGATTCTTGGAGAGCGATTGTCGGTGCGTTTGCCGAGGCGGATGGTGCCCATTTGCGTGAGCGAACCGATTGGCGCAGCCATACCACGCTTGGCAAGTTCGACACCGGCAATGAGGGTGCTCGAAACAGCGCCGAGGCCAACCGTGAGGACACCCAACTTGCCGGTGGCAGGGGTAATCGTGCGGGGTGAACTTGAGGAAGAGGGTGCCATTGGTGCTCCTTCGCGCTGCAGCGCGACTTGTCTAGCCTACGCGCGTTGCAGCAATAGCGTGAGATCGATGACTGATGTGAAGCGCACTGCAGGCGGAGCGCTGGTGATGGACGGCAACGAGTTGCGCGATCGCATGATCGCGGAAGTTGCACGTGAGGTTGCCGAAATGTCGAGCGTGCCCTGTTTGGCGACCGTACTAATCGGAGATGATGGCCCGTCGCAGGTGTACGTGCGCAACAAGCATCGTCAGGCGCAGCTTGCCGGCATGACGAGTCGTAACGAAACGCTGCCTGCTTCGGCGACGCAGCATGAAGCAGAGCAACTCGTGCGATCGTTGGCCGACGATCCGAGCGTAAGCGGCATCCTGGTGCAACAACCCGTGCCCGCGCACTTGGACGGGGAGAAGTTGTTGGCGCTGATTCCGGTCGACAAGGACGTGGACGGGCTCACCACGGCGTCGATGGGTCGACTTATGCGTGGAATCGACTCGTTGGTACCGTGCACACCACTCGGCGTGCTTCGTCTGCTGCAGCATTACGGCGCACCGACTGCCGGTAAACGAGCCGTGGTGGTGGGCCGTTCACCTCTCGTCGGTTTACCATTGTCGGTGTTGCTGGCCCGAAAGGGAATCGATGCAACGGTGACGTTGGCACACAGTCGCACCACCAACCTGGCGGAAGTGTGCCGTGAAGCCGACATTCTCGTCTCTGCAACCGGTCAGTCCCACAGCATTGGTCGTGCACACGTAAAGCCGGGAGCATGGGTGATCGATGTTGGTATCTCACGCGGCGAGAAGGGCATCGTGGGTGATGTCGACTTCGATGCCGTGCAGTCGGTTGCCGGAGCAATCACTCCCATGCCGGGCGGAACGGGACCGATGACCGTGGCGTGTCTCATCGAGAACACGCTTATGGCGTGGCGCCGCCAGCACTAACTCGCGCTAGGGGTTGCGAGCGATGAAGTCGTTCACCACACGGGCCAATTCTTCGCCTGCGTCTTCCTGCAGAAAATGTCCGGCGTTCACGATGGTGGTGTGCGGTTGGCCGTTGGTGCCGGGCACTCGCTGCTGAAATCCACGTTCACCGCCCCCGGTTACGGGATCCGAATCGCTGAACGCAGTGAGCACCGGCTTGTTGAAACCCTCGAGCACCTTCCACGCTGCTTGATTGGCCGCCGAAGACGGATCGTCGAGGCTGATGGGTACGAGAGTGGGAAACACTCGTGCGCCTGCCTTGTACGTTTCGTCGGGAAACGGAGCGTCGTATGCGGCGACCACCTCTGGTGCAAGTGGTCTGCGTGCACAACCTCCCTCGACGATTTTTCCTACCGGGAATTGCGGCACTTCCTGACTGAACTTGCGCCACTTCATGAACCCATCACCCGGAGGGCGATCACCCACCGGCAAGAAGGTGTTGGCCACGACGAGTCGCGCGAAGCGATCGGGGAATGCAGTAAGCAGTCGTAAGCCGATGAGGCCACCCCAGTCCTGACATACGAGCGTGAGTGAGTCGAGGTCGTTGGCAACGAGCCACCGACTCATCCAGTCGACATGGCGCTCATAGGTGTAGTCGCCCGTGTGTGCGGGCTTGTCGCTGCGACCGAAGCCGACGAGATCCGGGGCAATCACACGATGGCCCGCCGCGGTGAAGACCGGAATCATCTTGCGATAGAGGTACGACCAGCTCGGTTCACCGTGCATGCACAACACCGTCGTGGCGGCATCGCGGGGACCAGCCTCGTAGTGGGCGATGCGCAAGGTGTGTTCGCCGGTGGTTACCTCGGTGTACGTGGGTTCGTACGTCCATTCGTGAAGGTTGGCGAAGCATTCGTCGGGAGTACGAAGAATCTGCATGAACTCACCGTAATGATTCGTCGCGCATCGTGCATCATTGAGGGCGATCGCCGTGTTCTTCGAATGACATCGATGCAAGTTTCGGAGACGTAAAAAATCCTGAAAAAATCCATTAACGGTTTGGCGCATCCCTGGGACGTTTTTTATCTTCATCGTCCATGTCATTCCGAAGCAGAACACTCATCGTTGTTACGTCGATTGTTGCGATGTCGGGAATCCTCTCCGTGCATCGCGTTACTGCAGACTCGGCTGGCACGTCGGCGACCCAGGCGGATGGGTCGCCGACTCAGATCGCAGCACTGTCTCGTTATCTCGATGCGGGCGAGTCGCACACGTGCGTGGTGCTGAACGGGGGCGAGTTGAAGTGTTTCGGCTCCAATACCGTTGGCCAAATCGGCTCGGGTGGCACGACGACGTTGGGTGATTCGGCTCTGGAAATGGGCGACGCGCTCGTCACTGTGAACCTGGGTACTAGTCGAACGGTTCGCTCGGTGTCCACCGGAACCGTCCACACCTGCGCGTTGCTCGACAACGGAACCGTGAAGTGTTTCGGCGAAGGAGACAACGGTCGGTTGGGTTACGCAAACACCAGCGACATCGGGCGGACGTCAGCCGCCATGGGGGATGCGTTGCCGGCGGTGGATCTCGGCACGGGTCGTACCGCCACGCAGCTTGCTACCGGTGCGGCGCACACATGTGCGTTGCTCGACAACGGCAGCGTGAAGTGTTGGGGTCTTAACGATGATGGTCAGCTTGGCGTTGGTGACACCGACGCGCGCGGTGACGGCGCAGGCGAGATGGGCGATGCACTGCCCGCGGTGTCACTCGGGCTTGCCAGTGGGGTGAGCGTGACGGGCATCGTTGCGGGCGATGCACACACGTGTGTGTTGCTGTCGAACGGCGGTGTGAAGTGTTGGGGTTCGGGTGCCAATGGAAGGTTGGGCAGCGGAGACGAGGACTCCCGCGGCGACGAAGCCGGTGAGATGGGTGCCGTGTTGGCAGTGGTGGATCTCGGGACGGGACGTACCGCAAAGGCGTTGAGTGCGGGCGGTTCGCACACGTGTGCGATTCGCGACACGAACGACGTGGTGTGTTGGGGTGTCGGCGCCACCGGACGGCTGGGGATCGGTAGTGAAGACGACATAGGTGACGCCGCGGGTGAAATGGGCGACTCACTCATCCCCGTGTCGCTCGGTACCGGTCGCACCGCGATTGCACTTAACGCGGGGCGAATCCACTCGTGCGTAGTGCTTGACGATGCGACGACCAAGTGTTGGGGTGGTGGCGCTAATGGACGATTGGGAAGTGGAGGACAGGACAATATTGGTGATCAGCCGGGTGAACTTGGCGACACGCTTTCGCCGATTGCACTGGGTGCGGGTCGTACGGCACGCGCCGTCGTGGCGAGTGTTGCGCATACCTGCGTGGTGCTCGACACCTTTGCGTTGAAGTGTTTTGGATTGGGAACTTCTGGTCGTCTCGGCTCCGGCGGCACCTCCACGCTGGGTGACGCTGCAGCAGAGATGGGCGACAATCTCCTTGCGGTGAATCTTGGAACCGACCGCCGCGTGTTGTCGCTCACCGAACCTGGCCGTGCCGGCACACCAACCGGCACGGCCGGGGACGGCACCGTGTTGCTCACCTGGAGTGCACCGGCAAGTGACGGTGGAGCCGCGATCAGCGATTACCTCGTCGAGTTGTCTGTTGATGGAAGCTCGTGGAGCACCTTTGCCGACGGAACATCGGCACTCACCTCGGCCACGGTGACGGGGCTGAGCAATGCCACCAGTTACCGGTTTCGCGTTACTGCGCGTAACGCAGTGGCCGACGGAGTGGTATCCAACACCAGTGCGTTGGTGACACCGACGGCACCGACGACGACCACGACGACGACCGTCGCACCGACAACCACCACGACCGTCGCACCAACAATCACAACGATCGCGACGACCACCACCACGACCACCACCACGCCCACCACCACGACGGTCGCGCCGGCAACGACGACCACCGTCGCGCCCACCACGACAACCACCACCGTCGTGCCGGTAGCACCCACGCGTTCGCTCCTCATCCAACCCTTCGCGCCGCTGGCAACGTCGCTGAGTCCCGCACAACGGCGTCAGGTGAATGCCTTCGCTCAGTCGCTCAGCTCGGGAGACGACATCACGTGTGTCGGTGGTGCAGGCGATGGTCCAGTCAGACTCCTGCGGGATCTGGCTCGCATTCGAGCAACCGCGGTGTGTGAATTGCTCGCCAAGCGAGTGCCGGGGGTACGCATCGTGGTGAACGTGGCGATTACGGGTGAAATTCAAGTGGCCGAGCGAGTGTCGTCCCAGGCGGCGGTTCCCGTGCGCATCGCTGCTCGCGACCTCTCGCGACGCGTGTTGGTGGTCGCCCGACCTGGCGGCTTGGCCAACAGCACCGTGCGTTGATGGGGCAGCCCTATCGGGCAGGTTGTGAACCTCAAAAATCCGCTGGCAGACTTGATATCGCTATGACCGCTCGACGCCGAACCGCCGTCGCCCTCGTAGTACTTGTCTAAGCGCACGTCTACATATACGTGCGCGCCACCTCCCCTCAGGGGAGGTTTTTTTATACCCAAAAACACGAAATCCGAAAACCACAGCGAGACTGAAGAAAGAGGGATCAATGAAAGAGACACTCACCGGGGCCCAAGCGCTCATCCGTGCGTTGGAGCACGAGAACGTGGAAGTGATGTTCGGTCTTCCGGGTGGCTGCATCCTTCCGGCGTACGACCCGCTCATTGAATCCAAGATTCGCCACATCCTCGTGCGACACGAGCAGGGTGCCGGACACATGGCCGAGGGTTACGCACACGTCACCGGTCGCCCAGGTGTTGCGATGGTGACGAGTGGCCCGGCCGCCACCAACTTGGTGACGCCGCTGTGTGATGCCTACATGGACTCCATACCCATGGTGGGAATCACCGGTCAGGTGCCCACTGCAGCCATCGGCACCGATGCATTCCAAGAGTGCGACACCGTCGGCATCACCCGCAGCATTACCAAACACAACGAGTTGGTGATGAGCGCGCAAGATTTGCCGATGGTGGTGCGTCAAGCGTTCCACATTGCCACTACCGGACGTCCGGGTCCGACATTGATCGACATTCCAAAGGACGTGTTGCAGAACGAGATGACGTGGTACTGGCCGAGTGACGACGAAGTGCTCGACAGTTTGCCTGGTTACCGACCCAACGTGAAGGGTCACACCAAGATGATCAAGGAAGCTGCACGACTCATCCTTGCTGCGCGCCAACCAATTCTTTATGTGGGCGGCGGAGTGTTGAAGGCACGTGCCGCTGCTGCGTTGCGCGAGTTGGCCGAACTCACGCAAATTCCCGTCGTCACCACATTGATGGCGCGCGGTGCATTCCCCGACTCCCATCCGTTGTGTCTGGGAATGCCCGGTATGCACGGCACCGCCACCGCGGTCACCGCGATGCAAAAGAGCGACCTGCTCATCGCACTCGGCTCGCGCTTCGACGACCGTGTCACCGGCAAGGTGTCGGCGTTCGCGCCCGATGCCAAGATCATCCATGTCGACATCGACCCCGCCGAACAGGGCAAGGTCCGTCGTCCCGATGTCCCGATCGTTGGTGACTGCCGCCTGGTGATAGAGGAAATGTTGAAGGTCATCAAGGAGTTGCTGCAGTCCGGAGAGAAGCAAGCCGACGTTGGTCCGTGGCGCAGTCGTGTGAGTGGTTGGCGTGAACAGTTCCCGCTCGCCTACGACCAAAGCGAACCTGGCGCGGCTCTCAAGCCACAGTTCTGCCTGGAAAAGTTGCGTGATGGCGCACCCGAGGGAACCGTCGTGGTGTCGGGCGTCGGTCAACACCAAATGTGGACCAGCCAGTACTGGAACTTCGAAGAGCCCTACACCTGGGTGAACTCCGGCGGTCTCGGCACCATGGGTTTTGCGGTGCCGGCAGCGATCGGCGCCAAGGTGGGTCGCCCCGACAAAACCGTGTGGGCCGTCGACGGCGACGGTTGCTTCCAAATGACCGCGCAAGAACTGGTGACTGCCTCGCTGGAACGAATTCCCGTGAAGATCGGCATCCTCAACAACTCGTACCTGGGCATGGTTCGCCAATGGCAGGAGATGTTCTACGACGAGCGGTACAGCGAAGTGAATCTCTCCGGCACCCTGCCCGACTTCGTCAAGTGGGCAGAGTCGATGGGCTGTGTCGGAATCCGCGTGGAAGATCCACAGGAAGCCGAAGCTGCAATCGACAAGGCGAACTCCATCAACGACCGCCCGGTGGTGGTGGACTTCCGAGTGGCCGAGGACGAAAAGGTGTTCCCGATGGTGCCCGCAGGCAAGAGCAACGACGACATCCTGCTGCACCACTCGCAAGATTCGCGACGCGAGTTCTTGAAGTGAGCGGAGACACGACGATGAGCGGCAACAATCCGTACGGTCAGGATTCGCAGCACCATGTGTTGTCGGTATTGGTGCAAAACCGTCCAGGTGTGCTGGCGCGTGTGTCGGCACTGTTCGCGCGGCGTGGTTACAACATCTTTTCGCTCGCCGTTGCGCCAACCGAACATGCGGATTACAGCCGCATCACCATCGTGGTCGATTTGGCCAGCGCACCACTGGAACAGATGACCAAGCAATTGTTCAAGCTCATCGATGTTGTGCGCATCAGCGAACTCGACCCGCGACACTCGGTGGAACGCGAACTGATCATGGTCACCGTGAAAGCCACGGCCGAACAGCGTGGACAAATCGTGGAACTCACCAACATCTTCGAGGGCAAGATCCTCTCGGTGGGTGTCGATGCAATCACCGTGAGTCTCGATGGCAGCCCCAGCAACATCGATGATTTCATGGCCGCGCTCAACCAGTACGGCATCGTGGAATCCCAGCGCACCGGCTTGGTGGCGCTTCCCAAACTCGACCGCGCAGCCACAGCAAGCGCGGCAAAATCACCCAAAGGAAAGGCAAGCTAATGGCAGCGAATGTGTATTACGACAAGGATGCGGATCTCTCCATCATCCGAGGAAAGAAAGTGGCAGTGATCGGCTACGGAAGCCAGGGTCACGCACATGCTCTCAATTTGAAGGAATCCGGGGTCGATGTCGTGGTCGGCTTGCGCGACGGCTCCTCATCGGCTGCCAAGGCAACCGATGCCGGCTTGAAGGTGATGTCGATTTCCGACGCTTCCAAGTGGGCGGACGTCATCATGATGCTCGCACCCGACACGGAGCAAAAGAAGATCTACGACGAACATGTCAAGCAACACCTCACCGACGGCAAGGCACTCGCCTTCGCGCACGGTTTCAACATTCGCTTCGAGCGCATCGCACCACCCAAGGGTGTGGACGTGATCATGATCGCACCGAAGGGCCCCGGTCACCTCGTACGACGCACGTACACCGAGGGTGGCGGAGTGCCGGCGCTCATCGCCGTCGCACAAGACGCAACGGGCAAAGCCAAGCAGCTTGCGCTCTCGTATGCATCGGCGGTTGGTGGCGGCCGTGCGGGCGTGATCGAAACCACGTTCCCCGAGGAAACCGAAACCGATTTGTTCGGCGAACAAGTGGTGTTGTGTGGAGGCCTCACCGCATTGGTGCAGGCGGGTTACGAAACGCTCGTCGAAGCCGGCTACCAACCCGAGATGGCGTACTTCGAGTGCTTGCACGAAGTGAAACTCATCGTCGACCTCATGTACGAAGAAGGAATCGCCGGCATGCGCTACAGCATCAGCGACACCGCCGAGTACGGCGACTTGTCGCGCGGTCCGCGGATCATCGATGCCGACACCAAGAAGCGCATGAAGACCATTCTCGAGGAGATTCAAACCGGCAAGTTTGCCGAGGAGTGGATCGCCGAGAGCGACTCTGGTCGCAAGCGATTCAGCGAAATGCGCAATGCCGGCAAGAATCACCCGATCGAAAAGGTCGGTGCGCAGTTGCGCGCGATGATGCCGTGGATCTCCAAGGGCAAGAAGAAGGTGTCCGAGGTGTCGGGTGGCTGAGTCGACCCCGACTGCTGGTGCGACGCCTGCCGTCACCATGTACACCACCACGTGGTGCGGTTACTGCAAGCGCCTCAAGCGCATGATGCAGGACGACGGCATCAACTTCGTGGAGGTGGACATCGAAACCACCCCTGGTACCGCCGAAATCGTCGAGAAGGTGAACAACGGCAACCAGACCGTGCCAACCTTGGTGTTCACCGACGGAACGGCCATGACCAACCCGTCGCTGGCCAAAGTGAAGGAAAAACTGGCTGCCCTCGCCGGCTGAGTGCGGCAATTCGCGCCGACTCTCGACCAGGGTGACCGGATAATTCACCTTCCGTTTACCTTTGCGCCAGCACGGCGCTAGGCGATACGGCGAGAGTAGGGGGCTGTGACCACGGTGGAGACCCCGACACCCCGCGAGATGACGGTCATCTACAGCCGCGCCGATCGAATCTTTCGCGGCATCGTCACGGCAGGGGCATTGACGTCGCTGCTGCTGTTGGGGCTGATCGCATCGTTCCTTATCTTCCGGAGTGCGGGGACCTTCCGTGAGTTCGGTCTGAACTTCATTACCGGTACCGAGTGGTTCTCCGATGGCTTCCGCGAAGTCGGTGACGAGTCCAGACCCGACAACAGCGTCTTCTCAATCGGGCCGATGATCGTTGGGTCGCTCGTGGTTGCGACCATCGCGATGCTGTTTGCGATTCCACTCTCCATTGGTGGCGCCCTTTACATCGAGTTCTACGCACCGCGTTCGATCTATCGAGTTCTCGTTGCCATGTTGGACCTCGCCGCCGCAATTCCCTCACTGATCTTTGGTCTGTGGGGAATCGAGATATTCACATCGTTCGGCGTGCGCTGGGCAACGCTGCTGAATGATCGCTTGGGCTTCATTCCGATTTTCTCCGTGGAGTTCGAGAACTTTGGACGCAGTCCCTTCGTTGCTGGTTGTGTGTTGGCCTCGTTGGTGGTGCCGATCACCACGTCGGTGGCTCGTGAGGTGTACTCGCGGACGCCGCGCGACCTCATCGATACGTGTTACGCCTTGGGCGGAAGCAAGTGGGGTGCGATTCGTTCGGTCGTCATGCCCTACGGCCGCAGTGGTGTCATTGCCGGAGCGATGTTGGGTCTCGGCCGTGCACTCGGCGAAACCGTTGCCATCTATCTCATGCTCAACCTGGTGTTCAAGTATTCGTATCAAGTTCTCGACTCGACTGGTGGAAACGTCGCGTCGATGATTGCGCTCAAGTTCGGCGAAGCAACGGACAAGGAGATTTCGGCACTCATCGCATCCGGATTGGTGCTGTTCGTCATCACGCTCATCGTCAACATGATTGCTTCCAACATCGTGCAAAGGACGACTCCACGCGCATGAGCAACGTCGTCCAATCACCCGACAGCGCTACGGTCGAACCGCAGCGGCCATGGGCAGTCAAGCGTGCCGTTCGCGCCACCAATGCAGGCAGACTCGCATTGTTTGCTGCGCTCGCAGCCGGAATCACCCTCGTGACACCACTTGCGAATGCCGACGGTTGGGCACTGGCGTTTCTCGTCGTCAACCTGACGTGGACCATTGCAGTTGCGGTGCGCCTCGGCGCAAAGGAACGTCGAGACGCCATCGTGCGAGTGGTGGTGTCGTCATTGGCCTTCCTGGCGTTCGTCCCGTGGCTCTCCATCTTTGTTTCGACGGCGCTGAAGGGATACAACGGTCTGTATCCGGGCTACTTGTTCAACGACATGCGCATTACGTCGTACGACGATGAGTTGACGTTCGGCGGCGTAGGTCACGCCGTGGTTGGCTCGCTCATCATGGTGGCCATCGCCACGATTCTCACGTTGCCGCTCGGAATTCTGAGCGGGATCTACCTCACGGAAGTTCGTGGTCGGCTCACATTCATGGTTCGCTTCATCGTGCAGTCGATGGCCGGAGTGCCATCGGTGGTGGCGGGTTTGTTCATCTTTGCAACCGTGGTGCAGTCCATGGGGAGGTACTCGGGTCTTGCCGGTGGTATCGCCCTGGCGGTGCTGATGTTGCCTACCGTTTCTCGAACCGCTGAAGAGGTACTGAAGCTGGTACCCGATGATTTGCGAAGTGCGGGGTATGCCCTCGGCGCTCGTCAATGGCGTACTGCACTCATGGTGGTGTTGCCGACGGTGAAGGCAGGTCTGACCACGGCGGCAATCCTGGGTATTGCACGCGTCATAGGTGAGACTGCACCACTGCTGCTCACGTCGTTGAACACCAATGGGTTCATGTGGAACCCCATTGGTGGAACGTTGGGCTCGTTGCCCACCTACATCTTCGCCATGTTCATGTATGGCTCGGAGTTCAGTGTTGCCAGAGCATGGTCGGGGTCGGTCGTTCTGCTCTCCATCGTGCTCTTCTTCTTCGTGTTGGCACGTCGCCTTGGCGGGCGCAGTGAAAAGCGCGCCAAGTCCGGTGTTGGCAAAGCAGCTCGTACATCAGTAGGAACAAAATGACGCAAAGGACAATGAACATGACTACTTCAGATCTCACGGACATGAACAAGGTGGGCGGCGCACAAGGCGAGAGCACCAGTTTCCGAGGGCTCGAGACCCGCTCGGTTCATGCTTGGTTCGGTAAGCACCATGCACTCGCTGGCGTCTCGCTGCGTTTCCCGGAGCGAACCGTTACGGGTCTGATTGGTCCGTCCGGTTGCGGAAAGTCGACGTTCATTCGCCTGCTCAACCGGATGCACGAGTTCATCCCGTCGGCAGCCATGGCGGGTTCGGTGTTGCTCAACGGTTCAGATATTTACGATCCGTCAGAGGATCCGGCCATGATCCGGCTCAAGGTGGGCATGGTGTTTCAGAAACCCAACCCGTTTCCCGCAATGACCATTCGTGAGAACGTTCTGGCAGGAATCAGACTTGCACATCTCAAGCGTGACAATCACGACGACATTGTCGAGCAGTGCCTCACCCGCGCTGGATTGTGGAAGGAGGTGAAGGACCGTCTGGACGCTTCCGGTGGTTCTCTCTCCGGTGGTCAACAACAACGCCTCTGCATCGCCCGCTCCTTGGCCGTGGAACCGCAAGTGCTGCTGATGGACGAACCTTGCTCGGCATTGGATCCTGGCAGCACGCTGCGAATCGAGGAAACCATCAAGGAGCTAGCGGAAAAAATCACGGTCATCATCGTCACCCACAACATGCAGCAGGCGAGCCGTGTGAGCGATTACTGCGCCTTCTTCCTGACCGATGGCGGACCGGGGTACCTCGTCGAAGCGGATTCGACACGAAAGATGTTCACGAATCCAAGCGACCCGCGCACGGCTGACTACGTGCAGGGCAAATTCGGCTGATCGTTCACGTACTGTTCACCAACCGGACGCCCAAAAGTCGTTCGGTTGCTAGGTGGTAGTCATCCCGCGAATCTAAGTTTCTCCTCGTCAGTATCAAACTCACACAGGAGAAATCATGCAAAAGCGAATCAAGCGTTTTGCTGCAGTGATCATCACCGCAGCAGGCGTCCTTTCGAGCGCGTCGATTGCCAAGGCAGAAGACGTGACCGGCGGTGGAGCTTCGTTCCCCGTGCAATTCTTGACTCCGGCGATTGCCGAGTTCAATAGGACGTTCAACCACAACTTCACCTACACCTCGACGGGTTCGGGAACTGGTAAGCGCAACTTCCGTAACGAAACGTTCAAGTTCGCAGGAACCGACTCTGCGGTAGGCGCAACGGAACTCCCATCGTTCGGTTGGAACTACGTACCATACGTTGCAGGTGCCATCGGTATCGCATACCGCCTGGACGAGGCAAAGGGTGCGACGATCTCCTTGAGCCCACAGACCATCAACGGAATTTTCGGTGGAACCGTGGAAAAGTGGAATCACCCGAGTATTGCAGCCGACATCAAGGCGAATCCGCCGTGGGCAAACACCAAGAAGAAGTCCGATGTTCGTGGCGCCACCGCGCTGTGGGAGAACGTTTCACGCACTCAGGCAAAGATCACCGTCTCGATGCTTCCTTCGACCCTGAAGGAGAACAAAGGCAAGAAGATCGAGTGGACCGACGACACCACCAAGAAGGTGCTGAAGACCTTGACGGTGGGAACCAAGGCCGAAGTTAACATGACATCGCCGATCAAGCCGAACGACACGTTCTCCATCAAGGTGGGTGGTAAGACGGTGGCGACCTTCAAGCAGATTCCGGTTACCTTGCCGGATCGCGCGATTCAAGTGGTGTACCGCGCCGATCCATCCGGTACGACGAACAACTTCTGCCAGTACATGAAGAATGCAATCAACCCCGACTGGGTGATTAACGATGCATTCACGTCGTGCATTCCGGGTGGAGTTGCTCGACTTGGTTCGCGTTTCGTTGGTCAACCACAGAACAACAACCAGGCCAACTACATCGCCGACACCAACGGCGCGATTGGCTATGCGGAAGTTGCCTACATCACCGATCCGCTGCGTGCAGCAAAGGGAATCAAGGCAGCCAACATCCGTAACGCAGCCGGTGCATTCGTTGCGCCAACAGCCGCGGGCTACAACTCGCACCTGGGGGGTGCCACTCAAGATGCACGTGGCTTGATCACCTTCGACTGGAAGCAGACCACCAACCGCACCGCCTACCCACTTGGTGCGGTGACCTACGGTCTGTGCCAGACGAGCGCTGACGCCAAGAACAAGGCAGTGTCGCAGTTCTTCCAGTGGTTGATCACCGACTTCGGCCCGAAGAACGCCGAAGCTCTCGGTTACACACCATTGCTGAGCGCGGCGGCCGCACGAGGAGTCGAGCTCGCCAAGAAGTGTGGCGCCGGCTGATCGAGCCCGAACTGCACCTCGTCCCCCGCGAGGTGATGAAAGGCCCCGGGCAAGTGCCCGGGGCCTTTCTCATTGCGACGTCGAGTGCGGAGTGGAAGGTCGCGTGCGGTGCGGGTTATCGAGTGCGGTGTCAGTCAGCTGCGCAAAAACTTGAGCAGAGGCAGCGCCAGCAAGAGTCCGATGAGTTGCATGACGATGAACATCGGAACTGATTCAGGAGCGATTCCCGCAAACGACTCGCTGAATGCACGAGCGATGGTGACCGATGGGTTTGCCAGGGATGTGGACGAAGTAAACCAATAGGCGCCACCGATCCATACGCCAACGGCGAGTGGAACGGACTCGGCACGATGCTTACCGATGAGGAAGATCACGAGCAGCAAGCCGAATGTCGCCACGACTTCGCCCAGCCAGATGCCACCACCATCTCGTAGTTTGCTGGACGGTCCGAGGATGTCGAGATCGAACATCAGGTTGGCAATCGCGGCACCGATGATTCCGCCGATGGTTTGCGCCACGAAGTACGGTCCCAGGTCACGCCACGAACGTCGATTGAGCACGCAGTCTGCGGCGGTGACCACAGGGTTGAAATGTGCCCCGGAGATCTGGCCGAACATCATGATCAGGGCAATGAGCGCTCCAACCGTCGCGCCAGCGTTGGCAAGAAGTTGCAAAGCAACGTCGTCGGTGAGGTTCGTGGCCATGGTGCCCGAACCCACCACGGAGATGATGAGAAGACCGGTTCCGACCGCTTCGGCAATCAGGCGCCGTGAAAGAGTCGTGGTCATCGAGTGCTCACGCCGAGATCGGAGATGAGGCGTTCCACACGTCGACGAATCTCGTCCCGAATCGGACGCACCGCCTCCACACCTAGCCCTGCCGGGTCGTCAAGCGCCCAGTCCTCGTAACGCTTGCCGGGGAAGATTGGACACGTGTCGCCGCAACCCATCGTGATGACGACGTCGGCGGCCTGCACGATTTCCACGGCGAATGGCTTGGGAAACTCATTGGCAATGTCGATACCGACTTCCTGCATGGCTGCAACGGCCGCCGCATTGAGGTCCTTACCCGGAAGCGAGCCACCCGAATACACCTCGATCTTGCCCTTGGAGAGGTGGCGCACCCAGCCTGCGGCCATCTGGGACCGCCCTGCGTTGTGCACGCAAACGAACAGCACCGAAGGTGGCGCGTCGGTGATGAGTCCGCGCACCTTGGCCAAGGCGCGCAAGCGGTCATCGGCATAACGTGTCGTGAATACGGCGACGAACGTTCGTACTTTTGCATCTGCAAAACTCTCGTAGGACTCCTGAACGATGGGTCGAATCTCGGTTTCATCGAACTTGCCCGCGTATTTGCGCGCAAGTTGACTCACACCATGCTCAACGATCTCGTTTTCTTCGGTTGGTTGGTACAGGCTCATGGGCTATTCCTTTCGTGGATGGGCTGGTGTCGCGAACATCTCGATGCGTTCATGCAAGGTGGTGAAGGCGTCGTTGAAGGCCCGTATGGTGCCAACCTCGGCAGGGTCGGCAACCGACCAGTGCAGGCGACGTAGCGATGCCGGCAGCTCATCGTGTGCTTGGTCACACACGGTGATGATGGTGGTCGACGGTTTGATCGTGCCCAGTTGGCGTGGTCGGGTGTTTCGCAGATCAAGCCCGTGGCGCTCGGCCACCTCGATGGCCGATGGGTGGACTCGATCAGCCGGCTGCGTACCCGCCGAATCGGCCTTGCGCCCGGTGAGGCGACGCCACAGGGCCGCAGCGAGTTGTGAGCGAGCCGAGTTGTGCGTGCACACGAAAGTGACTTCGCGTGGTGCGGCGGCGACGTTGAGCATCGCGCGATGGTGTGGGAGCAATCGAACGAACCGTTTGCGACCATCGGCGTGCGAGTGAGTTCGCTCGATGAGACCTGCATGTTCCAGCACATCGAGGTGATGAGCCAGAAGTGCCGACGAAAGCTCGAACTTCTCGATGAGTTCACCAGGTGTGCGGTCGGATCGCGACAGCTCCTCGGCAATCTCCAAACGGAGAGGGTCGCCCAGGGCAGCAAAGACCTCGGCGCGACGCCGAAGGCTGCTTCGTTGGGTGGCCACGCATCTACTTTAGGTCTCTCAAACAAAGTTGAGAGATTAAAAGTGGTGAATTTCAGGTGAACTCGGCTGCGACCGTGCTCGTGGGTGAACCTATTCGTCTTCCTGCTCGCGCAGGAACTGTTCGAACGCGTTCCCAAGGTCGTCGGCCGATGGAAGCACGGTGTCGTTACGGCGGTCGTACTCTCGCTCGAGCATCTCCACGTACTGGGCGGTCTGTTCGTCCTCTTCCACGGCCGCATCATGCAACTCGGCCCAGCGTTGGATGTCCTCATACAGCCCGGCGTGTTGAGTGGGGACTCCAAGCACGCGTTCGAGATGTCGCAACAGAGCGGCCGATGACTTGGGGTGTTCGGACGACGCCAGGTAGTGCGGCACGCCGACGCGAAGTGACACCGCCGGAATTCGTTCATGCTCCAGTCGTTCCTGTAACACACCAATGACCCCGGTTGGGCCTTCGTACTGGGGTCGCGAGAGACCGAGTTTGCTCGCCAAAGCGTTGCTGGTGGTGCTACCGGAGACGACGGGAGTTCGGGTATGAGGAACCGCATCGAGCATGGCCCCCACGGTGACCACCGCCGCACAGCGCAAGTCCTTGGCGCACTTCACGATGCAGGCGACGAAGGTTGGCCAGTGCAGATGCGGCTCCACCCCGGAGATGACGACGAGATCGCGACCATCAGCTGCGCCGTGAACGAGGATCACCTCGTTTTGTGGCCAACGAATGTGGCGCTCTTCGTCCTCGTCCATCCACACTTCGGGTCGAGCCTGCGTGAAGTCGAAGAACGGATCGGATTCGATATCGGCCACCGTGACGCAGTTGCGACCCTCCATGAGCCAATCAAGTGCTCCTGTGGCGGCTTTGGCGGCATCGAACCAGCCCTGCAGGGCGACCAACATGACCGGCCGGTGGAGCTGTGGAATCTCCTCGATGTGCGAGTCGAGGACCTCCTCGACGGTGGGGTAGGAATCAGAGAACTGCTGCATGCGTTATGCGCGTAGGCGATCAACCACATAGTCGATGCACTTGGTGAGGGCAGCAACGTCGCTCGGTTCGACTGCGGGGAACATCCCGACTCGCAGTTGATTGCGACCGAGCTTGCGGTAGCCATCGGTGTCGACGACACCATTGTGTCGAAGTATTGCATTGACATCGTTCGCCGCAACTCCTTCGAGATCGATGGTCGCCACCACGTTCGAGCGGTGTTCAGGTTTGCTCACGAACGGTGCGGCGTAACTGCTGCGTTCTGCCCATTGGTAGATGATCGAGGCCGATTCAGCAGTGCGCCGTGCGCACCACTCCATTCCACCCTTTTGCAACATCCAGTGCACTTGTTGGTCGAGCAGGAACAGCGTGGCGATTGCGGGGGTGTTGTAGGTCTGGTCGGCGCGGGAGTTGTCGAGTGCAATCTTGAGGTCGAGCGATGCGGGCGTCCAGCGACCCGACGCCGCAATCGACTCGATTCGTTCGATGGCGCGAGGTGAACAACACGCAATCCAGAGTCCACCATCGCTGGCGAATGATTTCTGGGGAGCGAAGTAGTAGACATCGACCGCGCTCGGAGCCCATGCGAGACCTCCGGCGGCTGATGTGGCATCCACGAGAACCAGCGCTTCACCGGCGCTGCTGCGTGGAGAGTTGCTCGAGGTATCGGTATCCGTGAGTTGCATGGCGACGCCAGTGGAGGTTTCGTTGTGGGTGAGGCACAGTGCGTCGGCATCACTTGGCCGTGGTTCGGGATATGCACCGGGATCGCACGCAACAACGATCGGATCGCCGAGATGCGGGGCGGCCGCAACGGCGTCGGCAAACTTCTGTGAGAACTCCCCGAATACCAGGTGCTGGCTGCGCTGCTGAATGAGTCCGAATGTGGCAACGTCCCAGAACACGGTGGAACCCCCGTTGCCCAACAGCACTTCCCACCCGTCGGGCAGCGAGAACAACTCGCGAAGGCCGGCACGCACGGAGCCCACGAGTTTCTTGACGGGCGCCTGACGATGGGAGGTACCCATGAGGCGGCGACCTTCGCCGGCCAGTGCGTCGAGTTGTGCATCACGCACCTTGGACGGTCCGCAACCGAAGCGTCCATCAGCCGGCAACATCTCGGCGGGAATCGCGAATGGGGTAGTGGGCTGCTTCGTCACCGTCTTAGCATGGCAGGGATGTCGTCGAGTTCAACGCCCTCAAACAAGAAGTCAAGGGTGTCGGCTCGACTCGCCGCGATCGCCGAATCGGCGACGCTGGCGGTGGATGCAAAAGCAAAGGCCTTGCAAGCCAAGGGTGAACACGTCATTGGCTTTGGTGCCGGTGAGCCGGACTTCCCGACACCGGAGCACATCGTGGAAGCAGCGGTGAAAGCGGCTCGCGACCCGAAGGCACATCGCTACACACCCGCTGCGGGTTTGCCGGCTTTGCGTGACGCGATCGCTGCAAAGACGAAGCGTGACAGCGGTTTTGAGTGTGCGTCGTCGCAAGTGCTGGTGACGGTCGGTGGCAAGTACGCAGTGTTCGTGGCGTTCGCAGCATTGTGCGACCCGGGTGATGAAGTGATCTGCCCGGCGCCGTACTGGACCACCTACCCCGAGGCAATCGCACTGGCTGGCGGAGTTCCGAAGGTGGTCGACACCACCGAGGAGACCGAATTCAAGGTGACCGTCGAACAACTGGAACGCGCAAAGACGCCGCGAACCAAGGTGCTGCTGTTCGTTTCCCCCGACAACCCGAGTGGTGCGGTGTATTCCCGCGAGGAAACCATCGCGATCGGCAAGTGGGCTGCCGAGAACGACATCTGGGTGGTGACCGACGAGATCTACGAGCATCTCACCTATGGCGGACACCAGTTCCACTCCATGCCCACGCTGGTGCCAGAAATTGCCGATCGTTGCGTGATCGTCAACGGTGTTGCAAAGACGTATGCAATGACCGGTTGGCGTGTGGGTTGGATGATCGGACCTACGGATGTGATGAAGGCTGCGATCAATTTTCAGAGTCATACCACCAGCAACGTGTCCAACGTGGCGCAGTATGCGGCACTTGCAGCACTTACCGGCGGGTTGGACGATGTCGCTCGTATGCGAACCGCGTTCGAGCGGCGCGGCAATCTGATGCACGACATGCTCACGCAGATTCCTGGTGTCACATGCATGAAGCCACAAGGTGCGTTCTATTGCTTCCCCAATTTCAGTGGGCTGTTGCATCGCAACATCGGTGGTGTCACCGCAGACAACACCATGCAGTTGGCCGACCTCGTGCTCGATCAGGCCAAGGTGGCATTCGTGCCCGGCGAGGCCTTCGGTGCGCCGCGGTACGCACGTTTCTCGTTCGCGCTCGGCGACGACGATCTACGAGAAGGCATCTCGCGCCTCGCCACACTGGTCGCCCGCTGACCAGGTTTGTTGCGGCGTGCGCTGCTGGCTGAGGCACCTGCTAACGTCGTAAGTGTCGCAGCAATAGTTGCGGTGCATGTTCGTAAGCGAAGTCCGGTGAGATTCCGGCACTGTCCCGCAACGGTAATGCGACTTCCGATACTTCTCGGAAGGTCGTGAGTCCGGTCGCCTGCCGAGCATGGTCCATCAACCGCTCTCGCGAGAAGAGCAAGGAGAACATCATGAAATTCTCTCGACTGGTCGGCATTGCCGGCCTTTTTTTATTGGCATCATCACTGGTTGCGTGCAGTGAATCCGGTGGCGAATCGGTGGCACCCGACACGACCATTGCGGTGGCTGCAGAGACCACGATCGTCGAGGAGTTCCCAGTAACCGTCGGTGACCTCACGCTCGAGTCGGAGCCACAGCGCATCATTTCGATGTCGGCAACGGCAACGGAGATGCTGTTTGCGATCGGTGCGGGGGACCGCGTGATTGCCGTCGACAACTTCTCCAACTTCCCGGAGGAGACCGCGTCACTCGAAAAGCTCGATGCCTATCAACCCAACGTTGAAGCAATTTCGGAATTGGATCCCGATCTGGTCATCATCAGCTACGACCCGGGCAATCTCGTGGAGCAGTTGACCACGCTGTCCGTTCCGGTGTTCACCGCCGGCGCCGTGGCCGACTTGGCTGGCGCATACGAACAGATCGAACAGCTCGGCGCACTGACCGGCCAACTCGCTGAGGCCGTGCAAGTGTCGAGCACGATGCGGTCGGAGATCGACGCGATTGCTGCAAGCATCACGAAGACGGATCCACCGCTCACGTACTTTTACGAATTGGACCCAACGCCGTACACCGTTACCTCCAACACGTTCATCGGCGGAGTGATGGCGGTGTTGGGATTGGCGAACATCGCCGATGGTGTGGAGGAAGGCAACGATTATCCGCAGCTGTCGGCTGAGGTGATCGTGGAGAAGGATCCCGACATCATCTTCCTGGCCGACACCAAGTGCTGTGCGCAATCGGCGGAAACCGTTGCCGCTCGTGACGGATGGGCCGGGCTGTCGGCCGTCGCTACCGGATCGATCATTGCTCTCGACGACGACATCGCATCACGTTGGGGACCTCGCTTGGTGGACCTCGTGCGCACGGTTGCCGAAGCCATCACCGCAGTGCTTGCGAAGTCATAGTCGGAGTAGCGAAGAATCGCCATGACCACGCCCACCATGTTCGCCGCATCGCGCGGTAGTCGCGCCATCTGGTGGGTGCTTGGTGCCGTGTCGGTGGTGGTGGTTGGGCTGTTGGGCTTGACACTCGGACCAGCAGGTCCAACGTGGTGGCGAGTGCCGCTCGCGGTGCTGGATCGTTTGCCTCTCGTGTCCATCGACAGCGGAATCACCGACGCGCAGTGGAACATCGTGTGGCAGATTCGTGCACCCCGGGTGGTGCTCGCTGCCTTGGTCGGTGCGATGCTGTCGCTGGCCGGAGCCAGTTATCAAGGAGTGTTTCGCAATCCACTCGTCGATCCGTATCTGCTTGGCGTCGCCGCAGGAGCAGGCCTTGGTGCCACGGTTGCATTCGCGGTGAATCGTGACGCAACGGCCACGTGGCCAATCGACCCGGTTCCACTGGCGGCCTTCATTGGTGGCGTGATTGCCGTTGCACTGACGTACACCATTGGCACTGCGTTTGGACGCTCGCGTTCGGCCACCACGTTGGTGTTGGCTGGTGTGGCGGTTACGTCGCTCGCCACCGCGGTGCAAACCTTCGTGTTGCAGCGCAACAACGACGTGGTGCGTCAGGTGTATTCATGGATCTTGGGTCGGCTCACCTCGGCAACGTGGGGGGATGTGCGTCTCGTGTTGCCGTACATTGCCGTGAGCGCGGTCATTCTGTTGATGTACCGCCGTGTCATCGACGTGATGCGCGTTGGTGATGATGAGGCACGCACACTCGGGGTGAATGTGAACCTGGTGCGGATCGTGGTGGTACTTGCCGCAACTCTCGGTACGTCCGCTGCAGTAGCGGTGAGTGGACTGATCGGTTTCGTTGGCATCATCGTGCCGCATGCAGTCCGACTGTTGATGGGTTCGTCGAATCGCATCGTGCTGCCGCTCAGCATGTTCGTTGGTGCAGCGTTCCTGATTGCCGCCGACATCCCCGGGCGGATTCTCACGTCGCCTTCGGAGACTCCCATCGGAGTCGTGACGGCATTCTTCGGTGCGCCGTTCTTTCTGTTCCTGCTGCGCATGCGCGAGGCTCGTCAGTGAACGTGTTTGGTCGTTGCGTGGTTCGCTCGTGAACTCCTTGACGATTCGTGGTCTCCGCGTGGAGTACGGCGGTTGTGCGGTACTCAGCAACGTGGATGAAACCTTGGTTGCCGGCGAGTGGTTGTGCTTGATTGGCCCGAATGGTGCAGGAAAATCGTCGTTGCTGCGTGCACTCGCAGGTCTCGTGGACTTCTCCGGTGACGTGCAATTTGGAGGTCGAACGCTTGGCGCTCTGAGCAACCGCCAGTTGGCGAGACAGGTGGCGTTCGTGCCGCAGGAGCCGGAATTGCCGGCAGACATGTCCGTCACTGATTACGTCATGCTCGGTAGAAACCCGTACATTTCCACCTTGGGTCGTGAGTCCGTGCAAGACCGACAGATCGTTGCCGATCTCATCGACGAGCTTTCGCTCTCGGTGTATGCGCGTCGATTGCTGGGAACCTTGTCCGGCGGTGAACGCCAACGGGTGGTGATTGCTCGAGCACTCGCCCAAGAAGCACCCGTTCTGCTACTCGACGAACCAACGAGCGCCTTGGACCTCGGACACCAGCAGCACGCCTTGGAGTTGGTCGATCAGTTGCGTCGGAGTCGCAACCTGATCGTCGTTTCGGCGATGCACGACCTCACGTTGGCGGGCCTGTACTCCGACCGCCTGCTCCTACTCCATCAGGGTGTTGGTGTAGCGCGCGGAACTGCGCGAGAAGTACTTCGCAGCGAAACGTTGGCCGAGTTCTACGGCGTTTCTGCGCGGGTGATTCACGAAGACGACGGTACGGTGGTGGTCGTGCCGCAGCGCAGCAACGGAGAGTACTGAACCGCGTGGAAGTTGCAACTGCACGCGCACTTGATGCTCAGGTTGCTGGCTGTGCCGCTGCACACCAGCGACTGCTCGCCGGAATTGCCGAGTTGACCGACGACGATTGCCGAGCTCCATCGCAATTGCCTGGCTGGTCGCGCGGGCATGTGCTGAGTCATCTGGCGCGTAACGCCGAGAGTCATGCTCGAATGTTCGAAGCCGCGACACGCGGCGAGGAATCGGAGCAGTATCCCGGTGGGAAGTCGGTCCGCGACTCCGCAATCGAGGCAGGTGCACAGCGCTCGGCCAGTGAACTGGTTACTGACGTTCGTGTCTCGATCTACACGTTGGAAGCTGCGTGGGCTGCCGCTTCCGTCACGACGTGGGGTGGATTCGGTATCAAGTCGCACTCCGATAACTCGCGGGTTGCGATTCCCGACTTGGTGTTGATGCGTTGGTGCGAGACCGAAGTGCACCATGCCGACCTCGGGATCGGATACACATGGCAAAACTGGGATCCGTTGTTCGTCCGTTACGACCTCGACCGCCAGGCGATGGCGTGGAAGGCACGCAAGCCGATGGGCCTCACCACGCTGCCAAATATGGTACAACAGTTGCCACCAAACCAACGATTGGCGTGGTTCTACAACCGCATCGCCGTGGCTGGTGTTTCGCCAGCCGATCCATATTGATGGACGATTCATTGATCGGTGGAAGCATCCGCGTGAAGCTCAGGCTGGGCATAGCGCTCGCACTTACGCTCGTGATTGCGTCATGCGGTGGAACTGCTGGCAGTCCTCGTGATGGAGTGCACAGCCACGGTGGCGCAGATGCGTTCAATGCATCACTCGTTGCTGGCGACATCATTGCCGATGTCACCGTGGAGCCGGCAAAGGTTGGAGACGTCATCATTCATATGGAGTTTGCTCCGCCCGGCGGCAAGTTGCAGCAGGTGGATTCGGTTACCGGCAGTATGACTCCAACTGATCCTGCACTTCCTGTGCTGAATCTCGTATTCGAGAAGAGTGGCGCCAACCACTTTCACTTCGACGTCTCGGTGCCATCAGCCGGTGAATGGCAGCTGGAGTTTGATGCAGTGCTCGCAGATGGCACCACTGCGCAATACGTCACCATGGTGGAATTCGAAGGGTAAGCCCTGCTGCTGTAGCAGGTAGGTGGTGGGTCGTTCTATCCCTGGACATTGAGCACGACGAGATGGTGCGGCACGCCTGATGCAGGTTCGATGAACTCCTCACCTTCTACGGAAAATCCGCAACGCTCGTAAAAATACAATGCCGAGTCACGGGCCTTGGCCCACACGTAGCGGGCACCAATGCTTCGGGCGTGCGCAATTCCGGCATCGATGAGTGCCTTACCCACACCGGTGTTTTGTGCCGAATCGAGCACCGCCATGCCGCGAAGTTGCACGGCGAGAGCCTCGGCGTCGTTCTGCCACGGTCGTATCAACCATGTGGACGTTGCAATGACGGCGCCCGACATTTCCGCGCCAATGTGCAGGGCGCTTGGTTCGTTGTCACCGTCGTACGTGGCGTCACGCGATGGTGTGCCACGTCGCAATACATCGAGACGTACCGGCGTGGCTTCTTCCAGGGTGATTCGGCGAACGACAAATAACGGTGTAGTCACGAAGTTCATTCTGCTCGGTACGTAGTGAGATTGATGGAGCGATGACAGAGCGCCGCACCCTCTGCACGATCGTGGGTGACGTGCACCACCGTGGTACCGAGGGAGTCGAAGATGTCTCGAATATCACCGAGGAGGCGCTCATGCAGACTGTCGTCAAGTCCGGTGAGTGGCTCGTCAAGCAGCACCACCCGCGGCGCCGCTGCCATGGTGCGTGCCAGTGCCACACGCTTGGCCTCACCGCCGGAGAGCTCGGCGACTCTTCGCCGGGCGAGTCCAGTGAGACCGAACCGGGAAAGCCAGTCTTCGGCAACCTTTCTGCGCTCGCGTTTCCCAATGCCGCGTACACGGAGGGAATACGAGACATTGTCTGCAACGTCAAAATGGGGGAATAGTTGATTGTCCTGGAATACCAGACCAACATCACGCTGATGTGCGGGAATGTGGGTGACATCACGGTCGCCGATGCGAATCACACCGTGATGGACATCGAGGAGTCCGGCGATGGCATAGAGCAGCGTGGTCTTTCCGCAACCGCTCGGGCCGTGCACCGCGAGTCGTTCGCCGGGCAGAACCGATATCGAGATGCCGTCGAGGACTCGACGTCCACCACGTTCGACCGTGAGGTCAACGACCTGCAGCATGCTCACCTCTCTTGAGGGCCGACTCCACCGCAATGAGAGCTACAACACAAAGGAGTACGAGGAGCGAAGCCATCGCAAATGCCTGTGCACGTACCACGTCACCGGTGCGGGACAACAAACGAGAAATCGTCACCGGCATGGTCTCGGCACCGTCGCGCGACAACAGCGATGCCGCACCGAATTCGCCCAATGACACGGCAACGATCAGCCCGAGTGCAGCGACGAGTGCAGGTCGCATTCGCCGTAGGTCGATGTCGAACAGTCGCCGCCAGCCATTTGCACCAAGCACTGCGGCGGCATGGTGCATCGACACGGGGGTCGTTCGCCACGCAGGAGCCAAGACGCGCATGCCAAGCGGGAATGCCACCAGAGTGTGTGCAATCGCAACGAACCACCACTGCGCACGCCAGTCGAACCAGCCAACGTCGAACGTAGTAACGAGCCCCAAGCCCAGGGTGACTGGCGACAGCGCCAACGGAATGAATGTGAGCACGTCGATCGCACGGGCGCCAGTGCGGAGGCGTACCACGGCGAGGGTACCCACTATGCACAACGGCATACCCAGCAGGCCAGCCACCATCGCAGTGCGCGCCGATGTCCATACCGAATCCACGAGTGCGCCGTCGAACAAGTTGCGCCACGCAGCGAGTGAGACTGCATCACCAACGTGGACCGACCGCCACAACAGGGCAACCAGCGGTGCGATGACGAAAGCGATGGTTGCCATCGAGATAGCGAGCGCAAGACCGCGGAATCGGTGTTGCACGGCGGGAAGCACTGGCGCTGTGGCACGTACATGTGTGATGTCTCCGCGTGCGAAAAGTCGAATTGCGCCGATCACCACACCAATGCAGGCCAGTTGCAGGAGTGCGAGCACGGTCGCTCCGGAAACATCACCAATGCCGAAGGCACGCAGAGCAATGTCGCTCTCGAGGGTGTTACGACCCGGACCGCCGAGTACGCGAATGACGGCATATGACGTGAAGCAGTAGAGAAAGATCACCGCAGCCGCCGAGGAGATGGCTCCGCGGATGAGCGGCCAAGTGACGGTGCGCATCACCACGAACGGTGATGCTCCGAGGGTTCGTGCCGCACTGGAAAGCTGTGCATCCAACAGTTCGGCTCGCGCACCCACCACTCGCACCACCACGGCAACGTTGAAGTATGCATGCGCCAGAATCACTGCTGCAGCGGAGTAGTGCAGCGAACGTGGCAGTACGGCAAGAAATGCAGTTGCCACCACGACCGACGGCAGAAGAAAACCCACCGTGGTGACGGCACGAAGCCAACGCCGACCACGAAATTGATGTCGACCAATCAACCAGGTGACCGGTGCAGAAACTGCAAAAGTTGTTATGACGCTGAGTGCCGACTGCCAAGCAGAAAACCACACGAGCTGCCACGTGGACTGCCGAGCAAGCACACGAGAGGCATCAATGAGCGCCAAACGTCCGGAGACGATGTTGACCATGGGAAACACGAGAAACACCGCCAACCACGACACCACGACGAATGCAGCCCAACGACCCAGGGCAGGGCGATGAACCAGGTCGGTTTGCATTCTGGACGTGATGATCATCGCAACATGATGTCGCTGAATAAATCGAGCCACTCCGCGCGACGCTCAGCGATGGTGGCCGGATCAATCGTGAGAGGACTCTCCGGGCGGAGTGCGTAATCGAGAAACTCCTTTGGCACGTCGGCTTTCCTGTTGATTGGCCAGACGAATTGTGTGAGCGGTAGATCGTTCTGGAAGGTTGGAGACACCAAGAAATCGATCAGTAGTCGCGCGGCCTTCTCGTATCGTGTGCCACGCAAGATGCCTGCAAACTCGTACTGGCGAAAGCACGTGAGTGCAGCCACTGCCGTTGGCGCCTCCGTTGGCCGAGGGTCTGCAAAGAGCACCTCCGCTGGGGGGCTCGAGGCATAACTCACCACCAATGGACGAGTGCCATCGGAGGCCGCCGTGAAGTGGCCGTAGTACGCATCATTCCACGATTCGACGATCAACACGTTGTGGTCGCGCAGGGTCGCCCACCATTGCTGCCAGTCGTCACCGAACTCGGCGATGCTCGCGAGCAAGAAGGCAAGCCCGGGTGACGACGACACCGGATTGGGTACCACCAGCAGATTTCGGTAGGTGGATGACGCGAGAGCCTGCAGAGTGAGTGGTGGTGAGATGTTGCGTTCAGCAAACCATGCCTTGTCGTAGTTGATGCACACGTCGCCCGAGTCCACGGGTGTGACTTCGCCATTCGGCGCGAGCGCCACGGCTGCACCGTCGAGATCATCGCGGTGCACCGAGAGGTATGGCACGAATACCTCGGCATCGAGTGCACGCGACAACAAGGTGTTGTCCACGCCCCAAAGCACGTCGGCCTCGGGATTGCCGGTCGCCAAGACCGCCTTGGTAACGAGCGTGCCGGCGTCACCACCGCGCACGATTTCCACCTGAATCCCCGTCTCCTGGGTGAAGGCGTCGAAGATGCCTTCGGTTGGCGTGAAGGAATCGTGGGCAAGCAGTCGAAGTGAGGTTGGTGTGGTCTCACCGGTCTCCTCCGTTGCACACGCGGCGGTGGCCAGGCAGGCCACTGCGAACAGGAGTCGGAACTTCATGGTTGCACCTCTTTCTCGTCGGGGGAGTCCACGGTGACGATCAATCGACCACTGGCCACCGAAATCGTCACTTCGTCGGAGATGGCTCGGTTGCTGATGCCGCGTGATGCTGCGACGTACAACGACTCGTTGGAGAGTGGCCACTGCAAACTGCTCGTGGTGATTCCATGTGCATCGCCACCAAAGGGAAGAAGCCCGATCACATCGCCCGGATTGCACCCGAGTGTGACGGAACCACCATCACGCACTGCGTATGCGCGGGATCCGGCGAGGCGAGCCTCCACATGCGCCTCGCGAAGGTCGTCGATGAACATCACGGCGAAGAGCGCGAGTTGATGGTCGAGGCGTCCGCCACCACCGCTCACCAGCACGATTCGTTGCGCTCCACGCTCGATGGCGTAGCGAAGTGCGAGTTCGGCATCGCTCTCGTTCTTGTCCGCTGGGTGGCGGACGATGTCCGTGCCGAGTGCAGCGAGGGTCGCAAGTGCCGTTGGGGTGATGGAATCCATGTCACCGACAACTGCGTGCACGTCGAGGCCAAGGTGCCGAGCGATCTCCGTCCCGGAGTCGGCTGCAACGACGAGGGTGTTGGTGGGGAGCACTCCGAGCGAGCGAACATCCGCAGTGTTTCCACCGAGTAGCACCACAGCTGTGGGGATGAGTGGTGAAACCGTAGTCATGTTGCTCCCTCCGCTGGCATTACCCAGATCAGGTCTGCGGGTCGGTGGACGCTTCCACCCTCTCAGTCCGAGATCGTCGGACTCCCCGTGCTTGTGACCGAAACTCTAACGGCAGCACTGTATGAGGTGATGGTCGGGCTCAGTAGCCTGCGGGGCGTGTCGGAAACCAAGACGTCGCCATTTGCGACACCGAACGCGGCGTTGGCAACGGAGAGTCCGCGCGACACCATCATCTCCGTGACCCCGACTGCGCTCGCCAAATTGAAGGAGCTTCGTGCCACCGAGCCCGACGCCGAAAAGCTCGGTCTGCGACTCGCCATCGTTTCGGCACCCGGTGAAGACTTCCGTTACGACCTCGTCTTCGAGGAGTTCTTGAAGTCTGCATTCACCGACGAAGTTCGCACCATCGAAGGTTTCAAATTCATCATGCCCGGGAGTGACGTTGAATTGTTGCGAGGCTCGGAGCTCGATTACAGCGAGCAGGCCGGACTGGTGCTGCGGAATCCGAATCGACCCAAGGCGCCTGCGGTGGAGGGCCTGGTTCGAGATGACGAAACCTCGGCACAGATCGAAGCCATCGTTTCGGTGGATGTGAACCCGATGCTGGCCGCACATGGCGGTTTCGTGACCTTCGCCGGCCACGACAAGGAAGGCACCGCGTACTTCACGATGGGTGGTGGTTGCCACGGTTGCTCGATGAGCAAGCAAACCATGTTGGAAGGTGTGCAAAAGATCATCACCGAGCAGGTGACCAGCATCTCGCGTGTGCGTGACCTCACGGATCACGCAAGCGGTGCGAATCCGTACTACCGCTAGTCAGCCGTCGCCAACGAGGCAGTAACCGTCAGCCGTCGCCACCGCGTCGCTGCGCTGCAGCGGCAAGCAAACAGGCCGTCGGGTTCGTGCGAGTGAGCCGTTGCACTTCACGATTCGGGGACGTGTTGATACCACGTTTCCAGTCGTCGAGGTACGGCTGCGGCCAAATCTCTCCACGTCGTACGTTCTGCTCCGACATCGGGCAGATCCGCGACATTCCAAAGTGCAGGTGACACAGCGTGGTTTTGGCGTTGCCCGATTGACCAACGGTGGCGATCTTTTGTCCCGACTCCACGCGTTGCCCCTTCTGCACCATGAGTCGACCGAGATGTGAGAAGTAGTAGCGCACGAAATCGTCACCGTGCAGAGTGACGGTGAGGCCTCCGCGCGTGCCCGGGCTGTCGACGGCTGGATCCCACTTGTCGGTGTCGCGAACATCCACCACGACGCCAGAGATTGGTGCTCGCACGAGCTGACGGCACCCGGAGAGGTCCGCCGCCGGATAGTCCAGGTGATCTCGCGGGTAGAACACCCCGGGGCCGGAAACCGGGAAGGTGTATGTCCACTCGTTGCGTTTCTTGCGCTGGTCGTCCTTCGAGTCGCTGCTCGTTGGTGAAGCGGCGACGCTGGTTGCCGTAATGGTGGAGAGTGCCGTCGCGATGACCACGACGGCAGTCCACATATCGCTACCTCTTCTTGAAGCCCTTCGGGCAGGTGGTGCCAACGACCTTCCGCACCGTCTTGCCCTTCACGCAAGTGATGGACTTCGATTTGCCCGGTGTGGCCTTCGTAACTCCAACACCTCCGCTGGACGCGGTGTCCTTGATTCGCATTGTTGCACGCTTGACGGTGAAACTGTTGTTCATACCGGCTTCGGAATAGTAGATGCGGAACACGTTCGGTGATACCTCGTATCCGGTTGGGTCAAGCTTCGATGTACCGGCTCCGGTCAGCTCCGAGGGTTGCGACCAAGTCAAGCCATCGGTCGATGTCGAAACAAAGAGTTTCTGGTTTCTGGACGAGGTGCACCCGATATCGGCCAGAATCATCAACCATTCACCGTCTTTTGCACGAAGCATCTCGGTGTCGACGTATCCGCCTTCAAGGCGCCAGCCTGACTCCTTGGTGAAGCTGATGCCGTCGGACGAGATGTATGAAGCAATCTTCTCGGTGCATTTCCCAGGGACCGGAGACTCCACGAGGTAGAGGCGAATACGTCCGTCGGGCAGTCGAACCGGGTCGGGAACACCCCAGGCCTTCTGGTCGAGGGCTGTCTGCGCACCCGTTGACGTGAGTGTTGGAGCACCGATACTTAGGCAGTCAGCGGTAAGGCAGGGCGCCGAGTACACCCCCTTCGAATTGATGCGTGGATCAACTCGTACGAAGAATGCGCGCAAACCGCTCGGCGTCTGTATCACGGTGAAGTCGTTGATTGGATCACTGCTGCCGGTCAGCGTTTCTGTAGTGCAAGTACCTGAGTCGGTGCAAAGGCTCACCACGGTGCCCGCCGGACCATCGCTTCGCCATACGCGGTCACCACTTGCCGTTTTCTCGACATGTGGCGAAACTCCGCTCATGCCGAGCGAAACGGATTCCTCCTTCAGCTCCCACTCGACCACGGCGTTGGCGAATGCAGACGGAATCGCAACGAATAGAAGCAAGGCAACGGGCAGAGTTTTGAAATAGCGCATATGGTTACGGTAGCAACCTGGCGTCGACATGTTCACGCAAGCCATCACCCAGCAGAGTAACTGCCACGACGGTCACGCAAATGAACAGTGCCGGCCACAAGGTAAGCATTGGGTGAACAAGAAGATATTGCTGCGTGGAAGCCAACATACGACCCCACGACGGAGTTGGCGGTGTGGTGCCGAGTCCGAGATAGCTGAGCGTCGACTCCGCAACAATTGCAATTGATGCTGCGCTCGTGGCCTGCACCGTCAATGAAGGCATCAAATTGCGCAACACATGATTGGTGACGACTCTTGACGTCGTACTACCTGCAAATCGCGCTGCCTGCACGTACGGACTGCGAAGGATGTCCACTGCGTCACGCCGCGTGACAACGACAACCGATGCTCCAGCGGCGATACCAACCGTGATCACCACCGTGCTGGTGGAAGGTCCGCGAGCAGCAACGATGACCAGCGCAAGAAGCAGGGCGGGAAAGGCGACGAATACCGTTGCCACCGCGGTAATGGCATCGTCAAACCATTTTGTCGAAGCAGCTGCGATCACACCGAGTGATGCACCGAGAGCAATGGCGATAAGCGTGGCGAGCACTCCCGCGATCAGTGTGGTGCGAGCACCTTCGATGATGTTGCTCAGCACATCGCGTCCGAGTTGATCGGTGCCAAGGAGGTGGCTCACCGATGGCGGCGAGAATCGCGCCGCGCTGTCGACGGAGAGAGGGTCGTGTGGCGTCCAGATGAGACCCAAGACGGTGATGGAACCAATGAAGGCGGTGAGCAGTGCACCCAACGCGAGCGATGGGTTGCCCTTGACTCGAGCGAGGGTCATGTTGTTGGGTTTCACGACAGCCGCCGCGGGTCGAGGCGGTCGTTGATGAATTCCACGATGAAACGCAGGATGAATACCAGCACCACCACCACCAACAAGGTGGACTGCACCTTGGGTAGGTCGCGGTTGGCAATGTCCCGCACCAACATGGAGCCAAGACCGGGAAGCGCGAACACACTTTCCACCACGACGGCGCCCGTCAGGAGGGTGGAGAGTTGGAGGGCGGTCACTCCAAGTACTGGCGAGAGCACCAGTCGCCGTGCGGTTGACAGTGCCGCGTCCACACTTCTCCCTGCTGAGCGCGCGGTTCGAAAGGCGTCCGATGCCACGAAATCGAGCGCTTGTGAGCGCGCAAACCGCACGAGCACGGCTGCTTGTGTCGCGGCGAGGGCCGCAACGGGAAGGACGATCGAGCGCAATGCCTGAAGTGGTTCGCGCCATCCGCTCATCGGAAAGCCCCCGGCCGGCAACACCCGAAGCTGCACGGCAAACACGGTGATGAGCACCACGCCGATGACGAACGTTGGTACGGCAATGCCCACCTGGGCGATGGTGGTGGCGACCGCACCAATCAATCGCTTGCGCCGTACAGCTGCACGTCGACCTACCCACATTGCCACTGCGACTGCGATGAATGACGACAAGAACACCAGTGGCAACGTCACATCGAGTCGTGCGACGATGTCGCTACCTATGGCGTCACCGGTAACGAGCGAGTTTCCGAGATCACCGCTTGCTGCATTGCGCATCCAGTCGACGTACTGCACGACGAGTGGTCGATCGAAGCCGTATTCACTGCGAAGTTCAGCAAGCGCATCCGGGGTTGCTTCGACGCCCAGTCGAGTGGTGGCGATGTCGCCGGGCAGCACCCGTAACATCACGAAGACCAACACGCTCGACGCGATGACCCCGCCGATGGCAACCAGGAGTCGGCGAGCGACGCCGCTCACATCACACCCGAACTAGACGCGTTCGATGCGCGCGACGTAGTACGAGTCTCCGACGGAGTTCTTCATCAAACCTGCGATGTCGCGCTTGGCTACCTGCAGACTCGGCATCAACCACAACCAGTCGCTTGCGGACTCCTCGGAAAGAATTCGAGCAGCCTTTCTCAGGTTGTCGGTGCGTTCCTTCGACGATGCCGCCGAACCCGCAGCAGAGACGAGGCTCTGATATTCGGCGTTGTCGAAGCGGAAGTAGTAGTCGGGGTTGGCGTAGATGGCCATGTCGTTGCGCTCGATATGGCACACGATGGTGAGGTCATAGTCGGCCTTGGTGAATACTCGATCGAGCCACTCTTCCCACGTAACCGGAGTGATGGTGACGTCGAATCCGACTTCTCCGAGAGCCGCTGCGATGAACTCACTGGAGTTGGTCGCGTAGTTGATCGGTGGAACGTCGAGCGAGATTGCAGTACCTGCAGCGACACCGGCCGAGATGAGTGCTTCGCGCGCCGCACTCACGTCGTACGGTGCAACATCGGTGAGGTCTTCGAACCAAGGATCGGTTGGCGGCACGAAGCTGCCGATCTCGGTTCCGTAACCAGCCCAGGCGGTGTCGATGAGCGCACGCTTGTCGATTGCTTGACGCACAGCGGTTCGAACCTTCACGTCGTTGAACGGTGCGCGGGAGTTGTTCATGCCAAGGGTGACTTCACAGTTGGTGGAACCGCTCAACACCTTCAGGTCATCACGGGCTTCGAACACTTCGAGCGATTCCGGTGACTGCACCGTCGTCATCACGTCGATGTCGCCAGCCAACATCGCGTTGCTGAGGGCGGTGGCATCGGCGAAGTAGCGGAACACGACCGTTCTGGTGTCGGCACGACGGCCCCAGTACTGCTCGAATCGCTCGAGCGTGATGCTGTTGCCCTTGTCCCATTTGGCAAGCGTGAAGGGACCTGTGCCGATCGCAGTATTGGCGAAGTCGGTGCTGTCCTTCCGGAAAATGACGCCACCACGTTGGGTGAGGTTGTAGAGAAGATCATTGTCACGCTCGCTCAGGGTGATGGTGACGACGTCACCATCCGAGGAAACCTCGGTGACACGTGCGAATTGAGCAACTTGGGTTGGCAGCACCACGGTGGAATCGTCATCGAGGAGTCGAGTGAGGCTCCAGACGACATCGTCAGCGGTGAGCGACGCTCCATCGTGGAACTGTGCATCGCGAAGCGAGAAGGAGTAGGTGAGACCATCGTCGGAGACGGTGAAGCTCTTGGCGAGCGATGGCTCGATGGAGCCGTCGTCGTTCACGCGTACTAGACCCTCGTACACGTTCTCTAGCAGCACCTGGGGAATCGCCTGACCGGCAGTGCCGCTGATGTCGAGGCTCGTGGGCTCGAGGGTGAACCCGAGCGTGACGACCTCGGCTTGGTTGGCTGGTGCACATGCGTTGAGTGCCAGTGTGGCGGTAAGTGCGCCAGCCAAGGCCAGTGCGCGGCGTCGTTTGGTCATCGTGGCAAGTCTATGAATGTCCTTGTGGCGCCTCCTACGCTGTGAGCAGGACCTGTATGACGGAAGAAAACACCGGTACCGCGGAGATTACCGACGAACGAGAGCAGTTGATTGCCGACCTCCTTGAGGAGGCCCACGGCCTTCGAATGAAGTACGAGGAGTTCAGCTACTACACGGAAACCAAGGTCGCTGAGTTCGTGCTGGCCCGCAAGGAGCTGACCGCGGAGCGAGACGACGCACTGCGTCGCATGGAGCTATCGCAGCAGGATCTTCAGGTACTACGAATCCGCCAGGATCAACTTCATCTGGAGCTCATCAAGACGACGAAGCAGCGCGATCGAGCGCGGGAGCGGGTGAAGGCTCTCGAAGCCTCGCGCGCAGTTCGTATTGCCGTGAGACTCCGAAAGTTACTGCGTCGCTAGAAATTCTGCAAAGAGTGCGGTCCATTCGGGCTGCCAGTCGTGCGACCATGTTGCGTTGGTAACCAGCTTTACGGAGCCCTTCCCCGAACGCGAGAACGCATCCGTGGAATCTTGGGCACTGGGAAACACGATTCCCGCAATCTCGCCTCCCGCGAGTGGAACCACCGTGTCGAGCTCACCATGCACGTGCAGTGCCGCAACCGGTCGCGCTGGTGAGCAGGAGTCGATCATCAACGCACCAGCCGCGACTCCGATTGCGGTGACACGCGATGAGAGCTCGCAAGCGAGTCGGTATGCCATCATGCCGCCATTGGAGTGGCCCACCACCCATACACGCTCGGGATCGATGTCGTACCTTGCGGTGAGCTCAGTGATCAGTTGATCGAAGAACGCAACGTCGTCGACGAGATCGAACGTGGAGAATGGGCAACAGTTTCCAGCGTTCCACGATTGGGGGAGCCCATCTTCTGCGCCCGTGCCGTTCGGATACACCACAACGGGGTGAAGGTCGTAGCGATCGGTGAATGTCCGGTCGATTTCGGAGGACTCGCTCATCATGGCGGCCGTTCCGCCAAAGCCATGCAGGACGAACAGCAGAGGAGCAGGTTCCCCGTCGGAGAGATCGACTATCTGGTACGAACGAATACGCCCATCAGCGGTCGTGATCGACTCGAACCCGGGAGGCACCAGAGCATTACCTGCTGGTTCGGTTGCTGGAGCACTGGGAACAGCGGTGGCAGTTGTAGCCACGCTGTCGGTAGGTTCGGCAATCGTGGTGTCATCTCCCGCCTCGTTGGTCGTTGCCGAGCAGCCTGCGAAGCCGACGAGTGAGATGGTTGCAATCATCGCAAGTAATCGCCGCATGAGTGGACAAACTACCCTCGATACGTGGCAATCAGCACAATTCAGTCACACTTCGAGCTGGAGGCTCGACGTCGAGTCATCGAGGCTGCTCGCGAGGAAGTGCTGAATCGCGGAATCCTCGGATTGAGAGTCGCCAACATTGCACGAATCGCTGGCTGCTCGATTACCTCGATGTACCGATACTTCGGTAGCCGTGATGGCGTGCTCGCCGAAGTTCTCCTCCAACTGTACGAAGAGAGCTTCGCCGAGATCTATACGGTCGTCTTGGAGCGACTCGGTGGTACTGGCCCGGTAGTCGTTGACGACATCGTTGCATGCATTCCGATGCCCCATTCGGAGACTTCGCAGAAGCAGCACGAGATTCGTAGTCAAGTTCTTGCAGTTGCTGGAACGAACCCCATCCTTCGCACGAAACTGTCGTCGAGTCTGCGTGCCCGCCGAGCGATGCTGATGAGGGTATTGGACGATATTGAGCCACGACTTCCAGCGGGGGTGAGACTGGACCGTGAAATCTTTACCGTGCTGATCTTCAATCTGAACTTCCAGTACAACGACCTCTTGGGTGAAGACTCGGTGACCAACGAGCAGTACGCCGGACTACTCAGTCGACTGATCGTGAGAGAATAAAAAAGTTTTCCGCGAATTTTGACAGTCGAGATGTGCGTTTCGCCATACCGTCGTTTAAGTGTTGATTCTTGGCGCACATCTGCTTGCGGCCACCTCGGCTGATCGTCGTGCAGGTGTCTTGTTTCTCGTTGGGCTCCTCGTTGCGACGTCGATTTGGTGGACAATCATGCGGCGTCGTCAGAGTTGGTGGTACGGCCTCGCCAAGCGTCCTCGTGATATCACGGGTGAACGTTGGATGCGATCGACGGAAGTTCGAGCAGACAAGCCGATGCCGGAGCGTAACGTTGTGGTGGAACGACGGGGACGTCGCCGATGAACAAGGTTGTTGCCAATGAACGGGGACCTCGTCGATAAGTAGTCTCCGAGCGTGACCTTGCCCAAACCCGCGGCGCCGCAGCCCAGTGCCGCAGCACCACAACCCAAGGAAGCCTCGCCCCATACCGTTGCCGCCAACAGCAGAGCTGCGCAACGCACACCTGACTCGGCGGATCTTGATCGGGTACGTCGTGGACATGTTGCATCGTTGTCGTCGTCCACCATCAACTCGCCCGAGGGTCGCGTGGTCTTCAATGTTGCGGCATACGACTTTCTCCGAAATGGTGATCCCGCACCGGACACGGTGAATCCCAATCTGTGGCGACACGCGGTGTTGAACGCGCATCACGGATTGTTCAAAGTGATCGATGGCGTGTGGCAGGTGCGTGGATACGACATCTCCAACATCACCTTCATTCGTGGCGAGCAGGGGTGGATCGTCATCGATCCACTCACCAGTGAGTTCACCGCTCGTGCCGCTCTGGAGTTGATCAATCAGCACGTGGAGCAACGCCAGGTCACGGCGGTGATCTACACGCACTCACATGCCGATCACTTCGGCGGAGTGTTGGGTGTTACCTCCCGCGAGGAAGTTGACGCAGGCAAATGTCGGATCATCGCTCCAGAACACTTCCTGCGTGAGACCGTTGGCGAAAATGTGATTGCCGGACCGGCGATGGCACGCCGTGCCACGTATCAGTTCGGTCCGTTGTTACCACCAGGACCGCGCGGGCACGTGGATTGTGGTCTTGGAACTGCCGTGCCAATCAGTCCACCCACACTCCTGGCCCCAACCGAGGAGATCACTGCTACGGGGCAAGAGCTGGTGGTGGATGGCGTACGTGTGATCTTCCAACTGACACCGGAAACCGAAGCACCAGCCGAGATGAACTTCTATTTTCCCGAGTTGAAGGCGCTCTGCATGGCGGAAAACTGCTCGCACACGATGCACAACTTGGTGCCGATTCGTGGCGCTTTGGTTCGCAACGCCCTGAACTGGTCGAAGTACATCAACGAGAGTTTGCAGATGTTCGGTGCACAAGCGGAGGTGTTGTTTGCATCGCACAACTGGCCACGCTGGGGTGGCGACGACCTGAGAGAGTTCCTGGTCTTGCAACGTGATCTCTACAAGTGGATACACGACCAGACCATGCGCCACGCGAACCTCGGCCTCACTCCGTTGGAAATTGCCGAAACGCTTCAGTTGCCCGACGAGTTCCTTGCCCACGAACACACCCGCGGGTTCTACGGAGACTTGGTGCACAACGCCAAAGCGGTGTACCAGCGTTACCTGAGTTGGTACGACGGTAATCCGGCAAACCTGCACAAATTGCCGCCGTCAGAGGTTGGTCGTCGTTACGTCGCGCTCGCTGGCGGCGCCGATGCGCTGATTGCACACGCGAGAGAGGCCTTTGCACGTGGTGACTATCGCTGGGTTGCGGAAGTGGTGAACCACTTGGTATTTGCCGACCCGGCGAATGAGGTTGCGCGCAATTTGCAGGCTGATGCGCTCGAACAACTCGCATATCAGGCGGAGTCGTCGACGTTTCGCAATGCGTACTTGATGGGCGCGCAGGAACTACGCAAGGGGCCACCGTCCAACCCCAACTCCAACGTTCGAGCACGTGGTTTGATTCGGGAGATGACCATCGAGCAAGTCTTCGATGCACTCGCCGTTCGGACCATGTCAGAGCAACTTGGCGGGGTGGCGCTGGCCATCAATTGGGTGTTCACGGATCTGCGTGGCACCGAAGACGAGCGATGGACACTCGGGGTATCGAATCGAACCATCTTTTCCACTCGCGGACGACACCAGGAGAACGCCGCGGCAACCGTGACTATCTCGCGGTCGACGTTGTTGGATGTCGTCGGTCAAGAGACCACGTTCGTGGACGCAATGAAGGCCGGTAAGGCAACAATTGATGGTGACGTTGGCGCGCTGCTCACCGTGTTCGGCAATCTCGATAAGTTCTCGATGGGATTTGCGATCGTCGAGCCGTAACTTCAGGGGCGGATGGCGTAGAACGCGTTCACCGAATGCTCAACGTCCAGACGTTCGAACCTGGTGAATCCCGCCGTGCGTGCCATGGACTCGGCGGTCATCTCCGAGAGCCCGAGGGTTCCTAGGCCGGCACCGTCGGGCGTTGACAGTGCCGATGACATGCACGACAACACGCTGATGCCGTACATCAACGACGCCATGGGGTTCTTTTCGGCGTTCATCGCAAATGTCTCATGAGCCTTGATATCCACCAACAGCCACACACCGTCGTCGCGCAGTGACGCACGAATTGCCTTCATCACATCCAGTGGATGGGTCATGTCGTGAATGCAGTCAAAGGTACACACGAAATGGAGGCTGTGGTCGGCTGGCAGAGGTTCGACTTGTGGATCGGCAAAACGAGCGTTGGCAAGACCAGCCGCACCGAGGCGCTCGTTGGCGCGCGCGAGGGCGTATTTCGAGATGTCGTATCCCACGATGTTGGACTTCGGAAACTCCTTTGCCATTCGCAACACCGCACCACCAGCGCCGCAACCAACGTCGGCAATATTGGCACCCGCACGTAACACGTCGACCACCCCCACTGCCGGTAGCACGACGGGGATGAGATTCGCATTGTTCCACGGTTCGAAGCTGCGCTCGATTCCCACTGCGCCATCAGGTCCGTGGCTGTCGTAGTTGAAGCCCACTCCCGTGCGAAACGACTCGGGCATTCGTTTGAGGGATTCCATGGTTTGCGGCAGTCGGTGGAACATTCCCATGCCAAAAGCTGGATGCGACTCGTCCGCCAGGACTGCTACTTGTTCGGGTGAGAGAAAGAACGTGTCGTCGTCGAGTTGAGGGGGCTGCGAAGTTTGCGACGTAACACTGATGAGTTTGGCCGATGCCTGGTTGTATGCCCACTCGCGCACCCAACGCTCATGTAGTTGTGTTGCAGCAGCCAGTTGCGTGGTGGTGAGTGGCGCGCGTGCCGCTGCCAAGGCGCGGTACAGACCGAGTTGATCGCCCAGGTGCACCATGCCCGAAGTGACCGCCCCCTCCAGCTTGGTGAAGAGGAGGAACGAAAAGAACTTGAGCTTGTCGGGGTTGATGCTCATGTCACGAAGTCGGGAAGATTCCCGCCGACAATCCAAAATCGATCGAAAGATTCGCACCTGTGATTGGGGTTGCTCCAGGTTGCGTCAAGAACCAAATCAATTCAGCGACTTCCTGCGGTGTGATGAAACGAGCCTGCTCTCGTTGCGGATAACCCGCCAGAAGTCGGTCGTAATACTCCTGTTCGTTACCACCGTAGTTGCGTGCTTGACCTCGCAGCATTGGTGAGTCGACGTCACCCGGACACACGGCATTCACTCGGACTCCGCGCGGAGCAAGTTCCAGTGCGAGCGCTTTGGTGAAGAGCGATACCCCACCTTTCGATGCGCAGTATGCGGCAGCACCAGCATTGCCTTGAACTCCCGCATCGCTCGACAGGTTGATGATGCATCCACGCGACTTCTCCAGGTGGGGAATCGCCGCCGCACTGATGAAATACGTACCCTTCAGGTTCACGTCGATGACGCGGTCGAAGTCCTCTTCTGTTGTTACCGCGGTATCTCCCTCGTGCCACACTCCAGCGGCATTCACGACTGCATCGAGCCGTCCGAAGGTTTCGACCACTTGTTGCACTGCCGCGCGACATTGATTTACGCGTCGAACGTCGCACGTTGCGTTGACGACTCCGCTTCGATGGGAGTGTTGCAGGTCGACACTGGCCGTTCGCCAGCCGCCGTCGATGAATCGTTGCAACGTGGCATCGCCAATGCCTCCGGCACCTCCAGTAACCAGTGCGACGGGTGTGCTGTTTTCGGTCACGCTTTGAGTGGTGGATGAACTCACGAGAAACTCAGTCGACGATCGTGCGGCGCGGTGTCCATACGAGATAGTTCCATACCCAGTCGGCAAAGATACTCGTGCGATTTCGTCCACCGGAGAGATAAGCCAGGTGCAGTGCCAGCCAGGTGAGCCAGGCGAGAGTTCCGCTGAAGCGCAGCCACGGACGAACCTCCACCACAGCTTTGCGTCGACCGATGGTGGCCATCTGACCCTTGTCGCGGTACGTGAACTGTTCGAAACCTTCGCCGCGTTCGCGTCGCAATAGCTGTCGTGCAACGTGTCTACCTTGCTGAATAGCCACTGGCGCAATCATCGGAAGCGGTCTGCCGTCGGTGCCAGCGAAACTCGCGACATCGCCCACCACCCAGGTGGAGTCGTTGAGCTGCAGATGTGAATTCACCTTGATTCGGTTTCCTCGTTCCGTGTCGCCGAGCGCCTTCCAACGTGGCGGTGCCACCACGCCCGCTGCCCAGATGCGCGTGCCGGCGACGAGTTCGGTGCCGTCCTTGAGTTTCAAGGATGTGGGTGTTGCCTCCACCACGGCGGCGTCGAGACGAACGTTGACACCCATCTTGGTGAGCACTTTGCGTGCGTGTTCGCTGGAGCTGGGTTGAAAACTCGGCAGTAAGCGTGGACCGGCTTCGAGCAAAGTCACCGTGGCTTTTGGCGCAAGGTGTTCGAATTCGCGTTTGATTTCGCCTTGCAACTCGCGCACGGCTCCCGCGAGTTCCACCCCGGTTGGTCCGCCACCAACGATCACTACGTTCAAACTCTCGATGGGAAGAATTCCGTCCTCGACACTCTCGTAGTTTCGTAGCAGCGATGTGCGGATGGCCCGTGCATCCGCGACAGATTTCATTTGCAGGGTGTGTTCCGCGACACCGGGAATTCCAAAGGTGGTGCCTTCGGAACCGACCGCAAGGATGAGATCGTCATACGAAAGTGTCTTGCCGTTGCTAAGTGTGATCGTCTTTGCTGCGGCGTCGATGTTCGTGACTTCGGCGCGAATGAATTGCACTTCCCTGTAGGCGGTTCGCACCGGAAACGCGATGTCGTCCTCGGGAAGCGACGCGGTTGCCACCTGATACAGGAGAGGTGAGAACAATTGATATGGGTTGCGATCGACCAGCGTGACCCGAAACGAGCCGGATTTTCGTAGTTTGCGCGCACAGGCGAGACCACCGAAGCCGGCACCCACGATGATCACTTCTTTCTTTGGAGTGGGATTCCCGAACTCCATGAGCACGGGCTCAATCTACGCCTAGGTAGTAGGTGTGGCGCGCTTGGAGGGACTCGAACCCCCAACCCTCTGATCCGAAGCAGTCCGTATCACAGCAGCGTTAGGCACCGCACCGCCGCGCACCCCTGAGCTGTAAAACAAGAAGTTAGGCTCGGCACGTGCCGCAGAAGAAGGCCGCTGCGAAGAAGGCCAAGCCCAAGAAGCGCGTGCCGAAGCCCACGGCTGCCGACTCAGCAAAGTCTCCCGCCACGACCCCAATCAGGTCGTTGCGGCCAGAACCTCGCGACTCGCGCCACGCGCTAATCGATGTGGCAATAGAGATCATTCAGTCGCGTGGAATCGACGCCCTGAGAGTCGAAGACGTATGCGAGCGGGTGGGTGTCTCCAAGGGTTCGTTGTACTGGCACTTCGGCGACCGCGAGGGGCTCATCCGCGAAGCTCTGCTCGAACACATGTATCGGCTTGGCGACGAACAGCTCTCGGTGCTCAACAGTGCTGTCGACAAGTTCACCACTCGTGATGACTACCTCTCCAAGATTGCGGGAGCCTTCGTCGACCCGTTCGACGCGTCGCAGGTGGAGGGCCGATGGCAGCGACTCGAGCTGATCGCCGGCTCTCGACGCGACCCGAAGCTCGCTCCGATCATGGCCGAGATTCAGCGAAGGCACTTTCGGTACCTGAGCGACATCATGGAACGGTCGGCGCGAGAAGGCCTGTTGCGACTCGACGTCGACCCGAAAGCCATTGCGGCGTTGCTGGTGGCGGTCGGGTTGGGGTCGAATGTGTTGGCACTCCTCGGAGACGAAGGCCCCCAGCCGGAGGCTTGGACGACCTCGCTCCTCGTTCTGGTCGACGCACTTTTCCCGCCGAAATAGAGGTAATTGCCAAAACTTACATATTGAGACCATACTTAACGAATGGTCCATACCATTCGTACGGAAACCAGCTGGACAACACGGCTGCACCGAGCGTCGCTCTGCGGGCTGGTTGCGCTCGTCGGCGGCATCGTCACGGTGGTTGGCGTCGTCCCGCCGTCGGAGGCCAGCGCGGCAACGGTGACGGCTCCTGGTGACACCGCAGGTGTGTGCACGCAAACGGTTTCGACAACTCTTTCCGTTTCTGTCAGCAAGTCAGGCTCGAACTGCACCGTCACGTTTTCGGCGGGATGGGACGAATTTGACCTCTGGACGTATCCCGCGGGCGTGACATCGTTCAGTTTCGACGTACGAGGCGCCGTTGGTGGTTACGACACGTACGGCTATCCCGGCAAGGGTGGTCGTATCACCGGCACGCTCGATCTCTCCGCTGTGTCGACTCCAACGCTCTACATCTATGCCGGCCCCAGCTGGCGTGGCGCTGCTGACATTCGGCTCGGTGGACAGGCTTTCAGCAATCGAGTCGTGGTGGCAGGCGCCGGCGGTGGGTGCGGCACGGACGCAGACAGTCCGGGAGGGTGCGGCGCTGTCGGCGGAGCTGGCGGTGGAACATCGACGCTCACCGGGGCGTCAATTCCAGCGAACCGAGTCGTCAGCGGTGCAGCTGGTGGACATGGAGTTGGACTCGGTGGTGTCAACGGTGGCTCGGGTGGTGGAACGTCGGGAGGTGCCGGTGGAACTGGTGACATTGGTGGCCAATGTGGTGGTCCACTCAATGGCCAAGCGGGAACCCTTGGGGTTGGCGGTTATACCGTAGGCCATGGCTGCGGGGTTGGCGGTACGGGTGGTGACGGTTACTACGGCGGCGGCGCCGGCGGCGGAAGCTCAGAAGCTAATGCATACAACCGGCCAGGCGGTGGCGGTGGTGGCGGCTCGTCATATACCAACAGCACCTACGTGCCACTCACGGGCCTCTCATATCAAGGTGCCTATAACGGCACGATTGCGAGTGTGTCGCTTACTTACACCGCGGTGACAAGTTCGGTTTCGCAGCAGCCGTCGAACGGGCAGATTGGCGTTGCGCTCGCCACGCAACCGGCGGTGACGTTGCGGTCCGGTGGCGTTGCAGCTGCGGGCGTCACCGTGACCGCGGCGCTCGGCACGTCGCCATCGCCCTCGGGTACGCAGAACACACCCGCACTTGCCGGCACGCTTACCGCGGTGACCAACGCGAGCGGCGTCGCGACGTTCAGCAACCTGGCGATCAACGGACCAACGGGTTCGTACACATTGACGTTCACGGCGACGGGATATCCCAGTGCGACGAGTAGCAGTGTGACGATGTCGATCGGTGCGGCATCCGCGTTGAAAGTGTCGACGCAGCCATCGTCGGGCGGCACGTCGGGTGGTGTGATTCCGGGTTCTCCCGCGGTGACGGTGGTCGATGCCGGAGGCAACGCGATCACCTCTCACCCGGCGACGAGCGTGACGGTGACGGCGTCGCCCGGCACGATCGGTGGTACGACGTCGGTGAGTACGGCATCGGGCGTCGCAGCGTTCACCGCCGCCACGCTCACCGGCGTGATCGCGCCGACCACCCATACCCTCACGTTCACGGCGAGCGGGCTCAGCAGTGCGACGTCATCGACGTTCACCCTGGCCACGGGTGGTGCGGCCGCGAGCCTGGCCATTGCCACTCAGCCGGTGGGTGGGGTGGGGGTTGGAACCAACTTCGCAACGCAGCCCGTCGTGCGAGTAGTTGATGCCTCCGGCAACGTGATCACAGGGCATCCGGTGACGACCGTGACTGCATCGAAGGCGAGCGGGCCATCGGCTGGTTCGCTTGCCGGCACGACGGCGAACACGTCGTCGGGCGTCGCCACGTTCAGCGGTATGAACATCACTGGAGCAGGTGGAACGTACACGATTACCTTCTCCGCAACGGGGCTCGCCTCGGTCACGTCGAGTTCGCTGACCATCAACAAGACCGCCCAGTCGATCACGTTTAACGCGTTGACGAATAAGACGTTCGGCAACGCCGCGTTCGGCATCACCGCAACGGCAAACTCCGGCTTGGTGGTTGCGTTTTCGACGACGACACCTGCGGTGTGTTCGGTGGCGGGCGACACGACCACCACCGGCGCGTCGGCGACTGCCGCGGTCGTCACACTGCTCGGTGCCGGCACGTGCACGATTGCCACCAACCAAGCGGGCAATGACACGTACGATGCCGCAACACAGGTGACGCGGTCGTTCACCGTGAACCAGGCCGCTCAGGCAACACTCACGCTTGCGAACTCGAACGCGGTGTCGTTCGGAAACACGTTGACGCTCGCAACTTCGGGTGGTACGGGCACGGGTGCGGTCACGTATGCGCTGACCGCAGGAGCAGGAACTGCAAATTGCACGCTGAACACGACGACGGGTGCGATGACCTTCGGGAGTGCCGGCACTTGCACGGTGCAAGCCACGAAGGCTGCCGACACGAATTACACGGTCATCCAGTCGGCGACCCAGACGATCACGGTGTCGCGTGCCGCGCAGTCGACGTCGATTACGTCGACTGCGCCATCGAGTCCTTTGCCGAGCGGCACTTATGTGGTGACCGCGACCGCGACGTCGGGTCTGGCGCCGACGTTGGTGTTGTTGTCGGGGGCGGGGACGGTGTGCTCGATCAGTGGCTCGACGAGTGGCTCGACCATTACCTTCCTGGCCTCGGGCACGTGCACGGTTCTTGCTTCGCAGGGCGGCAACGGGAATTATCTGGCTGCAGCGGTCGAAGCCCAGCAGGTGATCATCGTCGGCTCGTTGAACCAGACCATCACCTTCGCCCAGCCGAGCAACATGAACTTCGGTGCGCCACCGGCCGCGCTCTCGGCGACCGCATCGTCGGGCCTGGCAGTCTCCTTCACGTCGCTGACCGTGTCGGTGTGCACGGTGTCGGGCTCGGTGCTGTTGGCAGTGAGCGCGGGTCAGTGCGAAGTCAAGGCATCGCAGGCCGGCAACTCGCGGTTCGCCGCCGCCAGCGACGTGACCCGCGCGTTCATGATCGTCGCACAACTCGCGAATGCGCCGGTGATCAGGTCGGCGTCGGCCTCGAGCGGCGCGATCACGCTCGAGTTCAACGCGCCGAGTTTCAACGGCGGTGAATCCATCACGGCATATCGCCTCGTTGCTACTCCGACCGGCGGCGGAGCCGCGGTCACTGACGACTCGTGCGCCACCACGAGGTGCACCATCAGCGGCCTCACCAACGGCACCGAGTACACGGTGACGGTTGCGGCGATCAACTCGGTGGGTGTGGGCACGGCCTCACCGGCCTCGCCCGGGTTGACGCCCGTGACCAACGCGCTCGCGGTGCAATCCCTCGTCGCGACGGCAGGCGACGGGTCGTTGGCCGTTTCGTGGACGGCCCCCGCCGACTTCGGCGGTGGAACGTTCACCCAATACGAAATTCGTCTGCGAACCTCGGGCGACTCGTGGCCCGGCAGTGCGACCCAGACCGTGACCTCGTCGGCGTCGGGCTCGGTGACGCTCACCGGGCTGAGCAACGGCACGAGATACGACGTGCAGGTCGTCACGATCACGTCGGCGAATGCGACTTCGTACGAGGGCAACACCGCAGAGGTGACCTCGACTCCCCGCACCGTGCCGGCGGCGCCGCGCGAACTCGCCGCAGCCAGAACCGCACCACGTTCGGCGCTCATCTCGTGGTCGATACCGGCGAACGACGGCGGCGCAGAGATCACGTCGTACATCGTGAGCCTCTCGGGCGGCGCGAGCTGTGGGTCGGTCACCATCGATGCCATCACGAAAGCCGGTTCGTGTATCGCCAGCGCCCTGACTCTCGCCACCACGTACAACGTCTCGGTGGTGGCGGTGAACGTCGCCGGATCAGGGGCGTCGGCGTCAACGACATACACGACGCCCACGTTCGCATCGGCCTTGACGGCACCGCCCGACCCGGCACCGTGTACCTCGTGCGTCCGCGACGACGGCGGCGGGTCGGTGCCAGGCACGACGACGACCACCGTCACGAGCCCGGGCAAAGTCACGATCACCGACGGTGTGGTCACCGTGGAGCTGTCCGCCGCATCGGGCACTACCGCCACCATAAACGGCGACGGACAGTTGCAATTCGCGCTCGGCGGAAAACTCTCGGCGGCAACCAGCGGGGCGCTGGCGACCACCACCATGGCGACCTGGTGGAACCAGACCGCTCGCGGCACGGGCACGGTCGCGTCGAACGGTGAAGCCACCGTGGAGATCACCCTGCCGGCTGGCACCAGCACCGGCGTAGCGAGCGTGAGAGTCGACGTGGTGTCGTCGCTCGGCGCGCATCGCGCGTTCTATTTCGAAGTCAAGGTCACCGCAGCTCCGTCTGGCGGCGGTGGCGGGGTCACCTCGACGGCAACCACCACTACGACCACGACGACCACCACGACGACGGTTCCTGGGGCGACCACCACCGCCACGACGACCACGATTCGCACCACCCGACCCCGACGAACGACTACGACATCATCGACTACCACGACGATTACCGTCAGATCATCGACTGCTCCCGGCACTACGCTGCCGAAGTCAAGCACGACGACGACCACCAGCGTCTCGCCGACATCCTCGATGACGACTGTGCGCTCAACTGTGCCCACAACTACGCCGTCAGCTGTGCCATCGAATGTTCCAACAACGGCGTCATCGGCTGTGCCAGCGAAGTCGACCACCACGACCACGACTGTCTTCGGCGGCGGCTCATCCGACATACCGAAGCCCGGTGAAACGGTGATGGTGACGTCAAGCGGAGCTTCGGGAACCCTGAAGACCTCGCTCACGGCGTCAGGATTCAAGGTCGAGTCCACCGGACTGAAGGTTGACCTAGTTGCCAACGGTGGCACCGAAATGCGAAGCGATCCGACCGGTCGTCTAGTGATGAGCGGGCGCGGCGAATTCACCCTGAGGAAGTCGGGTCTCAAACCCGGCTCGACCGTGGTCATTCGACTGCGACCTACGATGCGTCAACTCGTCGTCGCCACCGTTGGGGCCGACGGCACCATAGAAATTGACGTGGCACTGCCTCGAGACCTCGCCGACGGCGACTACGCGTTGCAGATCGAAATGGAAATGTCAGGCGGCGACGTCGTTTCGATGTCGACCGGCTTCGCCATGAATTCGCCAAGCACGCTCGGTACCGTCTTGCGAGTCGGCGGCAGCATCACGTTGGCCGCCGTCGTATTTGCGGCAGCATTCTTCTGGTTGCTGGCCCGTCGCCGACGCGACGAGGAAGACCCCGAAGAGCTCGATACGCACGATCGTCGTTAAGACGTGGCGCGCTCGGAGGGACTCGAACCCCCAACCCTCTGATCCGAAGACAACGGACGGG
>VFQS010000181.1_pt1 | contig 84242 bp, 62 predicted proteins | sample 3512361 | NCBI WGS metagenome assembly VFQS01 (sample SAMN10412375, study PRJNA504923) | tailings metagenome | isolation source: Relicate 1 Philex TSF3 active mining | place: Philippines | reverse complement strand
TTTTTTCATCGGTGAAAGGACTCAGCCCTTTGAGGTTTGACCCGGCTCTTTTCAACTGAACAAATTCCCCTATAACCTCCTCTATACGAGCAGTTTGAAGAATTTGATCAACGATATGAGGCGGAATTTTACTCATAAAGTTTTACGGATTTATTCCCTTTAAGGTCATAGGTTACCCACTCACCTACCATTTGGTCATTTTGATATTGTCCATAATAGTGGATGCTGCCGTTTGGATATTTGACTACTGAGTGTCCGTTTTTCTTACCTGCTTGGTAAAATGTAAAAGAGAGTAGTGTGCCTTTTTCGCTATAAAAATTCCATTTGCCTTCTCGGTTACCCTTTTTGTCGAGTGCGCCTTGGTATTTAACATGTTTTTTACCAGGATACCACTCTGTGTATTGGCCGTCTTTGATTTCAACAAGTTTTTCTGGGGCTTTTTCTTTCTGAGGTTTTGCCGAAGGTTCGTTGGAACAAGCGTTCAGCCCGATCAGTGCAATAACTAAAAAGAGGTGTAAAAAACGTTTCATGGTGTTATTTTTCTCGGTTCATGGTATAGGCTACTAGACCTATTAACGAAGATTTGGCCTGGCTATCGGGGTAAATATTTAAAATTGCCAATGCCTCGGATGCCAATGCTTCCATGCGCTGTTGGGCATATTGTACACCGCCAGAGGCCCAAACCAAGTCTATGGCACGCGCCACCTTATGGCTGACGTCGTATTCATTTTTAATAATGTACCTTAGTTCTTTTTGTACCGCAGGCGCCGCCTTTTGCAAAGCATATATGAGCGGCAACGTGAGTTTTTGTTCGCGGATATCAATGCCGGTTGGCTTGCCGATGTGTTCTCCTGATCCGTAATCAAAGATGTCATCTTTGATTTGAAAAGCAAGGCCGATTAACTCGCCGAATTTTCGCATGGAGGCGCGGTGTTCTTGTGCTCCAACGCTCAGCGCACCAGCTTCGCAGCAAGTAGCGATCAACGATGCCGTTTTCTTTCGGATAACTTCGTAGTAAACCTCTTCAGTGATATCTAAGTGGCGGGCTTTTTCAATTTGAAGTAATTCACCCTCGGACATTTCTTGTACGGCGCGGGCAACAATTTCAAGTAAGTCTAGGTTTCGCTTTTCTATGGAAAGGAGTAATATTCTAGAGAGCATGTAGTCTCCAACCAGCACAGCAATTTTGTTTTTCCACAGGGCATTTACCGAGAAAAATCCCCTGCGCTCGGCTGCATCATCGACGACGTCGTCGTGGACAAGTGTTGCCGTGTGCAATAGCTCTACAAGCGTTGTGGCATCGAAGGTTGTTGGATTGACCTGACCCAACATTTTGGCACACAAAAAAACAAACATGGGGCGCATTTGCTTGCCTTTGCGCTTGACAATGTAGCTAGTGACTTTGTCGAGCAATGCGACATCGGCATGCATCGCGTTTTGAAAATGAATTTCAAAATCGATTAATTCTTGTTGAATTGGTGCGGTGATGTCGTCGAGGCGCTGCATCTAACAAATATACGAAAAGCCTTGGCCTAATAAAAGACCAAGGCCCGAAACTTAACGCGAAAGGTGCATATTTCGCTCCGCGTAAATTTTGGTAAAGAACGGATCTTTTAAATCTTTGATAAAGCGAATGGCTTCACCCGTAGATTTCATCTCTGGACCCAACTCTTTTTTAACATCTGGAAACTTTTCGTAAGAGAATACAGGTATTTTGATGGCGTAGCCTTCTTTACGTGGTTTGAAGTCAAAATCGGTGACTTTATTGTGACCGAGCATGACTTTTGTTGCGTAGTTCACGTAGGGCTCGTCGTAGGCTTTGGCAATAAAAGGTACGGTGCGCGAAGCACGTGGGTTGGCTTCGATAACGTAAACTTTGTCGTCTTTGATGGCAAATTGGATGTTGAGCAGGCCAACAGTTCGGAGTTCTACGGCAATTTTGCGGGTAATGTCTTCGATTTGCGTCATGACGAAATCGCCGAGATTATAAGGAGGCAGCACCGCAAAGGAATCACCGGAGTGAATACCCGCAGGCTCTATGTGCTGCATGATGCCGATGATGTATACGTTTTCACCGTCGCAAATAGCGTCAGCTTCTGCTTCTATGGCACCGCCTAGGAAGTGATCGAGCAAGATTTGGTTATTGCCCATTTCGTTGAGGATATCGACAACGTGGTGCTCAAGCTCTTCTTTATTAATGACGATTTTCATTTTTTGACCACCCAATACATAAGACGGACGCACCAACAATGGGAATCCAAGGTCTTCTGAGAGTTCAATGGCTTGTTCGGCGCTCTCTACAACACCATATTTTGGAAATGGCACATTGTTTTTCTCGAGTAGTTTAGAAAAACGACCGCGGTCCTCGGCTAAGTCAAGGGCTTCGTATGAAGTACCTAAAATTGGAATGCCATAGCGTTGTAGTTTTTCGGCTAGTTTGAGTGCCGTCTGGCCACCCAACTGAACAATAACGCCGATTGGTTTTTCGTGTTGGATGATATCGTAGATGTGTTCCCAGAAAACAGGCTCAAAATAAAGTTTATCGGCGGTGTCGAAGTCAGTGGAAACTGTTTCTGGATTACAGTTGATCATGATGGTTTCATAACCACACTCTTTGGCAGCCAAAACACCGTGAACGCAAGAATAATCGAACTCAATTCCTTGGCCAATTCGGTTAGGGCCAGAACCCAAGACAACTACTTTCGGGCGCTCACTAACAGCACTTTCGTTTTCGTATTCAAATGTTGAATAGTAATAAGGTGTTTGGGCTTCAAATTCTGCAGCGCAGGTATCGACCAGCTTATAGACCCGGTTAATACCAAGTTCTTTGCGTTTTTGAGAGACTTCAGACTCAAGGCAGCGCAACAAATGGGCAATTTGACGGTCTGCATACCCCTTTTGCTTGGCTTCAAACAAAAGTGCTTCCGGCAAATTTTCGAGGTGAAATTTCTCAATTTTGCGCTCGAGCTTGATCAGGTCCTCGATCTGCTTGAGGAACCAGATATCTATTTTTGTTTTCTCGACAATTGTTTTAAAAGGAATCCCTAGTTTGATGGCATCGTAAATATGGAAAAGGCGATTCCAACTCGCGAATTCCAAGGAATGCAAGATCTCATTTTGATTGGTAAGCTCTTTACCGTCGGCACCAAGGCCATTTCGATTGATCTCTAAGGACTGACAAGCTTTTTGCAACGCTTCTTGAAAGCTGCGTCCGATACCCATCACTTCTCCGACGGACTTCATTTGCAAACCAAGCTGGCGGTTGGTTCCTGGGAATTTATTGAAATTCCAACGCGGAATCTTGACAATAACGTAGTCTAAGGTTGGTTCGAATAATGCCGAAGTAGTTTTGGTAATCTGGTTACTGAGTTCGTTGAGGTGGTAACCGATGGCTAATTTAGAGGCGATTTTAGCAATTGGATAACCTGTTGCTTTGGACGCCAATGCAGAGGAGCGCGAAACGCGCGGGTTGATTTCGATGGCAATGATGTCTTCTTTGTCATCTGGGGAAACGGCAAATTGAACATTACAACCACCTGCAAAATTACCGATGGAACGCATCATGTTGATGGCCATGTCGCGCATTTTTTGAAAGGTGGTATCTGAGAGGGTCATGGCCGGCGCTACCGTAATGGAATCTCCGGTGTGAATGCCCATTGGATCAAAGTTTTCTATAGAACAAATGATCACGACGTTGTCGTTGGCATCGCGCAGTAATTCGAGCTCATATTCTTTCCAACCCAATAGCGCTTTGTCTATCATGACCTCGTGAATTGGAGAAAGTTGTAAGCCGCGCTCTAATAAATTATCGAATTCTTTAGGCTCGTGTAGTATACTAGCTCCTGAACCCCCGAGGGTATAGGACGGGCGAATACAAAGTGGAAACCCAAATTCTTGAGCGATTTCCTTTCCTTCTAAGAATGATTTAGCCGTTTTTTGTGGTGCCATTGGCACGCCAATCTGAATCATGAGGTCGCGGAATGCCTCACGGTTTTCAGTAATTTCGATGGCTTTGATATCGACACCAATAATGCGTACGTCGTATTTCTCCCAAATTCCCATTTCGTCGCACTGAATACATAAATTCAATGCGGTTTGACCGCCCATGGTTGGCAAAACGGCATCAATTTGGTGCTTTTCTAAGATCTGAATAATGCTTTCTGGTTCGAGAGGCTGAAGATAGACGTTGTCTGCAACCACTTTGTCGGTCATGATGGTTGCCGGGTTTGAGTTGATGAGCGTCACCTCAATTCCTTCTTCGCGCAGCGAACGTGCTGCTTGGGACCCAGAGTAGTCGAATTCACAGGCTTGACCAATGACGATAGGACCACTACCAATAATGAGAACGGATTTGATCGAGAGATCTTTTGGCATAGGAGCTTCAATTTACAAGTTTCTTTGAAGCGAAACCTTCGCTGCAAATTGAGCACAAATTTAAGTTAAATTCGGTCGAGAGCGCCATTTTTTGGAGATTGTTTTTGAACAAATCGCGGCCAAAATGTTAATAGAAGGATTAAGCGCTGTGTTTGGAGATAAATTGTAGCGCAAGATCGTTAAAGGTTTCTGCTTGTTCAAAATTAACGACGTGCCCGCATTGTGGTACGACGCTTAATTCAGAGGCATAGTCTTGATTGATCAATAAACGGACCGGATTGAGGAACATATGGTCTTGTTCGCCCATCACATAAAGCGTAGGAATGGTTTCGGGCGCGGCGTTGATATTTGTGAGGTAAGCGGTTAGCCGAGCTGTTAGTTTAAACCAACGCTGGAATTCTTTGTCTACAATTTTCTTGGCCTCATTAACAAAGAGGTGGCGAGAGGCCTTGTGATTTGCGCGAGGCATCATGATGCGTGCCATTAGTTTGTACAATGACATTTGGGGCAGAATACTGTAAAGAATTCTTCCTGCCCTTAGGATAAGTCGAGAACGAATATTGAGTTTGGTCACCGCCCCCGCAAAGATCATGCTTTTGACTAAATCTGGTCTTTGGGCCCTGAGTGCTTTAATGACTATTGACCCCAAAGACACGCCAACAAAATGTGCTTTACGAATGCCTTTTTGATCGAGTAATTCAATGACGTCCGAGGCAATTAGCTCAAAAGAATAATTTTTGGTTTTGGTACGGTCCAATTTTTGACTTTTGCCGTGTCCACGAAGGTCTAGAACAAGGACGTTGTGCTTTTCACAAAAATCTTTCAGCTGTTTGTGCCAAATAGACGAGCTGCCACCTGCCCCATGTACAAAAACAACCCATTCGGTGTTTTCTCGGTGAATAAAGGACTTGGAATAGAGCATGGGCAAATATAAAAAAAACACCCGTCGAGAGGACGGGTGTTTTGTAATTATTGAAGTAATTGTTATTATTTGTCTTTCACTTCTTCGAAGTCGACATCGGTGACTTCGTCTTGTGGTGAACCCGCTGCTTGCTCTGCTCCAGCTTCAGCACCACCACCTTGGGCATTTGCTGCGTTGTACATGTCTTGAGAAGCGGCACTAAATACCTCGTTTAATTTGTCCATTGCTGGCTGAAGATTGGCCATGTTTTTGGCATCAAACTCTGTTTTAAGTGCGGCCAAGGCATCTTCTATTGGCTGTTTTTTATCGGCAGGGATTTTGTCTCCGTATTCTTTGAGCTGACGCTCTGTTTGGAAGATCAATGAATCAGCTTTATTGACTAACTCGGCTTCTTCACGGCGCTTGTTATCGGCCTCTGCATTGGCTTCTGCCTCAGCTTTCATGCGTTGGATTTCTTCATCAGATAAACCACTGGAAGCCTCAATTTTGATTGATTGCTGCTTGCCAGTTCCTTTGTCTTTAGCAGAGATGTTCATGATTCCGTTGGCATCGATATCGAAAGTCACCTCAATTTGCGGCACACCGCGCTGTGCTGGCGGTATGTCGGTTAACTGAAAACGACCAAGTGTTTTGTTGTCGTTGGCCATGGCGCGTTCACCTTGCAATACATGGATTTCAACTGATGGTTGGTTGTCGGCAGCCGTTGAGAATACCTCAGATTTTTTAGTTGGGATGGTGGTATTGGCATCAATAAGTTTGGTGAAGACGCCACCCATTGTTTCAATACCGAGTGAGAGTGGAATGACATCCAAAAGCAATACGTCTTTGACTTCTCCAGTGAGTACGCCACCCTGAATTGCTGCTCCTACGGCTACAACTTCGTCTGGGTTCACGCCTTTGGAAGGTGCCTTTCCAAAGAAACGCTCAACGGCTTCTTGGATCACAGGAATTCGGGTTGAACCACCAACAAGGATTACCTCATCGATGTCTGAAGGCTGAAGACCTGCATTTTGAAGTGCAGAGCGGCAAGGCGCAATGGTGCGTTCAACAATACTCGAGATCAGCTGCTCAAACTTAGCGCGTTGCAAGGTGCGTACAAGATGCTTTGGAATGCCGTTTACTGGCATAATGTATGGCAAGTTGATCTCGGTTGAAGTTGTAGACGACAACTCGATTTTTGCTTTTTCAGCGGCTTCTTTTAGACGTTGTAGTGCCATTGGGTCTTGACGAAGATCAAGGCCTTCTTCGGCTTTGAACTCTTCTGCCAACCAGGTGATGATGGCTTCATCGACGTCGTCTCCACCAAGGTGGGTATCACCGTCGGTAGATAAAACTTCGAATACGCCGTCTCCTAATTCGAGAACAGAAACGTCGTGGGTACCACCACCAAAGTCAAAAACAACGATTTTTTGATCTACGCCTTTTTTGTCTAGGCCATAGGCAAGCGCCGCAGCTGTAGGTTCGTTGATGATGCGCTTAATAGTAAGACCTGCGATTTCACCGGCTTCTTTGGTTGCCTGACGCTGTGCGTCATTGAAATATGCCGGAACTGTGACAACTGCTTCTGTAACTTCTTGTCCGAGGTAGTCTTCTGCTGTCTTCTTCATTTTTTGAAGAATCATGGCAGAAATTTCTTGTGGTGAGTAAAGGCGGTCGTCGATCTGGACACGCGGTGTGTTGTTGTCTCCTTTTACGACTGCATATGGCATGCGTGAAACTTCTTTGGCAGACTCGTCAAAGCTAGAGCCCATGAAGCGCTTAATAGATGAAATGGTCTTGGTTGGATTGGTGATCGCTTGTCTTTTGGCAGGATCGCCGACTTTGCGCTCGCCACCTTCTACGAATGCAACAACTGAAGGCGTGGTTCGCTTTCCTTCTGCATTGGCAATAACTACTGGCTCATTGCCTTCCATGACCGAAACACATGAGTTTGTGGTTCCGAGGTCGATTCCGATTATTTTTCCCATTTGAATTTAAATTTTGATGTAACTCGCAAGTCAATGATTGTGCCACCTCAAAAAAGCATACCTTTTCTGACATTTTGAGCAAGACAAGCGCTGAACAAATGTCTTTTTGTCAGTATTGCTGACATAAGTAACAAATGTTACGCATGAATGCCTCAAAAGCGCGTAACTTTGGTTTATGATTTTAGGAAAAGGAACAAAAATGTATAGCATTGCCAAAATCAAATGTCCGCAATGCCACGAAGGTCAGTTTTTAGTATCGCACCCCTACGACCTCAAAAATCTTGGTGATGTCCGAACCGAATGCAATGTCTGTCAGCTAAAATACGAGCGTGAGCCGGGCTTTTTTTATGGCGCCATGTACGTTTCGTATGCATTAGGCGTCGCGCTTTTTGTCACCATTTGGACTTCATGTAATTTGTGGTTTCCTTGGCTCTCAGCCTGGAGTCAAATCGGGCTAGTTGTGTTTTTTACAATTGTGCTGTCGCCTTATCTTTTTGCACTTTCAAAAATCATTTGGGCTAACTTCTTCATTACTTTCGACCCCCATGCAAGCCAAAGAAAGTAAATTAAAAATGCTCCAAGACCATTTAGGTTATGTTTTGGAGGACGACTTACTTAACGAAATGGCAGCAGTTGCCAAATTAAGAGAGACGGCAACTGACGAAATCATAGTCCATGTTGGAGATCACCTACAAATGATTCCAATCGTTATTGAGGGCTCAATTAAAATTTCCAGAGAAAAGGAAGACGGTGAAGAAATACTCTTGTATTATATAGAAGGAGGTGACACCTGTGCGATGTCTTTGCAATGCTGTACGCGCAAAATCGATTCTCAAATCAAGGCCACCTCAATGGAGCCTTCACTCTTATTGATGTTTCCAAGCGAATACATGGAGCGTTGGTTAGATCAATACAAGACTTGGAGACAATTCATCATGGATAGCTATCACACCCGCATGCTCGAATTGATGGAGTCCATTGATGCTATCGCTTTCATGAATTTAGATCAGCGCTTGCTCAAATATTTATCTGACCAAGCAAAAATTCTAGGAAGTCTCGAAATTCATCTCACTCATCAGCAAGTTGCCGACGATTTACACTCCTCTAGAGTTGTTATTTCAAGGCTACTCAAGCAACTTGAAACAAAAGGTGAAATAAAGTTGGCGCGCAACAAAATAATCTTACACAATTTCTAAACCTTTCTGATAATATTTTGTTAACTTGTGGCTCATTAACCACAAAAACAAGCTATTATGAAAAAAACTTTACACTTCTTGTACGCGCTTTTTGCGCTTACAGTGGGGTGGCAGGCCAATGCACAAGGTCTAACTTGTGCCACCGCTTTGCCAGTAACCCCCGGAACATTTACGGCCGCTACTTTGGTAGGTACGCCATCTCAAACGACAGCTACTGCCGCAGGATGGTATGCATTTACACCAAGTTCAAATGGTATTTTAAATATCAATTCTTGCGGTGGCGGATCTGATACCCGATTGTGGATTTGGTCGGGTTCTTGTTCACCGCTTACACCGGTAGCAAATAACGATGATTTTGCGGGTTGTATATCAACCGGAACCACTGCTTATGCATCCAAAATCGAAAACATCATATTAATGGCCGGTACCACCTATTATTTCGAGTGGGACAACGTATGGGAATCAACAGGATTTACTTGGAGCTTCACCTTTAACGCCCTTCCTGCCAACAATGACGCTGGAATCACATTCGTTACGAACCGTAACACCAGAATTCCAATCACGCAGGCAAGTTATGGAATTCCGCTCGGTGCAACCGTTAAAAACTTCAGTGGTGCTTCACTCACAAATGTGGTATTAACAACAGAAATATACGAATTACCCAATACCACTACCCCTATTCAGACCTATGCGAGTACGCCAGTAAGCCTTGGGATTGGTGCTGAACAAGTACTGACTTCTGGAACCTGGGCGCCGGTCTTAACCTCGTCTAAGTCTTATTTGATTAAATATATCAAGACCCAGACCCAAATTGATGGCGTAACCAGCAATGACCAAACAACCCAAAACCTAACCCTAGACTACAATTACACTGCCCGCGACAACAACGTATTCCAAGTCGCATACAACTGGTCTTCTACCTTAGAATATACACAAGGTGTTGTACACACCGTTTACGGTGCCGACAACATGACAGGAGCTGCTTACTACATTCAATCGGCATCAACTACGCAAGTGTACAACGTTCAGGTTTTTCAGGTAACCAATGGTGTTGTGGCCACTACACCACTTTACACCTCTGCCAATATCACCGCAAACGGAGCAGGTTGGAAATACCACACCTTTCCAACGCCGATTCCTGTAACCGCAGGAGAGTACCTTATCGCAATCAAGAAAACGGGTACAACATCATTTCCTGTTGCTGCTGACCTCAACCTCTTTACCCCTGGTAAAAATTTGGTTCGAACAGGAGCTGCCGGCGCATGGAACCCTGTTGAGGCCTACGGCGTTAGCCCTGCTTTCATGATCCGCCCGAAATTTGGTCCAGATCCATCAAATGAAATTGCCTTCTTAAACAACCGCAACCCAGGTGGTGAAAACACCAAAATACACACGCGTCAATCACTTACAGGTAATGACTTGCAATTCTGGGCTAGAGCCATCAATAACGGTACAGGTACGGCAACAGGTGTAACCATGACCGTAACTGTTAAAGACCCTTCAAATGCAGTAGTTTATACTGCAACAAGTGCGGCACAAGACCTTATTGCAGGTCAAATTGACACGTTCACAGTTGCAAATTTTAACGTAACCACAATAGGTGCTTACACCATTGATTACGTATTTAACAATACTGGTGACCAAATCCCACAGAACAACAGTAAGACGACCACCTTTACGCGAACCAAAGGAGAAATGTCAAAGACAGTTGGAATTACGGGGTCACTCGGTGTAAGTTCAACAAGTGCCCCAGGTGCTACGAACATTGAGTTTGGAAATAATTACACGCTTACTCAGAATGACTTCCTTGATTCAGTAATGTTTGTCTTGAACCCAGGGACGCCAGTTGGATATGTAGCAAGTGTTAATATTTACGGAACAACAGCCAATGCCACTGGTGTAATGGTACCAAATACAACCGCTATTGCCTCTACAATTACCTACACAACGACCGCTGCAGACAACCTTAATGGTGCGGTCATTAAATTGCCAATCTCAACAGGTACGCTAAATATGGCACCGGGGACCTATTACTTTGGTGTTTACCAAGCTGCCGTTGCAACAGGTAATATCCGTTTGGCAACTTCTACTGATTATGCGACGCCAAATACGGTCTTCTACCGCTGGACTGGAAGCAATGGTGGAACCTACACCACTTCGGCATACTCTTTTGTGGTAAATCCAATTTTCAAGTCTTGTGTAGCCTACAACCAAACGGTAAACACAACAGCTGCTTCATGTGGAGCCAATGACGGCGGTGCAAGCATCACCACAACAGGTGGTACCGGCACTGTCAATTTCTTGTGGTCAACCGGTGCAACTACCAACTCCATTTCTGGCGTGAGTGCAGGTCAGTACCCATGTATTTTAACAGATATCAATGGTTGTCCAGCAACTGTTAATGTTATCGTGCCAAGCTTATCTAACCTTACAGTTGCCCCAACAACACAAAATATTACATGTGGTGGTCAAGCAACCGGCTCAATTGCGTTAGCGGCAAGTTTAGGTGTGGAGCCTTACACTTATAACTGGGCCAATAACCAAGGTACTACTGCCTCACTTTCGAATCTACCGGCTGGTACTTACGAGTGTACTGTAACTGATGCAACGGGCTGTGTAGTGATCATTTCGAGCACACTAACAGAATTTTCAAATCTAACGGCCGTAGCGAATGGCACAGACGTACTTTGTAACAGCAGCCAGACAGGCAACTTAGAAATTAGCGCCTCTAACGGTGTTAGCCCATACTCTTATCAATGGACAGGCACAAGTAATACAAGTACATACGTCACTTCAGTGGGTCCAGGTACCTACACTTGCGTTGTGACAGATGGTCTTGGCTGTACCGATACAGTTGTTACGGTTCTTGCCGTAAGTGATTTAGCAGCAAGCGCAAGCGCATCTAATCCATTGTGCTATGGAACCAACACAGGTAGCGTTACGGTAGTTGCTACCGGAGGCACAGCACCTTATAGCTATGACTGGGCCGGATCTACGGCAAGCAACACGGTTTTATCTGGACTTGCTGAAGGCAGTTACTCAGTTGTTGTTACAGATGCGTACGGCTGTACAACCTCTGCAGCTGCAACCGTTAATGAACCAGCTGCTTGGTCTGTAAGTGCCGCTGTAACACCTGCTGTTTTCGGTACCGATGGTGCAATTGACCTCACAGTAAGCGGTGCAACCGGGCCTTATACCTACAGTTGGGACAACAACGCCACTACGCAGGATCTAAACAACATCGATGGTGGCACCTACGTGGTCACAATTACAGACTCATTGGGTTGTTCTTACACAGATTCAATTGTAGTTGCCTCAATTGTTGGCCTTGAAATAAGTGACCTAAATGCGGCTCAAGTATTCCCTAACCCAAGTACTGGAACTTTCTTCATTGCAAGCCCAGTTTTAGATGGGGCCGTACTTTACAACCAATTTGGTCAAAAAGTAAATATGGAACTACTCATTATTGGTGAAGGCAAATACCAAATCAACACCAATCAGCTTGCAAATGGTAGTTACCTCCTCGAATTGCAAGGACAAGATGCTATCGTTCGCAAAGCGATCCAAATCATCCACTAAGCAATTGGTTCTGTAACAAGATCAAAAGACCCGGCGCATGCCGGGTCTTTTTTTTGTAAATTAGCCAAATGAGACTTTGCTCCTTTCTTCTTTTTTCATTTATCTTCTTCCACACCCAAGGGCAACTATTGCTCAATGAAGGCTGTATTAAAAATGCAACCGCTGCGCTCGATGAAAATGGCGACGCACCTGATTGGGTAGAATTATATAATGCATCGCCATCGGCGATTAATTTAGCAAATTGGAAACTCGCCGATCAACTTAATGGCATTAACGCATGGGTGCTGCCCAGTATGAATTTAGCACCAAACGCATTTTTACGCATTTTTTGTAGTGGCAAAGACCGCTATGCGAGCACTCCGTTCACTTTAAGCAACACCACACCTAATTTTAATCCAGTCAGCGGCTGGAATACGCACGTTTTTAATCAAGCGTATACCTGGGACGGCAGCTCAAATATTATTGTCAACATCTGTTCTTATAATAACAGCGGTTACACCGAAAACTCTGTTTTTTACCAAACAGCAACACCATTTGTATCTTGTGTTGCGAGCTTTGTCGATGGTTCGGCTGCAGCTTGTAGCAACAACATGGGCCAAACCTATTCGCAACGACCCAATATAAAAATCAACAATGCGATTATCGGCAACGGTACAATTACCAATTCCAATACAGATTACCCAGCCCCTTATGGAAATTGGTATTGGGGCGCCCGTCATCAGATACTCATTTTAGCCTCCGAATTACAAGCCGCAGGTCTTGTAGCCGGGCCACTCAACTCCCTCGCTTTTCAGGTAGCCAGCACCAACAGTGAATTTTATGACTACATAGAAATTTCTTTAAACAGCACCTCTATTTCAAGTCTAGATGCGAGCTTTATTCCGCTGCAAGGCCAACAACTACACACCAATTTCAAACTCGACGGAACCGGAGAACACGTTTATTTATTTGATCCCAATAATCAAGTTCAAAGCCAACTTGAGATCAATAGCCCGCAGCCAAATATTTCTATTGGACATTACCCAAATGGCTCCGGTAACTTGACTTGGATGCAAGCCACTCCAGGGCTCACCAATAATGGAACACAAACTTATTCCGATACCCTACCAAGACCTCAAATCAGTATTCAAAGTGGTATTTATGCCAACAATTTGAGTGTAACCATCACAAGTACTACCCCGCCAAATATTGGAAAACTGGTTTATACGCTTAACGGTGAAGATCCAACAATCAATTCTTCCACGTATGTTGGCCCCATAAGCATTAGTTCGAATAAGGTCTTACGCGCTAAAATTTTTCCAATCGGCAACCCCAGTATTTTGCCCAGTGAACAAGCCGTTGCCACCTATTTATTCAATATCGATCACACCACTCCTATATTGTTGGTCAATACACCTACCCAAAATTTATATGGCGCCTCCGGAATCTTTGATAACTGGTGGACAGATTGGGTCAGACCAGCCTATGCCATATTGTTGGACACAGGCGCAACGCATCCGTTATTACATCAGAGCAAAACTGCAATACGCATGGATGGTGGCGCAGGCGGAAGTCGTTCGCATCCGCAGCATTCTTTTCGTCTGAGTTGGGCACATGGAACATATGGCGAACAAGCCTTAAACTTAGGCGTGCTTCCGGACCGGCCAAACCGCTTCAAATACAGCGAATTTTACCTCAGGAATGGTTCCAATCAGTACCTCACACTTCCCTACAAAGATGCGTGTCAGGTTCGAATGATGAGCGAAGGATCCGCAAATTATTACTCGAGTTACCGACCCGTTAGTGTTTACATCAATGGCAGTTATTTCGGTCTTTACGAATTGCGTGAAAAATTCAATCAAGAGTATTTTGAACAACATGACAATGCCACCCGTGATTCCATTGAATTGTTGTCATTAAGCTATTGGTATAACCTCATCTTACGAGCAGTCGAAGGAGATGTCGATCATTTTTGGTCAGATTACAGTTTGTTTAATGACCTCAACCCTGACGCTCCTACCTATTGGCAAGATGCTGACCAATTCTTTGACTTGAAACATTACACCGACTATATTATCGCAGAATCATGGATGGGTAATGTCGATTGGCCTGGTAACAACATCAAAATTTACCGCTCCGATGCGACACAAAACCGCTGGCGCTTCGCATTGATTGATTTGGAATTATCCATGCAGCCCAATGGTTGGACCAACTGCACAGACAACCATATTGCCTACATGATGGGGCAATCCGAAGACAACCCATACATCAATATTTGGAAGCAAAGTATTCAAAATTTGGCATACCGCAATTATTTTATCAATCGTTTTGCAGACCAAATGAATACAAGCTACAAGCAAGAGCAATTATTGGCAACGGAACAACGTTTTTATGAATCTATGTTGCCCGAAATGCCTCTACAATTTGCGCGTTGGGGTGATCCCAATGACATTCCAGGTCAAATGGCTGCTTTTGAGGCCAATCACGAACAATTTCAACAACAACTGTTGTGTCGTTCTACATTTGTATTCAATCAGTTGCGCTTGCAATTTGACCTTACCAAAAAAGTTCAAGTTACACTTGCGGTTGAGCCAGAAGACGCTGGAGAAATTCACCTCAATACCATTCAGCCAACCACTTATCCATGGTCAGGAACTTATTTTGATGGTGTTCCTATAGAAATGCAACCCATTGCGAAACCTGGTTATGAATTTTCACATTGGTTACCAGGGGCCAATATTGTAGATACGCTAATGGATAGCCTTACGGTTAATGTCAGTCAGAATACACAAACTTTTACAGCGGTGTTCAAAGCGATTCCATTACCACCAGATGGTCCTACCATTCATTTTAGTCTACAACCAAACCCAAGTAATGGCCTATTTACACTCATCAGTGACAACAAAACCATTGCTAAAGATTGCCGTTATCTCATTTATGACTTGCAAGGTAGAATGCTCTTTAAAGGCAGCGTATCAGAGACGAACAGTACCGAACTTGATCTCTCGGCCCAAAGCCCCGGTATTTATTGGATCAGTATCTATAGAGGCAATGAAAAATTGCAACACTTGAAAATGCTCAAGTACTAACTAGTTGCTGAAGAAGCACTTAAAAATGCTGCTATCGCTTCATAAGCAAGCAACTGTCCATCGGTGATTTCTTTTCGTAAGGCGTGGCATTTCTCCTGATTGCTTGGGTTTGCAAAAAATTGCCGCTGTAAAAAATCATTGAGTAAATGCTCAAATAATTGCAATTCTTGTTCTTGTCTTTTTTGAGATAGAAGGCCGCTGGCAGTGAGCTGAACAAAAAATGCTTCTATTTGCTCCCATAAAGCTGGAAGGCCCTTACCGGTAAGACCAGAGGCACATAAAACACGAGGTATCCAGTCGTCCGGACGCTGACCAAATACATGTATCGCGGCAGCATATTCGGTGCGCGCAGCTTTTGCGGCCGTTTCATTGGCACCATCGGCTTTGTTGATAACGATGAGGTCTGCAAGCTCCATTATTCCTCTTTTAATGCCTTGTAATTCATCGCCGGCGCCGGCTAACATGAGCAATAAAAAGAAATCGACCATTCCGTGAACGAGCGTTTCTGACTGGCCCACGCCAACCGTTTCAATTAAGATGATGTCGTAGCCAGCGGCCTCACACAATGCAATGGCCTCTCTGGTATTTTTGGCAACTCCGCCGAGTGTGCGTCCAGCGGCTGTTGGTCGAATAAAAACATTCGGATGTTGCGAAAGTCTTTCCATGCGGGTTTTGTCACCGAGAATGCTACCTCCTGTCCGAGAAGAGGATGGATCAATAGCCAATACAGCAACTTTGTGACCCGCCTCCACTAATAACAAGCCAAAATTTTCTATGAATGTACTTTTTCCTACACCAGGTACACCAGTAATACCAATGCGCTTTGCTAATTTTTGGCTTGCAGGTAAGGCTTGTAAAAGTTGTTGCGCTTGTTTTTGATCTGTTAAGATACTGCTTTCAATGAGTGTGATGGCTTGTCCGAGTGCAGTGCGCTCACCTTTCATTAAACCTACAAGTAATGCACTTTCAGTGCGCTCCTCGCGCTGCTTCTTGCGTGCTGCAAGCCAACGGTCTATATGAGACTGATCAGGCTTCAAGTAGCGTCTGTAAGGCTTTAAAGGCTTTGGCAATATTGCGCTGGAGCTCTGGCAAGGTGGCCTCGAGCATATAACAAGGAGCTGTTATGATGCGGTTGGTGGTATCGATACAGATTTCATCGATGTTACAATCGGTGGTTTGCACTCCTTTATGTTGCAATCCGGCTTGAAAATCGGCTATGACATACGGTGAAGCTGCTGATTTACTGCCAATAGTGAGTTGCTGTTGTATTGGCATCCCGTCAAAAGCCAAAGCAAGTAAAACTGGACTCACACAGAGGGCAACAATTGGCTTGCCTACGTTATACATATTAACAAGTAGTAATTTGACGTCGGCTCTTATACTTCCCTCTGGACCTTCAAAAGCCCAAGTCGAAAAATTTTTAGCACTTCCGAAGCCTCCAGGAATTACCAGTGCGTCGAGGTCTGCCGGAACAACCGAAGAAATCTCTGTGATCTGCCCTCTTGCAATACGGGCTGCCTCCTCTAACATATTTCGCGTTTGCGCTTGTTCTTGCCCATTGAGGTGATTGACGACATGATGTTGTGGTGCGTCGATGCCAATGCATATGGGTTCATAACCTAGTCTTTGAATTTCCAACAAGGTAAGCACGGCTTCGTGAATTTCGGCTCCGTCAAAAACACCTGCTCCGGAAAGCAACACACCTATTTTCATTTGGATAAGTTTTAAACTAATTTACGATATAATTCTTCGTACAAAGGCAGTACTTTTTCTAGACTAAATTGTGCAGCTGTTGCCAAGGCGCCTTGTTTATAGCGTTGAAAGTTATTTGGATTTAAGATTTCAAGAACATCAGCGGCCATTTGTTCGGTGTCTCCGACATTAGAAAGCATTCCTGAAACACCGTGGTGATTCACTTCTGGAATACCGCCCGTATTGGAAGAGACAACTGGTACACCGACAGACATGGCCTCTAGCGCAGCCAAACCAAAACTTTCCGTTTCGGAGGGCAACAAGAAAATATCTGCAATTTCAAGAACATGTGCGGTATCTCTTACTTTACCGAGAAAAATAACGTCGTTGCACAAATGAAGTTCTCGACAGAGCCGCTCGCAAGCGTAGCGATCCGGACCATCGCCAACCAAAATAAGTTTACAATCTTTTTGAGCCCTCACCTGTGCAAAAATGCGAATCACATCTTCGGTACGCTTGACAGGTCTAAAGTTGGAGATATGACATAGAATGGCTTGGTCGTCGGTGGCATACTTACTTCGGATATAAGCCCGCTCTGGAACTTTTGAAGGAGTAGGCGGCACAAAGTTCGGTATGACTTGAATTGCTGAAGTGACTTTAAAATGCGCAAGTGTATCTTGTTTGAGGCTTTCAGAGACCGTCGTAACTGCGTTTGAATGATTGATGCAAAAAGTAATGACCGGCTCAAATGAAGGATCTTTGCCAACTAAAGTGATGTCTGTACCGTGCAATGTAGTCACAAAGGGAATTTGAATGCCCTCAGCGCGTAAAATTTGCTGTGCCATAAAAGCTGCAGAGGCATGTGGAATGGCATAGTGTACATGGAGAATATCTAATTTTTCATATTTGACGACATCTACCATTTTACTCGCGAGTTGTGTTTCGTAGGGTTGAAAATCGAAGAGCGGGTAATCGGTTATGGAAACCTCGTGATAGTATATGTTTTCACGAAAAGAACCGAGACGAACAGGCTGAGAATACGTGATGAAATGGACTTCGTGGCCTTTGTTTGCCAGCGCTTTACCGAGCTCTGTAGCCACAACACCACTTCCACCAAATGTGGGATATAGGACAATGCCAATTTTCATTATTGTTGATCGATTGGAATAAAGAAAGTAATGCGATAAATGATCGGCAAAATGCGGACAACTTGGCCGTATTCATTTTTAATTTTGAAATTGTAACTGCTTCTAAAAGGACTGTTTGGTGCATTGATCACATCGTAAAAAAGCGCTGCATTTAGGCGTATTTTATCTGATAATTTGAGGTAAAAACCGCCGCCTATCATCAAATTCGGCGACCATGGCTTCACCACTTCAAGTGGATTGACAAAACTAAAAGGACTTTTGAGGTATTGAAACTCAACACCCCCAAAAATGATTTCTTGGTAACGGTAATGTGCAAAAACACCACCGCCCCATGTGGTCATGTTACTTTGAACACCCAAGTTGTTTGACCAGTTGCGCTGTAGTCTAAAAGAGGGGCCAACCAATAAATTCTCAGAAAGGCGCGCAGCGTATTTGAGTTCACCACCTACTGACCCACCTAAATTTGAAAATCCGATATAAGGCTCTAGTCCGATTTCTGCACCTTGATAAGCAAGCTGGGCTTGTATTTGAGAAAAGCCAAAGAGGCTAATGATAAATATGAACGTGCGCATAAGTATTTTTTACAAAGATACGGGATTTGCAGCCACCGCGCTTCTTTGTATCTTTGCAAAAAAAAGGAATGAAGTTACTAGATGGCAAAGCAACTGCTGCACAAATTCAAGAAGAACTCAGACAAGCAGTTCAACAGCGCAAAACAGATGGTAAAAAAATACCACACCTCGCAGCCATCTTAGTTGGTAACGACGGCGGTTCGGTTTCTTATGTCACCGCAAAAGTCAAAGCTTGTGAGGCAATCGGATTTGAAAGTACGCTCATTCGCTACGACGAAACTGTCCCGGAAGACATCCTATTAGAAAAAGTAGAAAGCCTAAACCAAGACCGCAGTATTGATGGATTTATTGTTCAGCTACCCCTGCCCAAACACATCGATGAACTGAAAGTCACTCAAGCCATAGACCCGAAAAAAGATGTGGACGGTTTTCATCCGCGCAATATCGGCAACATGATTCTAAACCTTCCCGGATTTTTGCCTGCAACGCCCGCAGGTATTCTGGAACTCATCAGACGCAATGATATTCCGACAGAAGGTAAAAATTGTGTGATCATCGGGCGCAGTAATATCGTAGGCACCCCGCTTTCGATCATGCTTGGGCGCAACAGCAACCCCGGAAACTGCACTGTCACGCTTGCGCATTCCAAAACACGTAATTTAAAAACACTCTGTAAAGATGCCGATATCATCATTGCTGCTATTGGTAAACCCAACTTTGTGACTGCCGATATGGTCAAAGACGGTGTGGTCATTATTGATGTGGGCACCACACGCGTAGATGACGCCTCTAGAGAACGCGGCTGGCGTTTGGTCGGGGACGTCAAATTTGATGAAGTCGCACCAAAATGCAGTTATATATCACCCGTTCCGGGCGGCGTAGGCCCCATGACCATTGCTTCGCTCATGATGAACACGCTCAAAGCAATGGAACTTAAAGCGAAATAGCATGCAAACTTTCCAAATCAACGGCCCTTATATTGAACTTATTGGTTTGCTCAAGGCGCTTGGTATTGCCGAAACGGGCGGACACGCCAAAGCAATCGTTGAACAAGGCTACGTTCTTCGGAACGGAGAAGTAGAGCTTCGCAAACGCGCCAAACTCGTGGCGGGTGACCTCATCGAAATTGATGATCTTCAGATCAATTTAAAATAATCAAGACGCCACAAGACCCAACGGACTATTGAACTTATTTAATGGCCCTGAAATCTTGTCCTGACTTGATGCGTAGCACTGTCTGATAAATCAGGCGAATGCAATTTTCGACATCATCTTTTTGCACCATTTCTACGGTGGTGTGCATGTAGCGCAAAGGCAAAGAAATGAGCGCCGAACTAACACCCTCATTGGAATAAGCAAAAGCATCGGTATCGGTACCCGTTGACCGAGAAACCGCTGCGCGCTGGAACGGGATTTTTTCGGCTGTTGCCGTATCGATGATAAAACGCAACAAATTATTTTGAACGGCCGGGCCGTAAGTAAGTACAGGGCCTTTACCGCTTTGTTGGTCTCCATTTTCGATTTTATCGACCATTGGGGTTGCGGTGTCATGACAAACATCGGTAATGATCGCCAAATCCGGCTTGATGCGGTGTGCCATCATTTCTGCACCGCGCAATCCGATTTCTTCTTGAACGGAATTCACAACGTATAGTGTGAAGGGTAGTTTTTTCTTTTGTTCGGCCAGTAAACGAGCTACCTCTGCTATCATAAAGCCACCTACCCGATTATCCAGTGCGCGTCCAACATATTTGTTCTTATTGAGTATCATGAATTCATCCTCAAAAGTGGCCACACATCCGACATGTACACCAAGTGCCTCTACTTCTTCTTTGGAACTACAACCGCAATCCAAGAAAATATTCTTCATGCTAGGTGTTTCTTCTTTTTGCTGACGCATGTGAATGGCTGGCCAACCGAATACGGCCTTTACTGGACCTTTATCGGTGTGAATATTCACGCGCTTTGAAGGCGCAATCATGTGATCTGAACCGCCATTGCGTCGCAAATAAATAAAACCGTCTTTGGTGATGTAATGAACAAACCAAGAAATCTCATCTGCATGCGCTTCGATGACCACCTTGTATGCTTGCCCTGGATTGATAACTGCTGCAACAGATCCGTAGGCATCTGTGATATATTCGTCGATATAAGGCCGGATATAATCGAGCCACATTTGTTGACCTGAGGTTTCAAAACCAGTCGGACTTGCATTGTTGAGGTAAGCCTCTAAAAATTTTTCAGATTTGTTGGAGATGATTTTTTTCATGGTTAACGAATAAGCGTGATGTTTCCTTTAATGATGTTTTCAAGACCGCCGACACACGTTGCTTGCAAATAATAGTCGTAGACATCGGGGTCTAAAAGTTTGCCACGGTAAGTGCCGTCCCAACCCTCAGCTAAAGAAGTGGTTTCCCAGACAAGCTCTCCCCAACGGTCATAGACACGAAAAACAAAAGATTCGATAAACGGACCGCGGACGTATAATTTGTCGTTCTGCCCGTCTTTATTCGGCGAAAACGCATTGGGTACAAATACGAAAGGCGCGCCACAAATGCTGTCATATACTTTGATCAAGACAGTATCTGAACCCGTGCATAAACCATCACTAATGGTGAGCGTATAGGTTGTGGTTGTTTCTATGGTTGCTTGCGGATTAGAAACTTGAGGATTCGACAAGCCATTTGTTGGTGTCCAAGAATAGGTAAAACTACCCACTGGTATACCCGTTAATTGGGAACTCGCATTTGGTAAAATAATGGTGGGATCTGCACTCGCCGTTACCAAAAGCGGGTTGAGTGCTGAAACATTGATGAAAATTGAATCTTGGAGGGTGCAATTCTGATTGGTAAGCACCGTAACGTTCATGAGTTGCCCCGAACTAACGGCAACGCTAACAGTGGGTAAATTGTTGGGGCCAATGACATTTGCTGGCGGCGTCCACAAAATACTTTGCGCGTTTACAGCCCCGGCTAAGCTGAGCTCAAATGGTGCCTGAGCGCAAACCAAATTGGGTCCGATAATCGTAAATGAATCCGATAACACCTGAACTTGAATACTATCAGTGCTGACACAATAGCCGTTGGAAATCTGAAGATAATACCATCCAGATTGGGGGTCCACGAGTGTCAATTCTGAGCTATTAATGGGATTCAAGGTGTCGTTAAATTGATTGGAACTCGACCAAATATATTGTGTTGGACTGCCGGTAATTTGTGGAATAATAGTGGTATCAATTGATGTGCAAAGTTGGAATAAACTTGGAAGTGAAATATTTAACGCCGGACCAACCGTGATTTGAATGCTTTGTTGGTCCGTGCCCAAACAAACAGAATCGGTGATGGTCAAAGTAAGTGTGTAGGTACCCGGTTGGGTATATGTAATGCTTGGTTCATATTGGTTGCTATCTAGCTGTCCGTTGCCAAAATCCCATAAGAATTGGCTTGAGAAGGTTGAGTTGTTATTGATGTCAATAGTAAACGGCGCACAACCAAGCGTATCGGCAATTGAAAAGGTGGCGTTCAGCGGCACGTCGAACTGGACAAAAACCGAATCAATGGCACTGCAAAATCCGTTGCTGGCTTGGCAAAAATACCAGCCACCCTGGGTCACCACAATACTGGATTGCTGCGGCGCGTTGATTGGATTACTAAGGTCGTTTTGTGTGGACCATATGTACTGACTAGCGGTGCCTTGTGTATTCGCATTTAAAATAAATGGTGCTGAACTACACAAATTGATGGTGTCGGCAAGATTGAGTTGGATGGAATCGAGCACGAGAATTTGGATCTGAGCCGTATCGGTAAGCAAACATACGCTGTCGGTAACGTATAACAAGACCTCATAAGTGCCTGGCGTGTCGTAAATAACGGTCGGATTGAAAACAATACTAGTGGTATCACCATTGCCAAAATCCCAGAGATAGGCATCTCCTTGAGTAGAGGTATTTTGAAACGTAACGCTGAGGTCTTCGCAACCTTGGACATTGGAGCTTGTAAATTGAGCACTCGGAATCAGTTGAAAATCGAATTTAAAGACCAAGTTATTGCAATTGCTGCTGTTGTTCGTGTTGGACCATGCACCTTGCGAGGTAGGAAAATCGGAATGTCCGCCACAACCACCACACACAGACTGATACACTACCCCGTTTTTATCAAAACGCGAGGTGCCGCCATCGACATGTTCTTGTGCAATAGCACCGCCTAAATAACTGGCATAGAGCAAGCCACCAAAATTGGCTTGCAACACCATGAGGTAAAAATCGAAGCCTGAGGTAGTCGACTGAAATGCATTTGGAGATATTGGCATGCCACTGAGCGGCGTGGATTGTAAAATATTGGCACCCCACCCAGAAATGTAAATGTTACCACAGATATCAACGAGAAATGCAGCAGGTGAAATATTGATTTGGCTGGCACCATTGCCAATAACGGTAGAGGCTAAATTGGTGGTAAGTGCTGCATTGAGTTTCAAAACAAATTGACTACTGCCCGGGTTGCTGTAAGCGGCGTTATTCACGACAAAACCTCCGGCATTGGCTTGACCCAACAGAAATACATTGTTGTTGCGGTCTATTTCGACAAAAAAGACTTGATCGTAATTGGGCGTCCCGATATAACTTGCTTTTTGAATGTTGGTTCCTTGAGCATTGAGTTTAACGACAAAACCGTCTGTTTTTCCGCCGTTGTAGTTACTTTGATAAGCGGCGGTGGTTCCCGCTAAATTATTGGACCCTGTGGCGCCTGCAAATACGATTGCCCCTAGTGTATCGACCTTGACCGAATAGGCGGCGTCGTCCTTATTTCCGCCGAAGTATGAAGCGAATTGGAATGCAGAGAAACTCGGATTCAATTGAAAGATAACGGCATCTTGGCCGATTCCTTTAGTTGCTTGAAACGGATTTTGCGTGGGGAAATTGGTTGACCTGCTGCAACTGGCTACAAGCACCGAACCATTTGCATTTAAATATATTTCACCTCTAAATTGGTCTCCATAATTGGTGGTAAGGGAATCATAAGCCGCGACATTATTGTAGGGCAAACCTAAAGTTCTGTAATTGACGCCGTCGTTGGCACTACCGCCGACGTAGGTCGAGGCCAATAAATTTTGACCATTCGCACTTAATTTAGATACAAAAAGATCTGTGCCTTGGGTGCCAAAGTAAACCCCATTGAAATAAAAATTAGCGTTGGGTGTTCCGCCGGCATGATTGCTTTGCAGGGCCCCGGCTGTGGTCGGGAAGTCGGTACTCGAGGTGGCGCCGAATAGGTAAATATTGTTGAGCGAATCACAAATGAGACTGTGTGCGGTTTCGGTTCCTTGGTTGTTGTCGCCGCCACCTAAAAAACCCGACCACAGCATGGTGCTACCATCTGGGGCATAGCGCGTTATGAAAACATCTGTAATGCCGTATGCGCCAGCCAAAGAAGTAAAATTGGAGGTGATATCAAAACTTGCAAGGCTCGGCAACGGAAAATTGTTACCGTAAACCATTCCGGCTGCATAGGCTGATCCGTCGTAGCCATAAGTAGCGGTCATGCCAAAGTTGTCTGAGTTAGCGCCATTGTAGGTAGCAAAAACAAGTACGGGATCTATAAAAAGCGGAAGGCCTGCATTATAAGCGCCGAGTTCATAGGTGTACACACCTGGTGCGACGTTGATGTAATTGCAAAGAATGATCTTTTTGACGCCATTGACCACCTGGTAAGCCACCGGCCGCTCCTCTACAACCTCACCAATTGGCGTACGTAGACGGATAACGCCATTTTTGAGTTGAATATCGGTTGTTCCTTGATACTGCCATTGCACCATAGACGGATCTGCACCCGCAGCTAACTCAAAAGTGTATTTAAAATGTCCTTGGCTTGCCACCCAATGCAAATTGGTTTTTGGGTAATATTCTTTGTACACAACTTCTTGGAAAGCACTTACATTCTGAGCCCATTTTTTTTGATCCTTTCCTTGAAAAAAATGATAGGTATGTGCTTTGGGCAACATTCCTTCAGCAAGCGCCTGTTGGTTGGCGCCAATAAACTGCTGGCCTACAAAATAACTTGGCACCTGCGGATTATCCAGGACTTTTTGTTGGTGATGGGCCTGCTCCAAGGCAGAAAAATCGGTGAGCTGGTAAAGTAGACGGTCTTGACCCATCCAAATTTTAGCGGCGCCGTCTTTGGCCATAAACTGGATATCTGCTGGCCATTGACCTTTGTTTTGGACAAATTCTTGCCCTTGAAACTGCGCATGCAGGTTTTGGTTCAGTAGCAAACCAAAAATGCAGGTAAATAAAAAGCGATACCACCTCGACTTCATCCTCGCTAAGTTAAGCATTTCGACTAATTTTGTGAGAAGCAATTTGACATGACAACAACTCGCAATAAAATCTGTTCCCTATTTAATATCCAATATCCGTTAATCCAAGGTGGTATGATCTGGTGTGCTGGTTGGGAACTCGCTGCGGCGGTATCCAATGCAGGCGGACTAGGGCTTCTCGGTGCCGGCTCGATGTACCCAGAGGTACTCGATGAACAAATTCAAAAATGCAAAGCTGCCACTGCCAAACCTTTCGGCGTGAATCTTCCGCTACTTTACCCAAACATTGAAGCGCATATTCAAACCATTATTAAGCACAAAGTACCTATCGTTTTTACGAGTGCTGGAAACCCAAAAATTTGGACAGAAACGCTTCAAAAAGAAGGTATTAAGGTTGTGCATGTGGTGTCAAGTGTCAAATTTGCCCTCAAAGCCCAAGCGGCCGGCGTAGATGCCATTGTTGCCGAAGGCTTTGAAGCAGGTGGGCACAACGGCCGCGATGAAACCACTACGCTCTGCCTGATTCCAATGGTACGCAAAGCCATTTCTATCCCGCTCATTGCCGCTGGCGGCATCGGCGATGGCCGCGCCATGCTGGCCGTCATGAATCTTGGCGCCGATGGCGCCCAAGTAGGCAGCCGTTTTGTAGCCTCTTTGGAATCGAGTGCGCACCCACAATTCAAGCAAGCCGTCATCGAAAGCCAAGAAGGCGATACACTGCTGACCCTCAAAGAACTTACGCCGGTCAGGTTGCTTAAAAACCCATTTTTTGAACAAGTTCAGGCTGCCTACCAAAATGGGGCCAGCCCAGAAGAGCTGGCTGCACTACTCGGCCGCGGCCGAGCCAAAAAAGGCATGTTCGAGGGTGACCTCGAACATGGCGAGCTCGAAATCGGGCAAATTGCCGGCAATTTCGACGCCATATTACCCGCAGCTCAAATCGTCGAAGAATTCATTTCAGATTTCAACGCCGCTTTAAGCACACAATCCCCATTTACCCTATGATCCATTTCGAACGCTTTACGCTGGCCAATGGCTTGCGCGTTTTGTTTCACAAAGAACCTTCTACCCCAATGGCTGTGGTCAATGTCTTGTACGATGTTGGCGCACGCGATGAAAATCCAAATCAAACTGGTTTTGCACATTTATTTGAGCACCTCATGTTTGGTGGCTCCAAGCATATACCAGACTTCGATGCACCGTTGCAAGCAGCAGGTGGCCAGAGCAATGCTTTTACCTCCAACGACATCACCAATTACTACGATGTATTGCCCGCACACAACCTCGATACCGCCTTGTGGCTCGAGTCTGACCGCATGTTGTCTTTGGCTTTTACACCCAAGAGTCTTGAGGTTCAACGCCAAGTTGTTATCGAAGAATTCAAGCAGCGCTACCTCAACCAACCTTACGGCGATGCCTGGCTACATTTGCGGCCGTTAGCCTACAAAAAACATCCTTACCGTTGGGCAACCATCGGCAAAAATATACAGCACATCGAAACGGCAACCATGGACGACGTTCGTGCTTTTTTCAATGCATATTACCACCCTGGAAACGCCATCCTATGTATCGTCGGTAATTTTGAATTGGATGATATTAAGCAAAAAGTACAACACTATTTTGGGGCCATTCCCAGTAAAATAAAAGCGGCGAGAAACTTACCCCAAGAACCAAAACAAAAACTTTTCAGAAAGAAGAATATCAATCGAAAAGTGCCTTCTGATGCATTTTATTATGCTTTTCCAATGGGGGGAAGAATGGATGCTTCTTACTATCTGGCCGATTTACTCTCCGATCATCTCGGCAATGAAAAAACAGGACTTCTGTATACCGAGCTGCAGCGCAAAAAAAAGCTCGTTTCGGAAATAACAGCCTACATCACGGGGTCTCTCGACAACGGACTTTTGGTACTGACCGGCAAACTCAACCCCGGTCGTACTTTTGAGCAACTCGATGCCGCGCTTTGGCAAACCTTGGACAAATATACCTCGAGACCGATTTCCAAGTCTGCACTTAAAGAATTGTTACTCAAAATGCAGACCGCCAAAGCTTTTCAAGATCAAGGCTTGCTGAACCGCGCCATGAATCTATGCTTTTTCGAATTGCTCGGGGATGCCCATTTACTCAACCAAGAACCTGAATTTTATCAGCAGATAAATCCAATAGAACTCCAACAATTTGCCAAAGCTATTTTTAGTAAAAACCACTGCTCCTTGCTGCAAATTCAAGCCAAATAAAAATGAGAAATTCGAATGCACAAACAGCGCTTGATCGCACCATTGCACCACCATTACTACCAATCGAACACATTCAATTTATTGCGCCTGAAAGCAACAGATTGGCAAATGGCGCACCACTGTATTGGAAACACGGATTACAAAACCAAACCAGTAAAATCGAACTGCATTTTGCTGCGGGTTCTGCTCGTCTAGATCCATTGAGCGCAAGCCTTTGTGCCGGCCTTCTGATCAACGGCAGCAAAGGCAAAACCGCCAAACAAATTCAAAAAGCCCTCGATGCAGTTGGTGCCTATTACGATGTATCACTTGGGCAAGATAACTGCATGGTGAGCTTATATGCCCTCAATAGCCAGTTGCTCAACGCATACAAAATATTTCATGCTAGTTTATTTGAAGCCGAATTTCCACAAAAAGAAATCGATCAATTGGTACATGAGCGCAAGCAAAAGTTGAAGATACAAGCACAAAAAGTCAATTTTATTGCGCAGCGCCTCTTTCAGCGCAATTTACTCTCTGGCTCGGTATATGCCCAACAAATTCAACTCGAAGATTTTGATCGTGCCGAGCGTCATGCTATTCAAGCTTTTCATGGAAGCCATTATTTAAATGGACTCCAAAAAGTTTATTTAATTGGTGATTTCGATCAAAAAACAATAAGCGCGTTCATCGATTTACTCAATGATTATCAATTATTTAAAGAGAATAAACATCCTTTTTCCTGGAATCTAGAACAAGGCGCAGTCCATCACGAGCAGCCAGGGGCTTTGCAAAGTGCGATTCGCATTGGCAGGCCATTATTTAATAAAACACACCCTGATTTCATTGCATTTAGTGTACTCAATACCATCCTCGGCGATTATTTTGGCAGTAGGCTAATGAGTAATATCCGCGAAGACAAAGGCTATACCTACGGCATAGGTTCACACATTGTAGAGAATCAGCAATTTGGTTATTTCGTGATTGGAACCGAGGTTGGTGTCGATACCAGAACCGCTACCTTTCGTGAAATTCAATATGAAATGGAGCGCTTACAAACTGAGCTTGTTTCTCAAGAAGAACTAGAATTGGTCAAAAGTTACTTATTGGGGCAGTTGCTCAAAAGTGCAGATGGACCCTACGCCATGCTCGATTTATTTGCAAACGTAGAAATACACGGCCTCGATCTACAATTTTACGAACAGTATATAGCAGAAGTGAAAGCGGTAAATGTCCAAAAACTTCAGGATTTAGCAATCAAATACCTCAATTGGGACGACATGCTGATTATTTCTGCTGGATAGCAACCTTTACGGGTCATTCGCCGTTATACTAAAAGTATAAAAACCGCGTTATTAAACGGATGCCAAGAGCTTTTATTGTCTTCTTTTTTCTCTTCCTGGCTTTTGTGAGCCGTGCATCTCACGTGATGGGTGGTGAAATCACCTACAAGCACCTCGGCAACAACAATTATCAATTTGAATTGGTTTTTTACCGCGACTGCAACGGCGCTGATGTCAATGCCGTTTCTGAAACGCTACGTGTCTGGAATCATCCGAGCCTAAGCACCATTCCTGTTTTGTTTGTGCAAAGACAAGATTTATCGCCAAGTTGTACCCAAGTTCCAGGGGGTCCTGGCCCATTGCTTTGCGGAACCGGCAACAACGGAGGCAACGGCATTGGTGCCATCGAAAAAGTCATTTACCGAAGTGCGCCCGTTGCCCTCACTGGCGCTCCACCGGCTCAGGGTTGGGCATTTACCTACGAAAATTTCTCGAGAAGTGGGGCCCTTACCAACCTCAGCAATCCTTCGACTTACGGCATCACGCTTGTAGCTAAAATTTTCAATTTAAGCCAACCGGATAGCTCGCCTGTTTTCAATGAAGACCCCAATTTTGTCAGTTGTGCTGGCCTGCCCTATCAATACAACAGCGCGGTCAGCGACCCCAATTTGGATTCTTTACATTTCGAATTCGGTATACCCTACGATCATTTCCCAACCGGAGCTTTCAACCCGCCAAGCAATCCTGCGCCCATACCTTTTGTAAGTGGTTTTTCTTACCTCAGCCCCACGCCGGGCCCAGCCATCAATGCCAGCAACACCGCAGCTGTGCTCAACCCACTCAATGGCAACCTGACTTTTAATAGTTTCACTGTAGGGAATTATGCACTTAAAATTGTAGTCAAGGCCTATCGGGGCGGTTTGCTCATCTCAGAAACCGAACGAGAAATACAGTTGGTGCTGCAACCTTGTAACAGCAGTAATTTCCCACCGGTAATTGCACCGCCGTTTGCCGGAGGCACCTCTTACGAACTCACGGTCAATGCCGGTGACCTTGTCAATTTTGACCTCCTCATTACAGACCCCGATACACAAATCAACGGAAGCGCCCAAAACATTACCTTGGAAGGCAATTTACCCTGCGCTGTGGGCCCTTGTCCGTCTTTAAATGTCGGGCTTCCATTTACAGCAGCTGGCCAGATCCAAACCCAATTTACATGGCAAACAACCTGTGACCACATCCTGGACGGACAAGGTCAAGCACAGGCACAAAAAACCTATCATTTTTTCTTTAAAGCCGCTGACGACGTCTGTCCGATTCCCCAAGTGCAATATGCCACAATTACCATTCACGTACTCAATACAGGCATTATTACCGCGCCTGAAATTGCCTGTATCCAAACCAACAATGCAAATGAACTCAACATTTACTGGCCTTCGATTACCGGGAGTGCAACTGCTGGCTTTAGCGCATTTCAGTTGTATTCGATACAAAACGGCTTACTTGCAGATACACTAGATGTCAATGCCACCTCCTTCACGATTCCTCCTATTTTCAATAGCCACGATTTTTACCTCACCGTTGCCTCGGGTTGCGGTGGCACTTTCTTGAGTAATTCGGATACCGTTAAAAATATCTACCTCACGCTCAATAATCCAAATAATGGTACGGCCGTCTTGAATTGGAATAAGCCCAAGGCACAACCTTCGCCTCAGTACGCGAGCTACTATTACATCTACAGAGAATACCCAACCAACTTTTTCAACTTTCTAGACAGCGTACCCTACAATCAAACATCCTACACCGATACCATCGATTTATGTCATGAATTTTTGCGTTATCGGGTCAACCTGAAAACCACCACCTGTAATTTCAATTCCAACAGACCCGGCGACTCCTTGACCGACATGATGACGCCCTTCATTCCTGTTTTATATAGCGTAGGTTTTGATACCAGCACCCAACAAATGCAAATACAATGGAATGCAAACGCAGCCCCAGACACCTATGGTTACGTCGTGTATACCTATGATGCCAACGGTTTTCTTATTGAACTCGACACCATCTATGGACAAAACAACACCACCTACCTTTACAGCGTTCCATTTGACGGTGGGCCGTACACTTATACGGTAGCAGCGTTTGACTCCTGCTTTACCTCAAACAATCCGCCTTCGTTTCAGACCTCAGCCAAAGCTAACTTACACACCTCCATACACGCAAGCTACCTCATCGATATGTGTCCGCAGCGTGTAGACCTCACCTGGAGTACATATGGTGGCACGGCTGTAGTATCCTATGAAATTTGGAGTAAACACAACAATTCATGGGCACTGCTTGGCACAAGTACTGATACCACCGCAAGTATAAACCTTGTCAAAAACGAAAACTATTGCATCTACATCAAAGCCAATCTTCAAAATGGTTATGTAGCGTTTTCCAACCCAATGTGTTTCTTGATGCCCCAACCAACACCGCCCGCCTTTCATTATTTTAGTTTGGCGAGCGTCAAAGGCAAAGACATTGAACTCAAGGCTTGGGTCGACCAAAGTGTGGGTATCACAAGCGTCGTATTTGAACGAAAGGATACCAATGGCGTTTGGGAGCAAATCGGTGAAGGACCCATTCTCAATAATAATGCTTACTTCTTGGACGATGACGTCGATCCGAATTGGGGGCCCTGGACCTACCGCAGCATGTACATCGATAGCTGTGGCAACCCAGGTGCTTATGCCAATGAGAACACAACCATTTTTGTACAAGGTTCGGCAGACCAATACAACATGATCAACGACCTCAATTGGACCCCTTACACCTTATTTAATGGCGGCATCGCCAATTACAAAATTTACCGCAACACCTACGGAGCATGGGAAAGCGTTCCGTTTCAAATTCTACCCGATGGTAGCTATAGCCTCACTGACGACGTTTCTCAAATGCGAAACAAAGGAGAAGTTTGTTACCAAGTAATGGCGCTTGAAAACCTGAATCAATTTGGTTTTGCAGATAGCAGTTTTTCGAATGAATTTTGTTTGCCTTACGACCCACTCATGTTTGTGCCGAATGCATTTACACCCGATGGCCTCAACCCTATCTTTTTACCGGTCGTTCAGAACGTAGACCCTGAAAAATATACCTTTAGTATCATTGACCGCTGGGGCAAAATCGTTTTCGAAACCTCAGATCCGACCCAAGGATGGGATGGCATCATTAGCAGTTCTGGTCTTCCTGCTTCCAACGATGTGTTTCAATTCCGCATTGAATTGATTATCAATAAATCAGACGCCATTGTCAAACAAGGCTACGTTACGCTCATCCGATGAATTTAGACCGTATTCTCGTTATTCAGACCGCTTTTTTAGGAGATGTAATTCTAGCCTCTGTTGTGTGGGAAAACCTTCATCGAAAATATCCGCTTGCACAAATTGATGTCGTGGTTAAAAAAGGAAATGAGAGCCTGCTGAATGCGCATCCGTTTATCAAAGAAGTTTTCATATTTGACAAACAACATAAATTCAAGAATTTATTGGGTCTAGGTAAAACTTTACGAGAAAAAAAATACGACCTCATTATCAATTTACAACGCTTTGCGAGTTCAGGTCTCTTGACACTTTTGGCCGGCGGCAAAGAAAGTCGTGGGTTCAAGAAGAATCCGTTATCTATCTTTTATTCCAAAAGATTTGCACACGAACTCAAAGCCAATTGGCATGAGGTCGATCGGAATCTACAGCTCATTGCTGACTTAATCGAGACACCTATTCGTCGGCCGCAACTCTACCCTAGTCAATTCGATCAAGACAAGGTAAAAGCACTGCAAAACAACACATATTACTGTTTGGCACCAACAAGTGTTTGGTTTACCAAACAAGCGCCTAAAAAAACTTGGCTTGATTTGATGAGTAAGTTAGGAAAACCAAATCAACGCATCTATTTATTGGGCGCCCCTAGTGATGTTCCTTATCTCGATAAACTTCAAAAAGAAGCGACAGATCAAAATGTGGTCAACCTAGCGGGCAAACTCACCTTACTGCAATCTGCAGCGTTGATGGCCGGCGCGCAACACAATTACGTCAATGACTCCGGGCCACTGCATTTGGCCTCGGCAACAAACGCTCCCGTGAGCGCTTTCTTTTGCTCAACTGTACCTGAATTTGGCTTTGGGCCGCTCTCAGATGATTCACAAATCATTGAGGTAGCCAATTTAGACTGTCGCCCTTGTGGTTTACATGGACACAAATCCTGCCCTAAAGGGCATTTTAGCTGCGGCAATGATTTACAATTAGTTTAAGCTCCGAGTGGATACGCTGGATTGGAGAGCTGCTCTTTTTCAAGTGCCGTCAACTGCAAGTCGTTAGCGATGGAACGCACGCTGGGAAGAACAGATAAATAAACCACTAAAGAAACGAAAGCCATTGCTAAATATAGTGGATTATCGGTAAGAAAATAGGCTGCCAAAACCATTAAATTTGGTCCTTCTAAAAGTGCAAATCTGGTCATCAGTGCCGACTTATAACAATCTAATTTCTGTTTAAGTACGGTTTTTTCATTGACCATTTGCAGACGTTGTTTAAAGATAAGTTGCGAGGCAATGAGGCCGCCAAGGGCGACGGTTGGAATAAAATAGACCATGATGTCATTGGGATGAAACCTTCCAAAATCAATAGGTTGGCGCCAATTGACTAAAAAAGCAAAAAGGGCCACGCCTGTTTGCACAGCAAAAATGGTCCAGTAGGTCAGGCGGGTGCTACGGAGGTAACCTCCGCTGGTTTGAATAAATGTTGCCATAGTTTGTTAATTTTAACGTAGTTGAGTATGAAAGCTTTAGCTACTACTAAAATAGAAATTTCTAGCAAATTTCAACCTGCTGACCACGCACCTCTGAAAAAACTTGTCCGTCATTATACACAAGTTGACCATTTACAAAAGTTTTTTCGATGGTTGCCGAAAAGGTATGCCCTTCAAAAACTGACCATCCGCATTTGGAGAATAATTGCGCTTTGGAGACTTTAAAAGGTGTTTGTAAATCGACCAAAACACAATCTGCAAAATAGCCTTCTTTGATAAAACCGCGGCCTTGAATTCCGTAAAATATAGCGGGGTTTTCGCAGGTCTTCTCGACGATTTTTTCCAAACTAAAAAAGCCAGCCTCAGCTAAACTCAGAAGCATTTGCAATAAATGCTGAACCATCGGACCCCCGGATTTTGATTGCATGTAAGGCTGCTCCTTTTCTTCTAAAGTATGTGGAGAATGATCTGTGGTAATGAAGTCAATATAGTTTTCATTGAGCGCCTTGATTAAACCCAGTCGATCTGCTTTTGTCTTGATAGATGGATTGTATTTAATTTTTGGTCCAAAGCGCTGGTAATCTTCTTGAGAAAAAAACAAATGCGGGATACTCACTTCACATGTTTGTCGCTTCTGATGTAGTGGCAAATGGTTGTCAAATAACAAAGCCTCTTTATAGGTGGTAAGATGCAAAATATGCAACCTAGTGTTGTGTTTTTTAGCCAAATCAAGACATCTTTTGGTCGCGACATAACAAGCCTCCTCTGATCGAATTTGGGCATGTGCATCAAAGGGGATGTTTTGGCCATACTGTGCACTGTAGGCTATTTCATTTTGTTCAATTATTGCTGAATCCTCACTGTGTATGGCCACAATGCGATCGGTTTGCTTCCAAACTTGTTCAAAGGCCTCCGGATGATCTGCCAACAATTGATTGGCACCTGAAAAATAGAGTCCGTCATCGGTGAGTGCAACAAAGCGCTTGTCTGAGAGATCGTAATCTGCAAGTAGCCCTAGATTGCTAGCCGAAACACCAAGAAAGACACCATAATTACAAAGAGAATTTGCTTTTGCAAGCGCCAGTTTCTCACCGACCAATGTTGGGCTTAGCGTTGGTGGATCGGTATTGGGCATATCAAAAACGGTTGTAACGCCGCCAGCCACCGCAGCAGCACTTTCCGTTGCCCAGGTCGCTTTGTAACATAGACCGGGTTCACGAAAGTGCACATGGGTATCGATAAGCCCTGGAAATAAATATTTTCCTTTCGCATCAATGATGGTTTCATTGGGTTTAGGCTCGAGCGAAACGGCAATAGCCGCAAAAATCCCCTTTTCGATGCGGATATCGGCCTTTTGAATCCCCTGAGCACTAACAATATTTGCCTCCTTTATTAAAAATGAACTCAAATTCATTTTACTTGACATTTATAAATTCTTTTGAGCATATAAAGAGAAACCACAACAGTGAATGCGGCAATAACCGACGACCACCATTCTTGGTAAAATAACAATGACGTAATTAACAATAAGCACAATAAAAGGTAAATGAGCCTCATCTCCTGTTTACTGTCCTTGTCCTAAAGAATAAGCCGCTTTTCCGTTGAAGGCATACAGATTCTCTGTCTTGACCACGTCGACACCCGCTTTTTCAGCTGCACTAAGTAAATCAATAATGCCGTTTTTAGTGGCCTGCTCGGCATTTTTAGCCATGAAACGACAACGCCAGTGATCGGTACAGAATGTCTCCGGAAAACCTCCGGGATAAACTTTTATTCCTCGGTTGGTGATCAGCGCCAATTCAAATTCAGAAGAAGCAATTGTTTTCAGTTTTTCGGCCAATTTATCGACCTCAGTACCAGACCAGTGCACAAATAAATCAATGCCCTGAAGTGTTTTCTGCTTCGGTGCTTTGCGCTCGTATTTTGGCAAGTGAATTCTGGCATTCTCTCGGTAAGCCACTGCTGGGAAATTTTGTGGCACTTGCCCTAAATTGGCAATCACTGCTGCGGCAAATTCTTGCGTATTGACACGCTGAGAGCTCACACCTTCTTTGTAAATATCAAAAGTATGAATGCCGTCTTCTATGGTTTTAAGCCAAGCGTTTTGGATTTTTTCGGCAATTTGTGTTTGACCTACGTGACTAAGCATTTGAACCGCACCAAGTAGTAAACCTGACGGATTGGCAATACCTTGGCCCGCAATCATGGGTGCAGATCCATGAATGGCCTCAAACATAGCGCACTCTTCGCCGATATTGGCAGAACCCGCCAAACCAACAGAACCTGCAATCTCTGCAGCAATATCAGAAATGATGTCTCCGTAAAGATTGAGCGTGACGATCACTTCAAAATCTTGAGGTGCGTCGGCTAATTTAGCTGCACCAATATCTATGATCCAGTGGTCATTGGCAATTTCAGGGTATTCTACAGCAATTTCATTAAAGACCTCTCTAAACAAACCGTCAGTCTGCTTCATGATGTTATCTTTAGTGAAGCAAGTTACCTTTTTGCGGCCATAAAGTTTGGCGTATTCAAAAGCATAGCGGATAATTTTCTCACAACCAGGGCGGCTAATGAGTTTCAAGCACTGCACGACCTCATCTGTTTGCTGGTGCTCAATACCTGCATAGAGGTCTTCTTCGTTTTCACGAATAATTACCAAATCCATTTTCGGATGTTTGGTAGACACATACGGATGCAAACTAAAACAAGGACGTATATTGGCATACAATCCCAAAAACTTGCGCGTAGAAACATTCAAACTTTTGTAACCGCCACCCTGAGGTGTCGTTATCGGGGCTTTTAAAAAGACTTTGTTGCGTCTGATGGTATCCCAGGCCTCTGGACTGATTCCGGCGGTATTGCCTGCCAAATATACCTTCTCTCCAATCTCAATTTCATCGTAAGCCAACTGCGCGCCAGCTGCTTCTAGTATAGAAAGTGTGGCATCCATGATTTCTGGACCAATGCCATCCCCTTTTGCTATCGTAATTCGTGTCATAAAAGTCAATTTTTTGGCAAAATTCACTTTTTTCTGTCATTTGGTTTTATTTATAAATTTTATGATGAGCATAAAAAAAGCCATCCGAAGATGGCTTTGGGAATTTTAATTTTTGATGAAGGGGATGGGGTCTAACTAACATACCTAAATCTATTTTACAAACGAACAACCTTTTAGATCTAAATATATATTTTTTTCAAATTTCCCCTTAAATTTAATCTGTTGACCTGTAGCAAGTCCAGCAACCAATTCCTTCTGATCATCAGAAAAATGACATCTAAAAAGCGTCATCGTTGGTATTTCTAATTCTACAGTAATTTCATTAAGTATGTCTTTATTTATTGAAGATACTACTCCCGTTACTGTAATAATTTTTTCATTGTACTTTTCTTCAGCCGCAACTTCATTATTTTCAAAAGCACTAGCAATTTCAACAGCCGAAACGGTCATCACACTTTTCTCGTTTGAAACCTCCTTTTCGACCTCTTTTTGATCCTCACTACCAAAAGCAATCAGACCGAAAAAAAATAAAATACCGAGTGATAAAATTTGTTTTTTAAAGTTTTGCATAATTTTTAATTTTTAGTGGTAAATAATATATAGGTATACAAAATCCTAGTAAATAAAATACGAAATCAAACCAATCAAATGTTCCGGTTAATAAACCTAAAAGTTGAAATATTTCAGATGTTATAGCGACTATCGGAATTAATCCTAACCAAATTACTGATGCGCGGTTGATTTGTCCTTCCCAAATTATTAAAATGACCGAGGTATATGAAAACATCCAAAGTCCATCAGGTAGCGAAAACTTAACCCATTGAGGAAAATACGGGGAAAAGTTGCTCATGATATTTCTAAAGTGCCCAACCTCAGATTCCAAAGAAATCATTTTAATCCATTTAAACATTCTTAAAGATTCTGTCCTCAAACCGATATATGTTAACCCACCAATAAGCAAAGGAACAAGTGAATATTTCATGAATCTTAATCGAACAAAAAGCATTGGAATCTTTAGATTAATATTAATTGATTTAGATTAACTATTTGTGAGATATTAAGTGAACCACAAAAAATCTTAATTTATTCCGTGAAAACAATCTCTTTGAATATATTATTTCGATGATTCCTCACACATTTCAGCGATTAATTCCTCAATCATATAATCATCTTGAGGCTCGCCGTTAATTTCAAATGCATTTATTTGCCATCTATCTTCATTAATAATTTCAAATTGTATTAAAGCATTCACTTTTTTATTTCCGTATAAAATTTGACCTGATGCATTTAAATGAAATTTATCATCCTCAGGAGAAACAAAACTTTCCCATTTCGGATTTTTGAAAAATGAATTAACTAAAGTTTCAACAGATTGATTTGGGCAAGAATCAAAGCTGCCCTCTTTAATTACATTCTCTAGGTTTGATTTGCAAGAAAGCAAAATAAATAAAGAGAACAGAAAAATAACTTTTTTCATAGCGTTTTAGTTTATGTTTTTATTAATCATCGCAACAATGAGTGAAGTTTTTTTACTCGCTAGAACAACAATTTCACCGTTCTTCTTAACAATCGAAATACCAAATTCTGAGGATAATACTTTATCTACTTTTTTCTTTGCTATTTCTCTGGACGTTACTGTTTTAACACTCTCTATGTCATTATAGGGAATGACTAGCTTACTTTCACTGCACACATTATTATAATTTTCTTTCATTTCAGGGGTAACCGCGTATTCGCGATAGATCAACTTAAATTTTGTAAGTATTAATATGGAAACCGTAGATATATGTTTTTTCAGGATTACATCATCCCCATCTAATTCTTGGATAACATCTATTTCAATTTTCTCAAGTGCATTTTCACGACGATAGTACCATATACCAGATACAATCATTAGCCAACCCCCATACTTTGAAAAAGCATTTATACCAAATAAAAGTTCTAACCAACCATAACTAAACCCATTCAACATCCATAAGAGGATATCAAGCACTCCCAACGAAGCGATAATTAATGAAATTATTTTTTTCATAACGTAAGTTTTTACGAATTTAAAACTGAAAAAAAAGAATCCTTTAAATTATCATGTGACATCACAGTCCTCCCCTATTTCCCCTATTTTAAAAAGGGTGGTTTATTCTGCTTGAGGCGCTCGAATATGAGTGGATTCAAAAACATGATTTTCATGCGTTTATCTGTTGACATGCGCTCTTCGAGAAAGACTTCATTCAACTCTATATTGAAATGCTTAGAAAGCTTGTACTTGAATTCTTTAAGTAATTGTTCCCTACGTTTTTTAAGGGTATCAATAGAAGGGTCTCCAAAATTCAAAAGGTCATTAATTTGATGAATCTCAATTCCTTTTTCCTGATGAGCACTAAAGAGACTCAATAAATCTCTTTCAGCTTCCGTTAAGACCAAACCCTCATTTGTAGCAAACGACAATGAATTTTTAAAAATGCGTTTTCGCAGAAGCGCGAAAGAAATCATCAAGACCATTATTATACAGGATATAAAAATGAATAGCTGATTATTGGATTTGCTTTCAGATTTGTAAATAAAATGATCTTCATGAACAAGATCTTGGAAAAAAGACTTTTTATTGTAGATTACCACATTGACTCGACCTGTTGAATGGTTGTATTCCTTCACCATCAGTAAATGACCCCCTACTGAAATAGAGAGATATTTATCGACGTCTTGAACCACGAACATTCGAAATTTATTTTGAGTAGGGAAGAATTCAAATATGCGTTCGGCGCTGATTAAATAATTTGGATAAATACCACTGCAACTCACCTCTGTTTTGGTTTGCCATCTGGTCACTGATGGAACAAGCGAATTGAGTTTACCTAAACACTTCCATTTATTGGATTTGAAATCAAATCTCCAACAATCTCGAATGGTACAACGAATTTCATCTTGTTCACCTTCGCCGCCAAAGAGATAGAGGTAGTTGTCTTCTAGTAGCGAAATGGCTCTTTTACGAGGTTTTGGTTTTGGGCCCGTAATAATTAATTTGAACCATTCTTTGCTGGTTAAGTCAAATCTGGAAATAAAATTTTTAAACGTAAATAGACCGTAACCACAAGCAATATGAGGCTCATTGTTTCGAATAAAATGGGTGCCACCAAATTGGTTCATGTGGGCAAAAGATTTATCTATTCTATTTAGCGCTCCTTTCTGAAATTCAAATACAATTCCGCCACTGACATGAACTAACAATGTTGACCTATTGGGGCGAGGAAGGGGAACATAATTCAATGCAAACTCGCTAAAACTACAACCGAACTTGGCTGAGAGCGGGTGCCTTTCCCATTGTTTGGAAGCTGGATTATAAGAACTAAAATAGGTCGAATCGTCAATGACAACAAAGCGCTGCATTTTTTCATCGAAAAAAATGAGCGCGCTATTATGATTTAAAGGGAGTTTTGCACTTTGCGCTTTAGCGAAACCAATTTGTAAAAATAGAACAACTAGTGTGAATAACCGCATCTCAACGTTTTGTCCAAAAGTAAAACATAGCTGGTAAAACACAAGAAACAATGAGTGAAGTAAGGCTTTTCACCTATTTTCACCTATTATAATTATTAACCAAAAAAAAAGCCATCCGAAGATGGCTTTGGGAAATTTAAATAAATGGAGTGCTTACGCCAATACTTCTTTTACCAAATCGGCAGCTTCTTGGAGTTGAACTGCTGAATGTACGTTGAGGCCAGATTCGTCGATGAGGCGCTTGGCTTCTTCGGCGTTGGTGCCCTGAAGGCGAACGATAATTGGAACAGGGATTTCGCCGATGTTTTTGTAGGCGTCTACAATCCCTTGTGCAACGCGGTCACAGCGAACGATACCACCAAAAATATTGATGAGGATGGCTTTTACGTTCGGATCTTTAAGAATGATGTGGAAAGCTTTCTCTACGCGCTCAGCGTTTGCAGTACCTCCTACATCTAGGAAGTTTGCAGGGTTACCACCTGAAAGTTTAATGATGTCCATGGTGGCCATTGCGAGGCCAGCGCCGTTGACCATACAGCCTACGTTACCGTCGAGTTTAACGAAGTTAAGACCCGCTTCGTCGGCTTCAACTTCAGTTGGGTCTTCTTCTGATTTATCGCGCAGCGCAGCTAGGTCTGGGTGACGGAACAAACCGTTACCATCTAAGCTTACTTTGGCATCAACGGCAATAATTTTGTCATCGGAAGTTTTGAAAAGTGGGTTGATTTCAAACATGGCAGCATCAATACCCACATAAGCGTTGTAAAGTGCTGGTACGAATTTGACCATATTTTTGAAGGCCTCACCTGAAAGACCGAGGTTGAAAGCAATTTTACGTGCTTGGAAGCCCTGTAGGCCGACACGCGGATCTACGTGCTCTTTAAAGAGTTTTTCTGGGGTGTGCTCGGCAACGTGCTCGATATCCATACCACCTTCTGTAGAGTATATGATGACATTGCGGCCAGACTCACGGTCTAAGAGTACAGACATATAAAATTCTTGTACTTCTGATGGGCCTGGATAGTAAACATCTTGGGCAATGAGCACTTGGTTTACTTTTTTGCCTTTTCCGTTGGTTTGAAGTGTGGTGAGATGCCCACCTAAAATGCCAGCCACTTTTTCTTCGACTTGATCGATGCCTTTGGCCAGCACAACACCATGAGAACCTGTTTCTTCGACAGTACCTTTACCACGGCCTCCGGCGTGAATTTGGGCTTTAACTACATACCAAGAGGTACCTGTTTCTTCTGTGAGTTGTTTGGCGGCAGGCACTGCCTTTTCAATGCTGTCAACTACAATACCTTCTTGAACGGCCACGCCGTATTTTTTGAGAATTGCTTTTCCTTGGAATTCGTGTAAGTTCATACTGTCAAATTTGCGCCGTAAAAGTACGTTTTTTTCAAGAGCCAAAAACGGCTCATCTTAAATATTTTATCTGATTTGGTTTTTCCATGAAGAGGTGATGTCTCTGGAGGCAAATGCTTTTTGCTTCATAGATTGTACATCTTGCCAAATGGTATCGAGTGCAAATACCAATGCACGTTCTTCTTCTTGCATGGCCTCTTTAAGTAAATTGGGGTCAGCAAAATGCGTCTTGACAAAGTTGGTATCAAATTTACCACTCTGAAATGCAGGATGCTTCAGGACGAACTTACCAAAATCAAGGGTTGTTTTGACGCCAGAAATTTGGTAATTATCTATAGCTGCAATGCAGCGTTCAATTGCTTCTTGACGCGTTTTGCCCCACACGACTAATTTGGCAATCATGGGATCGTAATAAATCGGAATCTCCATGCCTTCCTCAAATGCATCGTCGACGCGAATGTGACGGCCAGAAGGAATGCGGTAGCGGTCGAGGGTACCGATATCAGGTGTAAAGCCGTTGAGGGTGTCTTCGGCATAAACCCGGACTTCAATGGCGTGGCCATTGATTTGTAATTCATCTTGAAGCTTTGGTAAGCGCTCGCCGCGCGCCACGCGAATTTGCCATTCAACGAGGTCTAGGCCGGTAATTTCTTCGGTAACCGGATGCTCTACTTGCAAACGGGTATTCATTTCCAAGAAATAAAAATTCAGACCAGCATCAATCAGAAATTCTACCGTACCCGCTCCTTCGTACGCACAAGCTTTACAAACCGCCACAGCGGCCTCGCCCATTTGTTGGCGAATTTCTGGGGTGAGTACCGCACTTGGTGCTTCTTCCACGACTTTTTGGTGACGGCGCTGTACGGAGCACTCGCGCTCAAATAAGTACACTACGTTTCCGTGTTGGTCTGCGAACACTTGTATTTCAATGTGTCTGGGTTGATCGACAAATTTTTCGATGAAAACAGCGTCGTCGCCAAAAGAAGAACGCGCTTCGTTTTGTGCGAGCGTCATTTGCTCTTCGAATTCGGCTTCATTTTGAACCAAACGCATGCCTTTACCGCCTCCACCTGCCGAAGCCTTGATGAGGATCGGATAACCGACTTCTGCGGCAATTTTCTTGGCAGCTGCAACATCGGAAATCGCTTCATCGACACCCGGAACGAGTGGTACGTTGTACGATTTTACTGCTTGTTTGGCCGAAAGTTTGTCTCCCATAACCTCCATTGAGGTTGGCGAAGGTCCTATCAATTTGATGCCTTCAGCCTTTAGCTTACGCGCAAAGCCAGCGTTTTCTGACAAAAAACCGTACCCAGGATGAACGCCATCTACGCCCAAATCTTTACAAATTTGAATGATTTTATCTTGTTGAAGATAACTCTCTGAGGAGGGGCTTTGGCCCACGTATACAGATTCATCGGCTTCGAGGACATGCGGAGCATTGGCATCGGCATCAGAATAAATGGCCACACTACTGATGTCCATTTTTTTGAGGGTTCTAAGCACGCGTCGAGCGATCTCGCCGCGGTTGGCTACTAGTACTTTTTTCATCTTGGGGTAAAGTTACAGGTTGTCTGTGTTTTTTGGTTTTCGGAGCACTGGATTTTTTTGGTCCTTTTTCAAAAAGCTGTTTAAGCTGTTTGACAAACGCCAAATCTGAAAAGCGATGAAACTCTTCATAGTAAGATACACCAAATCCTTGTGTAAACGGACCCTGGTTTTCATTGACCGAGTTGGTGTTAGACTGATTAAACGCTCTTACGCGGAAATTATCTTGAATTTTGTACTCGATATTGACATCACCGATCATAGAGTTGGTGTAAGCTTGTGAGCCATTAGCGCCCGCCGTACTGCGGTTTTCCACGCCAAAACTTCCGGTAATCACAAGCTTGTCGTCTAGGAAACCTTTTGCAACCCCGAGCTCTACTTTACTCTCACCAGCAACTTCATCGGAACCATAATCTACATTCAGTTTGTAGTTATCTGATAATTTACCCAAAGCGGCATTGATCTGCGATTCAAGCAAATCGAGGGCCGCAGAACCACCGGCAGAAAGATTGCCCTTGAGCGGCTGAAACTTACTAACGAGCAGTAGAGAAAAGAATTGGCGATTGAGTTCATCTGGGTCAGATTTAACGCGGTCGATGAGCGCTTTACCTGTTTCGGTGGCGCGCGGCGCAACGAGGTCAAAGGTAATTTTTGGGGCTAACAGCGATTCACTCAACTTCAGGTAACACAAAATCTCTTGATTCACCAACGTGTTGTCTTGGATTTCGGGGCTCAGCTCCAAAATAGAAGCGCGTTTTGGCGTAACCGTATTGATGCTGATATCGGCGTTGTAGGGGTCGCCGGTCCATTCAATTTTGGAACCGCCCTCGATGTCAAAAGTTTGCTTAATGGAACCCAAAGCGAAATTATAACGGCTGCCTTTGGCAATGACATAAGGGCCGTTCATGGTGAGCTGGTTGTATTGATCGAGCTTGATATTGAGGTCTCCGCTGCCGCGGGCTGTGATTTCGTCACCGGTCTGCTCATTGAAAATGAGTTTCATGTTGGCGTCGGGTGTGACGTGAAAATTGAGATCGAGGTCGAGGCCCGTGAAATCGATACCTTGTTGCTCCAATTGCGAAGCTACACCGCGTTCGACAAACTGAACAAAGTTGTCTTCGTCGTCGATTTCAGACATACCGTACATTGGGAATATGACTTCTGTGCCTTTTCTGGTGGTGGCATCAACGGTAATTTCTGTATTGCTCATGGTGCCAAAAATATTGGCGGTACCGCGCCCGTATGCTTTTCCGTAATAGACATCGCCTTCTTTGTACTTGGTGTTTAAAACCAAGAATTTTTCGATCGGCACGAGCTGATTGGTCCGCGGATCGATTTTCTTGAGGTCGTCTTCAAAGTTGATTTGAATGTCGTAGTTCCATTTGTCAAAATTGGTGTGGTTGATTGCACTCGATAAATAAGCGACATTTCCTTCTGGGTCTTTGATTGGGAAGTTATCGAGAAAAAAGGCGTCTTCGGTCACTTGGATGAGGCCATCAAGCTGATAGGTTACGCCCAATAATGCAATTTCTGCACCGCCTTCTTGCAGTCGAAGTTTTCCAACAAGCTTTGGCTTATTGGGGCTTCCGGTAAGCCGCAGTCTCCCATTGAGCTTGCCTTTGATGCCCTTCACCACCTCTGGATCCATAAAAGCATTTGCAAATGAGATATCGGTCTGTTTGAAATTCAAACCGAGATCTAGGGCGTCCTCTTTGAGTTTATAGAGACCATCAAAATCGAAGGTGCGCTCGTTGCGGTATTGTAGCGTGCCTTCTAAAACAATACTTTGCCTGGCGTCATTCCAGTCGGAATGCAACATGATGTCGCCAACAGACTGCCCATCTATTTGAAGTTGTTCTAGGTTGGCATCAGCTGCAATATTGAGGTTGGTAAACGGCGTCGAAACAGTTCCCCAACCACTAAAACGTCCGCTATACTGATTGGGTAAACCCATCAGATCACTAAGTTCACCGAGATCGAGCCCGATGACATCAAAGCGGAGTTGATCGCGTTTGTTGTCTGAAAGACATCCATTGATACTGATACTTTGATAACCTCGGTGCAATTCAAAATCATTGATGCTCACCTCTTTGGTAGCTAAGGTGATATCCGACTGATTGGCAATTTCCCAAGCCACTCCATTGATGGTAAAAAAGGACGGCTGCAAAGCAAAACTGATGTAATCGTCGGGTAAGATTGTCGTGCGCCACTTGAGTTCTGAGTAGTCATTGGTATTGGGGTCCCAGCTAAGGGTAGCATCTTGAACACCATTGCCTCCAGTATTGATGAGTTGTAGGTCATGAAAGGAGGTGGAATCAGCAACGCGCAATTCTTTGACAGTCAAAGACCCGCTTACGGCATCGTGTACGATGCTTTGTTGAAAATTGAGCTGCGTCATTTCAAGCGCATTGTAAACGACGCTGGGACTTTTTATTTGAAGTTTGAGGTCTTCTGCCTTAGAATGAAATGCACCCGAAATGACAGTGCCGTTGGCGATTTGAAGTTCGGGAAGAAAGATAGCGAGTAAATCGGTGGTGTTTCGCGCCAGCAAATTGAATTTGAAGTTTGCCGCACTTTGTACGGCGGTCCTTTTTTGACCTTCAATTGGCGGATATATAATGGCTAAATGATGCAATAGATCTTCAGCCAGGGTAGACTGATCTAGTAAGCCATCAATTGAAAAATCCAGCACCGACGAACTGAGGTCAATATTGGTGGTTTGACCGGCTTGTCGGTAATGGAGTTGCGCAAGTTCACCAGCAATTTGGTGTTGGTCGACGCGGTAGATATAATCTTTGAAACTGGCAAAACCAACAACCGAAGACCAACTCGGTCCTTCGAAACCCAGATTGATTTTTGTTTGTAGTTTGTCTCCCGGGAACGAACTCAAATGCAGCGCATGCAAATTGGCATGAGCGATATCGAGCTGAACTTGATAACTCGGGGCTGCGCTTAAGCTCAGCTGTAGGTAGCTACTCAATTCTAGATGTGGATCCTTGACGACTAATTTGGATAGTAATTGCTCATTATGAATGCTGGTCTCGGCTATTTCAATGTGCGCGTAATTGTAGTTGTTCAGTAAAATTTGACTGATGCTTCCGCTACAGTCAGACAAACCGAAGCCTCCATTGTTGGCCAAAGACAATTCAAACTGAAAAGCACCACTCATGGGGCCAATTTCAGAGACGTCTAACAAAGAACCAATTTGGAACTGATCGAGCGCCAAAAATGAAGAGTCTCGGACGCCTTTGATTGTAAATTCTTCAGGCGTGTTCGTTAAGCGAATTGGCGCTAAGGAAAGTGAACCCAAAGCAGTTTTGGCATTTTGAACAGCAACAGTCAACTGTTCGGGAAAACCAGATAATTGTGCTTGCTTCAAGTCAATAAATTGCACTTTTCGCAATATTTCTGGAATTACAATGGCTGCACTTCCCTTGGGCAAATGCAAGTTTTCAATATCGGCTAATTCGAGGTGTGCTTTGGTGATGGTTTCTTGCAACCAAAGTTGGGCAGTTTCTTTGCGAAAGTCTGGAAGTTGAAGCTGCGCCTGAAGCAGAGAAGCTTTTCCAAAACGCAACTGAAGATCCTTGATTTGAAGCGCGCGCAGTTTGTCTTGAACCTTTCCCGAAACAAATACTGTCTGATCCATACCGAGTATATCGGGTGCAAAATAAGCGACGTCAGTAAGATGAACTTTGCTGGGTGCAATGGCAATATCGAATTCAACTCTATCTTCGAAATGCGCAAAATCATCGGTACTTTTTGTTCGAAGGGCTAGTTTTGGCAGCAATAAGGTGGTGTGGGGCGTCTGCAGCAATGCTTTTCGGAGCACGATTCCTTTTGAAGAATAATACGCATAAGCGTTGAGCTGCTTGAGATGAAAACCCGAACGTTCTTTAAAGCCCAATTTTCTTATTTGACATTTGATCAGATCACCTTTTGAGAGGATGTCTGTGGCGCTCAGTTGTAAGTCCTGCAATTCGATATGGTCGTAGTCAATGCCAAAAGACAGGGTGTCGGTGCGCAGGTCGTGGTATTTAAAATCGATGTGCGCCAAGGAAAGTTGCGCCAAATTGATTTCGAATTCTTGCTGAGATGAACTTGGCGCATCTGAAGAAAAATAATCCGAGATAAACTCGAAATTATAACGACCGTCCTTTTGGGCACGACTCAAGTTGACTTTACCGCCGTATAAACGCAACTTGTTTATGAGAATTTTGTTTTGCAGTAATTTGAATTTATCAAGGCCCAAATACAAATGCTTGAGCGCCAAAATAGGTTGGGCTTTAGACTGTTCCTCGATGTAAATGTTTTTGAGATCGACATGGCCAAACAACACAATATCGACAGCACCCACAGCTACTTTGGTGCCGAGCTCTTGACTCAGGTAAGCCGTAGCGCGTTTGGCTAAAAAAGTTTGAACAGCAGCGCTGCGAATGGCAAAAACCAGAACAATAACAAAAATGAAAAACCACTCGAGGAGAATGGCAATCGATAGGCCCGCGATTTTGAGTACCTTTGTCATGTTTGTTACAAAATTAGCAATCTTTTGACAGCAAAACCCAAGATTATACTAGGTATTGAGTCGTCGTGCGACGACACCTCTGCGGCCATTCTTGTCGGAGACCAAATTCGTGCCAATATCGTTGCGAGCCAAGCAATTCACGAATCTTTTGGTGGCGTGGTTCCAGAGCTTGCGAGTCGTGCACACCAAGAAAATATCATTCCGGTGGTGCAGGCCGCACTCCATCAGGCTCAAGTTCAGCTCAAAGATCTCGACGCCATTGCCTTCACGCAAGGCCCCGGGCTCATGGGTTCGCTTACGGTTGGTACTTCCTTTGCCAAAGCATTGGGCTTAGCCCTCGGTATCCCACTTGTTGGCGTGCACCACATGAAAGCACACATTTTAGCGCATTTCATCGACGACGCAAGCGACGCCAAACCAAGTTTTCCTTTTTTGTGCCTTACCGTAAGTGGCGGCCATACACAAATCGTACAAGTCAATGCCGCACTTGATATGCAAGTCATTGGCAGTACCATAGACGACGCCGCCGGCGAAGCCTTTGATAAAGCGGCCAAAATGCTGGGTTTGCCCTACCCCGGCGGCCCCCTTATTGATCAACTGGCGCCAAAAGGCAATCCAACTGCTTTTCAATTTGCCAAACCGCAAATACCGGGTCTGGATTTCAGCTTTAGCGGCCTCAAAACTTCCATTTTATATACGCTTCAAGGCGCTGAAAAAAACGAACCCGATTTTCGTCAAAAGCACCAAGCAGACCTCTGTGCAAGTATCCAAAACAGTATTGTCAGCATTTTAATGGACAAATTAGATAAGGCCGTACATCAAACTGGGATCAAAACAGTAGTTATTGCTGGTGGTGTATCGGCCAATTCAGAACTCCGAAATAGGTTGCTCGCTAAAAAAGCGAACGGATGGAATGTGAGCATTCCAAAAATGAGTTACTGCACTGACAACGGCGCTATGATTGCCATGGCTGGCTCATTTTACCTAGCGGCCGGGCAAACCGTTGGGCAAGATGTTGCAGCAGATCCGCGTCTCAAATGGTAACCTAAGGCACCAACTTTTGCCGATATTTTTCGTAATTTCGGAAATTCAAAGATTACACCACATGCGAAGCGCAGCCCTACTTCTTGCATTCTTCTCATTGCTAAGCACTTGTGCGTATACCCAAGAGAAAATCCAATGGGACTTCGCCTTTGTTCCTTACCCATCAGCTATTCAAATTAGTGCAACCATTGAACACGGTTGGCACCTTTATGCCTTGGATTTAGACCCAAGTATTGGTCCGGTCCCGACTCAAATTACGCTAGTAAAAAATAATGCAGTAAAAATTTTAAACAACTTTGAGGCCAACACCAAGGCAAAACAATCCTTTGATCCGAATTTCGGAGCCGAAGTTTCCTACTTCGAAAATACGTTTCAAGCCAGCAACCGAATTGTCGTCAAAAAACCAACCGTTGTAAAAGGTGAACTCACTTACATGCTCTGTGACGATACGCGCTGTTTGCCGCCCAAAACCGTTCCTTTTGAGGTAAAGGTAACTCCTTACAAATCTGAAAAACCAAATTAAACATATGAAAGCGTTTATTCTGACACTTCTTTTTATCGGCCTTTCTTTCACTGGTAAAGCCCAAGATTTCATGAGTCAGTTCATCAAATGGACATGCACCGTAGAAAAAATTGACGACAGCCACGCTAATTTGGTTTTCTCGGGCAAATTAGTACCCGAATACCATATTTTCAGCCTCAAGCACGACCCAATGGCTGCCGATGGCACTGGCATTGTTCCTGAATTCAAGTTCAAAGCCAATAAAAACTACAAAACCATCGGTAAAGTCACCGAAGTAGGCATACCCCTTGTTCAAAAAGACGAACTCGGCACTTCTTTGTATTTTGAAAACAAAGCCACCTTCAAGCAAAAAATTGAAATCTTGTCAGACGAAGCATTTACCGCTAGCTGCAACCTCTTTTTTCAATTGTGCAACCACGAAGGCTGCTTACCCCCATTTGACTACACGGCCAACTTTAAAGTGAGCGGTTTTAAAGCCTCTGGAGCCGCAGCAACCGAAATCGACACCACAGCAAGTGCGCAAACTGCAAATACCGATACCAACAGTACCAAAACCACCATGGATCAGGCGCCGGCGCCAATCGAACAAAAAGAAAAGAAAAAGGATTCTAACTTGGTGATCTTTATTGCAGGCTTCATCGCAGGCCTCGTTGCCTTGTTTACGCCTTGTATGTTCCCGATGATCCCAATGACGGTTACATTCTTTACCAAACAATCCAAAACGCGCAGCGAAGGTATTTTCAAGGCACTCGTTTATGGTGCATCTATCGTTTTGATCTACGTTGTTTTTGGCCTTATTTTTACGGCCGCTATGGGCCCACTTGGTCTAAATGACCTTTCTACCAATGTCTGGATGAACCTCATTTTCTTTAGTATTTTCGTGATGTTTGCCTTTTCATTCTTGGGCGCTTTCGAAATTCAATTGCCAAATTCTTGGGTCAACAAAATGGACAAGCAAGCCGACCGCGGTGGTTATTTAGGCATCTTCTTTATGGCTTTCACATTGGGCCTGGTTTCTTTTTCTTGTACGGGGCCAATTATTGGCAGTTTGCTTGTTGAAGCTGCTACTTCTGGATCTTACCTCACCCCTGCTGTGGGCATGACCGGCTTTTCTTTGGCACTAGCCATTCCATTTACGCTTTTTGCGGTCTTTCCAGGCTGGCTCAATAGTTTGCCACAATCGGGTGGTTGGCTCAATTCTGTAAAAGTCGTGTTGGGATTAGCTGAATTGGCACTGGCACTCAAGTTCTTGTCATCGGTTGACCTCGCTTACCATTGGGGTCTACTAACCCGTGAATGGTTTGTGGGTATTTGGTTTGTGCTCTTCTTTATTATGGGAATTTACTTGCTCGGCAAATTGCAATTTTCCCATGATTCACCTGTTCAAAAACTAAGCGTGACGCGCTTTATGTTTGCTTTGTTGGCATTGGTTTTCTCTGTTTACCTCTTCACAGGAATGTTTGGTGCGCCACTCACACTCATTGACGGTATTGCACCACCGCGCACGCACTCCGAAGACAACTTCCGTTGGGTCAATGGCGGGCAAGAAACTGGTTTAGTAGAAGACTCCATCACCGCTCAATTTGCGGCCGATATGCACCCTGTTGGCGACGGTTCTATTTTGGTTTTCCACGACCTCGAAAAAGGGCGCGCTTATGCCAAAAAACGCAACTTGCCAATTCTACTTGACTTCACGGGCCACGCCTGCCAAAACTGCCGCAAGACCGAAAGCACCGTCTGGACCAACGACGAAATCCGACCAATGCTCCAAAAACAATTTGTGATCATATCCTTGTACGTCGACGACCGCCAGGCGCTGCCAGCCAGCGAACAGCGCGTTTCTAAACTCAGCGGCCCAATACGCACCGTGGGCAACAAATGGGCCGATTACCAAATGACGCGCTACAAAAGCTTCCAGCAACCTTTGTATGTCGTCACCGACCACGAAGGCAACGACCTCACGCAGGCCATTGGCTATACACCTGATATCAAGTCTTATAAAAAGTTCTTGGAGGGCGGTATCAAGCGATTTGGTAACTAATAAATGATTGTCTGCATAGCCGAAAAGCCAAGTGTTGCCCGTGATTTAGCGGAGATTTTAGGTGCCAAAAATCGCAAAGATGGCTACCTAGAAGGCAATGGCTATGCCGTCACCTGGGTCTACGGACATTTGTGTTCGCTTAAAGACCCCGAAGATTACAACCCCAACTGGAAATACTGGAAATTAGAGGACTTGCCTATCATTCCGTCGCAGTTTGGTATCAAGTTGCGCGGCGACGACGGCGCAAAAAAACAGTTTCATGTGATTGAACGCTTGGTAAGCCAAGCAACCGAAGTCATTAACTGTGGTGATGCCGGTCAAGAAGGTGAACTGATTCAACGTTGGGTCTTGCTCAAGGCCAAATGCAAAGTGCCGGTCAAGCGGCTCTGGATTTCTTCGCTCACCGAAGAAGCAATTAAAGATGGTTTCAAGAAACTAAGGCCAGGCTCAGATTTTGACCGCCTTTTTGCCGCAGGCAACGCCCGGGCGGTCGGCGATTGGGTCTTGGGTATCAACGGCACCCGACTTTTTACACGCAAATACGGCCGGGACAAACAAACACTTTCTGTGGGGCGTGTGCAGACGCCCACGCTTGCTTTAATTGTGCAGCGTCAAAAAGAAATCGATGCCTTTAAATCAGAAACTTTCTTTGAACTCAAAACCATTTATCGCGAGACCGAATTTAGCTGTCAGATAGACCGCCTCAAAACCAAAGACAAAGCCGAAAAAGGCCTGTCTTACCTCAAAGAGCAGCCCTTCGAAGTCACTTCCTTTGAACAAAAGGACGCCAAAGAAGGCAACCCACGCCTCTATGACCTCACCTCTCTACAAGTAGATGGCAACCGCTATTACGCCTACTCTGCCGAGGAAACACTCAACAAAGTTCAAAGTCTTTACGAGAAAAAACTCGTGACCTACCCGCGCGTGGATACCACTTATTTGTCCGAAGACCTGCATCCGAAAATTCCGGGTATTCTTAACGGCCTAAGGGATTACAAGCGCTTTACCGAGGCGCTAGCAGGCAAGCCCATTAAAAAATCAAAGCAAATCTTTGACGACAAAAAAATCACCGACCACCACGCGATTATCCCGACAGGCGTAGCGCCTTCGGGCATTAGCCCCGACGAACAGCGCGTCTATGACCTCATCGTTCGCCGTTTTATTGCGGTTTTCTATCCTGAGTGCAAGGTATCTAATACTACTGTATTGGGGAAAGTAGCGGCTTTGGAATTCAAAGCGACTGGAAAGCAAGTCCTGGACAAAGGCTGGCGGGTGCTTTATGACGATCTCAAAGCCCAACAAACCAACCCCGAAGATAAAATATTACCACCTTTTACCAAAGGTGAGAGCGGCCCACACGCGCCGTTTATTCATGAAGGCAAAACAAGTCCACCCAAATACTACACTGAAGCTACCCTACTGCGCGCCATGGAAACCGCAGGTAAACTCGTAGACAACGAAGAAATGCGCGAGGTCATGAAAGAAAATGGCATTGGCCGACCTTCCACAAGAGCTAGCATCATCGAAACGTTATTCAAGCGCCAATACATCGAAAAGAAAAAGAAAAACTTAGTGGCTACCCCAACGGGCATGGCGCTCATTGATAAAATTTCTTACGAGTTGCTCAAGAGCCCAGAATTAACGGGCCAATGGGAGCACAAACTACGCATGATAGAGCGTGGCACCTATGAAGCACAAACGTTCAAAGACGAATTATTTGTCATGGTGCGCCAACTAACGGACGAAGTTATTTTTGGTAAAAACTAAACTTACATGCGCTGTGGTGCTTCTACACCAAGCAAACGAAGTGCTGTAGCCAATACCTGACGCACGCTCGCACTCAAGGCCAAACGCAACTGGCGCACTTCTAGGTCGGGCTCAATTACAATTTTAACGCTCTGATAAAACGTATTGTATAGTTTGACGAGCTCATAGGCGTAGTTTGCCAAAAGGGCTGGCGAATAGCTTTTTGCTGCTTCTTCGAGCGTGGTGCCAAACAAAGCCAGTTGCTTGATGATTTCCTTCTCTTCAGGTTTCAAGGATGCAGCAATTGAAACCGCCGCAGGTTGGTATGCGGCTTTCTCTAGTAAGGTACAAATACGCGCGTGCGTATATTGTAAAAACGGACCTGTGTTGCCCGTTAAATCAATGGATTCTTCTGGGTTGAACAACATGCGTTTTTTCGGATCGACTTTCAAGAGGTAGTATTTGAGGCCACCTAAACCAATTTGAGTATAGAGCTGTTCGCGATCTTCGGCGTTGAGCCCTTCTAAATGGCCGCGTTCTTGGGTCATTTCTTTGGCTTTGTCAATGACTTCGGCCATGAGGTCATCGGCGTCGACAACTGTTCCTTCTCTGGATTTCATTTTGCCACTCGGAAGATCAACCATGCCGTAGCTCAAGTGAAAACAGTTATTGGCCCAAGCGTAACCCAATTTTTGCAAGATCAAAAACAAGACCTTGAAGTGGTAATCTTGCTCATTACCTACAGTATACACCATTCCATGTAAGTCTGGGTAATCTTTGAATCGGTCGATAGCGGTGCCGATATCTTGGGTCATGTAGACGGCAGTACCATCTGAACGCAAAACCAATTTTTCATCGAGGCCGTCGGCACTGAGGTCTATCCAAACTGATCCGTCTTCTTTTTGATAAAAAACACCTTTTTGAAGCCCTTCCATGACCTGGTCTTTGCCCAATAAAAACGTATCAGACTCGTAGTATAATTTATCAAACGTAACGCCCATCTGCGCATAGGTGGCGTCAAAGCCTTGATAAACCCAACCGTTCATGGTGGTCCAGAGCAAGTAAACTTGCGGATCTCTGGCCTCCCACTTCACAAGCATTTCCTTGGCTTCTTGTAAAATAGCGGTTTGGTTTTTCGCTAATTCTTTGATTTTATCATCGAGCGCAGCTTGGGCTTTTTCATCTTTGCCCTCTTTGGCTTTCTGGAAATTAAGAACGGCTTCTTGAATGGCGGGTGGGGTGTCGGAAAAGTTCCCACTTTGCCATTCTGCCATCATTGCTTTGGCTTCTTTTTGTAAGGCTTTATCGAACTCGACATAATATTTTCCCACTAGTTTATCACCCTTTAGACCTGTATTAGCTGGGGTTTCACGCTCTCCTTTTTGGTTGAGTGGCGAAAATTTCTCCCACGCAAGCATCGATTTACAAATATGGATGCCGCGGTCATTGATGACCTGTGTACGAACCACCTTATGCCCCACTGCTTTTAAGATTTCAGCTACAGAGGCTCCTAAAAAGATATTGCGCAAATGGCCAAGGTGAAGTGGCTTGTTGGTGTTTGGCGAAGCGTACTCAACCATAACAGTAGGTTTGGAGTTGGCCGCTGCCATGCCAAATTGAGGATTGCTTTGCATTTCTTGCAAATGACCTAGCCAATGGGCGTCTGTGAAAACAATATTCAAAAATCCGTTGACTACAATACAATGTGAAACACCGGCTATGTTTGCTTCTATCCAATGCTTGAGTTTTTCTCCGGCTTCTTGAGGCGAGCAACGCAACATTTTGACAAAAGGAAAAACAACAAGGGTGAGGTCACCTTCTACGTCTCGACGCGTCTGCTGAAATTGAATGAGATTTTCTGTAATTGGTGCGCCAAAAAGTGCTGGTGCAGCGGCAAGAAGGGCTTGGCGGATGTGTTGTTCCATTGGGTTAATCGAGCTGTGAGATGATGTGTTCTATGAGTTCAAGCGCGTGTTCAGCCATTTTGTTTTTTTCGTCGTCGAGGCAAGGATTGACCTCAACGATTTCTACTGCACAGAGCTTTGCGTCTTGGGCAAAATAGGTCAAAATTTGATCGGCCTCAGCAAACGACAAACCGTTGGCTACGGGTGTGCCCGTTCCAAAAGAAGTTTCTTCAGGGTCAATGCTATCGACATCGAAAGAAACGTAAAGGAGGTCACAGGCAGCAAGCTTTTGCGTTATTTCTTGCATACAAGTTTGAAGGCCTTTTTGACGCAATTCAGAAACCGTATAATTACGCAAATTGAGTTCAGAAATGACGGCGTCTTCTTCAGGTTCGGTATCTCGGACACCGATATAGACGAGATCTTGTGGTAAAAAAGCTTTGCTTTTAAGGGCATCCCATTGGCTTATTGTCTGCGTATCTAATTGATTTTTTGCCAAATGCAAATGATCAAGACCCAACGCAGCCGCAATGGGCATGCCGTGGATATTGCCAGATGGCGTGGTGTACGGAGAATGGATATCGGCGTGGGCGTCAATCCAAACAACGCCAATGCGCTTATCCGGATACGCTTTTTTAAGCGCCGCTAAGGTTCCGGCCGCAGCGCTGTGGTCGCCAGAAATAAGAAGTGGCAGCGCTTCATGGGAAATACAACCAAGTATTTTGTCGGTAAGCGAGGCGAAAACAGAGCTCAATCCGTCGATATATTTGGCAAATTGAAAGTTAGTTGGCGCATCCAATAAGTCATTGAGGTCGTCAACTTTTTGAATTTCAAATTGACTAAATAGCCTGCTGCCTTTGGTGCGTGCAGCCGTGCGTATGGCTTCTGGCCCAAGAGAGGCGCCTCTTGTACCCGCTCCTAGTTCAGAGGGATTGAAAATAAATTGAATGTTTTTTGACATAAGATACCCGAATGGGGCTAGGGCAAAGATAAGGGTAATTTGGCAATCTTTATGAGGCGAAATGCTTAGCTTTGTTCATGCTTCAACGACTGCACCTTTTCCTTTTTTTGACCGTCCCACTTCTTTTTATGGCCCAAAAACCCTTCGTCGGGAGTTTGGAATACAACGTGGCTAAGGTGGACCTCATTTCAAAAGACACCATTCGCGGCAAACTCTTTATTTATGCCCTTGATTCACTTGTTCGGTTCAATTACTTACTCGAAGACGGCAGCAAGCAGCAAAGCATTCACCTTCTCGGCAAACAAAAATTCATTTCATTGATTGAAATTGACAATTTATTTTTTGCGATTCAAATCAAGGATACAAGCGCCGAAAAAAACAACTTTAGCTATCGAAAACATCGGGTAAAGCAATCGTTTTGCGGACTAAAATGCCGTGAAGCCGAAGTTATTTTTCCGAACGGAAATGCACTCATTTTTTACGCTAAATCAATAGATGCAAACTATTTTGTAGGTTTAAACTCAGCACCTGGCCTGCCTGTGAAAGGTCAGCTCCCCACAGAATCAGGATTTATGGCTTTCGAATTGACACAACTTGACAAACGAACACCTCCAATGCAAATGTTCATCCCCGATAAAAAATATAAAGTGCTCAGCCTAGACGCTTTTCTCAAATGGGCCTCTGAACAAAACACCTTGCAGGATACCCACTAACTAACACCAAGCTGTTTATAGGTTTCCGTTTTAGCTGAGCATGATGTACCACTTTGGCGTATTTTCGTTTGATTAGACGCAAAAGCCTCATGGAAGAAAACGAATACATCCCAAAAACGAGCGCCAAACCAGCTCCAAAAACCGAAGAACCACCGCGTCCGCAAGCTGCAAAAAAGCCTGCGAAAGAAAAAAGCATTCCTACCGCTGGGCTCAAAGAAAAAGTGAATCTTCCAAAAATTAAAATTTTTGTAGGGGCGCTCCTGAGCTTGGTCAGCATTTATCTTTTTCTTGCCTGTGTATCTTATCTTTTCACATGGACCAAAGATCAAGATCAAATCATAGACCGCGACTTTAGCGCCTACATCTTTAATAACAGCTTGCCTGCTGCCGAGAACTGGCTTGGCAAGTTTGGTGCCTGGACCTCACATTTATTGATTCACAGTGGTTTTGGACTCCCTTCCTTCGGACTTGTTTTTTTATTGTTTTTAGGCGGTTTCAGGATTTTATTTGGAACGGCCCTTTTACCACTAGCGCGCACAACAAGCATAGTGATTACTTACCTGCTCTGGGGCTCTATTTTTCTTGGATTCTTTAGTCCACAAATTAGCTACGCAGGTGGCGCTTTTGGTTTTTACACCAACGAATGGCTACAGCTTACTCTTGGAGGTTTTGGCACACTATTACTCCATATTATTTCCTTTTTTGTGCTCACTACGCTCCAGTTTAGCCCCAACTACCAAGCGCTTTTACAACGCATCTTTGGCAAACAAGCTGATGAAGCAGCGGCAATCAATAGCCAAAATGACAACCTTTCTCCTTTCGATGATATCTACGTCGTTAACACCATCAAAGAAGAGCAAATCAAAGCCGACGACATCTCACAAACGGTTGAGTTCGATGACGGTGATATAGATGAGCAAGACGTTTTTGATGAAGAAAGTGAACTCATCGTGCAGATCAAAGAGGAGCCTGCCGTTCAAACACAGAAAGACAACTATATTGAATCCGACTTTGAAATCGAATTAGGCGAAGATCCTATTGTTCCGACCCCAGTACAGCAACCGCTTGCCGACGAAGATGTGCTTGCGACTCAATTGGTGAGCGAACACGGTGAATACGACCCAACCAAAGACCTCGAAGGTTATTTATTACCACCGCTAGAGCTCATGAAAGAATATACAAGTTCTGGTGTTTCTGTGAGCAAAGAGGAGCTCGAAAACAACAAAAATCGCATCGTAGAGACGCTATCACATTATAAAATTGACATTGCAAAAATCAAAGCCACAGTTGGACCTACTGTAACACTTTATGAAATCGTACCTGCACCCGGAGTCCGCATTTCTAAAATTAAAAACCTCGAGGACGATATCGCCTTGAGCCTCTCTGCGCTGGGCATCCGCATTATTGCACCTATTCCTGGCAAAGGGACAATCGGTATCGAGGTGCCGAATTCCAACCCAGAAATGGTTTCGATGCGCTCGCTCATTGCTTCTGATAAATTCCAACACTTTGATGGCGAACTCCCGATTGTCATGGGGAAAACCATTACCAACGAGACCTACGTTTTCGACCTCACAAAAATGCCACACCTTTTGGTAGCAGGCGCCACCGGACAAGGTAAATCTGTAGGGCTCAATGCCATTTTGGTTTCCATCCTTTACAAAAAACACCCCGCTCAAGTCAAATTTGTATTGGTCGATCCCAAAAAAGTTGAACTTACCCTTTACAATAAAATTGAACGCCATTTCTTGGCCAAGCTGCCCGGAGAAGAAGATGCGATCATTACAGACACCTCTAAAGTGGTTAATACGCTCAATTCCTTGTGTATTGAAATGGACGAGCGCTACGAACTGCTCAAAGATGCTGGCGTACGCACCATCAAAGAATACAACGCCAAGTTTATTGGCCGCAGACTCAACCCAGAAAAAGGCCACCGTTATTTGCCTTATATCGTGGTGTTGATCGACGAATTCGCAGACCTCATCATGACCGCAGGAAAAGAAGTCGAGCATCCGATTGCGCGCATTGCGCAGCTGGCACGCGCCATTGGCATCCACCTTATTGTGGCCACACAGCGCCCTTCGGTGAATGTTATTACCGGTATGATCAAAGCGAATTTCCCGGCACGCATTGCGTTTAGGGTATTATCCAAAATTGATTCGCGCACTATTCTTGATGCCTCGGGCGCCGATCAGCTAATTGGACGCGGAGACATGCTCATTTCTACTGGTTCGGAAATGAAGCGTCTGCAATGCGGTTTCTTAGACACACCTGAAGTAGAAGAAATTTGTAGTTTCATTGGATCGCAACGCGCCTACCCAGAAGCACTCATTCTTCCTGAATACGTACCAGAAGGTGGAGAAGCCAGTGGCGATTTCGACATGAATGAAATTGATCCGATGTTCGTGGATTCAGCGAGAATTGTAGTCATGAACCAGCAAGGTTCTGCAAGTCTTTTACAACGCAAACTAAAGCTTGGCTACAACCGAGCAGGTCGGATTGTGGATCAATTAGAGGGCATGAATATCATCGGGCCATTTCAGGGTAGCAAGGCGCGCGAGGTGTTGTTCTCTGATATTGAGAGCCTCGATGAGTTTCTTAAAGTGAAGGGGCTTCTTTAAATCTACTTGACGCGGTTTAAACCGAGCGCGCGCAGCATCCATTTTGGCAAATGCTTGCGTTTACCGCCTTGTTTGAGATTTAAGTAAAGGCCAAGTTTCTTGAAAACCGGAACTTTATGCGTTTCCACAAATTCGATCCAATAGCCATCCGGATCTTCGATGTAGGCAAAACGACCTGCCGCTTCTCCCATATCAAAAGAATTATCTGAATCTACTGTAAATGGCGTGCCGAAAGCCTCACAACGGTTTTTGAGTGCATTCATGCCTTGGACATCAAAGCACAAATGAATAAATCCCCAATCTCCCCAAAAACGGTTTTCAAAAATTTGTCGGGCCACATTGGCCTGCTGAAGTTCTACTAACTCAATTTCTGTGATGCCGAGAAGTTGTGCAAAATAACCTTCTCTTTCCGTCTGATGCGCCAAGAGTACTCTTCGGAATGCTTGGTTGCCGCGCGGTAAAAAACCATAGTCTGTAAATGAACTGGTTTGGTCATAAACAAGTTGATCATAGCCCAATAACTCTTGGTAAAACCGCTGCGAATTCGCCATATTGGAAACACCAATAACGGCCCCTGCAACACCACCGCATTTGGATGGATGTTTTGACTTTCCGAACCACGAACGAGCCTCTACAATCTGAAAATAATTGCCATTTGGGTCTTGCACATAACAGGTCCAACGACCTGCAGGATCTTGAAAAGCGGCACTAACCTGAGCGCCCATTTGCATCAGATGTTGTTGGGTATGGCGCGGATCTTCGGATTTGATTTTACAAATAAATACACCGTAGTCACCGAGTTGAGGCTCAAACGTTGCTTTTTCTGTCGGTCTGGATGTAAACTGCCAAATTTCGAAACCACCGCCTCCTGCCATATTGAGTGCAAGCGTTGCAGTGCGGTGGTGTACCACGCCGCCCGTATAGCGCGTCATGAGCGGTGCCGGGGCAGCTTCTTCAAAGATGCGGACATCTAGACCAAATGCCTGACGATACCACGACCAAATTTCTTGTACGTTGGGCACACCAATGCCCATTTGTTGAATGCCGTTGAGGTGAAATTGATTGTTCATTTTTTAGCGTATTGCGCGTTCATTAAATAATAAGTACCCAAAACCTAATTGAATCTGAAAAGGTTGTGCGTACTGAGGTAAATAATTCAGACTGGCTCTTACCGGGCCAACCGGAGAATGATAAATAATGTGACCTGCGGCCAACAAACTGCGTCCATCCAGTGGTTTGGCATAACTAAAGCCACCGTCTGGGTCCTGGACTAGCTGTATGATCGGTAAAAAGGCATAGGCATCTAGCCTGAGGTCTAGATTTTTAATTGGGCTCACCACCAGTTGCGTTCCTAGACATACATATTGTGTAGACCGATATGCAGCAATAAAATAGGTGTCTAGGTCGGGCAGAACATTAAGGCCAGGCAAGGCGAGCATGCTTGCTGTATAGTTGGCAAATAAGGACTGACTGTTGAGGACCGTTTTTAGATGCACACCTAAATTGACCACCTGCTTTTTTTGAAACGGGAAACTGAGTAGTTCCATTTGAATACTAAGCCACTCGTGTTTTTTACTGACGGTGTCATTTGATACGGAAGTAGAGCCTGGTATCGTTAGCTCTTTTCCGCGCACATAACTGACCTTGCCTTCGATAAGTGTTCCGGCACTGGCAAATTGTTTGCGATTGAGCGTGTTGCGTGTATATGACAAGCGCAAGCTCTCTCCTATAAAAGTGGTGTAATCGGCGGTGTCTTCTTTGGTAAAGTAGGTTGTTTGGTAGTATGCGTCGTCGAGCCAAAAGACACGAGCGTTGCCAGCAATAACGCCATGAGGCCCTGATGGCAGCTTAAGTTGCAAGCCTGTATAGCGTTCTTCCTGGACCAAAAAGGATGGCTTGACATCTTCAAAAAAAGTGGCAAAACTCTTGAAATAATCCCAACGGTTCAAAACCAAATACGCGCTTAATGAAATCGGAACCGGACCCGGAAGCACCAATTCGTAATTCATTTTTCCCGAACCGTAAAACTTGCCAAAATAGGAAGACAACTCGAGTTTCTGACCGACGTATCCTACGCGGCGATAGGCCAAACTCAAGAACCCTGTATTGACCGCTCTCGAAGAAATATATCCACCAAAATCGACACGAAATGCATTTGCTTTATTCACTTTCAGCTTTAAGGCAAGCAAGCCATTTGGTTTTTGTTCAATACTCGGCAGCAATGAGCTGTAATATGGGGCGGCTGTGGCTTTGTAAAAGCGATTTTCTAGCTGAACACTGTCTAAAATGAGCCGTGAATAACGCGGAAGAATGGCGTTTCTCAAAAAAGGGAGGTCTTGTTTTTTAGTGGAGTTGGAGCGCACCTCTGCTACTTTAAAAGGAACCAAACTTTGTTTAAACGCACTGCGTTTTTGAGCAAGCAAACTAGAATCTGCACGTGGGATCACGTATTTAGTAATTGAGTCCATTAGGGCCATAGTGGCTTTGTAACCGTCATCAATTGCCAACTGAACGTCTTCAAATTCAAAGGTGCCTACATTTCTTTGCGGTTCTATGATAATCCCCTCTGAACATGGCATATTGTAGTTAGTGGGGGTGGTCATCATGCTATTGAGCAATCCAAAAAAATCATTTTCGGAAACGGGTGCTAAGTTTTGTGAAACGTTACTTCCAATAATGAAATCTGGGGCAAAAGCATCGTACAAAACATCGACAGGAAAGTTGTTATAAAGCCCGCCATCAAAATACAATTCACCGTTGATCCGTATTGGATTGAGATACAACGGAAAAGTCATGGAAGCCCGCACCGCTAAATTGAGCTGACCTGCTGAAAAAGTACGACTCTCTTTGGTCTCGACTGCAGATGCTACACAACGATAGGGAACAAAAAGACGATTGAAATCATCTTGAACACTAGCGCTGGTTCGGCCAAAAATCTTGAGCATTTCAAAATCAAAATAAGTGGGATCTATTAAGGCCAGTGGCAAAGATTTCTGAAGCGTGCTATCTTGGGCTAAACTGAAATTAAACATGGATGCGTTCGGCACATCCTGATAAAAAAAGAACGGGTGCGCAGCTTCTTTTTGGCCTTTGACCATTAGTTGAAATGATGGCGAGAGCACGTAAGCTTCGATTTCAGCAGGTGAATAACCACAAGCATACATGGCGCCAACCAATGCCCCGGCAGAAGTTCCGACGATATAATCAATAGGAATGTGCTTTTCTTCGAGCGCTTTGAGCACGCCTACATGCGCTACACCCGAGGCCCCACCACCGCTTAGAACAACACCGATGCGCTGTCTTTCTTGAGCAAACAACTGCATGGTTAAAAAAAGGAAGCACAAGAGGTATTTGGTCTTCGACAAATTCGTTCTTTTGTACAAAGTTAACGAATCCCCAAACAATGGACCCAACCCCGAGCTCAAAAACAGCCCCTCTCAAGATCACACTCAAATGTTTTTATGGCTTCGAGTCAGTATTAGCCGAAGAACTACAAGAACTCGGCTATCCCGAAACAGAACTCCTGAACCGTGCAGTGCAAATCAAAGGCAATTGGGCTGATGTTTACAAATTGAATCTATATTGCCGCTGTGCCATCGCTGTTTTGGTTGAAATCGATCACTTTTATATTCAATCCGAAGAAGATTTATACAAAAGAGCGCTGCGAATCAAGTGGCATGAGCTCTTCGATGTAAAGAAAACATTTGCAATTAAAGGTGCTATATTCTCACCGATCTTTAAAAATACGCATTACCCATTTTTATTAGTTAAAGATGCAATTGTCGACACCTTTAAAAGCAAGACCGATGAAAGACCAAATATCGATGTAAAAAAGCCAAGTGTTCTTTTTGATCTTTATATTAAAGACAAAGAAGTCACCATCTCAGTCAACACTAGTGGTTTGCCCCTTTTTCAACGCGGCTACCGAACAGCGGTTGGTCCTGCCCCGCTAAATGAAGTTGTTGCAGCATGTTTGGTTCGGATGTCTGGTTGGGATCGCAAGCAAACATTAGTGGATCCTTTTTGTGGATCCGGCACCTTGCTGGCTGAAGCAGCATTGTTGGCAACAGGCATTCCAAGTAATATTGAACGACAACATTTCGCTTTTAAAAATCTCAAAAATTATGATGCTGCTCTTTGGGATTCTATCTATGAAAGCGCTCCGCGAGTGGTGCGCCAATTGCCTTGCGAGCTCATAGGCGGAGATATCTCAGACGAAATGGTCCTCAAAGCCAGACGCAACCTCAGGACTTTCTCTTTTGGTCGGTTTATAGAAATTCAGGCTGCCCCTTTTGACAAACTCAAGGTAGAGGCGCCTGTCTTTATATTAACAAATCCGCCCTACGACGAGCGTTTGGCGACCGATATCGAAGAACTCTATGGCAATCTCGGTTCTTGGCTCAAACACCACATGGCGCCAAGTAAAGTGGGCATCATAAGCGGTAGCCTAGAGGGATTTCATGCCATTGGCCTCAAAGCCGCGTCGAAACATCGAGTATTCAATGGCGATATCGAGTGTGAATTCAGGAAATACGAACTATTTGAAGGTAAAAAGGCGCTCAATTGAGCGCCTTTTTTATTCATGTTAATGATTTTGTACTAGCGTTGTTCAATTGGAACGTACTGACGATTGGTTTGACCAGTATAGATCTGACGCGGACGGCCAATTGGTTCTTTGTTTTCGGTCATTTCTTTCCATTGGGCAATCCAGCCTGGTAGACGACCGATAGCAAACATAACGGTAAACATTTCGGTTGGAATACCTAGCGCCTTGTAAATAATACCTGAATAGAAATCGACGTTTGGATATAAATTTCGTGCTTTGAAGTATTCGTCTTCTAGCGCAACTTTTTCTAGTTTCTTGGCAATATCCAAAAGTGGATCGTTGACGCCAAGCTTCTCGAGTACGTCGTCACAGGCTTTTTTAATGATTTTAGCACGCGGATCGAAGTTCTTGTATACGCGGTGGCCAAAACCCATGAGGCGGAAAGGATCTTCTTTGTCTTTTGCTTTGGCAACCCATTTGTCGACGTTTCCGCCGTCGGCATGGATGCGCTCTAGCATTTCAATCACTTCTTGGTTAGCACCACCGTGTAGTGGGCCCCAAAGCGCTGAAATTCCTGCAGATACTGAAGAGTATAAGTTTGCTTGCGAAGATCCAACGATACGCACAGTTGAAGTAGAACAGTTTTGTTCGTGGTCGGCGTGCAAAATAAGGAGCTTATTGAGTGCATCGACAACAACTGGATCTACTTGATATTCTTGGGTAGGCATGGCAAACATCATGTACAAGAAATTCTTGCAATAGTCGTATTCATTGCGTGGGTACATGAATGGATGACGAATGAGGTTTTTGTAGGACCAAGCCGCGAGTGTTGGCAACTTGGCTAGCAACCTGTGAATGGTGAGGTTTTTGGCCTCAGCACTGCGGTTTGGATCTAGAGATTCTGGGTAGAAAGTAGCCAAAGAAGCAACCATTGAAGACAAGACACCCATTGGATGCGCTTTTGAAGGATACGCTTCAAAAAATTGTTTCATGTCTTCGTGGACCAAGGTGTGCTTGCAGATGCTGTCTTGAAAAGCGTGTAATTCTTCTTTGTTAGGAAGATTTCCGTAAATGAGCAGGTAAGCCACCTCGATAAACGATGCTTTCTCGGCGAGTTGTTCAATCGAATACCCTCGGTAATGCAAAATACCTTCTTCACCATCAAGAAATGTGATGGCACTTTTGGTTGCCCCTGTGTTTTTGTAGCCGGTGTCTAGGGTAACATAACCGGTGAGGTCACGCAATTTGGAGATGTCAATTGCTTTTTCGTTTTCGGTACCGACGACTACTGGGAGTTCGTATACTTTGCCGTCGAGTTCGATTTTGGCTGTTTCACTCATGTGATGGAAATATGTCGTTTGATAAATGTGTGCCTAAATTACAAAAGAATGCGCAAATGCTATGCATAGAACTTGAATAAAATCAATTAATGACCATTAAAGTTTAAAGTTCTTCTAAAATATAGTCGTGAATCATGTTGAATAAATGATTGCGTGTGTTCCCGCCGTAAATGCCGTGATTTTTATTGGGATAAATAAATAAATCAAATTGTTTATTGGCTTTGACCAAAGCACTGATCATTTCCATAGAATTTTGATAATGAACGTTGTCATCGGCAGCACCATGAATCAAGAAATATTTACCTTGAAGATCTTTGGCAAAATTAATCGGCGAATTATCGTCGTATCCTTTTGCATTTTCTTGTGGAGTACGCATGAAGCGTTCGGTGTATATATTGTCATAAAAACGCCAATTGGTAACTGGTGCAACTGCAATTCCAACCTTAAACAAACCGTTTCCTTTTGTCATGGCCAGCGAGGACATGAATCCGCCGTAGCTCCAACCCATAATGCCTAGGCGGGTTGGGTCTACATCAGAGCGCGCTGCAAAAACGCGCGTTGCCTCCAAAACATCTTCAATTTCGAGTTTGCCCAAATGCAAATAAGTCGACTTTTTAAAATCGGCACCGCGGTATTGGGTTCCTCTTGGGTCTATACTCAAGACCATATAGCCATCTTGCGCAAGCAGGTTATGAAAAAAGTAATCATTGCCATCCCAGCAATCGAGAACCTCATTATGCCCAGGCCCACCATATACATTCACAAAGACCGGATATTTCTTGGTTGGATCATAGTTGACGGGGTAAATTAAGGAAGCATTCAAAATTACACTTGAGGTGGGAATGGAGAGGAATACTCTCGGGCTCAACTTCTCTTTTTTCATTTTTTCAAGGAGCGCCGCATTTTCCTCTAAAGTCTTCAGAAGTTCACCATTAGCCTTCCGCAAGGCGATAACTGGAGGTGTATTGGCATTCGAATACGTATGTATGAAATACTTCATTCCGTTTAAAAATGTAGCATTGTTATAACCAAGCTCGGACGTTAGGTTCTTTTTTTGAGCACCATCGATCTGTATACTGTATATTGATTTATAAATGGCTCCTGGCTCGGCACTCGAATAGTAAATGGATTGTGTTTGTTCATCAAAACCCAAAAATTCAATGACATCCCAATTGCCTTTGGTGATGGCCGTTGTAGATCCGTCGAAACCAAGTCTGTATATATGATTGAATCCGCTCGATTCGCTGGTACGAAGAATCGATTTTCCATCTTGAAGCACCAATAAATTGTTGTCTACATCAATATATGTCGATGAAGTCTCTGTGAAAAATTTAGTCGACTTGATTTGTTTTTGCGTGGCGTCAACGAGCCAATAATTGAGCTCGTTTTGGTGTCTGTTCATGGTTTGCACAACCAACTGATTCGATTTTGAAGACCAATTCAGGCGTGGGATGTATTCATAAGCTCCGACCTCGACTCCCTGAATTTTCAAACTTTTCAGATCGATTAAATGCAAAGTTACCTTGCTATTTAATTCCCCGGCTTTCGGGTATTTGTAGGTGTATTGCTCAGGGTATAGCTGCCCATACATGGCCATCTGAAATTCGGGCACCTCGCGCTCATCAAACTTCAAGAATGCCAAATATTTGCTATCCGGAGACCAACAATACGCTTTTGTAATGGCAAATTCTTCTTCATAGACCCAATCCGTGGTGCCGTTGATTATCTTATTGCGTTTGCCGTCTTGAGTAAGTTTAGTTACTTTTCCTGACTTCAATTCCTTAATAAATAGGTCATTCCCGTGAATGAATGACACTTTCGTACCGTCTGGACTATATTCTGCCAATGTCTGAGGCGCATGATCTGCGTCCAAGGCTTCTAGTTTTTTAGCATTTAAATCGTAGAGGAAGTAGAATGCCTCAAAACTTCTACGGTAAATTGCTTTTGGCGCGGTCCAAAGAAGCACCTTGTCTTCACTGGCATTGAATTCGAAGCCGGCAACTTCGATTGGTTTGTCGTTCCAAACAAGGGTAGTACCAAGAATGAGTATTTCTTTGCTTTTGGCTTCGTCTGAAATGTCGCCTTTCACCAAATTGCCATTTCCACCCCACTCAACATAATGCTGACCGTCCTTGAGCATTTGATACGCCCCGGCACTCTTTGCAGTAAATTCATAGTTGCGCCAAATGCGTTCGATACTCAAATTTTGAGCACTCAATGGTTTGGCGATAGATAGTAATAAAAGAACAATTAGGTATGTTTTCATTATGTAAAAAATTGTATTCCAAAGTTAAGTAGATTTCTAATGTGAATTTTCAGGTAATATTCCTTCATGCAAAATTCATTTTCGTTTCATAAAAAGTTTTTCTTGTTTTACATAAATTACCTAAATTTGTAGCAGTGAGCTTATGACCTCCTTGAAACCTACTTTGGTCGAAACCATAAGCAAACATTCAATTAAACACAGCTGATTGTCAGTTATTTAAATCTAACATCATGAAGCAAACACTACTCTTTTTTTCAATTTTCACAGCGGCAATCTCTTTTGCTCAAAACACTTGTAACGAACTTTTCATTTCGGAATATGTGGAAGGTTGGTCAAACAACAAGGCTTTAGAAATTTATAACCCCACCAACAACCCTATTGATTTGTCTGGCTATTTCGTAAGCAGATACTCTAATGGAGCTACATCTGCAACCGTCGCCAATTCAGTTCAACTCAATGGAATTGTTCCTGCAAAAGGTGTTTATGTTGGTGTCATTCAAAAACTCGATCCAAACGGAACCGGCCAAGAGGCACCAGTTTGGGATTCGCTTCAAGCAAGAGCCGACGGTTTCTATTGCGCTGACTACAACGTTTCCAATGCTTGGTATTGGAATGGCAATGACGCCATTCTACTCGGTAAAGGTACGCTTCCATCCAGCCCAACTGCCGTCATCAACGCTACCAACGTTACGGGTTTTGCCATTGTTGACGTATTTGGAAAAATCGGCGAAAACCCCGCAAACGAAACCGGCACTAGCTCTGGTAACGACGGCGCTTGGTCTTCACAATTTCCATACAGCACAGGCTTAGGTGTTTTGCTTACCAAAGACCACAGCCTTATCCGCAAACCTGGTATTTTAAAAGGGCAAACAAGCAATCCGTCTTTCTTCGATCCACTCCTCGAATGGGATAGCATTCCACCTGTTATTGTGCGCCTCGACGCCAATGGCGATACGCTTTATGGTACCAGCGGCAATCCCATACTTGACGGTAACTGGTCTTCTCTAGGAAGCCATGAATGCAATTGCAACAATATTAGCGTCAACGAAGCACAAAAACTACAACCAAGTCTGTATCCAAATCCGAGCAATGGTCTTGTGTATATCAAAACACAAAATGACGTTCGCAAGATTCAAGTGATCTCTGCACTTGGTCAACAAGTTAAAGAGTTACAGGTCTCCGCAACACAAACGATCGTTGAACTTGACCTCAATAATTTACAAGGTGTGTACTTCCTTCGCCTTACCAATAACGCTGGTGAGCAGACTTTACACAAAGTAATTATCCGCTAAATGTTGCGTTTTTGTTGTCTTGCGTTACTCCTTGTAGCGTTGCCCTCGTTGGCCTTTAGCCAGCAGAAAGGTACGATATCTGGTGTTGCACTCATGACCCCTGGCGAGGTCCCAGTTGCCGGCGCTAAAATCACACTTAGTAACGCCACTCAAGTTATCGCGCTAAAAGCCACTGACGATGCTGGTATGTACCGGTTTGAAGCAGTACCTTATGGTCAATACAAAATCGTATTTTCATTACCACTCACCGATACCGTTAGTCATAACGTCATCCTGAATCAAGCAAATATTACCCAGAACTTTACGATCCGACCGACGCAAGAAGTTAGAGAAATTCGCGTCATAGGCAACCTAGTTAAAGGACAAAACGTTCCGGTTGCGGTCACTAAAATTGACACCAAAAAAATAACCGAAGAACTCGCCTCGCGCGATCTCCCGATGCTATTGAACGGTACCGCAGGCGTTTACGCAACCAATCAAGGAGGTGGCGACGGCGATGCACGTATCAATGTACGCGGTTTTGACCAACGCAATGTAGGCGTTATGATTGACGGCGTTCCTGTAAATGACATGGAGAATGGCGCTGTCTACTGGTCAAATTGGTTCGGACTCGACGCAATTACCTCCCAAATGCAAGTGCAACGGGGTCTTGGCGCAACCAAAATTGCCATGCCCTCCATTGGTGGTACCATTAATATCATTACCCAAGGTGTAGGCACTAAAAAAGGCGGTAGTTTCAAACAAGAATACGCAACCGGTAATTTCTTGCGCAGTTCACTGTCTTACAACACAGGTATGACGAAGTCTGGTTGGGGTCTGACCTTTTCTGCCTCGTACAAACAAGGACAAGGTTGGGTTGACGGCACACCAACGCAAGGTTTTTTTGGATACACCAAAATATCCAAGCGCCTTGAAAAACACCTGATCACGCTCTCCGCATTCGCAGCCCCGCAACAGCATGGTCAGAGATCATTCAACCAAAGCATCCAATATTGGGATGCTGCTCGATCGCAACAATTAGGAATTCCCTATGATTCCACCATGCCTTTAAGCGACATGGGCATCCGCTATAATCAGCATTGGGGCTATGTCACAAACGATGCTGGTCAGCAAGAAATGCTCAACGAACGCCGCAATTTTTACAACAAACCTCAGATTACGCTCAAAGACTTTTGGTCGGTCAATGACAAACTTGACATTTCCAATTTAGCGTATCTCTCCATAGGCCGTGGCGGCGGAACAAGTATTTTTAATTCTTCTGCTGTGCTTAGAGACAGTAACGCCAACATCGATTGGGATCAAATGATTACCGAAAATACCGTAAATTCACTTTTCGGCACGCCAAACATTGACCCGCTTTATTCAGCAACAGAAATCAAAGCAAGCCAAATTCTGCTTGCCAGTATGAACAACCATTTTTGGGTCGGTTATTTAGGTCAATTCAATTACCAATATTCGAAAAAAACCAATTTTTCTGGTGGTCTTGATTTTCGCTACTACGAGGGAAGACATTACCAAGTAATTACCAACCTACTCGGGGCAGATTATTTCGTGAGCACCGCCGATTTTAATGATGCCGACCCCATGCAACGCGTTGGCGACAAAATTGCTAAAAACACATTCAATGCAGACCGCGATGGTGTGGTAACATACGCTGGCCTATTCGGACAAGTGGAGCACAGTGGTGAACGCATCAATTGGTTCGTCAATATGTCGAGTATTCTTAACGGTTACAAAGGCATCGATTATTTCCAACGAAAAGTATTGGATCTCGGCGACACCATTCTAAGAATTGGTGCCTTGGACACCATCCAATACAACGGCCAAACTTACCATGCTGGTTCAGCCGGACTTACCTACTATCAAACACCCTGGAAGTACATCCCTGGCATTACCATCAAAGGGGGCTTGAGTTACAGAATAGGTAAATTCCAAGATGTTTACTGCAATTTGGGTTACCTGAACCGCACCCCACAGTTTTCTAATGTTATTGACAACAACACCAATTCATTTTTTGGCGAAATCGTAAACGAAATCATTTACGCAGCCGAAGGTGGTTATCATTACAGCAATAAACATTTTGGCGTCAATTACAACGCCTACTTCACGAATTGGAAGAACAAACCTTTTCCATATGGCGTTGCTGTCCCTGACCCCAATGACCCAACTGAGTTCATTCGCGTGAACATCAATGGTATGGATGCCATTCACATGGGACAAGAGATCGACGTCGCATGGGAAATCAATTCAAAATTATCTTTTGAATTCATGTTCTCTATTGGCAACTGGATTTGGAATTCGAGCAAAACCGTCTTTATTCCGCAATACGATTCTTTAGAATTCACCTTCGATGCCAAAGGCGTTCACGTTGGTGATGCCGCTCAAACAGCCTTGGCTGCAGCCCTTCGCTACGAACCCTTCAAGAACAGCTACATTAAAATTCAGGGCCAATACTTCGACCGCTATTACGCCAACTTTGATCCGTTCTCACTTCAAGGCATCAACGGTGGCCGCGATTCATGGAAAATCCCTGCTTACTCCCTCGTCAATCTTTTCGGCGGCTACCGTTACAAGCAATTTAGTGCTGGTTTTGCCATCACCAACCTACTCAATACCTCATTTATCTCAGATGCCACCAACAATGCCAATGGTATCTATGATCAATTCGATGCGCGTTCGGCAACCGTCATGTTTGGCCAAGGCTTGCGCTTTAATATCAACTTAGGCATACAATTTTAAACTATGAAAAAGCTCTTTTTACAATTCATCGTGCTGGCTTTTGGCCAACAAGCTTTTGCCCAAACTATTGAGCAAGTACGCAACTTAGGAATCGGTCAAACCGTGACGGTAAGTGGCGTAGTTACAAACGGTAGTGAACTCGGCCCAATCCGATACATGCAAGACGGCACTGCAGGTATCGCCTGTTATGGTAGCAACCTCAATACCGTTCAAAAAGGTGATTCCATTACCGCAACAGGTGTACTGTTTGAATTCAACGGCCTTTTAGAATTGTCACCTACCAATAGCTTTACCAATCACGGCCAAGCTGTAAACCCGCCTGCACCACTGGTTATTTCTATCCCAACAGCAGGTGAAGCTCTAGAAGGGCAGCTTATTCGTTTTGACAACGTGAACTTTGTACAAACCGGAAATTTTGCGACTGGTAACAGTACCGTACAAATTTTTGACGGAGCCAACACCTTCGATGTGCGCATTAATGGCAGCACCAATATCGATGGCTCAGCCATACCTACAGGCCCAATAAGCATTATCGGATTACTCGGTCAATTCAACGCCAATTACCAATTGATTCCGCGTAGCACCCAAGATTTTTTCACTTATGTGGCACCTGCCCGTGAAATCAATGTTAAAATCAATGGCAACGACATCCTATCCGGAAGCACTCATATTGTCGGAACTGCGGCAACTACAACCATCACTATTGAAAACTATGGTGTACAAAACTTGACAGTTTCTGGTGCAACCTTCAGCGGTGCAAATGCTGCAGACTACGCCTGTACTGCAAACGTAGTCGTTGGTCCAACTAGTAGTCAAACAATTACCCTTAATTTTAACCCAGGTGGCAACGGCTCGAGACTTGCAACGCTCTCTATTGCCAATGACGACACCGATGAAAATCCTTACATCATCAACCTTTACGGTATCGGTAACAACAATTTAGCTACAGAACCGGTCAACCCAGAATCTAATTCTGTCAATTGGCCAGTAGTAACACCCTACAAATTAGTAGGAGAATTCACGCCATCAGGAGCCGAACAATACCTCGTCTTATGGAAAGAAGGAGATCCAACCTCGCCAGTTCAAGGTTACCCCTTAGACGGTAGCACCTACAAAAGAGGAGATGTCATTGGCAACGCCCGAGTAGCTTATGTAGGCCCAGGCACCTCTTTTTCACCGCGCCATGTACTAGCCAATACCGGATACATGTTTGCGATTTTCGCCTTCAACGGTCCGGAAGGATACCAAAATTACGACCAAACCATTCCAGCTGGTTCCTATCAATCTACATTAGGTAGCCAAATCGGAAACTACTACAACGGCATCAATTCAGGTGCAAGTAGTTTTTTAACAGACCTTAGTGCTTTGATCAATCCGCATACCTCTATCAGCTATTACAACTACCTCACCACCATGATGAACCAATATGAGGTGAGAGATACCACAAATGGACAATCTTTTGTTGAATGTGTTTACTCAGGAGAGCGCAAAGTTTTCAACGACCCTTTCAGCTGGACTGCAGTAGGCTACTCTAGAGAACACACTTACTCTCATTCTTGGATGCCAACTTACCCATGTGACAATCCAGAAAAACCAGAATACAACGATCAGCATAACCTTTGGCCTACCAACCTACAACAAGCCAATACGCCACGATCTAACCTTCCACTCATGGATATCGATGGAAACGTAGTCTTTACTTACCTTCAAGGACGCGTCGGATACAGCGGAAATCAGCTGGTCTATGAGCCACGTCCAGAGCAAAAAGGAAATGCAGCACGCTCCATTTTTTATATGGCAACCTGTTACAATGGCCAATCAGGTAATACCTGGGAGCTCCCAGCAAACCAAAGTCAAGAATCATTGAAAACATGGCACTTTGCTGATGCCCCAGACAACTACGAGATCGCGCGCCATGAATATGCTGCTGTGCTTCAAGGTAACCGTAACCCTTTCATTGACTCCGCATATTTTGCTTGTCATATTAATTTCTCGAACATGAGCTATTTATTCTGCGACATGGGTCTCGAAGAAAAACTGGATCAAAACTTCTCGGTTTTCCCTGTTCCAGCATCTCAAACTCTTTATGCTCAAGTAAATGGTTTAGATATTACCGGTTACCAAATCACCGACATGCAAGGCCGTCAGATTGCAAGTGCCCAAAATACGAAACTTCCAGTTCTCGTATTGCCTATCGCAGAATACCATGCTGGTGTTTACATCCTTAGTGTCGACACACCATATGGCCAAGTGAAGCGAGAGTTTATCATTGAATAATGTTAAAAAACCTTACTTATATAATCATTGGAGCAAGCCTTTCGGCTTGCTCTCTTTTTTTTGAGTATAAACCAAAAGTTTCTTTTGTTGAAATCAACAGCGCCACTTTAGACACCACTGGACTGTCTTTTTTAGTAGCCTACCAAGATACCATTCGAGAAGAGTTTCAGCAAGTGATCGCCCGTACTCCTGAGCCACTGCTTATTGCGCGTCCTGGCTCTAATCTCATGAATTGGTGTGCCGATGCCGTAATCAGTTCACAATTGGCAAATAAAAAGCTGTCCGAACCGGTAATTTGCTTGCTCAATACAGGAGGGCTCAGGGCTTCATTTGGCACAGGTGACTTAACACGTGCTGACTTCTTCAAACTCATGCCCTTTGACAACAAATTGGTATGGGTTCACCTACCGACATCCAAATTAAATGAGGTCGAAAAATACCTTTTAAAATCAGGAGGAGAACCAATTGCCAACTGCACCCTCACGGACCAACACCTTAACATACCTGGTTTACTCGAACAGCATCAATATATTTGGGTGCTCACCTCTGATTTTCTTGCCAACGGAGGCGATCAAATGTCTTTCTTTTTAAATGAAACCAAAGAAGAGACCAATATACTTTTGCGCGATATTTTTATGACCGTTGCCAAACAACAACAAGTCTTGATACTGGATGCGCAACCAAGAATAACAAAATGAAGACGACCCGCCGCCACTTACTTCGTCGCTTCGGCATCCTTCCTGTCTTATTGGGCTTACCCAATTGGTTAGGCGCATTTCAATTGAGAAAACACAGCGATAAATTAGTCATTCTACACACTAACGATACGCATTCTCAGATTGACCCCTTACCTGCAAATCATAGCAAGTTTCCAAATCAAGGAGGGGTTAGCACACGTGCCGCAATGATCTCTGAATTCAGAAAAAACCATGCACATGTCCTGCTACTTGACTCCGGAGATTTTTTCCAAGGCACCCCCTATTTCAATCGATTTCATGGGGTACTTGAAATGAAAGTCATGAGTGCATTAAAATACGACGTAGTGACCTTAGGTAACCACGATTTTGATATTGGTATAGAAGGCTTTATGCAAGCACAGCAACATGCCAATTTTAAATTTGTCAATGCCAACTATGATTTTGGTCAGACCCCAATGAAAGAAATTGTACAACCTTATCAAACTATTCAAAAAGGTCCTTTTCAAATTGGAATTTTCGGTATCGGGATCAATTTAAATGGGTTGGTACCAACGAACAATTTTGAAGGCATACAGTTCAAAGACCCTTATCAAAGTGCCCGTGAAGTCGTGACTCAACTTCAAGAACGCAATTGCGACATCATCATTTGTTTGTCGCATTTAGGTTTTCAATACGAAGACCCTTCAAAACCCAGTGATGTCAATCTTGCCAAAACTGTAAGTGGTATTGATTTTATTTTAGGCGGTCATACCCACACTTTTATGGAAGAACCCCTAAAAATAAAAGACCCTAGTGGTCATGATGTTTGGATACATCAGGTTGGTTGGGCAGGGGTGCGCATGGGCGTGATTGAAATAGAAGATAAAATTATACGGTGCTCACAAAAAATCGTCAAATGAAAGTCATCTTACTATTGTTTGGCTTAACGTTTTTTTTGTCTTGTACGAAAGAAGTGGAAATTGCTATTCCACAACTTGCACCGCAGTTGGTAGTAGATGGTCAAATTGAAGTAAATGGTTATCCGCTCGTTTTACTTACCCTTTCTAAAAATATAACGGACACCGTTAGCTTGGCTAACTACCTCAATAGTGTAGTGAATAACGCAAGTGTCAAAGTGATCTGCAACAACGATACCTTTTCACTGAGCCCCATTCCCATCTATGAGCTTCCGCTAGTCAGTCAAAAGCGAATGGCTGAAATAATGCGCTTGGAATTAGAAGAAGTGCAGCTTTTGCCCATAGAAGTCTACACAACCCAAGCCTTCGTTGGTGAAGTAAACAAGAGTTATCACTTACATATCGCATTTGACGGTAAAATATTTTCTGGCAGTACTTATTTGCCAATACCCACACCGCTAGATACACTTTATTGGAAAAGAGAGCCCCAAACGCAAGAATATGGCTTTAGTTGGGCGCGTTTAAAAGATCCTTACCAGACTTCAGATGCATATCGCTGGGAGGTCCGACGAATCAATCAAAATGAAAATGGCGAAGAACTAGACCCTATTTTCAGGAGGGCCCGCGGTGGCATTTTTTCGGATGCCTATTTTAACGGCCTGACCATTGAATTTTATTATCAAAATCCCTTAAAAAGAAAAGACAGCACCCACCTCAAGGAGTTTCGCCGCTATTATCGGTATGGTGATAGCGTCATCGTCAAATTCTCCAAGATGGATCAGGCTGTGTTCAACTATTTCGACCGAAAAGCTGCTCAACTTGATGCCGCAAACAACCCATATGCCACCCCCATCAATGTGCCATCCAATATCATCGGTTGTCTAGGGATTTGGGCAGGTTTTAGCCCATGGTACGACACGCTCATCTGCATTGATTAATGCGCATAAAAATGGTTGACTATTGAAATCAATACTTTAAATGTATTTCTTTAGCAAACCCGTAAACAATAATTGTCATTTTGTGTTCTAAGCATTACTACTTAGCTCATTTTATGAAACACTTATTGCTCTCCACCTTAGTTCTGACCATTTCAAATTATTTCATTGCACAAACCGTTGTATCGGGCGGCATATATCAAAATACCACATGGACCACAGCAGGTAGTCCTTACCTCATGACTGGTTCAATGGTCGTTTTCCCGAATGCAACGCTCACTATTGAGCCTGGCGTTGAAATTCGCGTTACTCCTGATTATTCCTTCAACACAGGTAACTTGCGCTATTTGGAAATCAGAGGAACTCTAAGTGCTATTGGTACAGACGCAGCCCCTATTACTTTTAAGACAACTGACGCCAGCATTTTAGGCCAGCAGACTTGGGCAGGCATCGTTATCAAAGGATCACAAGGAGGTAATGTTCAGTTGGATCGCTTCCGGTTGTTTGACAGCTTTCAAGGAATCTACAACGACATTGCAGAACCAGGAGTAGCTTACAACTGGACCAATTGTCAATTCAAGAACAACAATTATTGCGTTCAACTCAATGCAGCTATGACCTACAATAATTGTTTATTTGAGAACAATGGAGTTGGCCAGGCTGCGCAGCTTATAACAGGATCACTTACGGCCAACAACTGTCAGTTTATCAATAATTTTTGTTCATTTACGTGGGCACAGTCTATTGCCGTTGACAACTGTTTATTCGAAGGCAATGGCAACAATATTGTTGGCTCACCAGGTTTAGTGACTAATTGCCAATTTATCGATAATGCTTTTGCGTTCGCCGAAGCCTATGGGCACACCATTCAAAATTGTTACTTTGAAGGTAATGGCGTGGCAATTGACAACTCTGGTGGCTCTAATATCAGTAACTGTACTTTTGACAGTAACGATTTAGCTGTTCGACTTGGCGACGGTAGTTCCTTAACCAACAATATCATCACCAATAATAATGTTGGCGTTGCTGTTTTGGCCTACAGCCCAACCACAACGCTCATTGAAAACAATACCATTTGTTACAACACCAGCTACAATTTACAAAACCTAACAGACAAAAACTTTCAGGTTAATGCCAATTGTTTCTGCTCTCAAGATTCCACGTACATCGAGAATCTTATTCTAGATGGTTATGACGACATTACACGTGGTTTGGTGAATTACGCCATCTACGACGACTCTTGTGCTAACGTACTCGATTATGTGGTGAAAGTGAACCTTGATGGTAACGCAAGTCTTCCAGAGACCGCATTTACTTCTTGGAAACTTAGCGCTCAAGATGCAACAAACCTTTATTTGGAAGCAAAAGTGAATATGGAATTATATCTCATTAATTCCTTGGGGCAAGTCCAAAAACAAATGAAACTTCAAGTAGGCAACCATCAAATCCCTGTTTCTGGATTGGCAAAGGGTATCTACTTTTTAACAAACGATAAAGGTCAGTCGAAAAAAATCATCCTGTAAAGAGCTTACATCCACTTTGTCAAAAACTGATTGAAAGCCAATCTCAAATCGGCAAAGTTCTTCTCAAAATAAACCATATAATCCTGCTCGGCTTCGTGGTGATCTATTTTACGATGATCCACCGCCACAGGGTTGCGATTCACCTCAGCCACCAGTTGCTTTTCTGATTGCTTGATCTCATGGGCCAGCTCATCAATATGATTGCGCTGTATAAACAACTGATTTTGAAAATGCTCAACGCCTTTCAGAAAATCAAGGTGATTATTTTTTGAAGTGACCTCATCTAGACGCTCTTGCAAGATGACCAACTCTTCTTTGTAAAAATCTAGTCTTTTGAGCCAATCTTGATTTTCTTGGTGCTGATCGTAAATAAATGATTGATGTGTCATAATGTAAAAGTTTATTACAAAATTCTACTCATTTAACCCCATTAAAAATGATAGAAGTCAATTCCTAACTTGATTCTTTTTCAATTTACTATCTTTGCACTCTAGAAAAATGTCTATGTCTTCAGTACCTGTTCGCGTTCGTTTTGCGCCCTCACCTACCGGCCCGCTCCACATGGGTGGAGTACGCACCGCCCTTTACAACTACTTGTTTGCCAAAAAGCACAATGGCACCTTTTTGATCCGTATTGAAGATACTGATCAAACCCGTTTTGTTCCGGGTGCACAGGAATACATCATGGATGCGTTAGCTTGGTGTGGTATCATGCCAACAGAAGGCCCCGGTTTAGGCGGAGATTTTGGACCCTACGTGCAGTCTGAGCGCAAAGCAATGTACAAGCCTTACGCTGAGCAACTCATTGCTTCAGACAAGGCCTACTATGCTTTTGACAGCGCCGAGGAACTCGACCGCATGCGCGATCAAGCCAAAACTATGGGTATGCCCAACTGGCAATATAACAGCGTGACCAGAAACAGCATGCGCAATTCTCTTACATTGCCACAATCTGAAGTTGCGGAATTACTTGCCTCTGGAGCTCCTTACGTCATCCGCATGAAAATGCCGCGCAACCAAGACGTGCGTTTTCACGACATCATTCGCGGCTGGGTAGTGGTCAATACCAACAACCTCGACGACAAAGTCTTATTTAAAAGCGACGGCATGCCAACTTATCATTTGGCCAATATCGTCGATGACCACACCATGCAAATAAGCCATGTGATCCGTGGCGAAGAATGGCTTCCATCTGCGCCGTTGCATATTTTACTTTACGAAGCATTTGGCTGGCCATGTCCAGAATTTGCCCATTTGCCACTACTGCTCAGACCAGATGGCAATGGTAAATTATCCAAACGCGATGGTGACAGACTTGGTTTTCCCGTTTTTCCCACGAACTGGACCACCGCAGAAGGAGAATTGTATTCGGGCTACCGTGAAAACGGCTACCTACCTGGCGCATTTATCAATATGTTGGCTTTTTTAGGTTGGAATCCGGGCACAGAACAAGAGATCTTTTCATTAGACGAGCTCGTTGCCGCTTTTTCTCTTGATCGCGTGAGTAAGGCGGGAGCTAAATTTGATCCGAACAAAACAAAATGGTTCCAACAAACCTATTTGCGCGCCCAAGACAACCGCGTTATTGCGGCCCAACTCAGAGCGATACAAGAAATCGAACTTTCTGATGAAGCACTAGAAAAAGTATGTGAACTCATGAAAGAGCGCGCAACTTTTGCCCAAGATATTCTCACAGAAGGTGCCTATCTATTTAACAAACCCACCTCCTTTGACACCGAAACCATTCGCAAAAAATGGAAGTCAGAAACCACTGCATATATCCAAGAGTGGCAAAAAATCATCAAAGAACTTTCTGATTTTTCTGCAGCATCCATAGAAACGGCATTTAAATCATTTCTTACCGAAAAAGAACTCGGTATTGGCGCTGTTTTACTGCCGTATCGTTTGGTCTTAACAGGCGTCGGAGCCGGCCCAGGCATGTTTGATATCTCCGCCTTTCTCGGTAAAGAAGAAGTCTTGGAACGCATTACACTCGGACTACAACAAATCGAGCGCATTCTCAATGAAGCATAAAATTTTTGTAAACGGTATTAAATGCTACGCCTTTCACGGCTGCTTGCCAGAAGAAGGTCGGATCGGTGGTCATTATGTCGTTGATGTCGAGCTTCAAACAGATTTCAGTCAGGCCGCACTTCACGATACACTTGCTGACACCATTGATTATGTCGATGTCAACCGCATCGTCATTGAAGAAATGGCCATCCGATCTAAACTCATCGAACATGTCGGTCAGCGTATTGTCAAACGGCTTCAAAATGAATTGAAGGGTATTTCCGCGCTTCAACTCAAGATTACCAAAATTTGCCCGCCAATTAATGGCGATGTCGATTCTGTAGCTATTTCGATTGAAGCTTAATAAGGAGTAGCTAAGAACGCCAGGAATTGCGCCATAGCTCTGGCCCTGTGACTGTACTTATTTTTCTGAAGCATTGTCATCTCGGCAAAAGTTTGAACAGCATCTTCAGGAATAAAAATAGGATCGTATCCAAAACCTTGTTCACCTTTTTTTGACAAACCAATTTGACCTGTAACCACCCCAGTAAACTGGTGTTCGCTGTTTTGGTCGCAAAATGTAATGACCGTTTTAAATTGAGCAGTGCGGTCGGAAAATGGCTTTAGCGCGTCTAATAATTTATCCATATTCGCAGCGTCGTCTCTGGCTGCTCCGGCGTAACGCGCAGAGTGCACTCCCGGTGCGCCTTCTAACGCATGCACCTCAAGGCCGGTGTCATCTGCAAAACAGGGCAAGCCAAAACGCTTAAAAACCCAATTTGCTTTGAATGCCGAATTTCCTTCAATAGTTGGCTCATTTTCAGGGATCTCCTCCAAGCAATTGAGGTCATGTAGGGTGAGTAATTCAATACCTTGTGGCAATACAGAACGGATTTCCTGAGCTTTGTTCTGATTGTGGCTGGCAAATACAATTTTCATCGTTTAAAAGTAAGAAATATAACCAAGATGAATTTTTCCTGCGTTCAATTTCAAGCCTTCACCAACAGTGGCACCTAAGGCATAATTGAGTTTAAATTGACCGTTCTGCGTACCTAAAACCAAACCTACACCAATTGCGTATAGTTGTTGTTTTTGTGTAGGTTGAACTTGATTGGCCGACCAAGCCCAATCCGAAAAAGCGAGTGCATAAGAGTTGTCATCGAGTAAAAAACGATATTCCAAACCGGTCAATAAAACCGTAGATGCAAAAAAAGCTTCTTCGTCGAAACCCCGCATTCGCTCAAGCCCACCAAAGCGATAAAGTTCATTACGGTATAAAATTGGTGCAGCAATGTGATCCAACTGTTGATTCAAACACAGTACTTGTCTTTTGAATAATGGCAAAAAATAGCGTTGAAGCACAGATATCCGCCAGGTCAGTGCTTTTTCTGCTGCCTGTTTGTTTCCAACGAGATAACTCGATTGAAATAACATACCTTTTCTTGGATTTTGTATACGGTCTAATTTTTGCCTTTGCAAGGCCAGGCCGTAGGTCGTGGTCCTAAAATTTGCTACATCGCTACCGGGCAAATCTTTTATCGCATTTGAGCGCCAATAATCGAGTTGAGCACTCAGTTGCCACCCGCCTGTAAATTGATAACATAAACCAAAATTTGTTCGCAATTCTAAAAAAGCGGAATCTCTTTTGTATATCGTTAGACCTGTATTAAGCCCATAGGGACTACCTGCAATATATGGCCATTGTAAATAGGTCTTGAGTTGTTGGGTCTGAGGTGCAATGCTGCGCCAATGCAACTGCAACTTTTCATTTTTCTGCCAATTATTTTGAAGTTGAATATTGAGTTCACCCACCAATGCCGTTTTTTGCGTCAGCGGATTGGGCTGTAAACCGACAATTCCGGTGGCAGAACTGGCACGAACGCGCTCTAAATAAAAATAGACATCGGCCTTGTTGTCTTGATATTCCCACTCAGGTTGACGCAACATTTTAAAGGGCATTTGCCCAAAAAATGCATCCTGAATTTCACTTAAAGCAGCCAAGCTGAAAGGTGCGCCTTCCTTGAGCGGAATCATTTGTTGTAGCGCTCGCTGTTGAATGATGCCGTCTGGTTTCACCACAAATTGGCCCCAAGTCACAAAAGGACCTGATTCCACATTTAGCTTTAGCGTTGGTTTAAGTCCTGATTGATACGAAAGTTGGATTTTAGCGAAAGGATAACCATTATTAAGATACCAACTCAGGCTGTCTTGAACTATACGCTTCAATTGGCTAGGTGAAATGAACTTGTTGTTTGATAGCGAATCTTTCCAGAAAATGCCCTCAAAAAAAGGACCGGGATTTACTTCAAAGGTGATCAAACTATCTGTGAGCTCGACTTCCTGTAAATCAAAAAGAAAGTAACCAGCTTCAATTGCATTTTGCTGCCATTGTTGTCGCAAAAGTTGCCATTGTTGGGAGGAATAAAATTGACCTTTCTGTTCTGCTAAAAAACTTAATTCTTTTGGCAATGGAACCTGCCGCTGATTGAGGGTAAACTTGATTTGGGCATAATTTGGCAACCACGTTAAAATGAATATCCCCAAATAATAAAGCCTACGCATGATCAAATATAATAGACAAAACGCGCTAATTTTTTAAAAATTGTAACTTTGTGAAAGAACTTCCGTTAAAGGCAGCAACAACAACAAAACAAACACCATGAAAACAAAAACAACATTTATACTAGCGGCATTTGCAACCCTAATTGTATTAGCTTCTTGCGGAGCAGGCCGTAAAGCAAGCTGCGATGCCTACGGAAAACTCGAGCAAAGCAACACTGCAGCAGACTTAGCAACACGCTAAGCGCCAATTACAAATTAAAGCGCTGAACATGCAACGCCATCTGAGCTTGCATTTTCAGCGCTTCTTTTTTGGCTTCAATTGCAAAATCTGGTCCTGAACTGGCATAAATGATGGCTCTTGACGAGTTGACCAATAAACCGCACTGCTTATTGGCGCCGTATTTGACAACCGTATTTAAGTCGCCGCCTTGCGCCCCTACGCCAGGAACCAAAAAGAAATGATCAGGCACTAATTTTCTGACACGCGCAATATCTTCGGCACGTGTAGCACCAACCACATACATCATGTTTTCTGGTGTTCCCCATTGAGCAGATCTTTCTAAAACAGACTCAAATAGTGCTTTTCCACTGCATTCGGTCAGTTGAAAATCTTTGGCGCCTTCGTTGGATGTAAGGGCAAGAAGAATAACCCACTTGTTCTCAAACTTTAAGAAAGGCTGAACGGAGTCAGAGCCCATGTAAGGCGCTACCGTTATGGCATCTGCTTGCATGTGTTCAAAAAAAGTTTTGGCGTAATAGCCAGACGTATTTCCGATGTCACCTCTTTTGGCATCGGCAATGACCAAACAATTTTTGGGAATATAGGCAATCGTTTTACGCAAAGACTCCCAGCCTTTTGCTCCATGACATTCAAAGAAGGCCGTATTGGGTTTATATGCAACTGCATAAGCATGCGTAGCATCTATGATTTCCTTGCAAAATTCAAAAAGCGGGTCAGCGGTCTGAAGCAAATGCTTGGGAATTTTATCGAGATCAGGGTCGAGGCCCACACACAAAAAACTTTGTTTTTCTTTGATTTGGGCGATGAGTTCAGCTTTTGTCATGCGGTTTCTCCTTTGAGTTTTTCAGCGTTCTCGGCCATTTTGAGGGCATCGAGCATTTCTTGAATATCACCATTCATAAACACATTGAGGTTGTACATGGTTTTATTGATGCGGTGATCGGTAATACGCCCTTGCGGGTAATTATAGGTTCTGATTTTGGCAGAGCGGTCTCCGGTAGAGACGAGCGTTTTTCGCTGAGCAGCTCGCTCGTTGTGAATACGGTCAAGCTCCAGTTGATAAAGTCTCGAACGCAAAACCGATATAGCTTTTTCGAGGTTTTTGTGTTGAGAACGGCCATCCTGACACTCAACTACCAAACCCGATGGAATGTGCGTAAGGCGAATTGCAGATTCTGTTTTATTGATGTGCTGACCACCTGCACCCGAGGCACGGAAAGTATCTTTGCGGACATCGTTCATATCGAGTTCAAAGTCGACTTCTTCGGCTTCTGGCAACACGGCAACAGTGATGGCAGAGGTATGAACCCTTCCTTGTGATTCTGTCTCCGGTACGCGCTGTACGCGGTGCACACCCGATTCAAATTTAAGCGCGCCGTAAATCCCGGCACCGGTGATTTCCATGGAGATTTCTTTGTATCCTTTTACTGAACCCTCAGAGGAATTCAATACATCTACATTCCAACCCATGGCCTTGAAATACATGGTGTACATGCGATATACGTCTTCTACAAAGATACAGGCTTCATCGCCGCCTGTGCCTGCACGAAGTTCCATGATGGCGTTTTTGTCGTCTTCGGGGTCTTTTGGAATGAGCAATAACTTGATTTCTTCTTCCAGTTCAGGTCTAGCCTGTTCTAATTCATCGATTTCGACTTTGGCCATTTCGCGCATTTCTGGGTCCTGCTCCTCCTCTAAAAGTGCTTTTGCACTTTTCAAGTTATCCAGTAACAGCTTATAACGCAAGTAGGTTTGATCTAATATTTCGAGGTCGCGGTATTCTTTATTGAGTTTCACATAGCGGCTCATGTCCGATATGATATCCGGATCTGTAATCATTTTGCCGACTTCAACGAAGCGAAAATGAATGGCTTCTAACTTATTCAGTAAATCTGACATGCCGCAAAGATAGGCATAAAAAAACCACCCGAAGGTGGTTTTTGTTTAGTTAATCGATCCGGTGACCCGTTTCATGAAGCCGTTCAAGGCCTCGCGTTTGGGAACACCATTCTGAATTTCTTTGTGAACTTCCAAAGCTCCAGAAAAATTAGAAAGTAATTCACCAATGACGTCCAGTTCTTCGTCTTTGATCCCTGGCGCGTCAATGAGGTTTTCGAGTGTTTCCATGGTCTCGTTGATGTAGTCTTCATCGTTTTGCTCGATGAATTCTACGATATGTTTAATGACTGGTAAGCGCATCGAGAACTTCTTGAATGGTTTCTATTTTATTTCCTTGTGCCTCTGCACGCAAAGCGCCATTTTCAAAAGAGGCAAAAGTTGGAAGGTTGCTCACGTTGGCAAATTTTCTTGAAT
>VFQS010000180.1_pt1 | contig 84402 bp, 88 predicted proteins | sample 3512361 | NCBI WGS metagenome assembly VFQS01 (sample SAMN10412375, study PRJNA504923) | tailings metagenome | isolation source: Relicate 1 Philex TSF3 active mining | place: Philippines | reverse complement strand
TAGGACTAGTTTCTCTCTTCTCCAAAAATTGGCTATTCCTTCCACGTAACATCAGTCAAGTTATTGAAAAAGTTCCGCCTAATAGGCTGCTCTTAGAAAGTATCACCTCACTTTTAGAAACAGCTGATATTGTTCCAAGTAAAACTCCTATTTATGAAATCAGAAGATTTCTAATTGAGCAACTTTCTAAATGGCAATTCTATAACGCTAATGCCATGAATATAAAAAGTATTCGTGAAGCAGAGCCAAAAGTGGGACAAAGTGATATTTACGTCAGCCCATCAGGTGAAAATCTTGCCTTAGTCCTGCATAACCTTATTAACGACAGTATCGACTTTGAAGAAGAAATCAACCGAGCCGCAAAAGCTATCCGCCCAGATTCTCAGAAAATTAGAACAGCATTAACAGGCTTACTATCGCTCACCGTACAATGGAAAGTATCAGGCATAGCCGAACCCTTTCGACTCGATGAGCTATCAGACGGAACCGTAAGAATGCTCTGCTGGGCGACTATCCTGCGATCGCACAAATTGCCATCTCTCATCGTCATCGAAGAACCCGAAGTTGGAATTCATCCCGCTTGGCTAAAAGTCCTCGCTGAATGGATTAAATTAGCATCTGAGCGAACCCAAGTCATCATTACTACCCACAGCCCCGACTTACTAGACTGCTTCACCGATCGCCTCGAAAACGTCTACGTCTTTAACCAAAAACAAGGCGATCCCCATCATTTTGTCATCGATCGACTATCACGCGATCGCTTTCAATCACTACTAGATGAAGGTTGGGAACTAGGCGACATCTATCGAGTTGGCGATCCCACATTAGGAGGGTGGCCGTGGTAGTTTGGCTATTTGCAAGTGCAGGACATTCTGAAATTAGAGCGCTTCCCGAATTCCTAAACAAAAACTTTCCGCAACTTACTTTTGTAAGAAAATTTCCCATTAGTCGCAAGCCTGCACCAAAACTACGCAACGATCGCGCTCCCACTCTTGCTCATCAAGGAGCTTCAGGGTATGGCTTAGCCAAATGTATCACTCAAGTTCTCAAAGATACATTTTATAAAGGCGATGAGATCTGCGATCTCATTCTCGTAATTGATGACTTAGATTGTTGCGATCAAGTTCAAAGAACACGACTATTTATACAATCAGTTGAAAGAGCAGTTACAGAATTACAAACATCACACAGGTTTACAGTTGAGCAAATTGAAAAAATCACAGATATCCCTCGACATATAGCTTTTGCCGTTCCTGAAATCGAATCTTGGATTATCTCCGACTGGAGCAATACCATCGCTAATAACAGTTCTAAATTTCGGACGAGAGAAGTAGTAATGAAGCGATATCTTCAAGCCAAAGGTATCTCATGTGACAGCCCTGAATCCTTTGGAGAACTAGATCCTATAAAGCAAGCCTGTAAAGAAAAACTATCAGAAATCTTAATTGAATCTTCTCGTCTTAACTTTGAGCAAACTTCAGTATATGGATTGGAAATTTATTCAAAAGCTTTGGATACGCCCGAAATGCTTCGCAACCTTGATATTCAGACTGTCAGTGCTAAATGCCCCTATTTCCGAAATTTATGCAATTATCTTAATCTGTTTAGTCGAAATAGATGACGCTCGTTAGCGATCGCTGTTTGAGAGGGAAATAGGCGATCGGGTTTTGTGGGTAGTTAGGGTGCGATCGCTGTTTGATGTTGAGATTTAGGCGATCGGGTTTTGTGGGTTGAGGGGCGATCGCTGTTTGATTTGAGGGAATAGGCGATCGGGTTTGTAAGTGATGAGGGGCGATCATTGTCGTTACCAATGCTCTATAACCAAACCATCCACATAATCAAAATCTGAATCATCAGTCACAAGCACCCAACCCCGTTCCAAACAATGCGCCGCAATCCAAACATCATTCATCGGAATTGGTCGCCCCTTGCGCTTCAAAGCCAAACGAGTTTGAGCATAAACAACCGCCGTTTTTCTCTCAATTGGAACAACTACACAAGCCTCAATAAACTCCAAATAGCGAGGTAAATTTTTTAATGCGCGAGTAGAGTTCTCAGCACCAAACAATAACTCTCCCGCCACAATCGCTGACAAAAATATTTCTGGCAATGCCAAAACTCTTGAAACAACTTCAGGATCGCCATTCAGAAAACGAACTGCAACAGAAGTATCTAGCGCAATTTCACCACTCATTTATATCCACCTGACGGCAATCAGTTCTAATTACGTTCTGCAAATCAGCCGCCTCATCATCACTCAAAATACCTGCAAATTTGGCTAAAGGATGATGAATACGTGTCGTCTTAACCCGATGTAAAAAATCTAAGACTACTTTGACTAACTCATCTGGAATCTCTGTAAGCTCTTGGATAAGCTGCTCACGACTAGTCATACATTTGACCCTCTTTAGCAAATTTATCGCTAATATTATAACGAATCAGCATCAAAATGAAATATCCATAATTCATGTGATCGCTGTTTGGTGTTGAGATTGAGGTGATCGGGTTTGTGGATGGTGAGGGGCGATCGCTGTTTGGTGTTGAGATTGAGGTGATCGGGTTTTGTGGGTGTTGAGGGGCGATCGCGCTCAATTATTCACACCTTACCCTGTTTTGCATAAGCATCCACAAGATTGGAAATCATCTCTTGATATGAAGAATTACGCCGTTTAGCCTCGCGCTTAAAAAACTCAATACTTTCTTGCGTAAATTCCATTGTAATCGTTACCGTCTTTTGCCTCGGAATTAACTGATTTACTGGAGGCAAAAAATCTTCGACAATAGTGACCTTACCAATTGGTTCAGCAGGATCAGGAATTGTGTTGTTCATAAAACTTCCTCCATTTACGCCATTGAGCAGCCCCAAATATCCGAATCACTCCATCTCGATAAGTAAAACTCACTGTCAATACAAGATCATCTACCTTTCCGATACAAAACCAACGTTCCTCTAACTCACTATGTTCCGAATCATGAACAATCAAACGGTCTGGATCGAAAAAAGCATATTGAGCAGTTTCAAAGTCTAAGCCATGCTTTGCCTTGTTATCAGCCTCTTTTTGCTCATCCCACTCGAAAGTGGTACTCATATCATATAAACCATAAGCATTTTAATCGACAATTTACAAATGCTTGGAGACATTTAAATTTTACAACCACTTTTAGCTTTTTGGTGTGACATCGCTGTTTGATGTAGAAATAGGCGATCGGGTGTTGTGGGTAATGAAGACGCGATCGCTGTTTTATTTGAGGGTATAGGCGATCGGGGTTGCGAGTGTGAGGGGCGATCGTTGTTTGATTTGAGGGAATAGGCGATCGCTATTAGATGGCGGAAATAGGCGATCGAGTTTGTGTGGTTAGTGAGGGGCGATCGCTGTTTGATGTGGGGAATAGTCGATCGGTTTTTTGTGAGGGGCGATCGCTATTTGATTAGAGGGAATAGGCGATCGGGTTTTGTGGGTGATGAAGGGGCGATCGCTGTTTGATTGAATAGTTTATTGTAAAACTTTCCCCGATTCTTCCTGTTCCTTCGCTTGACGTAAAATTTCATTGATCAGATTTTGATAGCCAACTTCTCCCGCCTTCAATTTGAAATACTCAATAAGATTGGCATCTAAGGAAATAGTAATACTTTGCTTGCGTGGCATAGGTTTAAGAGCAATACGAAACTTTGCCAGATCTAAATCTGCTTGTGTTACTTCGGAATATTCATCGCGCTCGTTAGAGATTTCTGAAGAAGAGAAGTTGTTCATTTTTGTTTGCCTCGCGCATGGAAATAATACGGATTTCGTCTTCGGTTTCAGTATGTACGATAACAACTTTCATTCCTAAGAGTCCAAGCGTTAACCAACGCTTTTCTCCATAGTTGTCACGGTTATCTTCAAACGTAAATGTTGAGCCTGTAAAGACTTTTTCAGCATTCACAAAATCGATAGCGTGCTTTTTTAGATTGCTTTGTCTTTTAACCCCATCCCATATAAATTTCATATATGGCTTTCATTATACATACTTTAGATAACTCGTTTCTTGAGAATAAAGTTTAGCATTTAGAGTATGGCGATCTCAGTGAGGGGATAGGCGATCGAGATTGTGGGTGATGAGGGGCGATTGCTGTTTGATGTTGTAGGAATAGGCGATCGGGTTTGCGGAGTGGTGAGGTTTGATCTCAGTTTGATTTGATGGGATAGGCGATCAATTTTTATGGAAAAACCTTGTCAATATCTTTACGACTCAAAAATCTGGAGACTATAAATTTTGGGTAGTCCTAAAAAGGAAAGGATTTATTGAGGTAAGGATGGGCGGCGCGAAGCGCCGCCCATCCTTACCTATTTAGCACTACCAAATTTTTGAGTGTTTAATTGGCAAATTCAACTAAAAATCAATAGTTTCAGACTGAGTTTACACAAAATTTTTACAGGCTCTTTATTGGTCAAGCATTAGGGTGGGCAAGTATTAGGGACTTGCTTCTGAAATACTCAGGGCTACAGCCTCCGCTACTTTAATACCATCAATACCTGCTGAGAGAATGCCACCTGCATAACCCGCACCTTCTCCCGCAGGAAAAAGTCCTTCAGTATTTAGACTTTGATAATTCTCATTGCGCTTAATTCTAATTGGCGAAGAAGTGCGCGTTTCCACGCCAGTGAGCATGGCATCATCCATCGCAAATCCCTTGATCTTTTTATTAAATTCGGGAATCGCTTCACGGATAGCTGCGATCGCATATTCAGGTAAACTCTCACTGAGATCTCCCAAAAGCACATCTGGTGAATAGGATGGATGCACAGTGCCGAGAGCCTGAGAGGGACGATTCGCGAGGAAATCTCCCACTAACTGAGCAGGAGCTGCATAGGTTTCACCACCAAGCTCAAAGGCACGGGATTCTAACCGACGCTGAAAATCAATACCCGCGAGAGGATGCTCTGGATAATCATCGGGAGTAATGCCGACGACGATACCACTATTGGCATTGCGTTCATTGCGCGAATATTGACTCATACCATTAGTCACTACTCGCCCAACTTCCGAAGTTGCTGCTACGACTAATCCCCCCGGACACATACAGAAGCTATACACCGAGCGTCCATTTTTGCAGTGATGTACTAGTTTATAATCAGCAGCACCCAAGATTTTATGCCCTGCATAATCCCCGAATCTAGCACGGTCAATGAGCGTTTGTGGATGCTCGATTCTGAAGCCAATCGAGAAAGGTTTTGCTTCGATATATACGCCGCGATTGTAAAGCATTTGGAAGGTGTCACGGGCGCTATGACCAACAGCTAAAACTATATGATTGCTAGCAATATATTCGCCACTAGCAAGGGTCACTCCCTTCGCTTTCCCATCTTGAATATCAATATCTTCTACTCGACTTTGAAAGCGAATTTCACCACCAAGTTCTTCAATTCTGGTACGGAAATTCTGGACGATACCAACGAGCTTAAATGTCCCAATATGTGGCTTATTGATATAAAGGATTTCTGGTGAGGCTCCTGCATTCACAAATTCGGTGAGAACTTTGCGCCCATAGTGTTGTGGGTCTTTGACTTGGCTATAGAGTTTCCCATCGGAGAAAGTGCCTGCACCACCTTCACCAAATTGAGCATTAGATTCAGGATTAAAAGCTGCTCTTTTTTTCCAGAAGTTAAAAGTGTCGGCAGTGCGATCGCGTACTGCCTTACCTCGTTCTAAAATAATCGGACGAAATCCCATTTGTGCCAGCATTAGCCCTGCAAACATACCTGCGGGACCCATACCGATAACAATGGGACGAGTTGTTAAATTACTAGGAGCCTTGGCTACATGGTGATAGCTCATGTCTGGCGTAATTGAGACATGGGGATCTGCTTGAAATTTCGCTAATAATTGTTTCTCTACAGATGTCTGAACATCAACTATGTAAACCAAGTAAATATCTGTTTTCTTTCGCGCATCATAACTACGCTTAAAAATGGAATAACTAACTAATTCTTCTGGCTTAATTTGGAGCTTTTTGAGAATTGCTAATTTCAGCGCATCTTCAGGATGATCGAGTGGAAGTTTAATTTCGGTAATTCGTAACATGGTCAATACAATTTACAAGCTCTATAACTATAACAACAACTTTTTATAACTGAATCAGTTCAGCATCTAAACGACCATTAGCTAAAAATTTAAAACTCCATAGGAGCCAAGCGATCGCCTGGCTCCTATGGAGTTTCTTGTTGAGTTTACAGATTGCAAGCCTGCTGTCCCCAAGTCAGGGGAGGTCTAGTGCGTGTGCGGAGATCAAAATCTGTAGCGCAGCTAAATTGCTTGATTGAGCCATTAGGAAATAGTCCTATAGTCCCAGCTTCACCCGTGTGATCGCGGGCAAAAGTAGCCTCAGCTACACCAGCGCAACTGTTGATAACCTGCCTAGCAATTTCAAGCCTCATCTCAGTTGCTTTGCACGCATCCCCAAATCCACCTCTACTCAGAGTGAATGTATAGCGACGATTAAGCCCAGATTTAGCATCTGGATAAATAGTGCTTAGTGGAGCAAATCTACTATTGCGTGTCACCGTAACATTAGGAATGGTTTCTAAACGGATAGTGCCTTGTCTGATGGCTTTGGTACATAGATTGGCTGTACCATCTGTCTTTGGAGCAATCTGTTTAGATTTAGGTTTGAATTTAGAGAGAATATCTTCTCCGCCACCTTTAGCAAGTTTTTCGAGGCGATCGCGAGTTGCCTGATCAAACTTAGTTCTGACTGAACGCTTTTGAAACTGTTCCTCTCCATTGACCATAACTTTTTGAGCGGAGATTAGTTCCACTTTCAATTTGCCATCAATATCAAACATGAATAGCTCACCAGAATGAAAAAAGCGAATAGCAGCTACCTTGCTCTCTTCTGTAAACCAATAACCAATACCATCACCCGTTTCAATAAGAGATGAAGATGCTGAGATGACTCTGGGCTTACCTGTAACTCTTTCGACGGAACAGACCATGTAACGAGTGGATTTTTCGTCTTTGGTTTGGCGATCGCATGGTTGATTAGCATAGTTCTCAAACTGTTTATGCACACTTTCAGCTATTTCTTCGTTAGTAAAGGTCGCTGGCTCAATTTCAGCAAGGGACTCATTAGGATCTTTAGCATTTCTAGAAGAAGTCTTTGTGTCTCTAACGTAGCTCCATTTGTCATCGGCTTTCCCATCATTGTCACAGTCAACAAACTGCTTAGTTTTAGGCTCCGTTTTGGCAGACTCTATAGCTTGTGGTTTTGGCGATTTCTCGACAGCTTGTGGTTTTTCTGTTGGTTGAGGTACAACGGTTGTTTACTCGATCGCTTGAGGGGTCTTAGCTGTCACATTAGACGTAGTCGAGGCTTGAGTTTGTCCACAAGCGAGTAGCGAGTAGCTTAGAGCCAGTAGACCAAATAGCTTGACTTTTGAGAGGATCATATTTTTAACGTGAGTTCGGGATAATTTGAAATGGTCTTTGAGAGAGGGTTTGAGACGCAAACCCTCTCTCAAAGACCAAAAGTAAAACCCTTGCGTAGCAAGGGTTTTACTTTTGGTCTTTTAAAATTTGCCAGCTTAACCCGAACTGACGTTATTTTTAAGAATTTCAGATTGTCGAAGTATCGAAAATAATGAGCCAATACAGCGATGACACAGGGAAACTATCAAAAATCTTGTTTTTAATTGGATGATGGAATTGTTTAAAGACCGCAAATCTCCTGTCCCCAAGGTAAAGGTGGTCTAGTGCCGCGAGGTCCATCATAGTCTGCACCACAGGTAAATGGCTTGATTGAACCATCAGGAAATATTCCCATAGTGTAAGCTTCACCCGATCCGAGACGCGCAAAAGTAACCGCAGCCGTACCAATACAACTAGTGGTTATCTCTTTAGTAACCTCAGTCAACAACTCACGAGATTTCCACGCATTCTCAAGCCCACTACCACGCATACCGAACGTATAACTGCGACTAAGTGCAGCTTTTTCATCGGGATAAGGAGTCTTTAGTGGAGCAAATTTACTGTCGCCCGTCACCACTGTTACATTTGGAATGGTTTCTAAACGGATAGTGCTTTGTCTAATGGCTTTGTTACAGAGGTCGGCTGTATTAACTGTTTCGGTAGAAACCGTAGCGGATGGTTGCGGTTCTGGTGATTTTGCGACAGTTGGGGTTTGGGTTGCTTGGGTTGCAGTGGTTGTTTGGGCGATCGCAGTAGATGTGGCAATAGGTGTCGCATTAGATGTAGCAGTGGGAGCAGTTGCTTGAGGCTGCCCACAGGAGATCAATGAGTAACTGAGAGCCAGTAAACCGAATAGCTTGAATTTAGACATGAGAAATATTTTGACTATTTTGATTGTGGTTTTCTAGGATCCCCAAATATAAATAGAGCCATTTTCCATCTTCATGATTCTGGCACTAGAGCCATCGGATTGTTTCTCACCACGTTGTTGATAGACGATGCCGCCGCGCTCATCAGTATAGGTCATGAAGCCATCAAGCCGAAAGTAGTCAGACACGCCATCATCCCATTTAATCTCGATGTTGCCTTGGTTCATCGAAAACTTACAGCCCATAGAGACCTTTGGCTGGGATGCACCATTAGGGAAGTATTGACAGAATGCTCTTATAGTTTCTGCTTGAGCAGCAAAGGGAAACGCAAGAGTAGCGAGTAAAGGAATGGTCAAAAGTTGTGAGATTTTCATTGTGTAAATTAGATGGATTTGAATAAATTGGTAGGGAATGCGAGAAAGAAATTGCTTTTAGGATAATTACAGCTATTTAAAACTAAATTAGTTGATTTTGTTCCAAACATCCTACTTAAACCTAGAGATAATATCTATACCTCTATTTTTTGCCAAATCCTCTAGTCTATTGCGTTGTTCATTTGTAAACCCTTGTCTAGCACTTCTCCTTTGAAACTCCCGACCGCTTATAGTCAGTTCAGCGACTAGGCGATCGCTAGAAAAAAGAAAGGTCTCACCTGTATGAGTAAAGCGAATAGCCGCTACTGTGCCATCTTCCGCAAACCAATAAATGACACCACCACCCCCATTGATATTGCCTGACGATGCCGAAATGACTCTAGGTTTATTGTTAGTTCCTTGTGCAGAGCAGATCGTATAACGAGTCGATCCTTCATCTTTGGTCTGGCGATCGCATGGTTGCTTCTCAATCTTCTCAAATAGACTTTGCGCGTTTTCTTCCACTGCTTCTTGAGAAGGGGCTGAAGACACCGAAGATGTTGATTGCGGTAGCCAATCTAGGGACTCCACAATTTTGATAAACTCATTGGGGGTCATGTGGGATGTGTCACTACAAATAATCGCGGCATTAATCCGATTAGCGGCTTGGCTATTGATAGTTCTCACGGAGTAGAAAGGCGATTTACCTGCGTAATTAGTCCGTAGTTCTTGAGGATTATTAGCGATCTCATCTGTTATCGGTCTGTCATTACCAGTGCCAATCATGACATCCACCTTGTCAAAAATCTTGCTCCTAACAGCGCGGGTATAGCGACTACTAGGACCACCAAGACCACCACCAGTCGCCTCAACCGTAAAGCAATGGTTTTGAGGATTTCTATATATCACTGCATAGTCGGGACCGAAGCGGCAAACTCCGTTAGCATCAACAGTGTCTCCCTGACGACAGGGCTCAGCTCTGACCGCCGCAATCCAAAACCCCTGCGGGACATAGGTGGGAAGCGCAATTTTGATACCAAGAGACTCCAGATCTGCCTTAAAAGAACGAATGAGACTATGACCATTTGCCTCCGCTTCTGGTGGTCTTTCGGCAATTGGGGTTTGAGTTGCTTGGGTTGCAGTGGTTGTTTGGGCGATCGGGATAGATATGCTAGGTGACGCATTAGATGTTGCAGTGGGTGCAGTTGCTTGAGTCTGTCCACAGGAGATTAGTGAGCAGCTAAGGGCAAGAAACCCCAAGAGTTTGGTCTTTGAGAATGTCATATTGGGTCTTTGAGAATGGCAAGAAATTATTTTTTAATACCGCGTGATCAGTGTTCCTAAATTTTTCTAGAATTTTCGCCTGACAATCACCTTGGTAATTCGCAAATAGCACGTATCAGACTTGCCTCACCTTCTTCAGCGCCATATCTAGCAATCGCAGGAATGATTTTGCCATCAATTGAGGACTCATTACAGTCTGCCGTGCGCCACGGACTGTAGTAGTCCTTTCCTCGGCTGTACTCAGCCCTAGTACGAAAGCGCCAACGATTGCCACCTAAGTCTTGCTTTTCGTGTATGTAAACGCTGTACATAATGCCTTGCCTCATTCCAGAGTGGATAGGTTCTGTGGCTTGCTGTGCCACAATTATTTTTGTTGAATCATCCTGAGATTGGGCGATCGCTGTTTCGACAGAAGCTTGAGCAGCAAAGGGAACTGCAAGAGTAGCAAGTAAACCGAATAGCTTGAATTTGGAGAAGATCATAGTGATTATTGTTTGAGAAGGTTGAGAATTTGAGTGTTAAGTTTGATCAAAAGGGTGTTTCGCGCTAGCGCATGTCATAGAAAGGGTGTTTCGCACTAGCGCATGTCTGATCAAGTAAATACGACGCAATCCAGCCTCTAGTTTCACTGGGAAGGTATTCCACATAATCCCAAGACACTCCTTCCCTGTCACTTTTCTTCACGATGGGGGCATACCCGCCAACGCCGTAATACAGTTGGGCGACCCGTTGCCCTACTAAGACATAGCCAACGATCTCAGAATCAACTCCAGGGGCGGAGCGCATATTTACCCGTGATCCCTTTTCTTGACCAAGAATTTCAGCAATGCAACGTCCTCGAAAAGCTCTCGGAGTATCGCTCTGAGCATTGGCGATCTCTGTCAAATTTGGTGCAAACGAGATGAGAGGGGCAATGATTGCTGGCAGAATTTTAGTTCGTTTCATAGATTTGGACTTTGTTTCATTTATTTGTCATAGGAAAGATGTTTTTATAGCATCTTAGGTAGCGCAGCTTCTGGCTTTAACTATGGCAAACTATTTATTCAAAAAACTCACATATTGAAGCATTTTGAAATGGACAATCTGCTGGTTTAAATTGAGATTTAGATAAATTGAGCAGTTGTAGAGATTTCAGACTAGATAGAGGCTTGAGATTCTTAACAGGGTTTCCAATCAAATTAAGAGTTTGCAATTTAGTCAAACTCGCAAGTGATTTAACATCAACAATTTTATTTCCCGTTAGATCAAGAGACTCCAGTTTAGTCAGTTTTGCAAGTGGACTGACATCACTAATACCATTTCCGTTCAAGCTGAGGCTTGTTAGTCCAGTCAGCTTTGTCAATTGACTAGCATCTTTGATCTTGCTGCTCCACAAAGCTAAATTGGTTAACTTGTTCAATTTGGAGAGAGGCTTCAAATCTCCAATCTCAACTCTATCAAAGCCTTCACTTCCACTTTCAAGCACATACAAAGCAGCCAAGTTAGTCAGCGTTGCAATAGGTTCAAAATCTGTAATCTCGCCATTATCAATAGATAGCTCCTCAAGACTAGTCAACTTTTTGCTGGCAGCCTTGCAGTCTTGAGTCTCAGCCTGTTTCAATAAAGCTTCAACAGTATTTTTCGCAGCAGCAGACAGGGAATTTTTTTGTTGACACCATTGCTCGAAGGTTTTGGGAGATGCTTCAGCTTGTGCGCTAGTGAATGAAAAAAGAGTGGCGGCGATCGCCAAAACTGACACAGGAAATATTCGCATTTGCTAAATCAATAAATTTGCTGATTTTTACTTAAATATAATTATATTTAGGCAAAATCTTGAAAAAATAAGTACTAAAGTTGACGTTAGTACTTGTATGAAAGTTTCTAGCTTCCCCATATATAAATAGAGCCATTTTCCATCTTCATAATTCTGACGCTAGTGCCATCGGCTTGTTCTTCCCCACGTTGCTGATAGACGATGCCCCCGCGCTCATCGGTATAAACCATAGGTCGATCGCGACTCTGCAAGAAATAATCAGACACTCCATCTTCCCAGCGAATCCCGATATTGCCTTGACTCATCGAAAACACGCAGGGCATAGATACTGTTGGTCTTCTAGAACCATTAGAATAATATTCACAATAGGCTTTTCTACTGTCTGCTTGAGCTGAGAATGGAATAGATACGGTGGCGATCACCGAAATGACAACTACAGAAATAAATTTCACAATTTTTTAGCTTTATTAGCTTTTTATTCTCATCATTGTATCTAAGGCAAACAAGCCTGATAGGTGATCAATGTCACTAACAATCAAAGTTAATTATCTATAGGTTTCATCAGATTTAATAGTTCTATCCACTGCTCAAATATCTTTGTCTAGCAAAATTTCTCTAATCTCAGCCATAAAGATTTTTGCATCAGCGATCGCCCTATTAGCAATTATCTCATCAGCTACAAAATTGGGACTATAGATATTTCACTCATAGCTCAATACCTTCACGTTTGACTACTCTAATCAAAGAAGTTGCAGAACTTAGAAAAGATGATTTTGTAGTGGGGATAATGGAAATTAACTCTTCATACTCCATCATAAAATTCCAGCGAATATCAGATGTTCGATATATTTCCTCAGCCATATTTACAGGATCATCAAGGACTGTGATCACATCAATATCTGAGTCAGGAGTTGCTTCTCCCCTTACTTGAGAGCCAAACAGAATCACGGAAAATAAGCGATCGCCATAAAGATTTACTAAACTAGCTTTTAGCTCCGTTAGTAAAGAGGATAATTGCTTATTCTCAACGATTTTCGGCATCGTGCCTGATTCCTGATAGCTTGGATGTCAATCCTAAGCAATCCTAATATAGCTCGTACTTCATCAACTGACAGGGCAAGGCTCCATTAAGTACCGCCGTTCGTTCTGCACACTTCAATCCAATCGTTTGTGATAGTTGTTTATTACCACTCAGGACAAAAGCAGTCCAGCCCTTAAATTGCTGCTTGAGAACATTTCCTAATTGCTTATAAAAAGCGCCCAAATCACTGTCACGTCCTAGCCTCTCACCATAGGGAGGATTACAAAAAACAACGCCACTATCCGCAGGTGCAACGACTTCCGCCAGATCTAACGCTGAGAAATAGACATGATTGGCTAAGCCACAATTTTTGGCATTGATAATTGCTTGATCGACCACCTCAGGATTGCGATCGCTACCCCAAATAGGCGCAGGTAAAGCATCTAAACGATTATCATCAGCTTCTTGAATTAATTTAGCTAAAAGTTCTTGATCAAAATCTAGCCAAGTTTCAAAGCCAAAATGTTCGCGAAACATTCCGGGGGCAATATTTAGAGCTTTTAAACTCGCTTCTAGTGGTAGAGTTCCTGAACCGCAGAGGGGATCGTAAAACATTTGATCGGGTTGCCATCCTGACATCTGGATGAGGGCAGCCGCAAGGGATTCCTTTAAAGGTGCAGCTCCTACGGCAGGACGATAACCTCGACGGTGGAGACTATTGCCAGAGCTATCGAGGCTAACGGTGCAACCATTGTCATCAATATGCACACCGATTCGCAAATCTGCTTCGTGGGTATCTACATCCGATCGCTCACCAAATCGATCCATCTGTTGATCAACGATCGCATTTTTGACTTTGAGTGCAGTGAAATGCGTGTGATTAAGCTGATCGTTTTTGCCCGTAGCATTGACCGATAAGGTCATTTCGGGGGTTAAAAATTCTGACCAATCGATCGCTTTAATTCCTTGATAGAGATCATCCGCATCAAGGCAATCAAATTGATCGAGGTGCATTAAGATACGGAATGGTAGTCTTGCCCAGAGATTGACTCGATAAAGTAAAGTGCGATCGCCTGCAAAGCTAACACCACAAAATCCCGCCTCAACGGAATGAGCACCTAATTGTTCTAATTCCTGTGCTGCGAGAGCTTCTAAGCCTCTCGCCACAGTCGCAAAATATTGATTCATGAACCTATCATACTGTTAAGTAGTTAAACATACAGCGCTTTGCTCTTTCGCAAAACCCAGATAAATTTTGAAAAAGCTTGCTTCGCAAGCTTTTTCAAAATTTATCTGGATTACACAAACTCTAAATAGGCTGTAAGTAAAACTAAAACCCAAGTTACTGTTTTGCTCTCTATGGGAGCAAAACAGTAACTTGGGTTTAATGATGCCTAGCTACTTATAGGTTTAGCAGTCAACAAAAAATCCCCACCTTACGGAAGGGATCAAGAATCGTTTTTACTTAGTCTTAAACACATTGATAGGAAACAGGAAAGAATTAAAGATTCGCCAACCACCAAATCAAACCATGCCCCGTAGATACTTCGAGAATGAGGAGAGAGACAAAACCAATCATGGCAAGTCTACCGTTTAGTAATTCTGCATAAGGAGTGAAACCAGCTTTGTTGGTATCTTCGACATACATTTTGGGTTCAACTGCGAAGTTGTTAAGAACACCTCTTTCATCAACTCTATAACTGTTAGCCATTGCTTTAACCTGTGTGATAGTTCCTTATGTAAAGAAATATAACAAAACATTTCAAGATGTTAATCTAGCTAAAGACATGGATACGAGGTTATCTGCACCTATATAAAGAGGTATGCAAAAAGATGATCTCGGCAATGTCGAGCAATAGCAGATCTATTACAGCGCTTTGCGCTTACTTAAAACTCAGAGAAATTTTTGAAAACGCTGCTCCGCACCGTTTTCAAAAATTTCTCTGTACTACTTAAAGCCTCAATAGACTGTAGGATTCTGTGAGTTAAGAGATAGTTTGCATAGCAAACTATCTCTTAACTCACGTTTTAAATATCACTAACACTACCTGCTTTGGCACAATTAAGTATTATGGTAATCGCGCATTCTTGATACGACATCAGATCCATGACACAAACAATTTCTTTCAAACTCTCCGAACTTGCAGCCGAGTTTGTCGCTACCCTACCAGATTGTCGATTTGAATCCGATGGCGATGATCCGATGATTACGGGTGTCGCAGCGATTGATAAAGCGCAATCTGGAGAAATCACCTTTGTGTCTTCATCGAAATTTGTCGCCCGTCTGAAGGACACTCAAGCCAGTGCCGTGATTCTCGATCTAAAAACCCCATCACCTCTGCCCTGTATCCGTACCGCGCACCCTCGGATTCTCTTTGCCAAGGTTCTCGAAAAGTTTTATCAACCACCTACGCCGCCCGTTGGTATTCATCCCACAGCGATTTTGGGTGAAGATGTGCAACTGGGGGCAAATGTCGCGATCGCACCCTATGTTGTCATTAGTGATCGCGTCAAAATAGGTGATAACGTCACGATTTATCCCCATGTCACCATTTATAACGATGTGGAAATTGGCGCAAATACTACGATTCATGCCAATTGTGTAATTAGCGATCGCACCCAAATCGGTGCAAATTGTATCTTCCATCCGAGTACTGTGCTTGGTGGCGATGGTTTTGGCTTTGAGCTAGCTCCCAATGGGACATGGTACAAAGTTCCTCAAACTGGATATGTAATTATTGAGGACAATGTGGAACTGGGCTGTTCCTGTGCCGTTGACTGTCCTGCTGTTGGAACCACTATCATTCGTAAAGGTGTCAAGATCGATAACTTTGTGCAAATCGGTCATGGTGTGGAAGTAGGAGCGCATTCTGTTCTTGCCTCACAGGTGGGCTTAGCGGGTGGTGTAACGCTTGGTCATCATGTGGTGATGGCAGGACAGGTGGGCGCAGCAAATCATATCCACATTGGCGATGGTGCAATCATCGGAGCAAAGTCGGGCATTCCTAGCGATGTTCCCGCAGGTGTGACGATGATGGGCTATCCTGTGGTTCCTGAAAAGGACTGGAAGCGGATAGTCATCTCTGAGCGACAACTTCCTGATTTGTTGCATACCGTTCGCAAGTTGGAAAAGAGAATTGCCGAACTAGAAGCAAAACTTGCTGATTAATCTATCGAGAGACGCAAAGCGTCTCTCTCAAATTACCTGCGTCAAAATGGAAACCGCTATCTGGGGTTTCAAATGTTTATTGATTTCCATACACATAGCGATCGCCAATTGCCGAATCTCATTAATTTGCAGACGTTCCATGTGACAACTGAACTGCAAGAGGTAGATTTATCTCCTGCTTGCAGTCTCGGTTTGCATCCTTGGTTTGTTGATGAATCGTGGGAAGATGCTTGGCAAAATCTCGAAGCATTAGCTAGCTTAGACAAAGTATTAGCGATCGGGGAATGTGGCTTAGATCGTCATATTGATTTGCCAATGGAATTGCAAACCGTAATTTTTCAGGAACATATAGAACTTGCGGAGGCAATTCGCAAACCATTGGTAATTCATTGTGTAAAAGCATTTGCTGAATTAATTGCCCTCAAGAAAAGCTCCAAATCTTCTGTTCCTTGGATTATTCATGGCTTTCATAAGAAAATAGAAGTTTTTCAGCAATTGCTCAAGCATGATTTTTACTTCTCGTTTGGGGCAGCAATTTTAAGCGATCGCTCTCCTGTGATTCAGGCGATCGCTAATGTTCCCGATGACAGGTTTCTTCTCGAAACCGATGATCGACAGGATATAAGTATCGAGCAAATTTACGATCGCGTTGCTACATTGCGTCAAGTGTCCCTAGAAACTTTACAAACGCAATTACTCGAAACTTATCACCAATTGACTAGATTGAGCTGATTCAGGAGCAGGATCGATACCATCCATTCCTAAACCAATCTCACTAAGCAATTCTTGAGCAGCATTGAGCATTTCAGGTTCGAGATTTTTGAGGTCTTCGCGAGTACTGAGATAGGTTCTAAGCGCAGTCATCGGATCGAGCGCCTCGGCGGTACTGAGATCGGGCAGGCGAGTACGCGGATTTTGGCTGACGACTTCAGGGATTAGGGAATAGTTATGGGCGCTTTCCATTGCTTCATGCAAGATGCGATCGTCAATCAGAGCTAACTGTTCGGCTTTGATTTTGTAGATTAAACGGGCGATCGCATTATTGATTTTGCCTTTCTGAATTGCCTTGAGTAATTTCCCCTGCGGATCTTCAGATTGAGTAACATCAACTTCCATCGTCCGAAAAGCGCGAGTGGGAATAGGACAAAATTCAAACTTGACATTCCCCTTTTCGACTTCAAGCCAACAATAGCCCTTAGATTCATTCTCTTCTCCAAAATCCACACGCTCAATGCTCCCCGGATAAACCACAAGTGGTTGCGTGGCAAGAATTTGATGGCGATGCACATGACCGAGAGCTACATAGTCAAAGGCTTCACGGGTGAGCATTGACAGGGGGATTGTGAAGCCTTTGCCTGCGGCGAGAAATCTCTCTGCGCCATAGGTTGCGGTATCGACCATGACATGGGCTAATAAAATCGTCGGTAATTTTGAATCGAGTTGACGGATTTCGCCTTCGAGAACTACCTGTAAGCGATCAATCAGAAATTGACTGACTTCACTCATGGAGAATCCTTCTGTTTCCGATTTCGTAAGCAATGTCGATCGCGTAATCCAAGGTAAGGTAATAATCTGAATATCACCTGCATTAGTGGCAATCCGATGGGTAGCGATCGTGTCGCCGACGGTGAAGTTCGGTACGGCGAGACTGCGATAGATGGCTAGACTCGCGCCGCCAATCCCCTGTGAATGTTGGTCATGATTGCCCACCAATAGCACTGTGGGAATTCCTGCATCGGCGAGGCGGCGAAATTGTTTGGCGAAGGCTTGCTGGACTAATGGTGGTGGTGTGGCATCTGGGAAGGCATCACCACCAAAGAGAACGATATCGGCGGGTTCGTTAATTGCGCGATCGATACAGATGGTCAGGGCAGCTACAAAGTCCTCTAGGCGGGTATTCAGTCCTGTTTGGGGGTTGACTTTGCCGTGAGTCGTGCTGCCGAGATGGATATCAGAAAGATGTAAAACTTTTATCGCCATGCGCTTAAGGGATTAATAGAACGCTAATTTTCTCTAGTGGTGATGATGGCTAAACTCTTTGGATTGAGACTATTTTGGCATAGTTTGATCAGACTGAATGGCGATCGCATTGCTAATTTGCCCTGTAATTAATTTGATGATCGCTAATGCTCATAGCGAAAAAACTAAACGGGCGATCTTTCCTGATAGTTTTACGCCTCTAATCAGCATACTTTCTTCGGATAGGACTAATTCTGGAGTAAAGCCAGCTAGAGGTGCAAGGTTTGGATCGAGAATGACGTATGGTGCGCCTGTGTCAAGGACTGCTTCTATTTTGATGCCGTTGCCAATTTCTATGGGGATGATGATGCGGTTGGTGGTTTCCTGTGAGTTAATGGGACGATAGGTATAGGTTAATACGCCTGACGCGAAGGAATTACCGTCTTTAAATTGCAGTAATCCCATTAATAAATTGCGGTTATAAATTTTACTTTGCCATCTTTAAGATCGATGCGCTTTAGTAGCTCTGCGGATGAGCTTGCATCGGCTAGGAGCCGATCGCCTTGTAATGCAACCCATCGACCATGATATTTTTTGCGATTTGCTTTGATCCAGTTTTGGCTTAGTGCTGTGTTGGGATCGGGAGATCGCTTGACAAGGTTAATTTTAGATTCTGGAAAGGTCTTTGGTGTCATGTTTTTGTGCGGCTAAACACTTGAATTTATTATACTTCAGCTAAATCACCTGAAAAAGCCTCTTATGGCATTTAGCCAAGATATTCTCTAACTTGGGCTAGAAAGTTTTGCGCGTTTTGTAAGGTGATATTTACTTGTTCTGTAGTTAGCTCTACGTCCTCGCCATAATCTGCTAGTTGTCTCAAATCATAGGTGTCGCCTAAGATAACAGAAAGCTCGTTAGAGAGTTTGCTTGTTTTGATAAAGTGCAATCTAAATAATTTGATGAGTCCTTTGTGGGTTCTGGTATTAATGTTTTCAGAGATTAGCAGGGCTTGGGTTGCGTAGTACATTGCATAGTAAGCCCGTGAAATTGAGGCTCGATAACGGTTGCTTTCTAAGAGTAATGCTGCTGTTTCTAATTCTTCTTGAGATAGGTTTAGATAAAATTGAATTTGACTCATAGAGCGATTCCTTCTCTACGAATGTTGTTTAACAGTGGGGTGGATTTGTTTTTGAAGTCTTCTTCTGAGATGGGAATTACAGATAGGAGTTCATCGTATTGAAGGCTAAGTCTAGATTTGATTGCGCCCATGTAGAAAATCTCGGTAGGTGGAGAGATGGGAGATTTGAGGATGACGGCAACATCAATGTCTGAGTCGGTTGTGGCTTGATTGCGAGCCTGTGAACCATATAAAACAAGTTGCAAGAATTTACTGCCATACAGGTGTTGCAGTTCTTCACGAAATTCTGTTAGTAGGCTATTTAACTTTGGCGCTAATGCTGATTGATTCATATTTTTTCTTTTTCTCTTTGGAGATTAAGTGTTTATCGTTCCCTTTTTAGCGTTTGGGCATGCCGTAGATGTAATGATCGTGTTGTGCTGCGCCATCGGTGGGTAGTTGCTCTAATATTTCGGGGGGAACATCTGCCATGAGTTCTTGCGCTACTTGCCAGATGAGTTGTGCTGGCGTGACGGGTTTGCATTCACCTAGAGCAAATTCTTGTTGAGCTTCTTGTACGTCTTTAATTAGTTCGGCTCTGCGTCTGTCGCGTAGTCGGTTTTGCAAAATCCGAATCAAGTCTTCTTGATCTTCTAATTGAAGGCGATCGGCTGCTTCTAAAATTTTAGTAAAGGTCATTTCGGGAATGGTGGTCATGTTTTTGGGCAGCTAAACACTTGAATTTATTATACTTCAGCTAAATCACATCAAAAAGCCTTGTAATTACGGAGGGATTATCGCGATCGCCTTACTCATCTTGAAGCTTTTCTAAATCGGCTAGGTCTTGAAGTCGCCCAGAAGCTAATTTATTTTTTTTGAGATTGTCAAGATTGATAAATTTAACAGGTACATCATTAAGGATTACTTCAATTTTGGAATCATAGGAGGTTTGAAAATCAATGCCATCAGGATTTGTGATTAAATCAATTCGGTTAGGGGGGTAGCCAAGCTGAATGATTTGATTAGGTGTTTGAAAGTCATCGGATGTTAATCCTAAACTTTCAAATCCAAATTGAGTTAATGCTGTTACTAGTTTTTGAGCATTTTCTTCGCTTATTTCGATCCAAATGTCGATGTCTTTGGTATAGCGGGGATGTCCATGAACTGCGACAGCATAACCACCAATAACGAGGTATTTAACTTGGTTGTCGTTTAATAATTGTATAAACTCTTTGAAATCTTGGTTGAGCATTGTATTTGTATTGGTGATATTCTTGGCGAATTTGTTCGAGTGCTTCTAGGCGTTTTTGAGGTGTTTGTTGTTGCCAGTATTGAAAGTCGTTGATTTGCTGTTTGAGAGAGATTTTATTAATGACTTTTTCCATATTTTTATCCTGTTTTAATTGCTATGTAGTCTTGGTTTAGTTATTGTTTTCGATTTGCTTTGATCCAGTTTTGGCTTAGTGCTGTGTTGGGATCAGGCGATCGCTTGACGAGGTTAATTTTAGATTCTGGAAAGATTTTTTGTGTCATGTTTGTGGGCAGCTAAACACTTGAATTTATTATACTTCAGCTAAATCGCGATAAATATCATCATCCATTTTTTCCTTTTTCCTTTTTAATTTTGCCTTGATAAGATCGCCTGTTGATAGTTTTGCCGCGCTTCTCCATATTCTCGCAATTTATCGAATTTTAAGTTAATTCTAATATTTGTTTGAGTTCTTCAACGGTTACGCCTAAAACCTTTGCCATTGCTTCTAATAGGCTCTGGTCTTGGGTTGCTTGATAGATGCGAGAGAGAATACTTAAAACCATTTCCACACTATGCTGATCTCGGAATTGAGCAAAGATTTCTAAGGCTTGTAATAGATTTTGACCTGCTTCTGTGAAGTTGTTTTCTGCTTCTGCTAATAGTCCTAATTGTCCGTATGTGTTAGCTTGGGAGTAGCCATCTCCAAATTCGATATAGATCGCGAGAGCCTGTTGACAGTTTTGCCGCGCTTCTCCATATTCTCTCAATGCTTGGGCAACTAATCCTAAACCTTGGTATATGCGGGCTTGGGAGTAGCGATCGCCAAATTCGATTTTGATCGCGAGAGCCTGTTGATAGTTTTGCTGTGCTTCTCCATATTCTCCCAATGCTGTAGCTACATCTCCTAATCCCTCATATGGCTTAGCTTGATTATAATGATCGCCAAATTCGATACAGATCACGAGAGCCTGTTGATAGTTTTGCTGCGCTTCTCCATATTCTCCCAATGCTGTAGCTACGCTTCCCAACTGTTGGTATGTACTGGCTTGGGAGTAACGATCGCCAAATTCGATACAGATTGCGAGAGCCTGTTGATAATTTTGCCGCGCTTCTCCATATTCTCTCAATTCTTGGGCTACATAGCCCAACTGGTGGTATGTGCTTTTTTGGGAGTAGCGATCGCCAAATTCGATCTTGATCGCGAGAGCCTGTTGATAGTTTTGCCGCGCTTCTCCATATTCTCTCAATTCTTGGGCTACTACCCCTAAATTGTGGTATATGAGGGCTAGGGAGTAGCGATCGCCAAATTCGATACAGATTGCGAGAGCCTGTTGATAGTTTTGCCGCGCTTCTCCATATTCTCTCAATTCTTGAGCAACTAATCCTAAATTGAGATAGGTGCTAGCACTCCAAATCTTCTTGTCTTTTTCTTCTGTTTCTTTTAAAACTTTATAAGACTCTAAGGCTTTCTCATAATAAATCTTTGCTTGTTGGTATTGCTTAGCTTCTTGATACCTTCTAGCAAGGCGGTGAAGAGCAAAGCCAATCTGATAACCATATTCACCCTCTCTTATTCTACTTGAGTAAGATTCCTGCGCTTTACAAACAAACTCTGACAGTTTGAGATTACTTTGAATATCGTTAATTGTTTGAAAGTATTGACATAAACAGAAGAAAATATCAATACGCTCCTGATTAGCTAAACATGTTTGCAGCGCATTATAGAGATTTTCATATTCCAATCGACAGTAGAAGATTCCTAGCTGGCGTTCTTGCGGATCTTTGGATTGCATTAACTGATTGTAGGAACCTGCTAAGCCTTGATAGTGATTCTTAAAACCTTCTTGCAGTGCCTTGCGGGTCGCCTCATCCAAACTCGCTAACTTAGTTTTTAGGAAATAGGGAAAAATCGGTTGAATCGTCAGCAGACGGGTTGCCTCATCCATTCCTTCCAACAAACCCCAATTAATCGCCTCCTGAATCGCCGCATCAAAATTCGCAAAATCGTAATCCTGAAACGGTTCTAACTTTTGTAATTGTTCTGCATACTTGGAAATACCATCACGATAAATAAACCCTGTAAACGGAGCGAGACAAATCAATAACCTTTGAGCATCAGGCGACAAATTACTGTGGGAATATTCCACACATTTCAAAATACTCTTGGTTTTATCCTCACTCCCACTATCCAAATCAAAATCCGCCGCCTGCAACGCAACCAAAACCTGCGAAGGTGATTGACTTTTCAGATTTGGCAACACCACCTCCAGCGCCAACGGATACCCCGCCAACACCTTCATTAACCTTGTAAACTCAGGATCGGCTTCGATCGCCTTCACCCTCTGCGGCACATGACGCGCCAAAATCCTTTGCGCCAACAGCGTCCGCGCCTCTTGGTCTAGCCCCCGCAACCCATAGACATTTTGCTGAAAAGTCGCCGCCTTCAGCCAATCCTCACCACAGCGCGACCCAAAAATCACCCGCGTCTTGCCTCCCGCCAACTTCTTCAGAAAATCTCGCAACTTCACCTGTTCAGCTTGCGGCAAAGTATTCGGAATCGCCAAAGGTTCCCCCGTCACCGACTCCAAATTATCCAAGATCAACACATGCCCCGCACCCCGCAACAACGCCACCATTTTCGGCACTTGCGCCGCCTGACTCATCGCCTGAAACCTGCCCATCTCAAAGCGGTCATACAGCCTCTGTCCCAACTCAAACAAAATCTGCTCTAGCGTCCAAGCCCTCTCATCGTAACCAAAATAGAAAATCTGCTCCCCTTTCTCACCATCCGCAAAATGCGTCTTCTCCCACCATTCCCGCAAAAAATTTAACAGCGTCGTCTTACCCGTACCGCCCATCCCCTGCAACAGCAGCATATTGTGCCGCGCCAACGCCTTCTCAATCCTGAGAATATCCAAATCCCGCCCCACAAACTCATACTCAGGCTGCGTAAACTGAAACGCCCGACCCAAGGATTCAAAATAAGCCTCCTCTTCTCGCGCCGTAAACTCCCGCAAATTCAAATTCACCTGCTGCGTGCCATACACCACAGGCAACAACCAATCCTCCAACGGAATCAGATAGTCATAATAAGCTTGCCGTTCCTTCTGGTTAAACAACTCGCGCCGCCCCAACCGCACCGCATCTTCCAATAATTTTCGATTGAAAATCTGCTCATACACCGCCGCCATCATCACCTTCGCTGCCGTCACCGTGACGCTATAGCCCATCGCCACCACCATCTGCATACCCGCCGCCATCAATCGACTACCCAGACTCGTCTCGCGATAGTCTTCCCCCTGATCCGCCGCCGCCTCAGATCCCAACTGTTTCCCCGACTGACAAGCATTCAGCATACAGACAGGAATCCGTTTCCCCGTCAGCAACGCCGCCAACTCCGTCGCCTCTACTAAGTCCTCTTCCCCATCCACATCACTTTCCAACACCACAAACGCCTTTACCCCCTGATAGGGCGCAAGCGGATTTCTGCCATAACGTTGCTTAAAGGTCAAATTCCCACCCAGCATCACCCGCTCACAGGTTGCATAGGGCAGCAAAGCCCCATGACAATCAAAATGAATCATGTGATAATGCCCCGCCCCCTTCTCCTCCAAATGCTTCGACAGAGCCTCAAAAGTAGCAGGACGCAATAAATCGATCTTCACAGGCAACTGACTATTCGCGATCGCCTCAATCAAAGGACGCGACACCACCCGATAAGCCACATCCTCCTTAAAAGGTCGCGCCGTCACCATCAACAAATTCAAAGTCGGCGAAGGATTTACCCCAGCCATCACTGGCGTTGGCAGCGTACTTTTTCTTACCATCACACAGTCCACCGCCAAGGGTCGCGGCAAATCGCGATCGCGCAGCGCCTCCCAATGCAAAGCCTGAAACTCTGGATTGCTCCCCTCAATCTCAAACCGCAACGTCCCCAAATCATCTCGCAATCGTGAATAGTCCGCAAACGATTGGCGATCGCTAAACACTTGGTCAAATAAATTTTCGCCGTATTCCCTAATGCTCTCCGTCACCGCCGCCGCCGTCGCGATGCCCGTTGCGGGAAGTTGCAACCACTGCTCGAAATACCACTCCCACTTCGCCTCATCCGATGACGATATTAAGGGAGTATTAATGGCGATCGCATAATTCCGCCCCTCAATACTCAGAGTCGCCCCAAAGCCCGAATCCGTCTGTTGTCCTTCACGAATGGTAATTAAAGGCATAAAGGTTCTAAGGATGGAAGTGAATTAAATTATCTCGATATCCGTCAAATTAACTGATAATTTCATTGTACCAAGCCGTACCGAAAATTCACCAGAGCTATTGGGAGCGGTGAGAACTTGAGCAATTTTGCCAAATTTGGGAATCCGAACACGATCGCCTACTTTCACCTTTACCTCGATTTTCTCTTCATGGATTACGGGCATATGACGCTTCGTTAATTCCTCAATTCTCTGCTCAGTGCGTTGGACATCCGCAGCCACTTGTTCGCCTAGTTGTTCGCCTTTTTGCAATTTGCGAATCACTCGACCGACTTCCTTTTGAGCTTGTGCGATCGCAGCTTGAACTTCCTTCTCTTGCCGCTCACGCAATTCCTTTTCCTGCGATCGCATTTTTTCCGCACGATCTAGAATTTCTCGATGCAAGCGTTCAGTTTCCGCTAATAAATGCGCGGCTGCCTGTGTTTTTTGCGTTTGTTCGCGACGTTGGGCTTCGAGTTCGGCGATTACCTCATTCATTTCTGCCGAACCGATACCCACACGCACTTGAGCCGCTTCGAGAATATCCTGTGGTAAACCTAAGCGCCCTGCGATCGCCAGAGCATTCGAGCGTCCGGGAATCCCCCATAGCAAATGATAGGTCGGTGCAAGGGAAGCATCATCAAATTCCACCGAAGCATTCTCAAATTTGGGATTTTGATATTTCAGGGCTTTGAGTTCGCCAAAGTGAGTTGTCGCAATACTGAGGCGCGTATGTTCACCCAGATATTCCAATAGTGCTGTGGCGATCGCACTGCCTTCGGAGGGGTCAGTCCCTGCGCCAACTTCATCGAGCAATACTAGGGATTGTGGGGAAATCGCATCAAGAATGCGACCAATGCGGCGAATATGCCCCGAAAAGGTCGAGAGATTTTGTTGGAGTGATTGCTCATCACCAATATCGGCAAGGACGAGATCAAACCAAGGCAATTCCACAGGCTCCTTCGCAGGAATATACATGCCTGCCTTTGCCATTAATGCGGCTAAGCCAAAGGTTTTTAAAGTCGCCGTTTTACCCCCTGTATTTGGTCCCGTAATTACAACCACGGAAATCTGTGGCGATACCAATACATCTACAGGCACAACCTCGCGTCCCTCCTCGTTGCGCTGTTGCCAAACTAATAGAGGATGATGTAGCTGACGTAGCACGATCGCTTCATGGTCAGTAAAGTGGGGTGGATTTGCACCTAACCAATAGGCATACCTTGCCCTTGCTACCGCCAAATCAATCTTCGTGACAATAATCAGTAATTTCTGTAAGTCCTCTGCGATCGCAGTTACCTTGGCACTCAGATTCTCCAAAATAATTTCGATTTGGGCTTGTTCCATTTTCAGGAGTTGCCGCAAGCGATTATTGGACTGCACGACGGAGTTAGGCTCGACAAATAATGTCATGCCTGTACTGGAAGTATCATGAATTACCCCCGGAATGCGATCGCGTTGGGGCGATTTGACCGAGAGCACATAGCGATCATTGCGTTGGGTAATGATCTGCTCCTGCAAAGAGCTAGCATTGCGCTGCATGATATTTTGCAGTTTAGTCAAAATCTGATCGCGCACTGAGGTTAACTCATCACGGATTTCCCCTAACCGCACCGAAGCCCGATCTAAAACATTGCCCCCTTCATCAATGCAGCGATAAATTTCCTGTTCGACATCAGGATAAGTCCGCAGTTCACTAGCTAAAATTTGCAAATTCGGACAATAATCCGCATTGTCTAACTGTCGGCGCAAATTTCGTGCCCCTGCTAAAGTCGTGGCGATCGCCCATAGCTCACCTGCGGACAAAATCCCCTGTTTCTCCGCCCGCAATACTGCCTCAGTAATATTCTGAATCCCATCAAGAGACACTCCTGCATTGCGTTCCTCAAGGGAATATGCCTCTTTAGTTTGAGTCAGTAACTCTAATGTCTGATCATAGCGATCGGGTATCGGTAAATGTACCGCCGCGATCGCCCCCAGCTTCGTCGTTGTAAAAGTGGATAAATGCTGACATAGCCGATTCCATTCCAACAGTTCTAACGTCTCAGCTTGCATGACACCTCAAAATAGTCTTTTATTCATCAAAGGGAGTCAGCAAAGCTGACTCCCTTTGATCTTACTTTTCTATTGTGCCAAAAATTTGAAAACAAGGGGCTTAAGCTCCTTGTCTACATAAAATGTCTACATAAATAAAGAGGCGCAAAGCACCTCTTTTTGCAACTATAGGCGAGAAGCCAATCTCTCGAAATCCGCTTGAGTGCGCGATAGCATTCTGCTACGACTGTCCTGAGAGCAATCGCTACTCAAATTTGGGACTAGGTTACGGGCTTGCAAAGCCATATGTAATTGCAAATGTGCGACGTATTCGCTGAGATCACCTTGTTGCAGTTCTACAGATTTGTTGCTAGTCACCACGTTACCTCTCATAAACTATGTGAATGTAAACTAAATTTAAACTTTTAAAGATGATGCTGAATTTATTTGATTTAAATCAAGTCTTTTCTATGACTTTCGATATAGAACTTATCATACTAGGGTTAAGGCTCTCGTTGGTTGGATACGAAGCGTAATCTTTTGATGTAATACTTTACAATGGTTAAAAATACCTAGTGATTAGGCGATCAAAATTAAATAAGTCGTCAAGTAATTCGCAAAGTCAGTATCATCCTTAGAATTGCGGGATATTAAACCCATTTAGCAGTAGAAGCCTATGCATTAAGGTATCCTAGGTATTGACTTAGCTTGATCAAATAAGGTAGTTGCCAGCAGTTTTTACCAACTATTTGTTTTGATAAGATTTTTGTCAGGGTTTTCGCAATTTATTTACAATTTAACTCCTATTTATTTCATTTAATATTCTGAATTATGCTCAAACGTGCTGTCTCTACCTTGCTTGTGGTGTTTGCCCTCTTGCTGACCAGTTGTGCTAGTACACCTACAAGTGGCTTAGTTCCATTTGCAGATAGTAAGGACGGCTATCGATTTCTATACCCCAATGGTTGGACAGAAACAAAAGGAAATTCGGCGATCGATATTTTGTTCCATGACATTATCGAACCTTCAGAAAATGTATCTGTTGCTATTAGCAAACTAGAAACTGTGAAATCACTAGAGGAAATAGGCGATCCTGAAGCAATTGGTTTGCGCTTGCAGCAGAGAGTAGTTGCCCCACAAGGTTCAGGTCGGCAAGCACAACTCCTGAATGCGGAACAAAGAGAAGTAGGCGATCGCAGCTATTACACCTTTGAATATGCGGTTAAACGCTTACAGGGTGAACCTCGCCATGATCTTGTGACCGTATCGACCAATCGCGGTAATCTCTATACTCTCAGTATTTCTAGCTCAGAAAAACGCTGGGAAAAAGTCAAGGATTTATTTGCAAGAGTTGCGAAATCCTTTGCAATTGACTGAGTAAATTATTGATGAATTAATTTAGAAACTAAATTGTATACACTTACATTGTTGACATAAGCCAATAATGTAAGTGTCTTGTAAGCCTGACACATCAATATGCCTCAAATTCTCATCATTGATGACGATCCAACTATCAGACTGACCCTTCAGAAGTTTCTCAAGGGACAGGGCTATGAAGTTGCTATGGCAAAAGATGGCGAGGAAGGCTTAGCGAAGGCAAAGGAATTACATCCATCGCTGATTATTTGTGATTGGATGATGCCAGTCATGGATGGGCTAGAGGTATGTAATCGGATCAAGAGTAATGTTGAGTTATCAAACATTTACCTAATTTTACTGACGGCAAGGGATCAAGAGGGGGACTTGGTTCGCGGTTTAGAAATGGGGGCAGATGACTTTTTAAGTAAACCGCCAAGAATTAATGAATTACGGGCAAGGGTTAGGGCTGGACTAAGGCTATATCAAGCCACCCAAGAACTCCAAAGGCAAAAGCAAGTAATCGAGCAGGAATTATTTCAGGCTTCACAATATGTGCGATCGCTTTTACCTGAACCGCTTGAAGGGGACATCGCAATTCAATCTAGCTTTTTGCCATCAACGCAGCTTGGTGGTGATAGTTTCGATTATTTTTGGCTCGATAGCGATCATCTAGCATTTTATTTACTAGATGTTTCAGGACATGGGGTTGGGTCGGCTTTACTGTCAGTTTCTGTCTTAAATCTGATGCGTACTCGCAGTTTGAGGCATAGTCGTACTTCTCAAACTACTACAAATTTCTATAGTCCTAGTGAAGTCTTAGCTGACCTCAATAATACATTTCAGATGTCCGTACATAATGATATGTATTTCACCATTTGGTATGGCGTATATGACAAGCAAACACATCAGCTAGTGTATTCAAGTGCTGGGCATCCACCGTCAGTGCTAATTTCTAGCGAAGAAATGCCAAAAATTAAGCTTTTAAAAACCTCTGGATTACCAGTTGGGATGATGCCTGATATTAGCTATCAAGAGCAGGTTTGTGAAATTGATACTAATAGCAGACTATATCTATTTAGTGATGGTGTTTATGAATTACCGCAGGAAGATGGAAGTATTTGGGGATTTAATGCATTAATCGATACTTTTATTCGCATTCCCAGCGATCGCTCATCAAGGATCGAATACATCTTATCTTGCGTCAAGGAAGCAGCGAACAATCGCCCCTTTGAGGATGATTTGTCCCTATTAGAAGTTGAATTTAATCTATAGTCAGGACATCCCTAATTAATAAAAAAGGACGCTTTGCGTCCTTTTTTATTACAGCCTATTGAGGTTTTGAGGAGTACAGAAATATTTTTGAAAGCTTTGCGAAGCAACGCTTTCAAAAATATTTCTGGGTTACAAGTAAGCGTAAAGCGCTGTATTTAGTTTTCGTAATTACGTCTTGCTTTATTTGCCTCAGATCGTAGTGCATCAAGACGCTTTTCGATTAATGTCCGCGATCGCCCCTTAGACGCATCACTGAGCATAATTTTTAATGCACTGCCTAGACTCTTGTAAGCCGCAGGCAAAGGATAGCCATTACGCACGGCTAAACGAATTGCACCTTGGTCAGCCTCAATTAAATTGCGAATATCTTTTTTGCTTGTGCCTTTGCGCCAGAGTTGAAAACCTGCAACACCGCAAATACCTAGCGCCAGTACAAATAGCAAACCATTTTGTACCCATAACTCGCCAACTGCACCACCAAGCCCGATCGCTAGGGCTGCAACCTCCCAACCATCCTTGGGTACTGCGTCATTCTGAATACGAGCAACCTCATGCCAAAATAGGAGATTGCGCTGATCTTCAGCAAGGCGCTCCCAACGCACCATATCAACCAAAATTACTACCTCATCGCCCCCAGCTTCTTCACAAGCGATCAGTGGAGGGCGGACACCATCGGCATTTAGGACTTTTACCCATGCTTGTAGCTCAGGGGGGAGCAGATCTTGCAGGCGACGAATCTCAGTTCTAGCAAAGGTATTTCGGAGGGAAGAAGTTGGAGATGGCATGAATCTTCGTCAAAGTTCAGAGTTTTGAAGGACTTGTCACTAAATCTAGATCTTAGTATAAGTTTTAACGACTTGTACTTTTGTTATTTCAAATAAATATAAAACCTAAAAGCCTGTGGTGCACGCTGAGCGTACGCCACAGGCTTTTAGGTTTTATATTTAGGGGCATAAAATCCAAAAATATTCATGGATTGGCATCTCTACAGAGTCGATCCACAGCTTTTAACATGGTTGGCAAGCGGTGATTACCATGCATTTTTTGGATATAGCCTCTTGCCACAGCTTCATCAATACCGATCGCGGTTACATACAATGGGCGATTACTGTCATTTCTCAAGACCTCAGCTTCTAGCGGAATATCTTTAAAACGGCTTTTTGCCACACCTATAATGGCAACCTTACCTGCGAGAGCATGATAGAGGTGACTACCCAAACCCGATTTTTTGTGGTGATCAAGGTAGACATATCCATCAATAATGATAATTTCAGGAAGTTGGGGAATCTGCTCTAACAGCATGAGGAGAATTGGCATTTCTCGTTTGTAAAACTCCCCTGATGCATACTCAGCAATCTGGTTAGTTTGGGCAATAAATTGGTTGGTAGGGACAGCATCTTCCCAATCATTAAAAGTAATTCCTGCGGCAACAGCCTGATCATCGCGATAATCAACATCAACTGCCAAGATCATATTAAGGATTTCGCTTTAATAAGGAACAGATTATTGATGGCGCAGCAAAGCTGCGCCATCAATAATCTGTTCCTTATTTTACCTAACCTATTTTCCTTGGGAACTTCCTAGTCTGCTAGCACAACTATAATAAAGTCTGTATTTCGTGGAGATTTCGGTGAAGCGTAATTTTATGCTCTCTTTTTTGAGTCGTGGCTTAGCTACAGCGATCGCAGTAGTGATGCTCGGTAACTTACCCCTATTTTCGCAATCATTTCTACAACTAGGGGGAGGTCAAGCACAGGCTGCTCAACCTGATCTAGTTGCTAAGACATTAAAGCGATCGCCTGCCTCATCAAATAACTCACTGACAGGTGACGTTGTTAAAACCGTCTTAGACAATGGACTAACGGTATTAACTAAGGAAGTCAATACGGCTCCTGTAGTCAGTGTCCAAGTTTGGTATCGCGTGGGTTCCCAAAACGAAAAACGCGGCATTACAGGTATTTCCCACCAACTTGAACATTTGATGTTTAAAGGTACAAAGGATCGTCCGATCCAGTTTGGACGCTTATTTAGTGCCTTGGGTAGTAATTCCAATGCTTTTACTAGCTATGACATGACCGCCTATTTCGGCACAACTGGCAGCGATAAACTCGAAGCCATGCTGCAACTAGAAGCCGATCGGATGGTTAATACGGTCGCAGGTGACAAAGAACTCAAAAGTGAACGCACCGTAGTTTTGTCGGAGCTAGATGGCGGAAATAACAACCCCGGTACTAGACTATATCGGCAAGTAATGCTCTCGGCTTATCCCGATAGCTCCTATGGATGGCCAGTCATTGGGTACCGTTCTGATGTTGAAAGCTATACGGTTGAAGATATTCAAAATTATTACCGTACTTTTTATCGTCCCGATAATGCCACCTTGGTCATTGTGGGTAATTTTGAGACAGAAGCTACTCTCAAAAAAGTGAAGCAAATCTTCGGTGCAATTAAGGCTCCACCTAAACCTCAAGACATCCTCCCCCCTGAGGCACAAAAGCAAAAGCCTAAGCCACCAGAGCCAAGATCTAGCAAGGAAGTAATTCGTCTCAACGAACCAGGTAGTGTGCCTTTCTTGCAGTCGGTTTATCCGAATTTACCGAAGATCAATAGCCCTGATGTTGCCGCGATCGATGTATTGGATAGCATTTTGACATCAGGTAGAAGTTCTCGCTTCTATCAAGCATTAGTAGAAACAGGTTTAGCTAGTAGTGTGAGCGGTAGCTCAGCTACTCAGATTGGTACTGGTTGGTATTTGGTAAGTGCCACCCCAACCAAAGGTAAATCTCTCGAAGAGCTTGATCGCCTCATCCTTGAAGAGATCGAGAAAGTCCAAACTCAACCCGTCACAGCAGAAGAACTAAATCGCGCCAAAGTTAATATGCGGGCGAGTTATATCCTTGGTAATCGAGATATTGTTTCTCAAGCCAGTCAGATCGCTTACAACCATGCTATTGCTAGGGATTATCGCTATAGCGATCGCTATTTAGATGCAGTTGAGAAGGTCACAATTGCGGATGTACAGCGTGTCGCTAAGCAATATCTCCAAAGCGATCGCCGTGTGGTCGGATATTTTGAGCCATCGGTGATCACGGAGGGGGCAGGGACAACACCTAGCAATTCCCATTCATCAGAAGCCTTTAAACCTAGCTCTCCTGTCGATCCTGCGGAAGTTGCTAAGTATTTGCCAGAAAGTGCTTTGATTGCCAAAGCAGGAACTCCAACTGCGGTACAGCCCGATAAATTTACTCTATCGAACGGTTTAAAGGTTTTACTATTACGCGATCGCAGCACCCCCAGTGTCACCATCGTTGGCGAAATCAATGCAGGAGCAGGATTTGATTCCATTGAGAAGGCTGGCTTAGCCAGTATTACTGCTCAAAATCTCACGAATGGTACAACTTCTAAAGATGCGCTTACCCTTGCATCTCGATTAGAAAATCTCGGCGCAAGATTAGGATTTTCCGCAGGACGTGAAAGCGTTGGCATTTCGGGAATTGCAATGGCAAAGGATTTGCCGATTGTGATCGATCAATTAGCCGATCTCTTGCAAAATGCCACATTCCCAGAGAAAGAATTTGATCTAAATCTTCAGCGCAATTTATTATCCTTTAAATCTGAACTCGATAGCCCCTCTTCCTTAGCAAGGCGGATCTTCCAATCAACGCTCTACCCCAAAGGTCATCCTTTTAATGCAATGAGAACAGAGGAATCGCTGAAATCTTTAAAGCGAGAAGATTTAGCGAAGTTTTATAAAACCTATTATCGTCCTGATAATACGATTCTCACTTTGACAGGAGATTTTGATCCAGCCGTAGTTAAACAGTTGCTTGAAGATAAACTTGGCAATTGGCAGGCTAATGGCAAAGTCCCTAAGTTTCAATTTCCTAAAGTAGAGCAGATTGCTAAGACCACAGAGAAACAAGAATCTCTTGCTGGTAAGACTCAAGCTGTGACGATCATGGGGCATCCTAGCATTTCTCGTTTCGATCCTCAATACTATCCTGCGTTGGTGCTGAACCAAGTCCTTGGCGGTGATACCCTAGCAAGTCGTCTCGGTACAGAAATTCGCGATCGCCTTGGTTTGACCTATGGCATCTATAGCTATTTCCAAGCGGGTAGACCTCCACAGGGCGCATTTATCGTACAGATGCAAACTAGTGGCAAGGATACCCAAAAGGCGATCGCTGCCACGGTAGCACTTCTCAAGGATGTGCGGAATAAAGGCATTACCCAAGCGGAATTTGATGTTGCGAAAAAGAGCTTGATTAATAATTTCTCTGCGGAATTTGCTGATCCTGATAGTATTGCTGAATCTCTCCTCAGCGATGAAATCTACGGCTTACCCGTCGGTGATTTTTACAAGTATCCACAACGCATCCAGTCCGTAACCCTAGAACAAGTTAATCGCGCTGCCAAGGAGTTATTACAACCCGACAATCTCCTGATTGTGTCTGTATTGCCTAAATAGGAATTATTTCCCGCCTTCGTCGGTGAAATAATCATTAAAAAGGGTGGTTTCGCTTAGCGAAACCACCCTTTTTAATGAATAATATATTTTTGCCATTCGTCATGATTACCTGACCTCAAATATTTTGTTACCTCAAAATGCAAACCACTATGGGGGCGACGCGGTTGTTTTTTGAGCGGCATTCCTGCCTCTTTGGGCGTGCGATTACCTTTTTTGACATTACATCGCACACAGGCGGTAATAATATTGTCCCAACTATCTCCACCTCCACGCGATCGCGGCAAAACATGATCGAGGGTTAGGTCATCTCCTGTATGTCCACAATACTGACAGGAATGGGCATCACGATGGAGGATATTACGACGGGTAAGCGGAATTTCTTTGTAGGGAATACTGACATATTGCAACATGCGGATCACGCTAGGCAGTGGCATCCCCGGGTAGACCATCTTGCCATTATGCTCGACCTGCTCAGCTTTACCTTTTATGACCAACACAATTGCACGCTGCCAATTGGTAATGTTCAGCGGCTCATAGGATGCGTTTAGTACAAGGACTTTTGCCATTACTATCCAGCGAACTCACAAAAGATGCTAGCACAGCTAACCAAAAATCTACATACATCTTGGGTAACTACAATAAAAATCAGGATTTCCCTTATCAAACCCAAATTACTATTGCGCCCGTTATGCGGGCGCAATAGTAATTTGGGTTTTAGGTTTACTTATGCCTAAATACTTAGAAAACTAAAGTTTTCAGCTCAAAGCTGAAGTTAACACAATTAGACTCGGAAATCCTTTGTTTCACTCCGCGCAATCAATTTAACGCGATTCGGCTGTTTTTTTCATTGGGAGCAAACTATTAACTAATGGTGCAAAAACAGTTAATCCGTCAGGTATACAGACGACTTCAACGGGAGTTGTCCCAATAATCTCGCCATCTACTACCACTTTTTGCGGTGGAATTGCCGTGACCTTGATTTTGTTGGTTCGGAAACAGACTAAGACTTCATTTTCGATGGGAGTTTTGACTAGAGCAGATGCAAATAGCTTACCGATGACATCGATCGCTAATAGGCGATCGGAAAGATTGAGGCTCTCATTTTTGGAAATGGCGATCGTCACATCAAGTAAACCATCATTAGGAATCACCTCTCCCCAGCCTTGCGCCAGCACTGAAGTTGGCGGCGCAGCATTGGCAATAGTCATCGCTCCACATTGAAACTGCGTGACCGATCCATCAATTTCCACTTCAACGGTAAAGAGCTTCTGTTCTAAAAGTTGTTGCGCTCCTGCGAGGAAATAGGCAAAGGCTCCTAAGAGATTTTTCATATCCCGATCAGCTCGTTCCACGGTTTCCGCTTCAAAGCCAATACCAGCTAGCAAAATCATCGGCAAGTCATTGCAACGGGCAGCATCGACTATACAGGTATTGCCAGTGAGGATGTTTTCGCAAGCTGCCTTTAACCCCGTTGGAATCCCCAATGCTACAGAGAAAGCATTAGCAGTGCCTCTAGGAATAATCCCAAGGGGAATGCCTGTGCCAATTAAAGCATTGGCTACTGCGGAAACCGTCCCATCGCCACCAGAAGCAATAATAAAATCGGTGTCAGAAGTTGTAGATGTTCTCTCTTGAATTGTCGCGATCGCAGTTTTGGCTTGATCGGTAGGGTTCAGATCGGGCTTTGTGAAGATAACTTTTAGTTGCACATGGGGTTCCAAAATTTGGCGAATCATGGCGAGATCCGCGTCAGGATTTCCCTGTCCTGCAATGGGGTTAAAGATCAGATGGGCAATACGACTTTTACCTAGTGATTGCAGCACGATATTTGCGGTGGCAAGGTTTGTCGCCAGAGGGACATTATAGATTTTGCATATTCGCAGTAAATTCAGAAGATTGGAGCCGAGGAGTTGAGTATGCTCGGGATCGAATAGCCAGATGACACAGGCAATTTCCCCTGCAATGACACGAGCCGCAATTTCAATATCACCACCATCCCGTTGCGATCGCACTAGCTCGATAGGTATCCCTGTGGCGGCTTGAATTTGCTTGCCAGTATTTGCAGTCGCAAGGGAATTATAGCGAGATAAAGTTACATGGTACTTTTGGGCAAGTGCGACCATATCTGCTTTTTGGGTATCATGGGCGATGAAAGCAATAGAAATTGGCATGGTGCTGTTTTTTGATTTTGCTTCGTACAGGACTCTACAAAGATGTGTCCGATACTATTCTCCATCAGATTTCCATGCGATCGCTTTTTTGGGTTTCAGGATCGGTTAACTTGTGCGTAATCACAGCCGCAGCTAAAACCATGATTGCGGATACCCACAGACAGCCAATCAATCCATAAAATTCATAAATCAACCCCGATAGAACCGTTCCTACTAAGCGTCCACCCGAATTTGCCATGTAATAGAAGCCCACATTTAGCGCGACTTTGTCGTCATTGGTGAAAGCGAGAACTAGGTAAGAATGTACTGATGAGTTAAAGGCAAAGACGACACCAAAAATTAGTAGCCCGCCAATGATTACTAGGTTTGCAGGGAGATTTAATTGCAAAGCGATCGCAATGATTGCAGGGACGGCAATGAGGGAAGTTGTCCAAAATCTTACAGTTTGCGATCGCGGTGGCTGAGCAGAACCAAAGCGCTTAATTAATGTTGGTGCGAGGGATTGGATGATGCCATAGCCAATTACCCAACAGGATAGGAAGCCACCAACTTGATAAAACGACCAGCCTAAAACACTACGCAAAAATACAGGCAGTCCCACTACAAACCATACATCTCTGGAACCAAAGAGAAAGAACCTTGCTGCGGAAAGAAGATTGATTTCAGGACTTTTGGAAAAGAGTTGTTTGAATTTGACTTTCGCCTTGATTTTGCCCATGCCCTTGGGTAAAAATAAGCCTGTGAACAAGAGCAGGAATAATCCTCCCGACATAATCCATAGGGAATTTACAAACCCAAATAGTCCTAATAAAGCGCTCCCGACAAAAAAGCCAACACCTTTAAGAGCATTCTTAGAACCTGTGAGAATCGCAACCCATTTAAACAAAGCTGATTGAGCATCCTGCGGCACGACTAAACGAATTGCACTTTTGGTACTCATTTTCGTCAAGTCTTTGGCAATTCCTGAAAAAGCTTGAGCGATCATCACATAGAGAACTGCTAGCCACTGCGTCCATTCTGGATTGAGAAAGGACAACATTGCAAGGGAGAAAATCTGTAAGCTAATCCCTGTATAGAGCGTAACTTTTAGCCCCAATTGCGAACCAATCCATCCGCCTAAAAAATTAGTAACGACTCCAAAGACTTCATAGAATAGGAATAGCGATGCGATTTGAATTGGCGTATAGCCAATATTATTGAAATACAGCAATACCAAAAGTCGCAATGCACCATCGGTAATCGTGAATCCCCAATAGGTGAGGGTGACTAGCACATAGTTTTTGAAGTTTGCTTGAGATGTAGTAGAAGAGGTCATAGGTTTTCTCAAAAATTAATTTCACAAAAAGAAGCGTGCAAAGCACGCTTCTTTTTGTGATTAGATGGCGATCGCCACTTTTCTCGCTAATTCCGCCATGCGACAGGAATATCCCCATTCGTTGTCATACCAAGCGAGAATCTTTACCTGAGTGCGATCGACAACCATTGTTGAGAGGGCATCAATAATCGATGATCGCGAATCGTCCTTGTAATCAATGGAAACTAAAGGACGTTCTTCATAACCTAAAATCCCCTTTAGTTCTCCTTCGGCGGCTATTTTTAATAAACTATTTACTTCCTCAATGGTAGTTTCTCTTTCTACTTCAAACACACAATCCGTAAGCGAAGCATTCAGTAAAGGCACTCGCACGGCTAATCCATTTAACTTGCCTTTGAGTTCGGGATAGATGATTGCGATCGCTGTAGCAGATCCCGTAGTTGTGGGAATGAGCGATAAAGCCGAAGCTCTAGCACGACGTAAATCTTTATGCGGTGCATCGACAAGGGTTTGGGTATTTGTATTGTCGTGAATCGTAGTAATCACACCATGTTTAATACCTAAACCTTCATGGATGACTTTCACCACAGGCGCGAGACAATTGGTCGTACAGGAAGCGGCAGTAAGAATACGATGCTTTTCGGGATTGTAGAGATGATCGTTAATTCCCATCACGATATTTAGGGCTTCTTCCTTCACTGGAGCTGCGACAATAACTTTCTTTACGCCTTTGGTGAAGTAGGGATTTAGAGTTTCGGGGGTGCGGAATTTGCCAGAACATTCCAGAACTATATCTACGCCTAAGTCTTGCCAGTTGACTAATTCGGGTTTGGTATATTCGCTAAAACTAAGGGATTTACTATCAATTTGGATGCGATCGCCGATTACTTGTACATCTTGTTGCCAGCGTCCATGTACCGAGTCAAATTTGAGTAAATGTGCAGCAGCTTCTACGCCGCCATTGATTTCGTTAATATGCACAAATTCTAATTCAGGAAATTCCCAAGCAGCTCGCAGAGCCAATCTGCCAATTCTGCCAAAGCCATTAATACCAACGCGCACAGCCATAGATTATCTAAAGGTTAAGTATGTTTTAAATATTGATTAAGATAAATATTTATCTTAATCAATATATTTATTCTGGCTATACTAATGGAAATCTGTCAACACCAAAAGTTGAATTAAGATTAGTCATCGTTTGGATGTTAAGCCAACTTAGAAATAGGCGATCTCCATAAGCAAATATTGGGGTTAATTGAAATTCGGTTTAGCAATTATCTTTGTTGCATAACTTTAGTTTTTCTTTTTGATTGATTATTTGGATGGACGAACAACTCTAATGAGGTTTGCTTGCAAAGATTCTTGTGTGGAGATGGCTTCATTAATTCTGTCAGCCATGCGTGGGCGATCGCTATCATTGGTACAAACGATAATGCCGAAATGATCAGAATTGGAACGATGTAATCGAATAAAATCTAGGCGATTGATGGTAGTCACTGCAAGTTGTTCGGCAATAGCAAACGCTAATACTTGCTCATCAGGAATCCTTAAATTAGAATTACCTACTTCTTCAACTGTCAAAACGTCATGCCCCATTGAGCGTAGTAATTGACTAACTATTTTAGGAAACTGTTCATCTGCGTATAGTCTTGCCATTTTCTAGGCTGCTTCGTTATTGGCACAAATGGCGGCGGCGATTTCTTCGGGATATGCTTCGGCATAAGACCAAGCATTGACTAAATCAGCAGCAGTGATATGGGGATAGTCTTGTAATATTTGGGCTTCGGTAATTCCTATTTGTTGGGCTTCGACTAATAGCCAGACTGCGATTCTTGTGCCTGCGATACAGGCTTCACCACCGCATACTCCTTTGGTTTTGGTGATGCCTTTGCCACTCATTTTTAAGCTACGGGTAAGTTGTTGAAATATGGCGGTGCGATCGGAGGGAGATAAGGTGAGGAATTGCCGTTCGATTTCTTGAAGTGTCATGGTGTTGATTGGTAGCGACTGGTTACTCATATTTTAACAATGCAAATTTTACTCTCGCCATGATGCTCATCCTCCTATCGTGATTATATTTTATGCTCTCTATGTTGCAGAAAATTTCTGGCGCTCTCAATCAGAAGGTTGAAATTAAGTTTTCAGCGATCGCTCCTTGAGACGAGTTTGGTGTAGTCGCTGTTTTAGTTTTCTTTAAATTACGGGCGATCGCTGTTTTACGATGTAATCATCTCAGAGCTTATGCCAAAGCATATCCAGTATGCGCTCTCACTTGAGACGGATGAAAAGCTAGGACAATATGATCTTTGGGAACTCCTGCGGCAACCAGTTCTTCAGTAATGCCATCTTCGATACCATCGTAGTGAATCCAGATTTTGTCGTTACGAACAAAAAGTTGAGATTAAGTTTTCAGCGCTCCCTTCTTGAGACGAGTTTGGTGTAGTCGCTGTTTTAGTCTTCAGGAAATTAAGGGCGATCGCTTGTCAAAATTTTAAAACTTTAGGCTATACTTAGGCTATACACATTTTGCAAAAACAATCGTCAAAAGTTATGCTGGTCAAAGTCCAGAAATGGGGTAACAGTCAGGGAATTAGACTCAGTAAAGAGGTTTTAGCGGAGGCTAATATTTTGGTTGGTGATGAGCTAGAAATTCTCACGACGAAAGAGCAGATTGTGATCAAGCCTGCTCGCAAAATTCGAGGTAAGTATAATCTGAAGGATCTAGTTTCCCAAATTCCCTCTAACTATAAGGTTCAAGAAGAGAATTGGGGAGCGCCTGTAGGTTTGGAAGTTTGGTAAATGGCTAGTTATATCCCCAAAAAGGGCGATTTGATTATCCTCACTTTCGATCCGCAGTTTGGACATGAGCAGAAAGGACGGCGACCGGCTTTAGTGGTGAGTAACACGCTTTTTAATCAGCATACGGGTTTGGCGATTGTCTGTCCGATTACAAATACTAAGCGTGATTTTCCTTTTCATGTGGCGATCGCTAGTAGTAAAAAGCTAACTGGCTATGTGATGGTGGAGCAAGTAAAATCTATCGATTACAAGTCAAGAAAGGTGAAGTTGATAGAGGTTGCTGCGGATGAGCTTTTGGCTGAAGTTTTGAGCATTTTAGATGCTTGTATTTACTGAATACCGCCTCTCGTCAAACCCAAACGAACCCCAATAATCGCGTTGGTAATAAACAATCAGCGATCGCTCTTGATTGAGGATACTGATGATGATTTGCCTTCGCTGTCAATGTTACAGAAAATTGCTGGCGCTCTCAATCAGAAACTTTATTCATAGTTAGCCAGAATACGGCGAATTTCTGCGGCTGGGATATTTGACTGCTCAGATTTTGAGTAAATCGTCACTAGAATCACCGATGTAGCTGTTTTGACGTAGTAAATGACTCTATAACCTGCGCTTTTACCTTTTTTGTTGTCTCGGATTCTTAATCCGCAATTTGAAAACTGTATAGCCAACATTAGCAATTTGATCGCCTTGAAAGTTTCCTGCTTGGAGGTCGTCAAGAACTGGCTGTAAGTCTGCGCGAATATTACGATACTTTTTTGATAAATCGCGAAGTTTATTTTTGAACTCTTCTGAGAATTTAAGTTCAACTAATGGATCAATCGACATCAATCCCATCCCAAAGTTCTGAAATTGGTCTAGTTCTGCCATTCATTACATCATCCCAACCACGTCGAAAACTTTCTATCGCAGGTTCGAGTTCCTGATAGGTTTCTTGTGATGGTGGGTTTTGAGATTTTTGTTGAGTTTTGGCAATATCTCGATCTAATAGTTCTCGCAGTTTGATTTTCTCGCGTAGTTCTAGAGAACTCATCATTTCTACGAGAGCTTTGAAAGGAAGAGATAGATTTACTTTTACTTGTGTACGTTTCATATTTATCAGTATCTCTACAATCAATATTTTAGAGTATGGTGATCGCTAAATCTACAATGAGATCGCCTCTCATCAAACCCAAACAAAACCCAATAATCGCATTGGTACTAAACAATCGGCGATCGCTCTTGCTTGAGGATGCTGATTATGATGGGCATTCGCTGTCAATGTTGCAGAAAATTGCTGACGCTCTCAATCAGAAGGTTGAGATTAAGTTTTCAGCGATCGAGCTTGAGACGAGTTTGGTGTAGTCGCTGTTTTAGTTTTCTGTAAATTACGGACGATCGCTGTTTTACGATGCGATCATCCCAGATTTTATGCCAAAGCATATCCAGTATGCGCTCTCACTTGAGGCGGATGAAAAGCTAGGACAATATGATCTTTGGGAACTCCTGCTGCAACTAGTTCATCAGTAATTCCATCTTCAATACCATCATAGTGAATCCAGATTTTGTCATTACGAATTTCGGCATGAACAACACATCCATGTACTCGCCGACTGTTTTCCCATCCTTCGCGCATCAGCATAAAGTGGTTGCGATCGCGGCTAACGACAACGTAAGCACTCACGTCTCCATAGCGATAGGGAAGATCGGCATAATATTGGAGCAAAGTTTCTAGGGTTTTGCGCCATGCATCTAGGGTGTTATCTGTGGTTGCCATTGAATTATGTCCTCATGATCGGGGTCAAAAACAATAAGACGAAAATCTGGTTCTTCTATTATAAGCTGTCCAGCTTCTTCTTGAAATATTGTCTCAAATGTACTCAGGCTAATCGCTAAGTACAAACTACGATCTGGCTCTCTCTTTTTGAGCGCTCTGGCATATAAAAAGAATTGTCCCCAAGCATTTTCCAGATCGCGGATGGGAGAAGAACTCAGAAAACTTTTGATTTCAACGGCAATTTTTTGATTGTCTCGTTCGGCGGCGATTAGTTTTTCTGCACCTAAGTCAATATAGACAGAACGTGTTCCTATACTGAGAACAAGGGGATCATCTGTGATTGTCCATCCGTCTTTGATGAGGGCGTTACAAACGTTATCATGATAGATGTCTTTAGCGGGCATAAAGGTTGCGCTGAGATTGCGTTGGTGTCATTGTATCGCTTTTGACAGGCTCATTGATCGCTCTTGCTTGAAGATGCTGATTATGATGGGCATTCTCTGTCAATATTATAGAAAATTTCTGATAATCGCTCCAGTCAACAATAAGGTAAATCATGATAACCATTTTTATGATTGAGTATTTATAAGCGATCCCCATTTTGATTTGTACAAGCTAAACTGTAATTATCATTGTTATTCAACTGTAACTATGTCAGATATTCAGATTTTGTCGAAAAATTTGAACAATAGAGAAGTTCTAATTCTTGATGAATTACGACAGTATCCAATAAAAGTTAATGAGGGAGTATGGGTATTGTCGGAACCTCCTAAGAATTTAGTGGAGAATGTTACAAATAACGTTAATACAAGAATCTTTAAGGCTCTTAGCACTCTTGAGGAGAAAGGTTTAATAGAACAGCGAAATAATCAAATATGTATAAGTCAGCTAGGACAAGAAGTAACCGAATATTTACAAGAGCAAAAGTCATCTCAAGTAAAAACATCAGCTTCAAAACATCAGGCTAATCTCCAAGCAAAACTGGCTAAAAGTAACGAGATGCTTGAACTATATAGGCAAGGCTTGACCTATCAAGATATTGGTGATTTGTATAACTTGACTAGAGAAAGAGTGCGTCAACTTCTAGATTTTAATCCTGCTTTTCACGAGTATTTAATCGAGAGAGAAGCAGCAGAAATTCAAGCTCAAAAAGATCAAGAAGAGAGGAAAAGACAAGAACAACTTGCCAAAAGTATAATTGCGGTGTATCCAGAACGTGTTTCAGAATTATGGGACTTTGAGAGGAATGGGGATCTTAGACCTGAGGATGTAGTGGCAGGTACAACACTTTTATCAATTTGGCTTAAATGTCCTATTGATGGACATTCATGGAAAAAAACACCTGATAGTATTACCAACAGTTGGGATAAAGGTTCTAGTGGCTGTCCTAAATGCGCTGGCAAAAGTAAGAAACCAGAGAGGCAACCTAGTCTATCTGAAGCTTATCCTGAACTTGTTTCCAAATATTGGAATTATGAGAAAAACAATGAACTAGAGATTAATCCATCAAAAGCAACCCTTAGCAGTAATAAAAAAGTCTGGTTTAGATGCCCAAATGACGCAAATGAGTGGCAATCACAAATTGCGTCTACAGTAAAACAGCAGTGGTCAAAAGGTAATACTGGCTGCCGAGTTTGTAATGGTACTTCTCATCGTATAAGAGGTGAGTGGCAACGTAAACAACCAATAGCATTTGAGTTTCCTGATGAGGTGGCTAAATATTGGTTTTACAAAGCAAATGATGAGCTAAAACTTGATCCTATGAAACTGACAAGTGGATCGCTTAAAGAGGCTTTCTTTAAATGTCCAATTGATAATCACGAATGGGTAGCTCCTCTATCTCAAATTATAACTTCTTGGAAAAAAGAAAACAGTGGTTGTCCAGCTTGTAGAGGATTAGTTGCGACTGAAACAACATCATTGATGTCTCTTTATCCTGATTATGTTAGCCAATATTGGAATTATGATAAAAATAATATCTTGGGCATTCTTCCTGATAAAGTAACAAAAGGCTCAAACAAAAAAGCTTGGTTTAAATGTCCGATTGATGGTTACGAATGGGAAACAAGTATAACTAGTATCTCTAGTGCTTCTTGGAGTCGTGGCAATAGTGGATGTGCTAGATGTGGTTCAGGATGGACTTTAGAAGCTATCCGTCAATTTGTTGCTAGTTTAGAAGGTTACATTCCCAATCTAACTCAAGCTGAATTGTATAAAATATTTGAGCAATCAGGTGCTTTAGGAACACAAAATACTGAAGGACTAAAAATCATTAAAGATATTATCAAAGGAAAGCTTTCAGGGCAAAAACTTAGTGACTTAATTCAGAGCAAAGAAGCCCAAATATCTAATGACGAGAGTAGCACAGAAGATAATTTCAAAGGTGATGATGAATTACAAATAGTCGATGCTGCAAATACATCTCAAACAACTCATGATTTTGAAACTAGCAGTGAATCATCAGTACAAAACGAAGAACCTAGTGAACTACCAAGAATCAAAGTCCAAAAAAGTCTAGAGTTTTTAAACAGTCAAATCGTTGCGTTAGCAGATCAAGAGGCGATTGATTTCTTTATTGCTTCTCGGCGTAATCGAATTTGGGCAGAAGTCTTTGAAGATGAATCTGCCGTTGAAAGCGTAGAAGCCTTTACGGAAGAAGGTTATGGTCGTCAAGTGCGAGATCAATTTCTTGATGAATATACCCAAGCTCAAAATATGCAAATCCCCACAGGTTGGGCATTTCGCATCAATGGCAAAATTACACCACCAAACTTAATGCAAAAGTTAGCGGCGGTTAGGCTTCGCAACCAACAGCGAATGTTAAACCTATCACTAACTGGAACAGGTAAAACCATTGGCGGAATTCTTAGCAGTCGCATTATTGACGCTCATCTTACGGTGATTATTTGCCCACTAGACACAATTCCCAATTGGCACAAGGAAATCAAAGAAGTATTTCCTGATAGTCGAGTCACAACCAAAAACTTTAACCCGCATTGGATTGATATTGAAAGCGGACATCATTACATTATTCTTAATCATGAAATGTTTCAGCAGCCATCAACCCCTGCTCATATTCGACAACTACTAGACCGCTATCAAATCGACTTGATTATTGTTGATGAGATTCATCGCTGCAAACATCGAAATGATGATCCATCTAAACGTCGGCAAATGGTTCTTGCACTAATTACCAATGCAACAGAAAAAAATCCTAATCTTCATGTACTTGGCATGAGTGCAACACCTGTAATTAACAATCTCAAAGAAGGTAAAAGCCTAGTTGAATTAGTTACAGGTTTAGAACGCAAAGATCTTGGAGAAAAAGCCACACTCAACAACTGTATGCGCTTACATCAAGCATTTGTCACTTTGGGCATCCGTTCTAAAGTCAAACCCAAAATTACAATCAACAAAATCAAAATTCCCGTTGACTGTACACACCTAGTTGACAAGATTCGTGAAGAAGGGACTTCTGTACTAAAAATGGAACAAATCTTGACCAATGCAAGGATTCCAGCTATCCTTAACGAAATTCGTCCTAAGACTATCGTTTATACACATTACGTTGAAGGTATAGTCGATCAGCTAAAAGATGCAATCGAAGGTGCTGGCTGGACAGTTGGTTTTCACATGGGCGGCGATAAAAGTGGAAAAAATGATTTTATTGACGGCTCCATAGATGTGCTGATCGCTAGCAGTGCTATGGCGACAGGTGTAGATGGATTCCAAAAAGTTTGCGATCGCTTGATTCTCAATATTCCACCTTGGACAAGCGCTGAACTTGAACAGCTAGAAGGACGCTTAAATCGTCAAGGTCAAGTCCATGATACGCTCTCAATTCTTATGCCTGTTACTTATGGTTTAGATGACGGTGAACATTGGAGTTGGGATGAAGGACGATTAGCAAGATTGCAAAATAAGCAAACAGTAGCTGATGCTGCCGTAGATGGTGTAATGCCTGATGGACAACTAAGAACAGAATCTCAAGCATTCCGCGATCTACGAAAATGGCTAGAGCGATTAAAAACTGGTGAGCAAAAGCCAATCGTTCGTCCCAGAATCTTTGTCCCACTTCCAGACACAGATCCCGCCGATGTTCAGCGCCGTAATGTTAACTATGGTGACTTTAGCCGTATGAATGCTCGTTGGAATACTAGCTATAGTCACACCAACTATGAGCGCTTACAGAATAATCCTGAAGAGTGGATGCAGTATCACACCCTCTATCAAGAAGCTAGAAAAACTTGGTCTGTTGTTCCATATCAAGAATCTATTAAATGGCTACAAAAGCGCTCCGATCTGGTTGTAGGTGATTTTGGTTGTGGTGAAGCCCTAATTTCTAAAGCATTAGCCGATAAGCATACATTTCACAACTTTGATTTCATCGCTATCAATGATTCCGTTATCGAGTGTGATGTATCACAAGTTCCTCTAGAAGATAACTGTCTAGATGTTGCCATATTTAATCTATCGCTCATGGGCTTAAACAGTGATGACTACATTCGAGAAGCAGCCCGTACACTTAAACTCGATGGACAACTTTGGATTTACGAAGTAACTTCACATTTTAAAAGCCTAAAAGAATTTGGTGCATTGCTTGAAAGACTGGGTTTTAGAATCATTGACTCAAATGAAGATTGGAAATTCTGGCATATCAGAGCTATCAAGTCAGAGGAAAGTTGAGATCGCGTGAATTGTAGAAAGTAAAATATTAGCAAATAAAATTAATTTAAAGAATTATGAAAACTGCCACCGCCCAAATTAACATCCCCTTTGAATTACTAGCCGAAGCCGTCACCACCCTAAATATTGAACATAAAATCAAACTATGGAAATTACTAGGTCAAGAAATCGCTGAAGCCCAAAGAGTTAACCGAAATAATGTTGATACCAACGCCATAGATTCTCTCGATCGCGTAGTTGAGAAAGTTCTATTAGAAACTGGCATGACCGAAGATGAATTAGTGAAAGCTTTTTGCAGAGATTTGTGATGTGGTGGGATTAGAGGCGATCGCATGAAATTACCTAGTCCGATCTGTACTATCAAAGAAGTTTCGTTTAAACCAAAAAGAGAGATTGACAAGGCTAATTAAAACGGGGACTTCGATTAGGGGACCAACAACCGCCACAAAAGCTGCTCCCGAATTAATGCCAAATACCCCGACGGCAACAGCGATCGCTAGTTCAAAGTTGTTACTTGCTGCTGTAAAAGCAACGCTTGCGGCTTTGTCGTAATCTGCCTTGATGAGCCAAGCAAGATAGAAACTGACGACAAACATCACAACGAAGTAAACCAACAATGGAATCGAAATTCTGACGACATCCAAAGGGATTTTTAACATCAAGTTACCCTTAAGGCTGAACATCACCACAATCGTAAACAGCAACGAAATGATAGTGATCGGGCTGATTTTGGGAATAAAGACATTCTGATACCAAGTTTTCCCCTTAGCTTTGCTCAGGAAAAAGCGCGTCAAAAATCCTGCGATAAAAGGAATGCCGAGATAGATAGAAACAGTCTGTCCAATCTCAATGATGCTCACATTGACTACAGTGCTTCTTAATCCAAATAGCGGCGGTAATACCGTAATAAAAATCCAAGCATAAAAACTATAGAACATGACTTGGAAGATGCTATTAAAGGCAACTAACCCCGCCGTATATTCGGAATTGCCCTTAGCGAGATCGCTCCATACCACTACCATCGCAATACATGGCGCAATCCCGATCAGCATCAAGCCCGCCATATATTCGGGTGAGTCTCGAAAAAAGGCGATCGCCAACAGAAACATGAAACTCGGTGCAATTATCCAACTCTGAAATAGAGCTAACGCTAAGATTTTGCCATTGCGGAAGACATCGCCTAACTCTTCGTAACGTACCTTGGCGAAGGGTGGATACATCATCAAAATTAAGCCGATCGCGATCGCAATATTCGTAGTGCCAACTTGAAACTGATTGATCACGCGATCAACTGCAGGAAAAAGTGCACCAATGGTCACACCGATCGCCATCGCCAGAAAAATCCAGACCGTCAAAAAGCGATCGAGTATAGAGAGTTTTTTAATCGGCTGTATATGTGCCATGATTAATTTACCTGATATTGATTAATATCAATATTTATGATAATCGATATTTTGTTACCTCGCATTAATTCATGGCACTATAAGTTTATGAAGCCAAATCAATCGATCGCCTGTTGTCCACCCCTATTAGAAGGTCGTCTCACGTCTGACGATGCCAACTATTTAGCGGCTATATTTCGAGTATTGGGGGAACCTGCCCGTTTGCACATCTTGAGCTTAATTGCTGCTCAGCCGAGTCAGGAAGTATGCGCTTGTGAATTAGTGGAAACTTTGGGACTAGCTCAACCAACGGTCAGCCACCATCTTAAGGTTTTATATGAGGCTGGATTACTTACCAAAGATCGTCGTGGAACTTGGATTTACTATCGCATTTTGCCCGAAAAATTAGCGATGTTACGAGATGCTTTGTCATAAAAAAGGGATGCAAAGCATCCCTTTTGGTTATAAACCTAATCTAATGCCTCTTGCCATCATTGAAGCTAGGAGTGGAATTAAGCTAAAGCCGAATAACTCTAAATGGATGATAGTTCTGAGGATTTTGATTTTCTCTGGACTGACTTCTGGCGGCTTCTCAGCACGTAGATTTTTAATCCACATCAAAAATGAGAAGGTAGGGTACAAAGACAATAGCCCGACGATAATAAATACCGATATTTTCATCCAGAAAACAGGCTGATGTGTATAGTATTCAGCTCCTTTCTCAAAATATAAAACCCTTAAAATTCCTGTGGTTAAGATAGTAATTCCTGCAATTCCATAAATACTGTCAGCAATCAGAATTCGCCATCCCTCTTTATTGGTTAAGTCTTGTTTGAGGGTAAATAACTCTGTAGATAAGGATGCAAAGATTAATCCCAAACTTAAATAATGCAAATAGGCAGCGATCGCATTAGCCCACATAAGATTCTCCTAAATTAAAAAGTTAAAAAATTGCCCCGTTTTGGTTAAGCGTGAGATCGGCTTTAGGCGATCACAAGGTTATCATCAAAGATAAGTGTAAAGATTTCTAAAGAGCGCATGACCAATATTCTTGACATCATTAAGGCGGATTATGCCAAATTTCCCGAAGCGCAGACCTATAGCATCTATAGCGAAGATGTCTATTTTAAAGATCCTGTTTATAACTTTCGCGGGATTAAGCAATATCAAAAGATGATTGGGTTTATTACCTTTTGGTTTAAAAATCTCAAGCTCGATCTCCATGACATTTCCCGCACTGACAACCTAATCACCGCAAATTGGACAATGAGCTGGGATGCCCCATTTCCTTGGAAACCACGCATTAGTGTGACGGGATGGAGCGATCTCACCCTTGGGGATTTTGCCGATCAATCAGGCGATCGCGAATTAATTGTTTCCCACATTGATTATTGGAAATGCAGCAAATTGGATGTAATCAAGCAACATTTTGTCTTTAATCGCCAAAATTAAAAAACTATGGCGCAAGTTTGTGGTTGCGCCATAGTTTTTTAATTATTGAACTAAAGTATTTCACTTATACACTATTCACTTTGCATAAATTCTGTACACTGAATCTAGCTAGAGCCCAGCGATCAAAATCTAAACAATAGCGAGAAAAGCAATGTTTGCAGAAACGAGAGAATTTTCGGCTACGCAGTTTGCTAAAACCAGATGTACAACCGATGGTACAGCCTCATATTTAGCTTGGAGTGGCTACCTCTATTCCTTTATGCCCGATGAGCCAAAACGCAAGCTATTTAAAATCCTTGGCATGAGCGTGGGACGCTGTATTGATAAAGGGGAGGGGGCTTGGGATTTTACCTCGCGGGAAGTATTGCTATATCTTGATCCTGAAACTGGCGAGATGCTGCGTCATTGGCAAAATCCTTGGACAGGGGAAATGTTGCCAGTGATGCATGTGGCAAATAGTCCCATTCAAGGCACATTTCGCTGTAATATTCCTGCCGAGGTTGATGGCGATACGACTACCTTTATTTTTGATCTCTTTGCTCAATATCCTAATCCTCTTGCGGACGAGCCTCAGTTTGCTGAACATTGCGATCGCCCGATCTATAGTGCTGTGGAATTGTTCAAACTCTCAGTGCCTACTGCCGATCTTGAAGATCCTAGTACTACCACTGTTTCCAAGTTAACCCTCTCTTGGAATCGTGTTGGTCCTTGGCTACCTTGGATGAAAATGGGTCAACGCAGTGGCAATTTGATCTATAGCGCTCATGGCAAAAAGGTCAAGGATTTTCATGCCTTACCAGCAATTTTAAAGAAGGAAATTGAAACTCGAATTCCACTATTTCAAGATGCTCCAGCAGAAAAAATCGAAGGTGCAGAAATGACCTCATGGGAATACTTTAAACAGCATTTTGAAGCTTATTCTCAGGGTGCTACTTTCCCAATACCAACAGAGCTGTAAATACTATAGCTGCGATCACTTATGTTAGGACAAAATCAAAACCCAAGAAGAGAAAGGCGGCGCGAAGTGCCGCCTTTCTCTTCTTAGGGGTTATGTCCTGACTCACTTGGCGACAGCTAAGTAGCTATGCATAATTAAACTGAAAACTGAAAAGATTGTTCCGCCCGCGTAGCAGGCGGAACAATCTCTGGTTTTAGGTTTATTTATGCTCATCTACTTATACGAAAGACTGGTATTAAGGTAGATTTTTCTAATTCACTTATCTATGTATTTATGTTTAAGCCCAGCAAATCAAACTACGATCCAATCAGAAAGTTAAAAGTTATATTCTCAGGGCTTCATTTTGCGGTATCTGATTTTAGCGTTGCCTATAAACTTGTTTTATCAATTCCAGTCTTTATTTTGTCGTTTATGCTTAAGCAATGGGTGGATGTTACGTTGATTTTGCTGGCAACAGGAATGATGTTAGTTTCGGAGTTATTTAACAGCGCGATCGAAATTTTGTGTGATTTTGTGCAACCAAGGAAGGATATCCAAATTGGCATGATTAAGGATATTGCAGCAGCAGCAGCAGGTATCAGTATCTTTGTATGGGCAGCAACGTTGATCCTTGAGGCAAATCATCTCTGGCACTTACAGCGCTTTGCGCTTAATTAAAGCCCAGAGCAAATTTTAAAAGCGTCGCTCTGCAACGCTTTTAAAATTTGCTCTGGGCTACTCAAGGACTCAATAGGCTGCATATAGATGGTTGCTGGAAGGACACCCCAAAGGGATACTCTTTCACCAACCATTTAGGATTGCTATAAAAACTCAATAAGTAGCTGAGCATAATTAACGTCAGTTCGGGTTAAGCTGGCAAATTTTAAAAGACCAAAAGTAAAACCCTTGCTACGCAAGGGTTTTACTTTTGGTCTTTGAGAGAGGGTTTGCGTCGCAAACCCTCTCTCAAAGACCATTTCAAATTATCCCGAACTCACGTTAATTAAAAAACTGTGGCTTCGACTCCGCTTAGCCAAAGTTAGCTGAGCGAAGTCAAAGCTATAGCAATGTAAGGTTCGCTTAGGACATAAAACAAATAAGTGAAGGCGGCACGAAGTGCCGCCTTCACTTATTTATACTTATACTCAGGTTGTAATTTCAAGAATCTCATCAAAACTCGGTGTAGCAATTTCTGAAGCTTGATCACTGAGCCAGAGCCAATATTCATAATTGCCCGTGCGACCTTGGATTGGAGAAGGAGTTAATCCTTGAAATTGCCATCCTAAACTTTGGGCAGTGGTTAAAACATTAGCGATCGCCTCAGCCCTAATTTTGGGTTCGCGCACAATGCCATTTTTGCCCACTTGTCCTTTACCTGCTTCAAATTGGGGTTTGACTAGTAGTAAAGTTTCGCGGGGCGATCGCAACAAATTCCATAACGCAGGCAAAATTTTAGTTAGAGAAATAAACGACAAGTCCAGAACAGCAAAGTCAGGAACAATATCATCATCGCTATATAAATCATCGGGGGTGAGATGCCGCAAATTAGTCCGCTCGCGCAATACTACCCTCTCATCACTGCGGATTTCCCAAGCGACCTGACCATAGCCCACATCAATGCCATAGACTTTAACGGCTCCCTGCTTCAGCATACAGTCGGTAAATCCACCCGTTGAGATCCCACCATCAAAACAAGTGCGATCGCGTAAGTCCATGCCAAACTTAGCCAAGGCTCCCGCTAGCTTCTCCCCACCACGGGACACAAAAGGCGATTGTTGTTTCACCAAAATTGCCGCATCTTCCTTAACTTCCGTTCCCGGTTTATCAATCACCTGTTGATTGACCTGTACCCAGCCAGCCCGAATAAACTTTTGGGCTTGCTCCCGTGATGGTGCAAGCTCTAGGTCAACCAATAAAACATCTAAGCGCTTTTTCAAATCTGATCAAACTCACTTAACATATCTAACTACTTTATAGCGTTTCCCAGCCGAGTTACAGAAGTTTGCCTGCCGAAGCCGTTTCCCAAATTCTGTAACTCACTTTTGACGAAATCGCGATATTGCAACTGACAAAACCAAAGTAGAGAACAACATAAAGTTCCCCTTGCACTCTCTCCAGTCTAGACTCCTTGAAAATAGGCAGTTATACCAAAAATGACAAATAAAACCCCACCGATCGCAGTAATCACTCTTTCGGAAATTCTGCCTGCAATTAAGCGACCGCCTATCACTGCGATCGCTGTGCAAATACCATGACCTAAAATCGCGCCGATGGTCACAAAAAATGGATTATAGGTTGCTGCTAAAGCGATCGTACTAATTTGAGTGCGATCGCCCCATTCCGCCAGAAAGGTCATCACAAAGGCTTGAGTCCAAACTGCTAGCCAAGGATAGCGCGATAAAATACTGCCCAAAAATTTACCGATAATTGGTAATTTAGAAATGGAGTTATGGGAATTTTGATTATCTACAGCTTCTTCGGCTTCGTTGACTACTGCCTCCTCCGATTTGGCTGGCATTTTGGAAGCATCGTAAATTAACTTGATACCAAAGATCAGGAATAAGGCGATCGCTCCATAGTGTGTATAGATTTTTGGTAACAAAGCAACGGCTTGTCCCAATAAAACTGATAGTACGGTCATCAAAGCAAGGGCTGCCAACACCGATGAAAATACTGTGCGGTGAGAATGACGCATTGCCAAAATCACAGCGATAAAAAAGGTCTTATCGCCCAGTTCCGAGATTGTAATTAATAACAAACTTGCTGTAAAAGCGGTTAGCACTCTGGCAAACTCCTTCAGGTTTTGAAAAGTCCTGAGTGAGCTTGATAGAGATACGCAAAGACCTCACCAAGCTCACATCAGGTGTGAACTCAGTGAAAGTCTCGCTGCCAAGCTTTTAGATATCTCTAAATAAAACTTGTCACTTGAACCAGTCGGCTAAGACAGTATGTTGACTCAAGTGGACTGACTATTAACTAAGTTTAAGCTCTAACTTATTTGGATTGTAGTTAGATTTTAAAGTTAATTGTCAGTAGCTACTCCCTTTCATATAGTTCCTAGCTTACTACGAAACTGAGTATAATGCATAGATTTTTCGTCTATAGCAGTCTTAAATGGTTTGTGGAAATGCATCCTAAAGGATGCGTTTCCACAAACCCAAAGATCTACAAATGATTTAAGTAGGTCGGCATAGTTATAAACAAAACCCGTATTCATATAAAGCTCGCTACGCGAGCTTTATATGAATACGGGTTTTGTTTATGCTTGACTACTTAGGACTGCTATGGTTGTCCGAGTTTGCAAATAACTGCCTTGGAATAATTGCTCATCTACTTACCAAAGAAAGGATTGAGTTGAACTAACCAGATTTGCTCTACTCATATTCGTAAAAGTCCTCGCCATCAAAAGATGTTAGAGCTGTTAATTCTAGATGGCTAGTAAAGTGGCAATTTCTATCTATTGGTTGATTTGGGAACGGGAAGTGTCTAGATGGTAGTTTTTGCCATTCTTGTTTAGGAATGATTTCGGGAGTTTGGAATATAAGTTTTAGTAATGCTTGGGCTTGGGTGTAACCTGCTTGTTTTTCCAGTTCTTATTCTTCTAAACCACACGGTAAAACCAAAATCATCACTCGAAGCATTTCGGCAATGGCTATAGTCGATATTGGCGATAAACATCACTGGCGGCGCGATGCAATAGGGAATGTCGATAAACTAGCGATCGCATATCTTCGCAATAACCACCACCGATCACACAGGCGACAGGGAAGCCTTGAGATACACAGGTACTTAAAACCTGCATATCACGCCGATAGAGTCCTGAATCCGTAAGTGCTAATTTGCCTAAGCGATCGCCTATATGTGGATCTACTCCTGCATCATAGAGAACCAGATCGGGCTGAACTTCGCTGAGTAAATCGGGTAAATGATTGGCAAGGGTTCGTAAATAAGCATCATCTTCCATCCCTTCAGGCAGGGGAACATCGCGATCGCTAACTTGTTTAACCGAGGGGAAGTTAATCTGGCAATGCATGGAGAAAGTGAATACATTCGGCTCATCCTGAAAAATGAGTGCTGTGCCATCGCCTTGATGCACATCCAAATCGACAATTAAGATTTTCTTGACTAGTCCCTCATTGACCAATACTCGCGAAGCGATCGCCAGATCATTAAAAATACAAAATCCTGAGCCATAGCTAGGGAATGCGTGGTGAGTTCCCCCTGCGGTATTGCAGGCTAAACCATGAGCTAATGCTAATCTGGCGGTTAACAATGTGCCACCAACAGCGATCCTCGTTCGATAAGCAAGCTCATAACTCCAAGGCAAACCAATGCGACGTTGGGCTTTATGGTCGAGTGTGCCTTGCCAGTATGCCTCCACATATTGGCGATCGTGGACTGAGGCGATGATTTCTAAATCTGGTAATTCTGGTCGAAAAAATTGTTCTAATCGGGCTACTCCATCGGTAATGAGCATCTCGTAAAGCAAGCGAAATTTCTCCATCGGGAAGCGATGGGTATTAGCGATCGGTGCGACGTAATTGGGATGATAGACGAGCGGTAAGTCCATTGATACTGTATTTATTTGGTCTCTAGAATCCCCATGAAACTGGTTAGGCCCTTGCGGATAAAAAATAAAATGTCCAACCAAAGTTATCTAGCTTCGACTTCGCTCAGCTAACGAATATTCAACCAAAGGTATCTAGCTTCGACTTCGCTCAGCTAACGAATATCCAACCAAAGTTATCGAGATTCGACTTCGCTCAGCTAACGAATATCCAACTAAAGTTATCTAGCTTTGATTTCGCTCTAGCTAAATTTGGCTGAGCGAAGTCGAAGCCACAGGTACTTTAATTAATAGCAAGCCCCTTACTACAGCAATCACTGCAACAAACCACAAGAAGAATTTTGAAAGCGTTGTTTTGCAGCGCTTTCAAAATTCTTCTTGGTTGGGGTTTGAGCACAAAGCGCTGTAAATTGGCAAGGGCTACACTCAATATCCGCGATCACTATAAACGCTATAAAATATTGCTGCAAGTAGATATTTTATTTCCTATGGCAATCAAACGGCGGCAGTTATTGATATTAGGTGGATTAGCAATTGGTGGCGGCGTTGGTGGTGCGGCAGTTTCAGGAATCTTGAGCCGCAAACCTGAAACAATCGCCCCCGCAGATCCTAAAGCGACTTCAGCCAATAATCCTAAACCCGCCAAATCAACGGTAGCGCGATCGCCAAATCCTGCACCTAAAGGACTATATGCCCCTACAAGAGGTGATGTACGGATAGTCGTGATTAGTGATCTTAATAGTGCCTATGGCTCAACTGACTATATTGATCAGGTCAAACAAGCGATCGCCTTTGTACCAGCTTGGGAACCAGACTTAGTATTATGTGGCGGCGATATGGTGGCAGGACAAGACAATAGTCTCAAACCATCGGAAATAGAAGCTATGTGGCAAGGCTTTGATAAACATATTGCTGCGCCAATCCGTAAGGCAAAACTTCCCTTTGGATTTACGATTGGGAATCATGACGCATCGGGTTCATCCTTTGGAGGGAAGCCAACCTTTGAAAATGATCGCAATGCTGTGCTTAAATATTGGCAAGATCCCAAGCATGATGCGAATTTGAACTTTGTCGATCGCATAGGGTTTCCCTTCTACTATACATTTGCCCAAAATGATATTTTCTTTTTAACTTGGGATGCCTCCACATCAGAGATTCCCTCGGAGCAATTGAAATGGGCAGAAAAAAGTCTCGCGAGTGAAGCAGCCAAAAAAGCAAAGTTACGCATTGCGATCGGGCATTTGCCCCTCTATGCGGTTGCCAAGGGACGCGAGACGGCAGGTAATTATTTAGATGATGCCGATCGCTTAAGAGCTTTGTTTGAAAAATATAACGTTCACACCTATATTAGTGGACATAATCACGCCTATTATCCTGCCCATAAAGGGAAATTAGAACTTTTGAATGCTGGAGTTTTAGGCGATGGACCTCGCCGCCTTTTGAGTGGTGACATTACCCCAAATCGGACTATTTCCGTCATCGATATTAAGTTGGAAACTGCGGAAACGATTTATACAACCTACGATATGGATACGCTCAAGGTTATCGATCAGAGTACTTTACCTCGCTACATTGATGCGCCTAACGGTCGCATTACCCGCCGTGATATCAAGATCTAACAAAAGAAGCACGAAGTGCTTCTTTTGTTAAAAAAGGGAACCTTGTATATTGTTGTTTCCGAAAGTGCAACCAGATGAACCCTCCCTTATTTGAGTGATATTGTAAAGACAGCAGAAATGAAAATATCAAAAAATAAAAGAGAGTTAATCCTATGCGTCACTTAACTACATTTGTTCTTAGTCTTGCCTTTTGCGTTCCCTCGATCGCAATCATTGCACCTTCCGCAAAAGCTCAAGAAAGTTCGGCAAGCATTCAAGCCATTAAAAATGAGCGCGTTATCACTGTCACAGGTCGAGGTGAAAGATTTGTCAAAACCACCAAAGCGAGAATTCAATTAGGCGTTACTGCCGAGGGTAAAACCGCGATCGCTGTTCAAGATGAAATTGGTCGTCAAGCCAATAGAATCGTTGCACGTCTACAACAAATAGGTGTAGAGAAACTCCAAACTACGAGCATTCAACTTAATCCTAAATATGTTTATGAAAACAATCGCCAACGTCAAGATGGATTTACGGGACAAACAAGTGTCAGCTTTGTCATAGACATTGATAAAGCAGGTTCTACCCTTGATGCGGCGGTTAACTCAGGTGCAAATCAAATTGAGCAAATCACCTTTATTGCTACGGATGCGGAGTTAAATGCTGCCAAGCAACTAGCACTTCAGGATGCGGTGAAAGATGCTCAAACTCAATCTAATACGGTTTTGGGTGCTTTAGGTTTTACAGCTAAAACTATCAAGACAATTAATGTTGGGGAATCAGCGATCGCCTATCCACTTCCACAACCACGTTTGCAATCCTTTGCAAAGGAGGCAAACTCCGTACCTATTTTAGGTGGTGAGCAGAAAGTCGATGCTTCTGTCACTTTGCAAATTACCTACTAAGTAGCTAACAAACTATTATGGCGTATGCTGTGCGTGCGCCATAGTTTTTGGAGATGGAATTATGTCTGGACTCTTAATGCTGATGTTTCCCTAGCTATGCACGATGCAGCTTCGCTTCTCCTAAAAGCCTACTGACAAAATCGGTAGAGAAGTTTTCGGCTAAGAACTTACAGTTATTGTCGATCATATAGCAATGTATAGCTGCCGCCAAGTGTATCAGGACATAAAACCCAAGAATAGGAAGGCGGCGCGAAGCGCCGCCTTCCTATTCTTGGGTTTTGCTTTTGTCCTAACACAAGTGACCGCAGCTATAAGGTTTACTTAGGACATAAAACCCAAATAAGTGAAGGTGGCACTTCGTACCACCTTCACTTATTTTACATTGCTCTAATTATGATCTCAAGGCGATCGCTGGTAATCCTTTCAAATCTCCTAACTTGTGACGCACCAACCACGACTCCCACTCAGCCTGAATTCGCTGATTGCTAGGATTATTTCGGCGCAACAAATCCAAGAGTATCAAAGCATCATACTCAAATGCTCGATAGCGTTCCCATAAAGTCAACTGAGAAGGAACATTAGCATCAACCAAAGCCACCCTTTGCAATTCACCTACCAGAAAATCATCAATGCCACGATTTTCTGGATCACAAACGATATTAAATTCCCATCTATAGCTTTGCCCTACAGCAAGCTTTTGGATGTTAGTTTCATTAGGTAAAACCACCCGCAAAATCCCCGACTGACCTGACAAACTAAAAGTCTGTCGATAAATCGACTTTCGATCTCCATCGCGCTCGCGAATTGAGAACTTTAACTGACGCGCTGTTGTGGTCGGCACAAAAAACAGAACTGTAGGATAATCAGCCGTTGTCGTGATGAGTTTATCCGAGGTAGGAGCCAACACCTTAGGAGGGAGCGAAGAACAGTTATTACCGCGTGACTCAAAAGTATTGGTATTTATACGATTTGCAGAAAGGGAAGGGCAAATTGTGCTTAATCCTGAATAGATCCCAGATTGTACTATACGGATTTGTTTGTCAGGACACATAACCTCTAATACCTCACCAATCTCTGGTTTCACGAGATCCTTAGTTTCTAACACCATCTGATATCTAGCTGGTTTACTCACTCCATCACGGAGAACACTCGCCTTAGGATTAAACGACCAGATCCTGACAGGATTAGCAGCAGCCATCTCAGGCAATGACATCATCCCTAAGATACCTAAACCACAACCAAATGTAACGGCTTGCCAAACTCGCGATCGCTTTTGCATGGTTACTTGTCCTTACTTGTATCTTTATTAGAAAACGCTTTATCCAAACGCTTATTCGCTAATCCGTACCAATCATCATCCTCTGACTGAGAAAAATTCATCGGAGTTGCGAAACGGATACATTTTGTCCAAAACTCTAAGGCGATCGCTTGATTATTTGGCTCTTTAGCCTCTAAAACCTGAGCTAGCAAGCAGTAACCAGAACTACGTTTAGAATCTAATGCGATCACTGCTCTAAGCTGCACCTCTGCCTCAACATAGCGCTCTTGCATGAACCTCGCCCATCCCATATTTTTGCGTAAATTGTAATAGACTCCTCCGTTACTAGAGTCTTCTCCTGAAGTCATCGATTTATTATTTGCGCTCTCTTGGATACCTTGACTGAGAAAACGTACAGCTATTCCATATTCCTTGTTGAGAATGTATAACCGCCCTAAGTTATTCAGCGCTTTGAGATGGTTAACACCCTGATCAAAATTTTGCAGATCGCCTCGAACAGCTAACTCGTAATGTACTTTCGCTTTATCAAGATCATTTAGTTCTTCATAAAGCCAGCCAAGATTGTAGTGAGCTTCGCCATAGTCAGGACGCATAGCGATCGCCCTCTCAAAATCAGCTTGTGCACTTTCTAATCGATTACTGTTGTAATTTTCGATGCCACTCTGATTAACTGCGATCGCCCAATTGGGTAAGGAAGAATTGACTCTAAACAAAATGCACAATACGAGAAAAGATAAACCGCAACTAATTTCTTGCCAAAACTGTTTGTCAATCTGCAAGCTAATCAGAATTTTCTCATATGCTTCTTTTCCTACTTTTGTAAATGCTCCACCACCTGCCAATAACGGTAATACACTTTGCAACACGACAATTACTGTATTTCCAGAGGTTGCGCCACCACTTAGCAGTCTTGTCGATGTGTTGAACAGTAAAGCCAAGGAAATAGCCAAAAACAGGATAGAACCAGCATTCCACAACCAATCAAATTTCTCCCATTTAGAAGAGAAAAACCACCACCAATGCTTTTCAGGTGGATCGAGAATTGCTCTCCATTCGGAAAGCTTTATTAATTTGACAATTACATTTTTTTGCTTTTTTAGCCGCTTATCTAAATCAGCGATCTCGATCAGGTCGGCAGTTAGCAATTCAGAATGTTTTGAGAGTAAGGCTTGCAAATCCTCTCGCTTCATTAGGACAACTAAAGCATCAGTAGATGATGGCTTTGGAGTCGTAGATTCCAGTTTCTCAAGTGCTGATTTATAGCCTAAGAGAATTTTGGATACTGATTGAACCTCTGACATAGATTTATTAATAACTAACTAGCTATTTTTACAAACTTATCGCAAACAAAAGTAACGGTTGGAATAGCAACGATAGGCAGTAATTTGCGCTGACCATTCTTACTATATTTATGCTTTGAGCATTGAAAAACTTGCTTCTGGAGCTAGCAGAGCTCCACGTCTTACAGGAAGAAGATTTAGTTCTGGATTACTGAAACTTAACTTGTTATTAGTTAAAATTGTTGCCAAAATAATCTTCATTTCAAATTGAGCTAGTGCCATTCCCAAACAACGGCGACTACCACCACCAAAGGGAAGGAACTCATAGGGAGAGAACTGCCGCTCTAGAAATCTTTCAGGGCGAAATTTTTTGGGTTCAGGATAGAGATCTTCTCGGTGGTGGATCAGATAAATAGAAGTGAGTACTTCCGTTCCAGTATCTAACATTTGTCCCGAAATTTCTACGGGAGTTTTTACCTTGCGTGAGAATGTTGTCATTCCCACAGGATAGAGTCTCAAAGTTTCATTACAAACTGCGGTCAGATAAGGCAATTTAAAGATTGCCATCGGATCGGGACGATCGCCTAAACTTTGCAACTCGGCTAGCAATTTCGCATATACATCTGGCAACTTATGCACCCAATACAAAGCCCAAGTTAGAGCCGTTGCTGTCGTTTCATGTCCAGCAAATAGTAAGGTCATTAACTCATCGCGTAAATCTATATCTTCTAAATAATTCCCTTCTTCATCTTGAGTGGCAAGTAATAGATTGAGAATATCAATCCGCTCAGGATCGGGATGCGATCGCCTTTCTCTAATTTCTTCATAGATCAACTCGTCGCATAGTCTCTGTTTCCGCATGACACGCCCCCAAGGACTCCACTCTCCCCAATCTTGACGTAAAAACGGTAGAAAAATAAACAGTGCACCCAACTTAGTAGCGCTAACCTCTAATCTTGTCACGAGGCGTTTTTTCAACAGTTCTAGTCGATCGCCCTCATGTAAGCCAAATACAACTTGCAAAATCACCCTTAACGTAATTTCTTGCATCGTTTCGCGAACATTAAAGAGCTGTTGTGAGGTAATTTGGGCAAAAACTTGGTCAGTAATTTTAGTGATGATTTGACCATAGCTGATAAGGCGATCGCCATGAAAAGGAGGCATTAACAATTTGCGTCGCTGTTGATGTTGTTCTCCATTCATCAAAATCACAGAGCGATCGCCAACTAAAGGACGGGCAATCTCATTGGCTTCTCCTGGTGCAATCAGAGATGGACTCGTCAAGGCTATTTGTGCCGCCTCTGGATCGCTGATCATCACAATCGTTTTCAAGCCTCCCCACTGCAAAGTAAACATCCCACCAAATTCAGTAGCATTACGCTCCATTACACCCAAAGGATCGCGCACCCATTGTAATAATTGCAGAGCAGGATGCGTAGCTGGTCCAGCAGGAAGAGGCATGGATTTTTCTCAATTAACTAAAGTTAATGGATATTTTACAGCTATTTTTTAGAAAAAATTTAAAGCTATACAATCATGTCTGTGGCAAGTTTATTGGCGATCGCTTCACCTTGCAAAATCTCTACTAATTTGAGGGAAAATGCCATCGCCGTCCCTGCGCCACGACTAGTAACCACATTGCCATCAACTACCACAGGTACTTCCAGATATTCTCCTACTTCTAGTTGTTCTTTGACTGCGGGGAAGGATGTAGCCTTTTTACCATGCAGTAATCCTGCATTAGAGAGGACAGTGGGAGCTGCACAAATTGCCGCAACGAGTTTATTTGCTGTTGCTTGTGTTTTGAGTATTGATGCAATGCGATGGTCTTCGCGTAATCGGAAAGTGCCTGCACCACCAGCAAGGACGATCGCCTCAAATTGGCTAGCATCAACTTCATCGAGAAGCTGATCGGCGGTAATAGCGATCGCATGAGCGCCCATCACCGTTGTCGTTACCAAGCCAGCCGTAACTACCTCAATCCCTCCACGGCGCAATACATCGATAATCGTAACCGCTTCAATTTCTTCAAAGCCTTCAAAAAGGGGAATAAGTACTCTGGTCATGATGATTATTGGTTTTGCGATTTGGATGGAGATGCTATTGTTTTGAGTCTAATGCGATCGCACATTGATTGCGACCATTATGCTTAGCTTTATACAATCCTCGATCTGCGTTGGATAGTAAGTTCATGCACCTTAGATCTGGCGGTGTAAAAAGGCTAATGCCTATACTAATCGTGACACTAATCATTGCTCCATCAGTTGATTTAATAGTCGCCCCAGCCACATTCTCGCGAATACGCTCAGCAACATCACAGGCTTCTAGCAAGGTTGTGTTCGGCAGCAGCACCACAAATTCTTCCCCACCGAAACGGGCTATTACATCATAAGGGCGTAGGGTAGATTTACAAGTGTGAGCAATCTCTTGGAGAACGATATCGCCAGTTGCATGTCCATAGCAATCATTAATCGACTTAAAATTATCGGCATCAATCAACAACAACGACAATGGCTCATTTGAGCGCAAGGCTCTCATTGATTCAATTTCAAGACAATCTACAATATAGCGACGACTATGTACCTTCGTTAAGGGGTCGCAGTTAACCATTTCTAAAAGTTGTTTTTGTAGATCCTCAAGCTCAAATAACAGTTGTACAACTAAGCTGCTTGCTAATGGCGCAACAATTGCGGGGACAATGACAGCTACCTGCAATGATCTGAGTAGTACATCCAGTCCTTCCCACCACAATAGTGTCATGATTCCGAAAGTGATCACTGCTGACAACAGAATTGAAAACAAAGTGATGGCTAACACTGAGCGAAAATGTCCCAGCCCTAATAGGACTTTTCTCCAAGTATTTCCACTTTGAATGTTTTTTGGGTGAGACATAACATCTATTCTGTTCCCTGTTGACATTGACTACACAGTCCAAAAAATTCAAGAGTGTGATAGTAGATTTGGAAAGTATGTTTTTTTGCTAGTTGATTGCCCAGATCGTGAATGGGGCAGCTATCAATCGGTAAGGATTTACCGCAGTTGAGGCAATTGAGATGATGGCGATCGGCACGGGCGACGCTATAGACTGTTTCGCCATTGGGTAAGGTGAGCGCCTTAATTAAACCCTGCAATTTGAGCGTTTCTAGCGATCGATAAACCGTCGCTAACCCCACACTCTTTTCACTATTGCGTAATTCCGAATGAATATCTTGCGCGGATACCGCGTGATCATGATGTTGGAGGAGATGTAGCACTCGTTCTTGACTGCGAGTGAGTTTTTCTTTCATGCTTTTATAAGGGACTTGCTATTAATTAAAGTACCTGTGGCTTCGACTCCGCTCAGCCAACGTTAGCTGAGCGAAGTCGAAGCTAGATAACTTTGGTGGGACATTTTTTATCCGCAAGAGCCTTAAGGTGTTGCAGCAACTGAGCCACATGCTCATGCAACGGAGGTCAGAACTTAAAAGGATTATAAATCACGCATGGGGTAAAGGCGTTTTCTAATAATTCGTAAGTTACTGGATTTAGATTAGTAATCCATTGTTTATGAACGAGTTCAGCGATCGCACCAGTTCCATAGATCAAGGCTGAAATACCTGCAATTGTGGCATGAAAGTCGATCGCCATATTTTGCACATCACCGTTATAGCGTTTGGCTGTGAGACTACCGCGATCGCCATCTACTCTAAAAATACTCTCATTCCAACTGCATTGAGGATCACTGATAGCGAAGGTAAATGGCTCACAGGTGATCGGCAAACCATTCAAAGCCTCAACAATATCCACAATCCTGATCATCCAAGGTTCTGTTATTGATGATTGCAACTTTCCTGCATCGCTGAGCCATGAATGTACATTTGCATTGATTGGGATTGGCATTTTCAGGTTATGGCTTTGATCGCGATGACTAGCAAAAAAGGCAAATAGGCGATCGCGGGATTCTAGATCTGTCCAAAATATTGATGAAATTTCGATCTGGCGATCACTCATGGGCAAATTGCCACTGCTCTCAATTCCATAAATGGCTAGGGCTACGGGCTGGCGATCGCGCTTTATCACCACACAGAGCTTTTGCCGATGCAAATGCCACCATTGGTCATAAGTGAAATTGGTAATTGCTAAGCCGTGACTATGGGGCATTATTGTGTGCGATCGCAGATTTTCGTAGAGGAAATTAGACAAAATATCCCTAACTTCAGTCGCGGGAACGCGATCGCATGACCAGTTATTTTGATTGGGCAGTTTTAAGTAATTAGTTAAAGACGCAATTGGAATCGTGATTTCATTGGTGGCATTAGCGATCGCATAGCCCAGTGATTCATAAAAGCTTTCCTTAAAAGGCGTGAGCATACTCACACAAATCCCCTGCATCCGCATTTCTAAAAAAGCACTTTTCATTAATGCTTTCACACAGCCGCGATTGCGATATTCAGGATATGTCCAAACGCCACCAATGCCGCCCATCGACTTAATCACATCCCGTACCGACTGCTGAAATCGAAAACATTGTAGCGCCGCCACAATTTTGCCATCGATTTCGGCTGCCAATACATCATCAGGATTGATTGCTGTTAGTTGCGATCGCGGTAAATCCTGATTAGTCCAGCGCGAATAGGCATACAAATCACCTTTGAGTATTTCAATACGTTCATTCTTATCAATCTTGCGAATTTTCATGATCAACTTACGGCATACTCCGTAAATTTACGCATGAACGGAGAATGATTTCCATACCATTGGTTAGGCAATAGCAAACTCTGTATATTGTCTCACCTCTGGAGGTTTGAAAGCTAATACGATATTTGCTTTAGGTATTCCTGCAATAACTAATTCATCAGCGATGCCATCTTCAGTACCATCATGCTGAATCCAAAGTTTTTGATCAATCAGATCAATATGTAATAAAGTTCCATAGATACGATAACCATTTTGCCAACCTGTTTCTACTAGCAAATAGCGATCGCGTTTTTCATCTAACACTAACTCAACTTGAACTTGGCGATCATTATCAAGAAATTCAGCGTATTCTTGGAGGATTTTTTTGATAGTTTGACGATATTGATGAGTTAAGGAATCCATCTTACAATTACCTCTTGAGTGGGATCAAAACTGAACAAGCGAATAATGCCATCTTCAATTAATGTTTGACCTGCTTCTTCTTCAAAAACTGTTTTACAAACATTTTCGGTAACAGCAAGAAATAACTTATATTCAGGATAATAGCGCATTAGTAAGTGAGCGTAGAGGACAAACTGACCAACTGCTTCTTCAAGATCTTTCATGTCAGATGGACGAGTAAAGCTTTTGATTTCAACAGCTATTTTCTCTGTTCCACACTCTGCGGCTAATAGCCTTTCGGCTCCTAAATCAACAAATAAATTTTTGCCCCGCGCTAAACGAATCCGCAAAGGATCATGAGTAATTTTCCAGTCATCTTTAAATGAGTGAATTTTTTACGTTGTCGTGATAGAGATCTTTGGCTGGCATATAGGTACATCCATCTGGCTCTAGCCTTTAGGGGACAGATCCCCAAAGCGACACGATATTTTTGTAGCAAGGTCTCTGTGATGTGAACGAGAGTGTAACCATGCGACGACTATACTCTCACAAAACATTTAGGGTTGGTGAAGGTATTGTTTTAGCTCTGCGATCGCAACTTGGTACAATAGTAAATTATTATTTAAAATAAAGATTTTAGACATTACACATTTAGAGGACTGTTATGGCAGGTACTACTGGAGAGCGCCCATTTTCCGACATTATTACCAGCGTTCGTTATTGGCTAATCCATAGCCTCACCATTCCTGCCCTGTTTTTGGCAGGTTGGTTGTTTGTAAGCACAGGCTTAGCCTATGACGTATTTGGCACACCACGCCCTAACGAGTACTACTCTCAAGATCGCCAAACTGCGCCCATTGTAATCGAGCGCTACAATGTTGACGCTGAGATTTCCGCAACTGGGAAATAACTCCGAACTATTTCTCTGCTAAATATTGCAAAACTCAGTTCATTCTGTTTATCGCGTTAAACCACTGCAAAACTTTACTCATTCACTATGGCAAGCAACAATCCTAACCAACCCGTTCAATATCCTGTATTTACCTTCCGTTGGCTAGCAGTTCACGGCTTAGGCGTTCCTACCGTGTTTTTTATTGGCGCGATCGCAGCAATGCAATTCATTAGCCGCTAGTTCTTATTCATTCCAGACGTAATCTAGAAACAAAATACAAGAAAACTATTTACTTATGGCTCCTAAAAATCCAAATAGCCAACCTGTAGAGTTGAATCGTACTTCTCTCTTCTTGGGACTATTACTCATTTTCGTAACTGTTTTGCTATTTTCCAGCTACTTCTTCAACTAAGTACTAAATTTTTGTAGATGGAGAAAGCTCTTGCTTAGACAGATGCTCAGCATCCACGCAATTTTTTAATTCTTTTCATAAAATTATTTTCTTTGGAGGTCTCAACTCATGTTTAAAGATGGACGCATTCCACTTTGGTTAGTAGCCACTGTTGCTGGTACTGGTGTACTAGTTGTTGTTGGTCTATTCTTTTATGGTTCCTACGTTGGTTTAGGTTCTGCAACCTAAATTTCCATAAAAAAGAGGGGGCGCATCGCGCCCCCTCTTTTTTATTTGTATTGCAATTGTGTGAGTAACCATGATGTTACATAGCCATGATCGTTTTCTCTAGACAAGCGCAACACTTCTTGCAAAAGGGCAGTTTCTAAACCTGTAATTACTTGCGATCGCGTAATGCGATAACTACCTTTAACCCCTTCTAAATCGGTAATTGCAAAGGCTAAAATCTCTACATTTTTAACATCAATTACCCAATATTCTTTCACACCCAAATCTTCATACATCAAGCGTTTTTTGCCGAATAACGCAACCATGGCTACACCTCATTAGCCTAAATAATAAGGAGATTAGCGCTTTGCGCTATCTCCGATTTTAATACAACCGATCTAAGACGTAGTTAGTTAAGCCAATGAGGGACTGTTTGGGGGCAGAGGATGGCAGCCATTCGATCGCAGTTAAAGCCGACTTGACATGACTCTTAGCTAATTCACGCGATCGCGAAATGCCTTCACTGCTATAGACAAGCTCTAAAGCTTTATCCAGATCGCCCACTTCACTAAACTCACGCTCGATCAAGCCGCGCAATTGTGGATGCTCCTCTAAGGCAAATAGGACTGGTGCGGTCAAATTACCCTGCTTGAGATCGGAGCCTGCGGGTTTACCTAAAGTCTCGGTGGAACTGGTGAAATCGAGGATGTCATCGACCACTTGGAAGGCGATGCCAAAATGCTTACCAAAGTTAAATAATTGCTCGGCCTGTACTTGGCTAACACCACTTAAGACACCTGCCGCCTTAGCGCTACCTGCCATCAGTGAAGCAGTTTTATAAAAACTCTTTTCTAAATAATCCTCAAGGGTCAAACTGCTATCAAATGCTGTCAGGCTCTGACGAATTTCACCTTCGGCAAAATCAGTGATCACCTTGGACAAGAGCTTAACGACTTCGAGGTGATCTAAATTTGCTAAGTACCAAGATGCTTGGGCGAAGAGAAAATCCCCTGCGAGTACGGCAATGCGATTGCCAAAGCTATTGTTGACTGTTGGCATCCCGCGTCTCAGTTCGGCGGAGTCGATCACATCGTCATGAACCAAACTCGCTGTATGGATCATTTCCGTGATTTCGGCGAGGCGGCGATGGCGGGAGGTAATATCGCGATCGCTCATCGTTGCCCGTGAAGCTAATAACACTAAGGCAGGGCGCATACTCTTGCCCTTAGCTTCAAATAGGTGTTCCGCAGCAGCATAGAGAATAGGATGTCTTGCGCCTACCAACTGCTTCAGGTTATCCGTGAGAGTACGCAAGTCATCTTTGACTGGTGCAAAAAGTTCGGTGACAGAAGTAGTTGGAAGACTCATGCGAATAAACCAGTTTTATATCAATTTTTACATATCTTCATATATTGTATGAGTAATGTTGTAAGAGTTGAAGACAGACTCAGGGTGTTTTATTAATGATTATGGTAGAGATGCCTGTAAATAGCTGATAATCTGTACCTACTATTCCTTTAGCCAGAAATTTTTTTAGCGATCTCCATAAGCGCAAGATAGCGGTGATAGCACCGAGCTTTACTCCTAATATCTGATGTTTAAGGGCTAGCTTTACTGAAAATTGGTATAGGATATATTATTTAACAAATCGTATTAATCCAATCGTATAGATGGAATTTTGACTAATGATGCCTAGGCTGCTCTTGATCGACGATGATCCCATAATCTCTGAAATGGTCACGCTCAACCTCGAAAATGCTGGATATCAGGTCACTCAAGCGAGTGATGGCATTAAAGGGCAAGCACTTGCCATTCAGTTGATGCCAGACATGATCATCCTTGACTTGATGTTACCAAGGGTTGATGGTTTTACAGTTTGCCAAAGATTGCGTCGCGATGAGCGCACTAGAGAAATTCCTGTGATGATGCTCACGGCAATGGGGCAAACTCAAGATAAGGTGGAGGGTTTTAATGCGGGGGCTGATGACTATCTAACCAAACCCTTTGAACTTGAGGAAATGCTCGCAAGAGTGCGTGCTTTGTTGCGGCGTACTAATCGAATTATTGATACGGCAAAACATGGCGAGATCTTAATTTTTGGCTCTTTAACCCTTGTGCCTGAGCGTTTTGAGGCGATCTGGTTTAACAAAACCGTCAAGTTAACTCACTTAGAATTTGAGCTATTGCATTGTCTATTGCAACGTCATGGGCAGACTGTCTCGCCTAGTGAGATTCTCAAAGAGGTATGGGGCTATGAGCCTGATGATGACATTGAGACGATCCGTGTGCATATTCGCCATTTGCGTACCAAACTTGAACCCGATCCCCGTCACCCGAAATATATCAAAACTGTCTATGGTGCGGGTTACTGCTTAGAGTTGCCCAATGACAACGACAACGATAATAAACAGGAAGAAGTCGCGATCGCTGAAGAATAAAAAATAAAACCCGCAAAGCGGGTTTTATTTTTTATTGAGACCCTTGCACAAAATTACTGCTGTAGCGATCGCGCTATGCTTCCTCAAAAAAAGGAAACCCGCTTTGCGGGTTTCCTTTTTTATCATGCCCTTGCAAAAATTACTGCTGTAGCGATCGCGCTATGCCTGAAAATAATTTAGATAGCCTGAAATACGAGTAATGATCAACGAATGAAAATTTTATTTGCGGCGGCTGAAGTTGCTCCTCTCGCCAAAGTTGGCGGCATGGCAGATGTGGTGGGCGCACTCCCCCCAATTCTTAAAAAGATGGGACATGATGTGCGGATTATCATGCCCTACTACGGTGTGATTCCAGACAAGCTCAAGGAAAATCCTGAATGGATCTGGAAAGGCTATGCCATGTTTCAGGAATTTGATATTTTTCAGACAGTTCTACCTGGCACAGATGTTCCCCTTTACTTAGTCGGACATGGCTCCTTTATTCCCGCCCGCATTTATGGTGGTGAAGACGAAGATTGGCGGTTCACCATGTTTGCTAATGCCGTTGCTGAGTTTTCATGGAACTATTGGAAACCGAACCTCATTCACTGCCATGATTGGCATACAGGCATGATCCCTGTGTGGATGCACCAAATTTCAGACATCGGCACAGTATTCACGATTCATAACTTGGCTTATCAAGGTCCTTGGCGTTGGTATTTGGATCGGATTACATGGACTCCTTGGTATATGGATGCTCACAACACCATGGCAGCAGGGATCAAATATGCCGATCGCGTCAATACTGTTTCCCCGACCTATGCCCAGCAAATTTGTACATCAGGCTATGGAGAAGGATTAGAAGGATTATTGTCTTTCCTCAGACCTTGGGGCATCTTGAATGGGGTGGACACGGATCTCGAAAATCCTGCTACTGATACTTCCCTAGTTCAAAACTATTCAGTCGATACCATTGAAGACCGCATCGCCAATAAAATCGCTTTGCAAAAAGAATTAGGACTGGTAGTTAGCCCTAGTACTTTCTTAATTGGGATGGTCGGTCGCTTGGTGGAGCAAAAGGGCATTGATCTATTGCTGCAAATTCTAGAGCGTTACATGGCTTATACCGATGCCCAATTTGTGGTTTTAGGTACAGGCGAGCGCTATTACGAATCACAACTTTGGCAAATAGCTGCCCGTTATCCCGGACGCATGTCGGCGCAAATTTTATTTAACTCTGCGCTCTCTCATCGTGTTTATGCAGGTTCCGATGCTTTCTTAATGCCGAGTCGCTTTGAACCCTGTGGTATTAGTCAACTGATTGCTTTGCGCTACGGTTCTGTGCCAATTGTGCGGCGTACAGGTGGGCTAGTGGATACTGTTTCCTTCCATGACCCAGTCAATCAAACAGGTACAGGTTTTAGCTTCGATCGCTATGAGCCACTTGATATGTATACCTGTATGGTGCGTGCGTGGGAAAGCTATCGTTACACCGATGCTTGGCGCTTGTTACAACAGCGTGGCATGAGCTGTAACTTTAGTTGGGAAACCTCAGCCGAAAAATACATCCAGTTGTATCGTTCAATCCCTGGTTTAGAAAACGCTTAAAGTTTATAAACAAAAGGGGCGCTCTGCGCCCCTTTTGTTTATAAACTTGCCAAAATCCTCAAAGCACTGTAAAAATCACATCTAATCGACTATTCAGTACCCATTGATGATGCGCCAGTTTCCCATTATTCTAATTCCGCCAGAAGTACAGCGCATTGCTCAGTCTAAGCCTCAAGCTCCTGAGTTTAATATTGAGATTCCTAGCGTGCCTGCTTTTCGTCATCCTAAGCCAATTCATATTCAAGAGGCCTTGGGTTTGACGATTGGTTTAGTGGTGGTAGTTGCAATTGTGACGATATTTGCGCGGTTATTAGGACTGGTTTTGCTGATTTTGGGAACGGTGGTAATTATCCTGCGGGTTAGGTATCAGTTTCAGACTTATAAAAAGCGGTATAAAAAGCATCAAGATACTCTCCAACATTACTTAGCCAAATTTGAAGCCTATTCCCATCAAGAAATTAAGTATCAGCGCGAATTGGCGATCGCCCATGCTCCAGAACGAATTATGCAGTTTCGCCATCAGCAATATCGTGATTATTTTGCTAAGGTATCGACGAGTGGAGATGCGATCGCCATTAAGGACAGCGTTAACCCCTTTGGCAAAAATCAACCAACGGATGATCAAGCGATCGAGGGTGTCATTTACTATTTTGGGATCACCCTTCAGCAATATGTAACGGGAACCCTCTATCAAGGCGTAAAGTTATTTATTCCGAGTATTGATTATGACTGGTCGCCTGCATTGGTATATATCGATCCTGTCCTGAATTTACACATTGCGATCGAAATTAGTGTCCCCTCAGACAATGCGGCAATTATCATGCGCGATGATTTAGCAGAGAGATTTTTAGTGGATTCAGGTTGGATTATTATCAAGTTTGCTCAAGAGCAAATTTTGCAAAGCTCGACGGAATGTTGTAAGGAATTTGCTAAGTTACTTGATCGCCTGAGCTTTGACGACACTGTGTTACCCAAGTTTGCTGATACTCCTGATTTATTAATTGTTAAACGCTAATTTTATGTGCTGTATGCAGCTACCGTGTACACAAAAGTCAATCTGTCTACGTTTTGATTTACAGCCTATTTAGGGTTTGTGTAATACAGATAAATTTTGAAAAAGCTTGCGAAGCAAGCTTTTTCAAAATTTATCTGGGTTTCGAGAAAGCGCAAAGCGCTGTCTCTAATCCCCCTAAATCCCCCAATTCTGGGGGGCTTTGAAAGAATTTTATGTTCTTGTTACCCCAGAATTGGGGGCTAGGGGGCGATTAATAGCGCTTTGCGCTCAAAACAAACCAAGATGTTTTTTGAAAGGCTTGCGTCGCAAGCCTTTCAAAAAACATCTTGGTTTGTTTTGAGCGAAAATTGCTGTATGACTTGTGTGTACAAGGTAGGATTGTAAAGAGGCGCATGCAGTGACCCATTTATGTGTGGAATGATAACAATCGCTACAGCGATCGCGGGATGAGTCGATTTATCGTATGCAAATGCTAAAATCAGCTACCAAAAGCTGGTAAAGCTTTGTTTTGTAGGTGTTATGTGAGGATTTTGCCTATGAATGCTGCTGAACAAGCTAGAAATGTTGACATCGCGACTAAAATAGCCACCGTTGTTAATTTGTTTAAAAACATTTATCCTGCGGCTCGTTCCGACCTAAAACCTTGGGTTAACAATTCGGACACTCGCAGATTGCTGGATCCTGATTCGATTGATCTAGGCTTTCATTTTCCGGGGGTAAGTTGGCGGCTTAGAGTGCGGAGCATTCTCTTTCAAATTCGCCTCTATGAAGATCCTGTGGAAGGTGATTTGCGGGCGATCGGTATCGAGGCAAGTGGACATGACTATAAGGGCGAACGTTGGCGCTTCTCAACGGTGGAGAATTGGCAATTTTTGGGAGATACTTTGCCTAAGGATGATGGAGCCGAAAATCTGCGCGAGTTCTGCCGTCAAACCCTAGAAGTTTTCAATCGCCAATAATCTGCAAATTATCTGTTTACAACCCATTCCCGATCGCGAAAAAAGCTGACCAGTAACTAGGGTGATTGTATTTTGCCGATTTAATCAGAGCAATTTGTGCTCTACGCAAAGCCTCATTGGGTGTGACATCGCCTGTTTGGAGTTCGCGATAAAATGTTTCCATCAGAGCTTGAGTGCCCTCATCATTGACAGACCAGAGCGAAGCGATCGCCTGTTTTGCCCCTGCTTTCTGGACTTGATAACCAAAGCCCAAAATCTCTACACCAGACCCAAGTGTACCTAAGCCAGTTTGACAAGCGCTGAGGACAATTAATTCCACATTAGGGATTTGCCAATCGGTGAGTTCACTCAAACGGATCTTGTCGCCATTGCCAAAGATGATGAAGGAGTTATCGGGTGCACCCGTATTAAACTCAGCATGGGTGGCAAAGTGAAGAATATTATAGTTTTTGAATTTTGATTCTATAGTTGCACGGCTAAAATCATTTTCGAGTAGTGACAAAGAATTATCAAAAGAATTGGCGATCGCTTGGACTTCTTTAATTGTGGCAGGTAAGGCAATTTGTCCAAACTTTCTTTCGCCATCCCTACCACCAAAAGCCCCTGCCAGAATACTTGGCTGAAATTTAGGTTGAGGTGAAAAATTCGTGAGAGTATAAGCAATGAGATTACTAATCCGATATTTCTCTGCTAACCATTGTTTACCGTCATAGAGTGCTGCAAGTGGGATATATCTCAAAATGCCATCAGGAGCGTAAAGAATTGTCTGTGTTTTGGTTTGGATAAGTTCGGCTTCGATGGGTTTAATCAATAAGTTATACATTGCCTTAGCAGGTTCCTTGTAGTCTTCAGAACCTGCATCTATGAGTCCTCCCTTAAATTCATTGACGAGGGATTCTAGTCTGTCTTTGGTGATGTTGATGGTGTGGCGGATGGGGAGCCTATTAGTTGAGAAGAGTATGATCTCGATTCTGTCATGCAAAATGAATGGATAGAGTAGGACGGTTCCCTGTGGGATTTGTTGGAGATATTCTGGGACTTTGTTAATTTCTGTTTTTGGCAGTTGTTGGATTTGATTGGCAAGTTGGCTATTGATTGCTTTGCTATTGTCAAAATTCACAGTTAACAGCTTATCGCTAAGAGCTTTTTCTGGCACTAAAAGTAGGACACCCTGTGCTGATATGTCGTTACCTTTGATATTTTTGAGGTAGTCTTCGAGTTCTTGGATTTTGAGAAGATCGAGGATTTGTAATGCTTCGATGATGCGATCTTGTTTAATCAAGATATTAGCGAGGTTGCGATAGCTGTAGGCAATGCTAGTGATATAAGATTGCTGTTCTTCTTTTTTCAGTCCTTTGATGTCTTTGCGAATTGATTCATAGGTATTGACAGCTTGCTTGTAAAAAAGAATTGAGATTTCTGTTTGATCAAGTTTATTAAAAGCAAATCCCAAATTATTGAGAGATATTGCTTCTCCACGGCGATCGCCGATTTGCTTAGTAATCGCAGTAGATTGCTGATAGAAATCGATTGCTGTTTCGTACTGTCCGAGACTGTCGTATGAGAGTCCCAGATTATTAAGAGATGCCGCTTCACCATTGCGATCGCCGATTTGCTTTTGAATTATTAAGGATTGCTGATGGAAATCGATCGCTTTTTGATATTGTCTGAGATTGCTGTATGTAAATCCCAGATTATTGAGAGACCCTGCTTCACCATTGCGATCGCCAATTTGCTTTTGAATTATTAAGGACTGCTGATAGAAATCAATCGCTTTTTGGTATTGCCTAAGATTATTGTATGTAAGTCCCAGATTATTGAGAGATGTTGCTTCACCATGGCGATCGCCAATGCGCTTCTTAATTGCCAAAGATTGCTGATAGAAATCGATTGCTTTTTCGTACTGTCCGAGACTGTCGTATACAGCACCTAAATTATTGAGAGAAGCTGACGCAACATTAAGATTACCAATTTGTTTTGTGATTTCTAAAGATTGCTGATAGAAATTAATTGCTTTCTGATACTGTCCGAGATTTTTGTATACTCTACCCAAGTTATTGAGAGATGTTGCTTCGCCATTGCGATTACCGATTTGCTGTTGGATTATTAAAGACTTCTGATAGAAATCAATTGCTTTCTGCTGCTGTCCGAGATTGTTGTACACAAGTCCCAGATTATTAAGCGATGCTGCCTCTCCATTGCGATCGTCGATTTGCTTTTTGATTGCCAAAGACTGCTGATAGAAATCAATTGCTTTCTGATAACGTCCAAGATTGTTGTATACAAGTCCGAGATTATTGAGAGATGTTGCCTCACCATTAAGATCGCCGATTTGCTTTTTGATTGCTAAAGACTGCTGATAAAAATCAATCGCTTTCTGATACTGTCCGAGTCCGTCATATATGCTACCTAGATTATTGAGAGATATTGCTTCACCCTTGCGATCGCCAATTTGCTTTTTAACTGCTAAAGACTGCTGATAGAAATCAATCGCTTTTTGGTATTGCCCGAGACTATCGTATGCAAGCCCCAAATTATTGAGAGATATTGCTTCACCCTTGTAATCTCTAATCTCTCTATAAATTCGTAATGCTTGCTCCCATACTTGCAAAGCCTCATTATAGCGGCTGACTTGATATAGTTGATTGCCTTTCTTTAGTAAACTATCTGCATCATTTTTACGAATCTGATCTTGCTCAGACTTTAGTAGTTGACCTGTTTGGTGATCAGTTGCTTGTGATTCTATTGTAGGATCTCCAATCTTTTTTGCTATTTCTATAGATTGCAATAAAAATCCTCTTCCTTTTTGAATACCATCTAGCAAAACATAATTCCCCTCAATAATATAGAGAATCGAAGGTGCAACATATTTTTGCATTGTTTGTGCTTGGATGCTTTCAGTGATTGTGGGCATAGGCATACCAACCAACAAAGTTGCGATCGCCAGATCGATTCTATTCATCACTAAACCCTCACACTGATATCAAAATCTGCAAGTGTCTACTACAGAGCATATAGATAATTCAAATAAAAACTATAGCTTCGACTTCTCTCAGCTAGCTTACATCGATGGCTGAGCGGAGTCTAAGCCCTCTGCAAATCATTTAAAACAACTATAAATCTGTCTTCCAAAAATCAAGCAATAATTACAAAAAATGTAACTAAATAGGACTTACGCATTCAAATTATTCCGAACTGAAGTTAATTACACCGCTTTGTGCTCAAAACCAAACCAAGATATGTTTTATAGCAATATATAGAGATAGATAGGACAAAGCAAAACCCAAATAAGTGAACGTCAGTTCGACGAAGGCGAAAAACGGTAAAAATCGCTAAGCGATTTTTACCGTTTTTCGCCATTTGCGCGGCGCTTTGCGCCGCACAAATGGCGTTATCGAACTCACGTTAAGTGAAGGTGGCACGCAGTGCCACCTTCACTTATTTTGGGTTTTATGTCCTAGGCAACCCTGACATTTCTATAAAAGGCTTACTTTGTGAGCCTTTTAAAACATATCTTGTGGATCGTCTGAGCGCAAATGGCTGTCACAAATGGCTACAAACCATTGCCAATCACAAAGAAAGCTGACCAATAACTAGGATGCTTGAACTCTGATGACTTAATCATGGCAACTTGCGCTCTATGCAACGCCTCAATCGGTGTGACATCACCATTTTTTAGTTCCCGATAAAATGTTGCCATTAAAGCCTGAGTTCCTTGATCGTCAACTGACCAAAGTGAAGCGATCGCACTTTTAGCTCCTGCCTTTTGGACTTGATAGCCAAAGCCCAAAATTTCCACACCACTGCCTAACTTCCCTACCCCAGTCTGGCAAGCACTGAGGACGATTAGCTCAATATTGGGAATTTGCCAATCGTTAATTTCATTCAAACGGATTTTGTCACCATTGCCAAAAATGATGAAGGAATTGTCGGGCGCACCGACATTAAACTCGGCATGGGTGGCGAAATGGAGAATGTTGTAGTTTTTGAATTTTGATTCAGTGGTTTGGCGACTGAAATCACTCTCTAAGAGCGTTGTGGAATTTTGGAAAGCATTGGCGATCGCTTGCACTTCCTTAATGGTCGCTGGTAAACTTTGCTGACCAAATTTTTTCTCTCCAGCCTTGCCCCCAAAAGCTCCCGCTAAGATGCTGGGTTGAATTTTGGGCTTAGGCGAGAAATCGCTAAGGCTGTAGGCGATGAGATTGCTAATCCGATATTTTTCGATCAGCCATTGTTTGCCATCATAGAGCGCCGCAAGGGGGACATAGCGGAGGATATTATCGGGAGCATAGAGAATCGTGGTGGCTTTGGTTTGAGCAAGTTCGCTCTCAATCGGTTTAATCAAGAGATTATAGAGAGCGATCGCATTTTCTTGATAATCCTCAGAACCTGCATCAATCAGTTCCGCTTTAAAATTTTTTACTAGAGATTCTAGTTTTGCTTGAGATATATTAACGGAACGACTAATGGGCAAAGCATTGGGAGAGAAGAGAATGATCTCTAGGCGATCGCCTAAAATGAGAGGATAGAGTAAGACAGCGCCTTGAGGGATTTGGCGCAAATAGTCAGGAACTTGATTGAGTTCGGATTTGGGCAATTGCTGAATCTGAGTCGCTAATTGACTGTTAAGGGTTTTGCTGTTCTCAAAGCTGATTTTTGAAAGTTGGGGAATTAGCGCTTTCTCCGCAGCTAAAACTCTGATGCCCTGTGCTGTGCGATCGCTGCCTTTGATGTTTTTGAGATAATCCTCAAGCTCTTGTACCTTGAGCAAATCTAGCACTTGCAAAGCTTCCATAATTCTGCCTTGCTTCAGTAATAAATTCGCGAGTTTTTTGTAACTACTGGCAATGCTTTCTAAATAGGTTGTTTGATCTTCCTTGCTGAGTCCGCGAATATCTTTGCGAATTGATTCCCGAAGATTGATTGCTTGTTTATAAAAGAGAATAGCTAGCTCAGGTTGATCGAGTCTTGTGAGAGTCAAACCTAAGTTGCTAAAAGAAAGGCTTTCTTTATCGCGATCGCCATTTTGTTTAAAAATGGATAGAGTTTGCTGGAAGAAATTATAGGCTTGATCATATTGCTTGAGCCGAATGTAGGCATTGCCTAAATTGCCAAGCACTAAGCCTTCCCCATTGCGATCGCCTGTGGTGCGATTAATTGCTAGGGCTTGTTGATAGGACTCAATCGCTTTTTGCTGTTGTCCCAAATCGCCATAGATAGATCCTAAATTATTTAGTGATTTCGCTTCGCCGCCAAGATAGCCAAGTTGTTTAGAGATCGCTAAGGATTGTTGATGGGTTTCAATAGCTTTGGGATAGTCGCCAAGATCGCTATAGGCAATGCCCAGATTGTTCAGGGACTTACCCCAACCTTCGCGATCGCCAATTTTTTTGAATAGATCAATGGATTGCAGATTCAGCTCAATTGTCTTATTGAGATTACCCAAGTTCTTATAGGTATTAGCCAAATTCCCTAACAGTTTTGCCTCACTCTGAATATCTCCAGACTGTTTTTTGAGCGCTAGAGCCTGTTGATAAAGGTCAATTGCTTTCTGGTACTGCGCTAAACTGTTATAGCCATTACCAATGCCAATCAAAGCATTTCCCAATCCATTGCTATCACCAAGCTTTTTGGCAAGTGCTAGAGAACCTTGATAAGCATTAATCGCTTTTTTGTAATCTCCCACAATCATTTGAGCCGTTCCCAAATCATTGAGTAAATTCTTCTGAAATTCTAGATCTTGAGTTTGTTTCGCGATCGCTAAGGCTTCAGTATAAGAATTAACCGATTGGGAGTACTGACCCAACTTGCGATAGACATCCCCAAGATCGGCAAGGGAATAACCCTGATTTTCGAGATTACCCAACTGTTTGAAAGATGCTAGCGCCTGTTGATAGGCTGTTGCGGCGTTCTGGTATTGCCCAAGGCGTTGATAGGCAGTGCCGAGGTTGCCTAAATTTAGCCCTTCGCTATTGCGATCGCCAATTTGTTGATAGACAGCTACCGCTTTCTGGAAGAAGTCCGCCGCCTGTTGATGTTGCTTCAGACTGAGGTATCCATTCCCTAAATTGCTTAGGGAAGTCGCTTCACCTTTGCGATCGCCGATCTGCTGTCTAATCGTCAAAGCCTGCTGAAAGAAGTTAATCGCTTGATCGTACTGTTTGAGGCTGTTATAGACAGCACCAATATTACTGAGGGAAGTTGCTTCCCCCTTGCGATCGCCAAGTTGCTTTTTGATGGCTAAAGATTGTTGATGGATGCCTAACGCTTTTTGATACTGTTGCTGTCGGAAATAGGTTAGCCCAATATTATTGAGAATTACCGATTCGGCATTCCGATCCTTAAGCTCTCGGTAAATCTGCAAAGCTTGTTCATAGGTTTTAATAGCTTCATCAAAGCGACTGCCACGCAATAATTGACTCGCATACTGCACTAATTGATCAGCTTGCTCTTGGCGATTTGGCGAAAGCTGGATAGAACTCTGGGCTAAGGTGCGATCGGCGATCGCCATTTGTAGCGCCATTTGTAGCGGCAATCCTAACACCACCGTTAAAACTGCCATATTCAAAATTTTACGCATTGATGCTCTCATCTTGATAATTTAGGTAACTCTTGGAGAGAGTACTTGAGAAGTTGGGCTTTAGCCCCCCTGTCCCCTCAATTCTGGGCTACTGTGTACACACAAGTCGTAAAACCGAGTCAAGTCAACAATTAATCGCCCCCTAGCCCCCAATTCTGGGGGAACAAGAAAATAAAATTCTTTCAAAGTCCCCCAGAATTGGGGGATTTAGGGGGCAGAAACATTTGCTGTAGCCCAAAAATTTGTCTGGATTAATTTCTCAAATATGCTCTTATCTTTTTAAGGGGGGCTGGGGGGATCTAGTGAATTCTTACAGCGCTTTGCGCTCAAACCCGAACCAAGAATTTTTTTGAAAGTGTTGCTTTGCAACACTTTCAAAAAAATTCTTGTGGTTCGTTTGATCGAAAATTGCTGTAAATAGTTTCTAAGATGTAGCGACGTATCAAATAGATAGAAGTAATTAGCAAAGCTAATTACTTCTATCTATTTAGATTTATTTAGATCTATTCAATTCTGCCTCAATGCGCCCAATGCGGACTGCATAATTCTCAATTCCACGACCACGACGGTCTTTTCGTCCTGCGGCATGAAGTCCCACAATCTGATAGACCCCATCAATTTTACTGATCAATGCTGAACCTGAAGCCCCTGGATTCGTGTCGCAGTCATGGACTAACATTCCTTCCTTTTCGCCTAGGATACTGCATTTTAAATGTACGCCTGCGGTATAGCCTCTACCTGCCGCCAATTCACCATAGACCTTGGGATCAGGGTAATCTCCCGAATAGCCTGCTACGGATAGCCTGTTTTTAAACCTTTGTAAGACGGCAAGGGGAACTGTACGCCATCTCAAAAAGCCATACTTATCGCCCAAGGGCTTGTTGATTTGCAAAATCGCCCAATCATCGGCTGATTGGATATCAGGTCTATTTGTCCCTGCTAATACATTGGTGACTACTGCTACATCATTTTTAGTGCGGACTCTTCCATTGATCAAATTGGGCAAGAAGTACATCTTGGTGAATAGACGATCCTTCTCATAGACGCAATGGGCATTAGTTAGCACTAGCGATCGCCCAATCAATGTACCTGTGCAGGAATATTCTTGACCCGCTCTGCTGACCATCACGATTTTACCGACCGTAGACCAAGGATATTCACGGCTAGTCAGTGGTAAGCGCTGATCTTCGCCGATGATGGCGCGATTTTTGCCCATCGGTGACTCAGACTCTTGTAATTTGCTAGGCACAAAGCCATCAGGGTTGGCGTTGAGTTCTTTGAAACTATCAATCTGAGTTGGGGCGATCGCGTTTTTAGGTAGTAATTCCGATAGATTCTGAGCGTTAGCCCTATGTGGGGCGGCGAGATAGCCTAACCCCGCGATCGTGATACCTAAACCGCAACTCAACCAATTTTGCCAAGTTCTAACTTTCATAGCCTCAAAGTTTACCTGTAGTCATGCTTTTGTCAGTATAATTTAGACTACTAAAATTTTTTTTTGGTTTCAATTTTGGCAACAACTCCACAAAGCTATAACCCATTACCGATCGCAAAAAATGCTGACCAATAATAGGGATGATCGAATTTGCCAGATTTAATCATCTTCACTTGAGCGCTTTGCAGGGCTTCTGTAACTGTGACATTGCCTTTTTTGAGTTCTGCATAAAAGGATTCCATGAGGGCTTGGGTTCCCTCATCGCTCACTTCCCAAAGTGAGGCAATAGATACCCTTGCGCCTGCGGCTTGCATTTGATAGCCCAAGCCTAGCACCTCAATTCCTGTTCCTAATTTACCACCTAATCCAGTCTGACAGGCACTGAGGATGACTAAATCAACATTTTTTAAATTCCAGTCTTTTAGCTCGCTAATCGTTGCTTTGTCGTTATCACCAAAGAGAATAAAAGAGTTTTCAGGTGTGCCGACTGATAAGACTCCGTGCGTTGCTAAATGTAAAATTGTATGGGAGTTGGCTCTGCTTTCTGTAATGCTCTTGCTGAAGTCTTTTTCAATGAGTTTGGTGGTGTTAGGGAATTGATTGGCTATTTTTTGGACTTCGTTAATGGTTGCGGGTAAGCCGCTAAAACCTGAACGGGTTTCGCCTGCTTTACCGCCAAAGGCTCCTGCAAAGATGCGCGGATTGGTGATAGTTTTGCTGTTAAAGGCGGTGAGGGATTCGGCGGTAATGTTGTTAATGCGATATTTCTCGGCTAACCATTGTTTGCCATCATTAAGGGCAGCAAGGGGAATGTAGCGCAGTTGTCCATCAGGGGCATAGATGATGGTGTCGATTTTTAGTTGGGTGAGTTCTGTTTCAAAGGGTTTGATTAGGACTTTATAGAGACTTTGGGCAGGGATATTGATGTCTGCGGAGGTGGGATCTTGTATGCCTTGACGCAAATCAATAATGAGTTGGTTGAGGTCTTCGCGTTTGATGTTGACGGTGCGGCGCAGGGGTGGGGTGTTGGCGTTGAGGATGATTAGCTCTAGGCGATCGTCGAGGATGAGGGGATAGAGGAGGACGGCTTTGGGAAATTGGGTGAGGAGATCTTTTTGGAGTTTACGATATTTGGCGATGTCCACGTTTTGATTGTCTTCAATGCGGCGGAGTTCGGCGACAAGCTTTTTGATTTGAGGACTGTTGAGGAAGGCGTTAAATTGTTTGTTTTGGTCACGTTCGGCTTGGACGAGTTGGGCGAGGCGTTGTTGCTCGGTTTCATTGAGTTTGCCATCACGGTCTTTTTGTTGGAGTTGGTTGAGTTCTCCTGCAAGGGCAATGATGTTTTGTTCGGGACGTTGCAGATCGATTCCTTGGGAGGTTTGGTTATTGCCGCGCACGGTTTTGAGGTAGTCGTTGAGTTCTTGGACTTTGAGGAGGTCGAGGACTTGTTGAGCTTCAAGAACGCGGTCTTCTTTGAGCAGGAGATCAGCGAGGTCTCGATAGGCATATTCAACGGTGGCTAGATAGGATTTTTGGATGTCTTTATCGAGTTTGCTGATGTCTTTGCGGATCGCTTCGCGGACGTTGATCGATTGTTTGTAAAAGAGAATCGCTAGTTCGGGGCGTTTGGCTTTGGATAATACAATTCCTAGATTAGCGAGAACATAACCTTCGATTTTTTGATCGCCGATTTCTCTAGCAATGCTCAATCCCTGTTGTAAATAAATCATTGCTTCTTGATCCCGATTTAGCGATCCATAGGTATAACCTAAATTATTCAGCCCATACACTTCACCTTGACGGTCTTTGATTTCCCGCGCGATCTCTATGCTTTGCAGTTTGTACTTGATCGCTTTGTCATATTTGCCGATGTCTTGGTAAGCGTTTCCCAGATTGCCCAGCATCGTTCCCTCACCATTACGGTCTTTGGTTTCCCGCAAGATCTCTATGCTTTGCAGATAGAACTCGATCGCTTTGTCATATTTGCTGAGGGCAGAGTAATCGTTGCCCAGTCTCCCCAGCGACCATCCCTCACCTCTACGGTCTTTGATTTCCCGCGCGATCGCTAAGCTTTGTAGTTGGAACTCGAGCGCTTTGTCATATTTGCCGAGGGAATTGTAAGCGACTCCCAGATTTCCCAGCGTTGCTCCCTCACCAAGACGGTCTTTGATTTCCCGCGCGATCTTTATGCTTTGCAGAAAGAACTCGATCGCTTTGTCATATTTGCCGAGGCTTTGGTAAGCGACTCCCAGACTTCTCAGTGACCTTCCCTCACCGCTACGGTCTTTGATTTCCCGCGCGATTTCTATGCTTTGCAGATGGAACTCGATCGCTTTGTCATATTTGTCGAGGCAATTGTAAGCGAATCCTAGACTTCCCAGCGACCATCCCTCACCGCTACGGTCTTTGATTTCCCGCGCGATCACTAAGCTTTGCAGATAGAACTCGATCGCTTTGTCATATTTGCCGAGGCTTTGGTAAGCGCTTCCCAGACTTCCCAGCGACCATCCCTCACCGCTACGGTCTTTGATTTCCCGCGCGATCACTAAGCTTTGCAGATAAAACTCGATCGCTTTGTCATATTTGCCGAGGGCATTGTAAGCGTTTCCCAGATTTCTCAGTGCTTTTCTTTCACCAAGACGGTCTTTGATTTCCTGCATGATCGTTATGCTTTGCAGAAAGAACTCGATCGCTTTGTCATATTTGCCGAGGGAATTGTAATCGGCTCCCAGACCATTCAGCGCCATTGCTTCACCATTGCGATTTCCAATTTGCTTTGCGACTTCCAAGGATTGCTGAAAGAAATTAATCGATTTCTCATTCTGTCCGAGACTACCGTATGCAGCACCTAGACCATGTAGTGACCTTACTTCACCATTGCGATCTCCAATTTGCCTTGCAATTTCTAAGGATTGCTGATGTAATTCAATTGCTTTTTGGTATTGTCCAAGGTTTCTGTAGGCATTACCCAGACCATTGAGTGAAGCTAATTCACCTTTGCGATCTTTGATTTTTTGGTAGATGATCAATGCTTGTTGCCATGATTGCAAAGCCGACTGAAATTGACTGGTTTGATATTGCTTATCCCCCATCTCAAATAGCCGATCTGCTTCTGCCTTGCGCTCTTGAGTGGTCTGTGCCAGCACCGTCATCAAAGCGAAATCAGGCGGCGACACCACACCCAAAACCCCAGTCAAAGCTACAAACACCAACCCATAAAATCGTGAAGCCATAGTTTTAAGGAAAAAGTAGAAAGGTAAAAGGAAAAAGTGGGCGAGTTTTGAGACTTTTGGACGCGATTACGTTTCAAACCTTTCGATCCGCATAGTCAATATATCACTAAATTTTCTTGTGTCCCCATCTCCCCGATTTTTTTAAACATTCACCCAATCAAGGAAAAAGGAAAAAGTAGAAATTATCGTAGGGGCGAAGCATTACCGCTACCATTTAGGCATTTCACCACAACCTCAAAACGGTAATGCTTCGCCCAAACCCCACAACGTAGACACGAGCGATCAACGAGAGCAAAGAGGGTAAAGCATTTGCAGATAGAGATTTTTTGTGAGGAATTTGAATATTTTGGCGAAATGCTTTACCCCTACAGGTTATTGATGCTGAGAGCGGGATCGCAGGAAATTTTGGCATCCCATCAAAAATCACTGTAGGAGCGCAACATTGCCGCCATCTTTAACGCATATCACATCACCGAGATCAGCGATTAATAATACTTTTTGTCCATAAAAAACAGCGATCAGCTAACTGCAAAGCTAACTCATAATCATTGAGATCGACTGGTTCTAAAAATGTCGGATAACGAGAAGACACAGCATATTCAGTTAAAATTGCCACATCTCTAATTGACTCTGAAATATCAGTATATTCTTCTAATAAATCAATCAGCGTTCCAATATTATGAGTTCTCGGGACAGAAGCAGAATAGTAAATAAGCAGAGCTTTTAAAGACTTTTCGGCAGCTTGTTGAGCGTGATAGCACAGAGTTTCTAGTAATACAAAATTAGGCAAATCAACACGGGAGCATGTCACTTTTGCAAAAAGCGAGAGAAAGGAGGGAAAATAGAATAATTT